>Ga0137403_10008532_pt1 | contig 11471 bp, 8 predicted proteins | sample CZOMad2_1_16fung_FD_122057 | JGI IMG/M metagenome (GOLD analysis project Ga0137403, IMG submission 122057) | Vadose zone soil fungal communities from Angelo Coast Range Reserve, California, USA - CZOMad2_1_16fungal (Hybrid Assembly) | ecosystem: Environmental > Terrestrial > Soil > Vadose zone...
GTCGGGAGTGAACGAGGGGTAGGCGTCGCCCGGCAGGCGGCAGCGCGCCACCTCCAGGCGGCCCTCGGGATCGTCGGCGAGGACGGCGTAGAGAAAAACGCCCGCCCCGGGGCCGTCGAGCGCCGCGAAGAGCGCGGCGAGCCGCCGTCCGGCCGCGACGCGATCGACGACCGCCCGGCGGAGCTCGGCGAGCGCGGTCCTGGGGAGGTGCGCCAGGGGGAGGGCGACACCGTTTCTCGTGCTGGCGAAGACTTCGCTCACGGCCGGACCTCCAGGCTCCTCGCCGCCTCGCGCAGCAGGCGCTCCAGCGGGGCGGGAATCCACAGACCTAGGAGGAGCACGAGGCCCATTGCCAGGAGGATGGGGAAGGTCTTGCGCAGGCGGTCGACGTACGGGGTGCGCCGCGCCGCCGCTCCCGGGCTTCCCTGGACGACGCCCAAAACCGTGGCGCCCATCCCGATGAAGATCACGCCGAGGAGGACGAGAAAGGCGGCGGCGATGGCGTAGCGCCCCGTCCCGATCGCCGCGTTCAGGATGGTGAATTCGCTGAGGAACGGCCCAAAGGGCGGCGAACCGGAGAGCGCGAAGAAGCCGAGGAGGAAGAGCGTCCCCGAGACCGGCAGGCGCGCCATGGCGCCCGACATGTCGGCGACGTTCTTGCTCCCATACGCCCGGTGGATGTTGGCGGCGGCCAAGAACATCACGGCCTTGGTGAGCGCGTTGTTGACCGTGTGGAGGAGGGCGCCGAAAATGCCGGCCCCGCCCAACCCGATGCCTAAGGCGAGGATGCCCATGTGCTCGACGCTCGAATAGGCGAGCATCCGCTTGAGGTCTCCCTGGCGGACCATGAAGGCGGCGGCGAACCCCAGGGAGAGGAGCCCGAGGAAGACCAGGAGCTGCCGCGCGAAGGCGCCCTCGCCGGCGGCGGCGAGCACGGCGTAGACGCGGAGAAGAGCGAGGAAGGCGCAGGTCGTCATCCCGCCGGCCAAGAGGGCGCCGACGATGCCCGGCGCCTCGCCGTAGGCGTCGGGCTTCCAGGTGTGGAGGGGGGCGAGGCCCATCTTCGTCCCGTAGCCGACGAGGAGGAAGACGAAGCCGGCCCGCAGCCAGGGGCGGGAGAAGCCGGCGGTACCGGCGGCGGCGTTCAATGAGGTGAAGAAGAGCGATTCGTCGCTTCTGGAGAGGTGGGCGGCGTAGGCGACGAAGAACGAGCCCAGGAGGGCGAGCGCGATCCCCACCGAGCCGATGACCAGGTACTTCCAGGCCGCCTCCAGCGAGCGCGCATTGCGGTTGAAGTAGAGGAGCGGCGCCGTGGCGAGCGTCGTCAGCTCGATCGTCACCCAGAGGAGGCCCAGGTGCTGCGCCAGGGTGACGGCCGACGCCATCCCCAGGAAGACGAAGAGACAGGCGACGAAGACGCGGTTGTTCCGGTCGATGCGCAGCAGCAGGTAGCCCGGGGCGTAGAGCGCGCAGATCGTGAAGAGCCCGCTCACCACCAGGAGGGCGAGCCCGCCCAGCGGGTCGACCGCGAGCCAGGCGGTGCCGGCGGCGGGACCCCGGGCGGCGATCGCGGCGACCGCGGCGAGGGTCAGGGCGAAATGGGCGAGAGCGCCGACCGGCAGCAGGAAGGGCCGCAGCCGCTCCGAGGGGACGGCGAAGGCAACGGCGGCCAGGGCGAGCGGCAGAACGATGAGCACGGTCAGGGCAGGGAGCGGCACGCGTTCAATCCTTGAGCTTGGCCAGGAGCTGGGTGTCGAGCGACGAGAACTCGTCGCGGATGTGGTTCAGGATGATCCCCATGACGAAGATGGCGACGAAGAGGTCGAGGAGGACGCCGATCTCGACCATGAACGGCATGGCGTCTAAGAGCAGAAGGCCGAAGATGAAGATGCCGTTTTCGAGCACGAAGTAGCCGACGACCTGGGAGATGGCCTTCTTGCGCGTCGTCAGGAGAAGGAGGCCGGTCAAGAGGGTCGAGAGGGACGCCGGCACCACCAGGCTCCCCACGTGCTCCGGGGCGAGCGGCAGGCTCCCCGCGAAGACCACGGCGAGACCGGTGCCGGCGGCGCCGAGGAAGAGCGAGGGGAGAAACCCCACGTACGGCTGGACCTCGTGGCGGATGTGGACGTCACGGATCGCCTTCTGCAGCAGGCCGGGGAGCACGAAGCCCTTCAAGGTGACGGCCGCGGCCGCCAACGCGACGGCGTGCCAGCCTGACAGCCCCTGGACGAAGAGGGGGAGCAGGCTGAGGATGGCGCCCTGGGCCGCGGCGGCGCGGATGGTGACCTTCATCCAGCTCGTGCCGAGGAGGACGAAGTTGAACAGCATCACGAGCACCAGGATGGGGTCGGTCAGCGTCGCCATGAAATCGATCCCCGCAGTCACCGGACCAGGAGGAGCATGCCGAAGGCGGAGAGCACCGAGGCGGTCACCAGGGCCTGCGGCACGCGCGCCAGGCGCAGGCGGGCCATGACCGATTCGACGACGCCGATGGCGACGGCGAGGAGGAGCATCCCGGCGACGAAGACCGCCCAGTCGACCCAGGGCTCGCTCCCGCCGAGGGGCGAGAGGACGTGGAGGAGGAGGGCGCCCAAAACGAAGAGCTTCATGGCGGCGCTGTAGAGGATGACGCCGAAGGCCGGACCGCTGTGGTCGAGCACCATGACCTCGTGGATCATCGTCAGCTCCAGGTGGGTGTTGGGGTCGTCGAACGGGAGGCGGCAGTTCTCCGCCAGGAAGACCAGCGACCAACTCGCCGCGATGAGGACGAGCGAAGGCCCGCGCGCGAGACGGCCGGCGCCCCATGGATCGTGGAGCATGGCCCCGAGCGAGAACGCCCCGGCGAGGCGGGCCAGGGCGAGGAGGCCGAAGAGGAGCGCCGGCTCGGCGAGGCTGCCGAAGCTCGCCTCGCGCGCCGCGCCCATGCCCTCGAAGGCCGAGCCGGTGTCCAAGGCCGCCGCGGTGATCGTGAAGCGGGCCAGGGCGAAGAGATAGACGAAGAGGATCACGTCTCCCGGGAACGACACCGGGGCGGCGTGGCGGCCCAGGGGTACGAGCTGGCCGGCGAGGAGCGCCGCGGCGAGGCCCACCGCCGGGCCGGCGCGGAAGACCCAGGTCGTCGTCGAGCTGAAGACGCTGCCCTTCTGGAAGAGCCGCACGAGGTCGTAGTACGGCTGGAGGAGAGGCGGCCCGGTCCGCCCGGCGAAGGCTGCCTTGGTCTTGCCGATGACGCCCAGGAGGAGCGGCGGCAGCAGCAGGAGGAGGAGCTCGTGGACGGCGAGGTGGAGCATCGGCCTAGACCCGGGAGAGGAGGAAGAGGAGGACGAGGACGAGGTAGAGCAGGTAGAGCTGCATGTGCCCGCGCTGGAGGAGGCGCGCCCAGGAGAGGAGCCAGGCGCCGCCGCGGAAGGCGGGGAGGAGCAGCCGGTCGAGGACGGTGTCCGGCACCTCGCCGTGGAAGCGGGCGGTCTTGGGGAACGGCTGCCGGCTGAGCCGCGGAGCGGAAACCCGCGGCTGCAGCACCCAGTGGAAGAAGCCGACGCTCCAAGAGGCGAACGAGGAAGACGTGTACTGCATGCGCGGGGTGGGGGCGGCGTAGCCGCAGTCCCAGGTTCCGACGCCGCCAATCGTGGGACGCGTGGCCGCTCGTTCCTGCCGCTGCCCCCTGCGGACGAGGCGGCTGAGCCCCCAGGCCGCGAGGCCCACGGCCGCGGCGACGGCGAGTTGCGCGCCCCCGAGAACCCCGAGCGGCGCGGTCTGGGCCAGGCGGCCGGCCGCTCCCACCGCCCGGAGGGCCTGGTCGACGAGCGGCGCCACGGCCCAGGGCGCCAGGCCGATCGCCGCGCAGAGCAGGGCGAGCGCGACCATGGGCGCGATCATGGCTCCGGCCTCTCGTGTTCGTCCGTGTTCGTCCCTGTTCGTCCGCGGCTGCCCTAAGAAGACCGCGCCGAAGGCCTTGACGAAGCAGGTGAGCGCCAGCCCTCCAATAAGCGCCAGGGTGGCCGCGGCGCCGGCCGCGGCGAGGGTCAGCCCCCCGGGTCCGGAACCGGCCGTCCAGCGCAGGAATCCCAGGTAGAGGAGCCACTCGCTGACGAAGCCGTTGAGCGGCGGCAGGCCGCAGATCGCCACCGCCCCGACGAGGAAGGTCGCGGCGGTCCACGGCAGCCGCTTCAACAGCCCGCCCATGCGGTCCATCTCACGGGTGCCGGTGGCATGCAGGACCGCCCCGGCGCCGAGGAAGAGGAGCCCCTTGAAGAGCGCATGGTTAACGACGTGGAGGAGGGCGCCGCCGAACCCCAGGACGACGAGAGCCGGCTGGCCGAGCGTGCGGCCGGCGAAGCCCAGACCCAGGCCGAGGACGATGATCCCGATGTTCTCGATGCTGTGGTAGGCAAGGAGGCGTTTCAGATCGTGCTGGCCGAGCGCGAAGGCGACTCCCAGGACCCCGGAGACGGCGCCTACGGCCAGGAGAGTGAGACCCCAGGCGAGCGGCGGATCGGGGAAGAGGGTGAGGACCCGCACCAGGCCGTAGATCCCCATTTTCAGGACGACGCCCGACATCAGGGCGGAAACGTGGCTCGGCGCGGCGGCGTGCGCGCCGGGCAGCCAGACGTGGAGCGGCAGGATTCCCGCTTTGAGCCCGAAGCCGACGAGCGCCAGGGCGAAGACGAGGCCGCCCGCGGCAGTGCCCGCGAGCCCGGGGGGAAACGGCGCCAGCTCGAAGCTCCCGCCGTGGAGGCGCGCCAGCTGGGCGAAGAGCGCCAGGAGCGCCAGCGTTCCGCTGTGGGTGGCGACGAGATAGAGCCAGCCGGCGGCGCGGACCTTGGGCCGATGCCGCTCCGCGGTCACCAGGAAGTAGGCGCCGAGCGCCATGACCTCCCAGGCGGCGAGGAAGAGGAGGGCGTTCCTCGCGACGAGCACGACGGCCATCGCCCCGGTGGTCAGGCCATAGAAGCCGCGCAGAGCCGGGGCGCTCCGGGGGTGCCGCGCCGGCGACCAGTAGGCCGTGGCATAGACCGCTCCGAGACCGGAGACGACGAAGAGCGGCAGGAGGAAGAGCGCCGAGAGGCCGTCGACGGCCACGTCGAGGCGGGCTCCCGGCAGCCCCCAGGCGAGGGAGACCGGAGCGCCACCGGCGCCGGCAAGAAAGCCGCCGAGGGCGACCAGGCCGACGCCGCTTCCGAGCCCGGCGAGCGCGGCGGAGGCCAACTCCGCGGTCCTGACCGCCGGGCGGTCGCGCCGGCCGGTCCGCCGGTCGCGCCGCGTGCGCCCGGCGAAGATCGCCGGCAGGCCGCTCAGGGCCTGAAGGAGGGCGGCGAGGAGGACGAGCCGTGCGCTCACCGGGTCACCGGGATCGAGGCCTCGATCTCGCGCGCCAGGGCCTGGATCGTTTCGCGCCGCTCCTCGGCCTCGACGGCGTCGTGGAAGCGCGGCTGGCGCAGGAGGTAGGCGAGGCGCGACAGGAGATGGAGGTGGGCGCGGACCGTGGGGGTGACCAGTGTGAAGAGGATGCGCACCGGCTTGCCGTCGATGGCGCCGTAGTCGACTTTGTCCTCCAAGTAGCAGAGCGAGACGATGGGCTGCTCGACGTGGAGGACGATGGGGTTCCTGACGTGAGGGATGGCGATGCCGTCGCCGATGCCGGTCGAGCCCAGCGCCTCGCGGGCGAGGAGCACGTTCAGGAGGAACGCCCGGTCCACCTCGTCAGGCAGCGGCAGCAGGGCGACCACCGAGCGCAGGGTCGCCTCCTTGGTCTGCCCCGAGACCCGGTAGTGGACCCCCCCGCGCTGGAGCGCCTCGGCGAGCCCCGGCAGGGGAGTGCGCTCGCTCTCCGGCTCCTCCAGGATGCGCGGCGAGACGTTCAGCCGCTGCGAGGTCGCCCATTCGAGCAGCTCGGCGCGGTTGAAGCGGTACTGGTCGCTGATCTTGTAGGCCGGGATGCTCCCGCCCTGGATCCAGCGATAGATCGTTTTCTCCGAGACGCCGAGCAGGTCGGCCGCGTCGCGGACCGTGAGCTTCATCGCCGCTTCTCCGGTATCCCAAAGGTCCTATTGAATGGACATCTTTGGACACTATGAGGCAGCAAGATATCAAAGTCAATGGATGGGGTAGAATGTCGCAACCCATGCCGCCCATCTCGCTCCGCCGCGCCACTCTGCCCAACGGCATGAACGTCGCCTATCAGTCGAAGGCGGAGTTGCGCCAATTCTACGAGGACATCTTCGAGAAGCGGACCTACCTCCAGCACGGCATCACCCTGGCCCCCGGCGCCACAGTCTTCGACGTCGGCGCCAACATCGGCCTGTTCAGCGTCTTCGTGGACCACCACTTCCCGGGAAGCCGGATCTTCGCCTTCGAGCCGGCGCCCCCCCTGTTCGCCCTCCTGGAGGAGAACACCGCCTGGTGCACGGGCGAGGTGCGACTCTTCGACTGCGGCCTGGGGGCGCGGCCGGGGGAGGCGGAGCTGACCTTCTACCCCCACAGCTCGGGGATGTCCTCCTTCCATCCCGATGCGGACCAGGAACGGGCCGCCCTGCGCACCCTGATGCACAACCAGCTCGCCCAGGGGCGCGCGGAGGCGTCCGCCCGGGCCGCGGTCCTGCGCCACGAGGAGGAGCTCTTGGACCAGCGGTTCGTGAGCGAAAGCTGGGTCCGTCCGGTGCGGACCCTCCATGAGATCCTCGCCGAGCACGGGGTGGACCGCATCGACCTGCTCAAGGTGGACGTCGAGAAGAGCGAGGCCGAGGTGCTGGAGGGGCTGGCGGAAGGCCCGGAGGGGGACTGGCCGAAGATCCGGCAGGCGGTGGTCGAGGTCCACGACCTGGGCGACCGGCTGCGGGAGATGACCGAGCGCTTCCGCGCCCAGGGCTTCACGGTGACCGTCGAGCAGGAGGAGCTCTATCGCGGCACCGACCGGTACAACCTCTATGCGGTGCGGTAGGTGGGTACCCCCGGCTCCGGCGTCGACCGCTCCGGCTCACTCGAAGAACCCCACGACGTCGACGATCAAATCGACCGTCCCCCGCTGCCCGACGTAGATCACGGCCACGGCGCCGGTTTGGCCGAGGTCGAGGAGGGTGTTGTTCGTTCGCGTCACCCCCGGCGTGAAGTTGAGGATGCTGGTCGTCGTCGCCGCCTGATCCGCCGGATGGACGGTGAGATGGCCGGCGCTCGTCGGGTTGACCACGGTCACGTTGACCGCCAGTGTCCGCGCCCCCGGCGGGATCTTGCAGACCCCGGGGAACGTGAAGGCCCGCAGCTGGCCGGCGAGGAGGGGCGGACCGCCCATCGGGCCCGGAGACCGGCGCGTGTCGATCATCCGGCAGGGGTCCACGGTGAAGAAGGACAGGGGACCGGTCGCCTGCGAGAGCTGGAAGAACGCGATGTCGACCGTCGGCGAGGCCGGGGTCACCAGGGTGTGGGCCGCGCCGCCGCCGTCCGACCAGGACTGGAAGAGGTAGCTCTGCCCGCCGGCGCCGTTCTGCGAGGACGCCGCGAGGTCGATCGGGTAGCCCCGCCAGGAGGTGAAGCTCTGCGGCGCCACCGCGGCGGCGCCGTTGATCGTCAGGGTGAGGCCGGCCGGCTGGGTGGCGAAGGTCAGGGGGACGTGGGCGGCGTCGAGCCGCTGGCGGACGGTGTTCGACAGGCCCGCGGAATCGGTCGCCGTGAGCTGGATCTCCAGGTAGCCGTCCACGGCCGCGGCGAGGCTCGACGGCGGCGGCGCGGTGAAGGAGACGCTCGCCCCCGAGGCCGGGCCGAAGACCGTCTGCGCCTGGCCGCCCTGGTGGAGGAGGACGGTCCAGGAGAGGGCGCTTCCGGGGAGCACTGTGCCCTGCGCATCGGTCGCGCTCCCCGCGAGGGCGACCGTATCGCCGACGCCGAAGGTATCGGTGGGAAGGGGGGCGGCGATCCCCGGAGTGGGCGGCACGTCCACCGCCGTCGGCGTGGGGATGGAGACCCCCTCGATGCCGCTCGCCAGCCAGCCGACGTTGCCGTGCGTGCTGACCGCCTCGATCAGGTAGTTGAGCCTCTTTCCGGAGAGGGTGAGGCTGCCGGTCCAGTTGCCGCTGCCATCCGGCGCGAGCTCGAGCGGGGTCCAGGCGCCCAGGCCCGAATCCGCGGGGCCGAGGTCGTAGAGCACGAGGACCCGCCAGACCGCGTCGCCCGCCGCCGCCGTGACCGGGACGCTCCAGGTCACGGTGGTCCCCTGCACCTGGTGGTACGGCTGGACCGGGGCCGCGATCCTGGGCCCTTCATGCTGGCAGTTTTCCCGGCTGTCGCTGTTGTTGTAGTAGAGGATCTCGATATTGAACTGGTCGAAACGCCGGTGCCGCGTGTCCGTCCCCGTGCTCACGGTCTCTCCGGTGACCACGACCAGGGATTCGGGGTCGAGGTCGGACGCCGGGCAGGCGGTGGTGCCCGTGGGGCGTGGGCGTTCCTGTGACACTGGTTGGGCCTGGAGGACAAAGGGCAACGAGCCGCCGGAGGTCTGCGCGCCCTGGTTCGAGATGAGCTGGGCCAAAACCGGCGTCCATCCCTTCTCCTCGACGTAACTCCCCCCCAGCCAGAGGGCGCCGTGCTGGCTCGTGCCGGAGAGGCGCGAGTCGTAGACGAAGTAGGGGAGGATGGGCAGGCCGGCCGCCCCGGTGCTGAGGCCGTTCAGGGTGTAGTAGCAGCCGTGGGCGTCCGGGCAGCTGGGGTCCGCAGCGCCCGTGGCGAGCTCTTCCCCTGAGGCCCTGTGCTTCCTGTACACGTTCTCGCCGCTGAAGTCGAACGCGAGGTCGAGCTGGGTCAGGAAGGGGGGCGGGGCCGCGTTGGCGGGATTGCCGGCGGGGCGCCGCGTCACGGTGACCGGGCCGATGTGCTCGACGGCTGGGACCTCCTTACGGGGAGGAAGGCTACGGGGGGCGGCGCTCTTCGCGGCGATCCCCGTCTTGACGGCGTACATCGGCAGGCCGAAGAGCGTCCACTGGAAGAGGACCTTCTCGTCGTAGGCGCTGTTCTCCGCCAGCCGCTCGCGGAAATAGCCCAGCTTGGCGTCGCGGACCGCGTCGCCGACCGCGATCGTGCCGCCGGCCCGCATCTGGTCGGAGAGGAGCTTGATCAGGCGCTCGGAGTACCCGATCCCGTCGGCCAGTCCCCAGCCGAAGCCCGAGTTCGCGACATAGGCGATGGCCCCCTTGCCGAGGAAGGCCTGGGGGAGGTCGAGGGAATGGTCCAGGTCGTGTCCCAACGCATCGGGGCCGGACCCCGGAACCGTCAGGCCGCCATGGCACCCCACGGCAAAGACGACACCGCCGTTGAGGCCGGGAGCCGCAAGGCTCGCGATGTCCGTCGCGGACAGCCCCTCGATGTCGGTGGCGCTCGTTCCCGGTACCCCCTCTTCGAAGTGCGCCGCATGGCCGTTCAGGAAGGAGAGCCGGTGATCGTTGGCCAGCTTCGTTTTCAGCTCCCCCGGGGTCCAGTTGGACTGGAGGAGGAGGCCGCCGTCGACCGCCCCATCCGGAAGAGACGCGGTCCAGTCCGCCGCGATCGCCTTCGCCGAGTCGAGCAGGAAGTCATACCCGGTGACGAGAACCTTGGGGCCGGTCTGCGTGAGGTCGAGCACCCCGTTCTGCTGGATGAAGTTGGTGATCGTCTGGATGATCTCTCCGGGGGTCTCGACCAGGCGGCCGACCGCGAGGTCGGGGAGGAACGCGCCGGGCACGAGATTCGCGCCGTCCTCCGGGAAGGGCTCCCCGCTGTGCGAGACGACGACGTCGTCGCTCAGGTAGAAGTTCGCCTGGAGGGCCGAACCGACGGTGCTCCCGTCCGTGAGGCTCGCGCTGGAGGCGTAGTCCTTCTCGGCGGGCCCGGTTGTCACGTCCTGGACGCGCGCGAACGGGATGGCGCGGTCGTCGCCCACGAGGACGACGTATTGGAGCTTGGGATAGGCCGGGAGAATCTGGCTCGTGATGTAGGTCCGGATCGCGGAGACGAGAGCATTGGCCGTCGCGGCATCGCACGAAACGGGTTGGGTCTCCTGACACTTTCCCCAGTCCGCGAGCGGTTGGGCCACGCTGCTCACCTGGCTGAGATCGAACCACACTCCCGGAGCGTTGGCGAACCTGGCGAGATCGGAGAGGCTGGCGGTCAAGGCCGCCGCCGCGTCGCGGCGGCGGCCCTGGGGGGGTGAGCCGGGGCTTCGCGGCGATCGTCGAGCCGGAGGAGCGATGGCCGTAAACGGTGGCGCGACCGTCGCCAAAGCTCCGCCGAGGCTCGCCAAGCGATCCCGGACCGTCGCCGCGGGGCGCGAAGATCCCTCAAAACGCCGCCGGACCGTCGCCAAACCGCGTCCAGGTCTCTCGGGACGATCGCGGACCGCCTCCAACGCGCCCCAAAATCCCGTCAAAACTCCGCAAAACGTCGCCAACGTGTGTCGTATCGCTGCGGAAACTAGCTGGAGTGACTTTTTGGCATTTTCATGGCCAGCATTTAACTTTTTGCAGGGCCCTGTTCGACTTTTGAGGGCATGTATTTAACTTTTTACAGTGGCATTCCGAGTTTCAGGGCCATGTATTTAACTTTTTACAGGGGCAGAAAACGTTTTGGGGCCATGTATTTAAGTTTTTATGACGACTTCTCGACTTTTGGCGACGTTTTGGGCGTCGTTTCAGTTTCTCCTAGAGGACATTTTGGCGGGGCTCCGCGTCCGCGGTCTCCGGGGGTTGACGCTGTTCCCCGGCTGGGGTAGATTACGGGCAAGCCAAGCGTATACAGGAAGATAGCTTTCGGCAAGCCGCGCGAAGGAGGCAGATTGGCATCATGCGCAGCCTGTGGATCGACCTTGCTCTTCGTCAAGAAGCGGGCCGGTGGCCTGGAGTTCTGCAACGACAAGTGTGTTGCCCGGGGCCAGGTGGCCATCCGCGCGCAGCAAATTCCTGAGTCGCAGGCCCTGGAGCACGCGATCCGGCTGCAGCGCGCTCCGTGCCCCGCCTGCGGCGGCCGGCGCCCCGTGGACGTCTTCACGACGCATTCCGTATGGTCCGCGCTCATCGTGACCGTCTGGATCGCCGCCGTCCTCGTCGGGTGGTGGGGCTTCCCCTGGGGCCTCATCATCACGCCGATACAGATCCTTCGCAACGTCGTCGGAATGTTCCAGTCGGCCCAATCCGGCTCGCCGTCAAGCCGTCTCCAGCACATCGCCAGGATGGACCTCGCCAGCGGAGCGCTCGCCAGCCCTTCGCGAGTCGTGAGGAGCCGCCTGATCCAGGGGTAGGAGGACGGTATGGACCCTGTTTTCTCCGGTTGGTCAAGCTGTGGGACCTGCCGGTCGAGTGAGGGGGGCTGGAGGGCTACCCCTACGCTGCCGGAGACAGCCCCGAAGGGGCGGCGGCCTAGAGCCTGGGGCGCCAGCCCATATGGTTACACACATCTAGCTGCTGCCCGAGGCCTCTCGTGCTTCCAGGGCAAGGACGAAATCTCGGGTGCGC
>Ga0137403_10008534_pt1 | contig 11469 bp, 10 predicted proteins | sample CZOMad2_1_16fung_FD_122057 | JGI IMG/M metagenome (GOLD analysis project Ga0137403, IMG submission 122057) | Vadose zone soil fungal communities from Angelo Coast Range Reserve, California, USA - CZOMad2_1_16fungal (Hybrid Assembly) | ecosystem: Environmental > Terrestrial > Soil > Vadose zone...
CCTCGGCAACTGCGCCTGTTCGCCCGCGATGATGATCGATGACGAGGTCTATGGGCGGGTTACGCCCGAGCGCTTCGAAGAAGTTGTCCGGCAAGTGAAGGAAGCGGCATGAGCGAGGGGACAGCATGAGCATTCGCGTCTATGTTCCCCGCGACTCGTCCGCGCTCTCCCTGGGTGCGGAATCGGTCGCGAGCGCGGTCGCGGTCGAAGCAGCGCGCCGCAAGGCGGATGTGACCATCGTGCGCAATGGATCGCGCGGGTTGTACTGGCTGGAGCCGATGGTCGAAGTCGAAACGGCGCAAGGCTGCCGCATTGCTTACGGTCCGGTAACCATGAAAGACGTCGCTGCGCTGTTCGATGCCGACTTTTTGCATGGCGGCCGCCATCCGCTTTTCCTTGGCCCGAGCGAGAAGATTCCCTACCTGCAGAAACAGGAGCGCCTGACTTTCGCCCGTGTCGGCGTCACCGATCCCTTGTCACTCGCCGATTATGCGGCACATGGCGGCTGGAAAGGATTGCGTGAAGCGCTGGGCATGGACGGTGCGATGGCCGTCAAGCAGGTGACCGATTCCGGATTACGTGGCCGCGGCGGGGCCGCGTTTCCAGCCGGCATCAAGTGGAAGACGGTGCTGGATACACCGTCGTACCAGAAGTACGTGGTTTGCAATGCTGACGAAGGCGATTCGGGTACGTTCTCCGATCGCATGATCATGGAAGGCGATCCCTACGTACTGATCGAGGGCATGGCTATCGCCGGCGTTGCCGTCGGCGCGACGCATGGTTACATCTACGTGCGCTCGGAATATCCGCACTCGTGCCAGGTGCTTGCCGAGGCGATCGCGCTGGCCAGGGCGGGCGGCTTCCTTGGCGACAACATCCTGGGCAGCGACAAGGCGTTCGAGCTCGAAGTGCGAAAAGGCGCCGGCGCCTACATTTGCGGCGAGGAGACTTCGCTGCTGGAAAGCCTCGAAGGCAAACGCGGCATGGTGCGCTACAAGCCGCCGTTGCCGGCCATCGCAGGATTGTTCGGCAAGCCGACGGTCATCAACAATGTCATCACGCTGGCTTCGGTGCCGATCATTTTCGCCAAGGGCGCCGCGCACTATCGCGATTTCGGCATGGGCCGGTCGCGCGGCACGCTGCCGATCCAGCTCGCCGGCAATCTCAAATATTGCGGCCTGGTGGAAAAAGCGTTCGGCGTGACGCTGCGCGAATTGCTTTACGACTATGGCGGCGGTTCGGCGAGCGGCCGTCCGATCCGCGCGGTGCAAGTCGGCGGCCCGCTCGGCGCCTACCTGCCGGAACAGCAATTCGATACCCCGCTGGATTACGAGGCCTTCATGGCGATTGGCGCCATGGTCGGCCATGGCGGCATTGTCGCTTTCGACGACACTGTGGATATGGCCGGCATGGCGCGCTATGCGATGGAATTCTGCGCGATCGAATCCTGTGGCAAGTGCACGCCCTGCCGGATCGGCTCGACCCGCGGCGTCGAAGTCATCGACCATATCGTCGCCGGCAGCGAGCGCGAAAAGAACCTCGCCTTGCTGGAGGATCTGTGCGACACCATGTTGAACGGTTCGCTGTGCGCACTGGGCGGCATGACGCCCTTTCCGGTGCAGAGCGCGCTGAAATATTTTCCGAACGATTTCAAAGCTGCGCCCAAACGCAAGGTTGCGTGAGCGGCGCGGCCCAAGTAGAGGAGAGCCCGATGTCCCTGCATACCACTCCCGATTACGGTACCCCGAAGCGGGTATCCGAGAAACTCATCACACTGGAGATCGACGGCGTCGAAGTCTCCGTGCCGGAGGGGACTTCGGTAATGAGCGCGGCGGTCGATGCCGGCGTGAATGTGCCCAAGCTGTGCGCCACCGACAGTCTCGAGGCATTCGGTTCCTGCCGCCTGTGCCTGGTCGAAATCGAAGGCCGCAAAGGGTATCCGGCTTCCTGTACCACCACGGTCGCCCCGGGCATGAAGGTGCGCACGCAAACGCCGAAGCTCGCGGATCTGCGGCGCGGCGTGATGGAGTTGTACATCTCCGACCATCCGCTCGATTGCCTGACCTGTTCGGCGAACGGAAATTGTGAATTGCAGGACATGGCCGGCGTGATCGGCCTGCGCGAAGTGCGCTACGGCTACGAAGGCGAGAACCACCTGAAAGCCGAGAAGGACAACTCCAATCCTTACTTCAGCTTCGATCCGAGCAAGTGCATCGTCTGCTCGCGCTGCGTGCGCGCCTGCGAAGAAGTGCAGGGTACATTTGCGCTGACCATCGACGGCCGGGGTTTCGCTTCCATGGTTTCGCCGAGCGAAAACCAGCCGTTCATGGAATCGGAGTGCGTTTCCTGCGGCGCCTGCGTGCAGGCCTGCCCGACCGCGACCCTGATGGAAAAATCCGTCATCGACAAAGGCCAGGCGGATCACAGCGTCACCACCACCTGCGCCTATTGCGGCGTGGGCTGCTCTTTCGTTGCGGAAATGAAGGGCTCGGAAGTGGTGCGCATGGTGCCGAACAAGGAAGGCAAGGCCAATCGCGGGCATTCCTGCGTCAAGGGCCGCTTCGCCTTCGGCTACGCCACGCATCCGGATCGCATCGCCAAACCGATGATCCGCAGCAAAATCACCGACCCCTGGCGCGAAGTCTCCTGGAACGAGGCGATCGGCCATGCCGCTTCGGAATTCAAGCGCATCCAGGCGAAGTACGGCCGCGGCTCGATCGGCGGAATCACGTCGTCGCGTTGCACCAACGAAGAAACCTACCTGGTGCAGAAGCTGGTGCGGGCGGCGTTCGGCAACAACAACGTCGATACCTGCGCGCGCGTATGCCATTCCCCGACCGGCTACGGACTGAAGACCACGCTCGGCGAATCCGCCGGCACGCAGGACTTCGACTCGGTGATGCAATCGGACGTGATCATGGTCATCGGTGCCAATCCGACCGACGGCCATCCGGTGTTCGCTTCCCGCATGAAGCGCCGCCTGCGCGAGGGCGCGAAGCTGATCATCGCCGATCCGCGCACCATCGACATGGTGCGCATGCCGCACACGGAAGCGTCCTATCACCTGCAACTGCGCCCGGGCACCAACGTCGCGCTGATCAATTCGATCGCGCACGTCATCGTGACCGACGGACTGGTGAAAGACGACTTCGTCGCTGCACGCTGCGACGTCAAGGAATTCGCCAAATGGAAGGCGTTCATTTCCGAATCGCGCAATTCGCCGGAAGAAATGGAAAAAATCACCGGCGTTCCCGCCGATCAGGTGCGCGGTGCGGCGCGGCTGTATGCGACGGGTGGAAACGGCGCGATCTATTACGGGCTGGGCGTCACCGAGCACAGCCAGGGTTCGACCATGGTCATGGGCATTGCCAACATCGCCATGGCAACCGGCAACATCGGCCACGAAGGCGTCGGCGTGAATCCGTTGCGCGGGCAGAACAACGTGCAGGGTTCCTGCGATATGGGGTCGTTCCCGCATGAACTGCCGGGCTATCGCCATGTTTCCGACGACAGGGTTCGCGGCCAGTTCGAGCAGGTATGGGGCGTGAAGCTGGACAACGAGCCGGGCTTGCGCATCCCGAACATGTTCGACGCGTCGATCGACGGCAGCTTCAAGGGCTTGTACATCCAGGGAGAAGACATTGCACAGTCCGACCCGGATACCCAGCACGTCACCCATGCGCTGGAGGCACTGGAATGCGTGGTCGTGCAGGACATCTTCCTCAACGAGACCGCGAAGTTCGCGCACGTGTTCCTGCCGGGCTCTTCCTTCCTGGAAAAGAACGGCACCTTTACCAACGCCGAGCGCCGTATATCGCGCGTGCGCAAGGTGATGCCCGCGCTGGCCGGCAAGGAGGACTGGGAGGTCACGGTTGCGCTGTCCAACGCCCTCGGCTACCCGATGAAGTACAAGCACCCATCCGAAATCATGGATGAGATCGCACAACTCACGCCGACGTTCACCGGGGTGAGCTACGAAAGGATCGACGAACTGGAGAGCGTCCAGTGGCCATGCAATGACGCCGCACCGGACGGCACACCGGTTATGCACGTCGAGGAATTCGTGCGCGGCAAGGGCAGATTCGTGGTTACCGAATATATCCCGACCGAGGAGCGCACCACCGGCAAGTACCCGCTGATCCTCACCACCGGCCGCATCCTCTCGCAATACAACGTCGGCGCGCAGACCCGGCGCACGGCGAACAATTCCTGGCACAGCGAAGACCGTCTCGAATTGCACCCGCACGATGCCGAGCAGCGCGGCATCAAGGATGGCGACTGGGTCGGCATCACCAGCCGTGCGGGCGAGACCGTGTTGCGGGCAACCATCACCGAGCGCGTGCAGCCAGGCGTGGTCTATACCACGTTCCACTTCCCCGAGTCGGGCGCGAACGTGATTACCACCGACAACTCCGACTGGGCGACGAACTGCCCCGAATACAAAGTGACGGCCGTGCAGGTGTCGCTGGTCTCGCAGCCCTCGACCTGGCAAAAGCACTTCCGCGAGTTCACCGACACGCAACTCGACCTGCTGCCGCAGCACGAAGCCAGCGGAGCGTAGTGGCGTGACGCGCCGCGAGTTCGAAATGGCAACCGAAGTACGCCGTGCCATACCGGCCGTTCGAGTCGACGAGGGTTCGGCTTGCGCCGTCGTCGAGCAAATCGCCGAAGAGGCGCCGATCGCGCTGGTCTACAACGGCGTGCCACATGTCGTGGTAATGGCTACACCGGCGAACCTCGAAGATCTTGCGCTCGGTTTCAGCCTGAGCGAGGGCGTAATTGCATCGGCAGCGGAACTGGGCGGCATGGAAATCGTGCCGGAACAGACCGGATACTCGATCTATCTCAGCATTCCACCCGAACGCGTCGAGGTGATTGCGCAGCGCCGGCGCAACATGACGGCACGCACCGGCTGCGGCGTATGCGGCGCCGAGACCATCGAACAGGCGATGCGCGACGTGCCCAAAGTCGAGGGCGGGCAAAAGATCGCGCGCCAGGCGATTGCCGACGCCATGAAGCAACTGCCTGCGCTGCAAGCCTTGAATGCTGCAACTGGTGCGACCCACGCGGCAGCATGGGCAAATCCGGACGGCAAATTGCTGTTGGTACGCGAAGACGTCGGACGCCACAACGCGCTGGATAAGCTGATCGGCGCGCTGGCGGCGGGCGGTGTCGATACGGCGCAGGGATTCGCCGTGATAACCAGTCGCGCGAGTTACGAGATGGTGCAGAAGGCGGCGATGGCCGGTATCGGTTTGCTCGCCGCGGTATCGGCGCCTACCGCCCTGGCCGTAAGAATCGCGCGCGAAGCGGGTGTCACGCTTGCCGGCTTTGTGCGCGGCGAACGTTGCATGGTGTATGCCGACGAGGCGCACCGGTTGACCAAGACCGAAGACTGGACAGCATGAACATCGAACGCCTGGTTCGCATGGCGAACGACATCGGCAATTTCTTCAAGGCGGAACCGGATCACGCGCAAGCCGTCGACGGCGTGGCGACTCACATCAAACGTTTCTGGGATCCGCGCATGCGCAAGGAAATCGTCGCGTATGTCGACAGCGGCGGAGCGGAGTTGATGGAGTTGGTGCGCGAAGCGGTTCTCAAATTGCGCTGAGCAGCGCAATTTGAAGGGACGAGGGGCGAAGGAGAAGAACCAGGGCTTTTTAGGGCCTTACCCCCTCGTCCGTTGCCCCTCAGCGGCGGTCACGCCGCCTGCACTTGTCGCTTCCCGGCCTGCTCTCCGACTCCCAGCACCGCAATCAACGACAGCGCCTGAAACGCGCCGATGCCGATGAATACCCAACCGGGATGGTGCGCATCCATGAGCATGCCGAACATCAGCGGCGCACCGGACAAGCCGATGTCGAGGCCGGAGTAGACCACGCCGTATACACGCCCGGTCGCGTTCTTCGGCGCGGCGGCGCGTACCAGCAGGTCGCGCGAAGGGCCGGCCACACCGGAGCCGAATCCAATCAGGCCGAGCAGCACGATGACCGCCGCAACCGGCGGAATGGCGCTCGCAACCAGGACTGAAACCGCGCCCGCGCCGGCAAAGGCGACCGCGATCACTTTGTCGTGCTGTTGTACTTTCGCTGCCAGGAATCCGCCGACGATGATGCCGCCAGCGCTCGCCAGCATGTAGGCCGTGATGCAGGCCGTCGCATACGTCAGCGGGATCTCGTACAGCTCGCGCAGCGCGGTGGCGGCGAAGCTCTGGATGCCGCCGAAGGAAATCGAGGAGATGAAGAAAAAGGCGAAGCACATCCACACCGCCGGCACCTTCATGAAACCCAGAACTGCGCCGCTCGCTTCTTTTTTCTTCGCCGACTCCGCCACCGCGTCGCCCACTTCGCGCGGATCGAGCAGATGGCGGAACGCGATCAGGATCATCAACACCGTGAAGGCCAGTGCCGCGGCCGCCAGCAATGCGACGCGCCAGCTCGAGAGGCTCGCGATGCCAGCCAGAAATACGGGGGCAACCGCCCAGCCGAGCGTGCCGGTCAGGCCGTGCACGCTGAAGGCATGACCGAGGCGCGGCACGCTGACGCGCCGGTTCAGCAGGGTAAAGTCCGCGGGATGGAATACGCAGTTGCCCAGGCCGGCCACGCCGGCAAAGAAGACCAGCATCGGATAATTCTGGCTGGCGGCCAGCCCCAGCGCGGAGATGCCGAGCAGGGCTATGCCGCCGAACAATACGCGCAGGGCGCCGAATCGATCCACGACAAAACCAGCCAGGGCCTGGCCGATGCCGGACACGATGAAAAATACGCTCATCAGCAAGCCGAGTTCCGCATAACTGACGGCGAAGGCGTCCTTCAGCCAGGGAAACAGCGGCGCGAGCGAAAGATGGAAAAAATGCGAGGTACCGTGCGCGAGGCCAACCAGGCTGATGATCTGGGCGTCGCGCCGGAATGAATCGACAGTAGCGGTAGTCATCGGTCCGGCAAAAAAAGCGAGAAACGAAACATAGCGCAACATGGCCGTTACGGCAAACCCCCGAAAGGAGCATTGTTTCACCTTGATTTTTTTTGGCGGCGATTTAGGCATAATCGGCATCACTTCGAAAAAAATTGCCGAGTGATCCATGCCAGCCGCCGGAAAACGCAGTCCGAAACCAGATGCGAAACGTGGTTCCGATCACAGCCTGACCGACCGGGCCTATTCGAAGCTGGAAGAACTGATCGTGACGCTGCAGCTGGCGCCCGGAGAAATCGTGTCGGAAGCGGCTCTCAGCCGGCAACTGCGCATAGGCCGCACGCCGATCCGCGAAGCCCTGCATCGGCTCGCGCGGGAACGCCTCGTGAACATCCTGCCCCGGCGCGGCATCACCGTTTCCGAAATCAACGTAGGCGCGCAACTTCGGTTGCTGGAGGTGCGGCGTGAGATCGAACGCCTGGTGGCACGCTCCGCCGCGCGGCGCGCCAGCGATGCCGAGCGCAGGCAGTTCGCCGATCTGGGTAAGGCTTTTGAAGCCGCGGCCCGCAGCGACGATGCAACTGCCTTCATGCGCACCGACCGCGCGTTCAACGAACTTTGCCTGGTGGCGGCGCACAACGAATATGCGGCAAGCACGATGGTGCTGATGAACTCGTTGTCGCGGCGATTCTGGTTCATCCACTACCGCCAGGCGGCCGACATGCCGCTAGCGGCCAAACTGCATGCAGCGGTCGCCCGTGCGATTGCAAAAGGCGATGCGAGGGCCGCTTCCGCGGCCTCGGACAAGCTGCTCGACTACATAGAGGCATTCACCCGGTCCACTGTGGATACCGCCTAGCGGTCCGAACGGCTTGACCATCACCGACTGCAAGTGTACCGTCACATATTACTGATATATCAGAGACTGCGCTCCAGCGCATCCCAGCCATGAATACCGGTACCCTCACACCGAAGCAAGCGGCCTTCCGCGACGAGTACCGGCGCAATATCGCCTCCTGGTACAACGGCTGGGGCCATCTTTTGTCGATCTTCGTTCCCGGCGTGGCCGTCGTATGGTATTGCGTCGCGCACGTGCAGGAACCGACCATCTGGGAGCTACTGTTCGTGATCCCTGTGCTGGTGTTCTACAACTGGAACGAGTGGTGGCTGCACAAGAATGCCATGCATCGTCCGATCAAGGGCATCCTGATGCCGGTCTATCACCGGCATACCCACCAGCACCACCAGTATTTCACCTCGCAGGTAATGACCTACGACACGAACCGCGAGTGGCGCATCGTGCTGTTCCCGCCTTATGCATTGATCGTGTTCATGGTCATGACGCTGCCGGCGGCGTTCGTGCTCGGCTACCTGTGGTCCGCGAATGCGGGCTACATCCTGATGATGCTGACGCCGATCTATTACCTGAACTACGAGACTTTCCATTTGTGCTGCCATGTGCAGGACAACTGGTTCGTGCGCAACATTCCGCTGGTGAACACCATCCGCCGCCACCATGCCGCGCACCACAGCCAGCCGATCATGATGGAACGCAACATGAACCTGACTTATCCCGTTGCCGACTGGTATATGGGAACCAGTGACCTTGAGCGCGGCCTGCTTGGCCATCTGTTGAACGGCTACAGCACACGGCATGTGAAAAAGGAGTATGCGAGCGATCAGGGCGCCGAGCTCGACCGCCGCATGACGACTTCCTGAAGATCAGGATTCCCTGACAACAAAAGCCTCAAGGGGAAGGGAGGATGGGCGCTTTCGGGCGCCCATCTGTTTTTTTGCGGGCAAGAAACGCGGAATCCACCGATAATGTCGGCCTGGCCCGCCGGGCATCGCCGCCGAGCATTCATGGACCTGCAGGAATTCACGCTGACCACTTCCGGGGAATCGCCGCCGGCGGGATTGATTCCCGCGCTGCAAGCGTTGTGGCATCTGCGCAAAGGCGACTGGGATCGTGCCCACGCCATCGTGCAGGAGCATGAGGACGACAAGGGGTACGCGGTGATCCATGCGCACCTGCATCGCATCGAAGGCGACTTGGCCAATGCAGGCTATTGGTATCGCCGCGCCGGCAAAAAGGCGGCTGATGCCGCACTCGAAGAAGAATGGAAGTCGCTGGTCGCGCACTTCCTGTCGGAGAACGTCTCATGAGCAAGCTCGACATCCGCATCGAACCCGCAACGCAATCGGCGCCTGCGGTGCTGCCGAATCCGCTGGGTTTCGGGCGCCACTTCACCGCGCGCATGTTCACACGGTACTTCACGACCGGAAAAGGCTGGCACGATGCGCTCATCGGACCTTATCGGCCACTGGCCCTCGATCCGGCGGCCCAGGTTTTCCACTGCGGTCAGATGGTTTTCGACGGCACCAAGGCGTACCTGCGGCCGGATGGCAACCTCAACCTGTTTCGTGTCGAAAAGAACGCCGAACGATTCAATCTTTCCGCGGCGCGCCTGGCGATGCCAGAGGTCGATGTCGACGAACATGTCCAGGCCATTTCGGAACTGGTGAAGCTCGAACACGGCTGGGTGCCGAAGCAGGAAGGCGCCGCGCTGTACATCCGCCCGGTGATGCTCGCGGTGGAAAATACGCTGGAGGTTCGCGCCAGCCGGACGTTCCTGCACTACATCATCCTGAGCCCGGTCGCGCCGTATTTTGCGGGTGGCTTCAAGCCGGTCTCGGTGGTCGTGTCCGACGGCTACGTGCGCACCGTCCGCGGTGGCACCGGGGAAGCGAAGACGCCGGGCAACTATGCGGGCAGCCTGGCCGGCACCGAGGAAGCGATTGCCGCGGGCTATCAGCAAGTGCTGTGGCTCGATGCGGTCGAACGGCGTTACGTCGATGAAGTCGGCGCCATGAACATTGCGTTCGTATACGAAGGCAAACATATCCGAACGCCAATGTTGTCCGGCGCCATCCTGCGCGGCGTGACGCGCGATTCCCTGCTCAAGCTCGCCCCCGAGCTGGGATACCCGGTCACCGAAGACCGCATCGACATCCATGAGGTGATGCGGGACGTCGAGTCGGGAAAGATCACGGAAGCGTTCGGCATGGGCACCGGCGCGGTCATCGCCCCGGTTGGCAGTCTCGGCTATCGCGGACGGAATTACACTTTTGCCGCCAGAGAACCCGGTCCGGTGGCGCGCAAGCTTTTCACGAGCCTGACCGACATCCAGTACGGACGTGTACCCGATCCTTACGGCTGGACGCGGATGGTGGAGGTCGCCCCGGCCAAAACAAGGCGCGCCGCGGCACGGGTTTGATCGGAAGATTCCGCCGATTCGCCGGCATGCCGGCGCGTTTATTCAGCCATTTCCAACTGCGTTTCTCGTATCGGCCCCTGCGATATTTTGTTTTCCTGAAGGTCGCTTCTACTTCTCCTTCTCCTGCAACAGGGGAAGCACCTTCTCCGCGTAGTAGTACGGCTGCTTCGCGCCGCGGGTCTGGCTGCGCAGGACGCCATTGCGGTCGATGACGAAAGCGGTGGGCGTCGGATATTTTCGTTCGAATCCGCTGCGCTCGAGTTCGTCGGCCATCACGCCCGGCAATCCATAGATGCCGAGCATGCGTTCGACGCGATGGCGATCCTCCAGGCTGTCGATGCCGACGACGATGACCTCGAGGCCCTGGTCGTGGTGCTGTTCGTAGAAGGTTTCCAGGTTGCCGATCTCGTACGCGCAGAAGCTGCAATAGCTGGAGTAGAAATTGACCAGCACCACTTTGCCGCGCATCTGCGCCAGGTCGAAAGCCTGGCCGGAGAACAGCGTGCCCTTCAGGGCAGGCGGGGGCTCGCCGGGTTCGGCAACCGGCTGGGCCGAAGCAGAGGCGGCAATCAGGAGCGTGGCGATCAGAAATTTTCGTATTTTCATGCGGCGAATAAGTTTGGCTCGAAATGCTTCGCAGGAGGCCGATTCGCGCCAGTATACTTTGCCGATAGCCGGAATAGTCCAGGGAGAAGTCATGGCCGAGACAAACAAGGACATTACCGCCGATGCGCAGGTCGCGCGCATTTTCGAATGGCGGCGCGGATTCAATACCATCCATCTCATCGATCTGGGTGTCCACCTGGGCTTGTTCCGTGTGCTCGCGCAGACGCCGGGACTGACCGGTTCCGAGCTGGCGGGCCAGCTCGGATTGCACGCGCCTTATGTCGAGGTCTGGTGCAAGACCGCTTACGGGCTGGAAATCCTGGATGCGGATGCGCCCGGAAAATACCGGCTCGCACCCTATTTCGATGCGATCCTCGCCAGCCCCACCCACCCGCGTTATCTCGGCGGTTATGTGCGTCTGGGTACCGAGGTGGCGGCGGACGATTTCCGGCGCTGCCGCGAAGCTCTCAAGTCCGGAAAAGCGAAACCATTTCAGGGCCAGGGCGATCACTTCAACCAGGCGATCGCCGAATCCACGCAGGGACTGCAAGTCGTCACCGCAAAGAAGATCCTCCCCGGATTGACGGACCTTGCGGGACGTCTTGCCGCCGGCGGGGCGATTCTCGAAATCGGCTGCGGCACCGGCAATTTTTTATTGCAGGCCGCGAAG
>Ga0137403_10008535_pt1 | contig 11467 bp, 13 predicted proteins | sample CZOMad2_1_16fung_FD_122057 | JGI IMG/M metagenome (GOLD analysis project Ga0137403, IMG submission 122057) | Vadose zone soil fungal communities from Angelo Coast Range Reserve, California, USA - CZOMad2_1_16fungal (Hybrid Assembly) | ecosystem: Environmental > Terrestrial > Soil > Vadose zone...
ATCGCGGCCGACGATCTCAAGCGGATCGGTGATCCCTTCTTCCAGGCGGGCAAGACCTATCAGCGGCGGCACGAAGGCACCGGCCTCGGGCTGTCGATCGTAAAAAGTCTTGTCGAATTGCATGCCGGCGAGATAATTGTACAGAGCAAGATCGATGAAGGAACCACTGTAAGTGTCGCGTTGCCGCTGACGTTCACGCCGCCGGCACCGCAGCAGCCCAGCAATGTGGCCAAGCTCACTCCGCGATCCGCATCCCAGGACCAAGCTCACCAGGTGAAGAAAAGTGCCTAAACAAATTGCGAAGAACGACATGCCGCGCCGCCGTCGTGGCGCGGATGCAAAAGCAGTTGCAGCCGACGCGGACGCGGAGCGCGGCCTCGCGATGCGCATGTTGCTTCATAGCCCAAAAGACATGATTGCCGGCGCGCTGGCATTTGCTGCGGTCAGTGCGATCATCGCCAACGCGCTCTTTCTGCAAGCGGGACGTCATCCGTCGCCGATGTTCGGCTCGGTGGTTGCGCTACCTGCGACGGGATCGGTACCGGCCAGCCCGTTGCCGCGGCCGCGCCCGGTCGACGCCATGACAAGATCGGCCGATGACCCCAAACCTGCCGAGCCGAAAGCTGCGGATGCGATGGCCAATCTGGTCAAGTCGACCGGCGCACCCGTTGTGGCGCCCTCCAATATCGGCCGGCCCGAGACGACCGCCAATCCAGCCGCGAGCCCGCGCCGCGTGGCGGCGGTGCAGCGGGCGCTCACCGAATTCGGCTACGGCCAGCTGAAACCGACCGGCACGGTCGGTTCCGACACCCAGGCCGCGATCCAGAAATTCGAGCGCGAGCGCAGGATCCCGGTGACCGGGCAAGTCTCCGATCGTCTGGTGCGCGAACTCGCGACGGTGATCGGCCGGCCGGTCGAGTAGGGTGGCGTTACGACGCAGCCATTGTGACAGGGCACCCCGAACAACGAACACATCACTTAGCTAGGGCGTGTACTCATAAATCCGGTAGGGCGCTGACCTTGGCGATGTCCGCATTCGGAAGCAGACATCTCGCCTAATCAGCGTCTGTCTTTTTCGGTTACTTGGGGCTAGAAACACCGAACACTTGCATCGGTCGCACGATGTTCTTAAGCGGGATCTCGCCCTTGTCGTCGAAACATACATTGATCCGGTCGCGGACCTGATCGTGAACAGCACGAGAGATCGAAATGCCTCCGGGCACAGTGACGCTTTCGAGACGCGAAGCGATATACACACTGTCTCCCACTAGGTCTTCACCTTCCACCATCACTTCTCCTACGTGGACGCCGACGCGCAGACGCATTTTGACGTTGTCATCGAGCGCAGCAGCTGCCTGCTCGGTCTCCGCCTGAATCGCGATGGCACAGGCCACCGCTTGAGCCGCGCTGGGGAACTCCGCCAAAAATCCGTCGCCCGTGACTTTGAACAGTCGCCCGGCATGTCGAGTGATATTGGGTTCGATGATTTCGTATCGAAGCGCACCAAGCCGCTCTAGTGCGTCTGTCTCGTTGGCGTTTACCAACCTAGTAAAACTCGCCACGTCGGCGACGAGAATTGCGGCGAGGCGGCGTGTCATACGGGAGGTCCTTCCCCCATGCTTGGGGAAATTGAATGGTATATAGCAGGATTGCGGGCCGATGTCCGGCTATCCTCATGTCCGAAACGGGTCAAAACGCGAAACTCCGGGGTGACCGGCCTGCTTTAGCCCCAAAGGCCGACATCTCTCGTTTTATGAGTACACGCTCCTAGGACCATGATCCGATTAAATTGAATCGGATCAATGATCTGATCCTTTTGTTTGAGCATCATCTCCGGGCAAACGCTTCGCGTTTGTCCCGAGGGAAAACCGGTTCCCACCCTCGGATCAAGTCCGAGGGCGATGATCCGAGCCCGCTGCGCCAAGCCCTGTGCCGTGCTTCGGCGCGTGGCCAGTGACGCCAACTCAGTGCGTTCCACCTCATCCAGCTCCAGCGGAGCAAAGCGTCGACCCATAACCATCCTCCCCAAAATCAGGAGGGTCCGCTATCACCGAATCGATTTGGAGTCCGTCGAACTTCAGATTCAGGACACTAGCTTGGCGCCGGCGCGTCGGCTTGACCGTCATCAACGCCGCCGCACGATCTTTATCAGTAAAGCCTGCAATGCGCGCCCCATGTTCCGGTATGCTTCCTCACGTAGCTGATGTGCTCTCCTGGTGTGGAACGCGATGAGTTCCGGCGTGACGCGGCGCGATGAATTGCGACTCGTCCGCGTCCCATGAACCAGGTGTGCCACGGCGCGGGCCACTTCGGCGGCATGGGTCGCAATCATGAAGTGCGCGGCTCCTGCAATGGTCAGGAGGGAGGCCCCCTTGACGTGGGTGCCGAGCAACTCATTGGCACGCTGTATCGCCGGGTGACTTGCCCCGCCTCGGAGCACCAGGGTCGGGACTTTAACGGCGGAGAGGACCGTCTCCGATAGCGCGAAGTGATATGCGCTGGCCCAATCCAGAATGTTAACGGGGGTCGTCTCTACCGCATAGGCTCTCACGCGGGGAGGCCACGAGGCATAGGTGCCGGCGCCGCCGTAGAAGTCGATCATCGATGCGATCGCTTCCTTGTTGCCGTTCGCAAAATCGGCGAAGTAAGCCTCCGACAGCTGACGGAACGCGCGATAGTGCTGATGCTCATCGCTTTCCCGCAGCAGCTCTACCGCCGGGGCCTCCACGATCGCCAGGCTTGCCAGAGCAACCCGGTTGCGCAATGCCACGGCAAGCGCCACCACGCCACCAAACGAGTGACCGACCAGATGGACCGGGCCACCGGTCTTGCGAATGACCGCCTCCAGGGCCTCGGCCTCATGGGAAATGCAGGGATCCGCGGCGGTGCGGCGCTCCGCGGTTCGTCCATAGCCGAGCAGGCTTGTGGTCACGCAGCGGAACTGGCCTTCCCATGCAGCGATCACGGGCCGCCAGGCGGCGCCGGTGCTGCACGATCCCGGCACCAGCACGACGGTCGGACCGGCGCCGCAGTCATCGTACTCGACCGGTCCACCGACGTCGTCAATCATGCCGGAAATCCCGGTCTCGGATGACGGCCGCGAGGATCCTCGCGGCCGGTGGGCCTTGGTCAGCATGGCGGGCGCCGGAGCGCTGGCGGCAGCCACGAAATCTCTACGGCCTCGCTTCCATGATCATATTGAAAGGCGTCTCGGCGGCGCGACGCACGCTCGTGAAGCCGCCCTTGAGAATGACCTCGCGCAGTCTGGCCTCGCCGGCCTGCGCGCCGAGCGCGGTGCCAACCTCCTGCGACAGCGACGTTGGCACGCAAATCATGGTCGATGCCGCGTAGTACAGTCGCCCCACGGGATTGAGATTCTGTTCGAGACGATCGCCGGCCATCGGCTCGCAGATCATCCAGGTTCCGTCGTCCTTCAGGGATTTGCGGATGTGGGCAGCGGCGCCCGCGGGGTCACCCATGTCGTGCAGGCAATCGAAGCACGTCACGAGATCGAAGTCGTTGCCAGGATAATCCTTGGCGAGGCCCACCTCGAAGCGCGTGTTGGCCGAGACCCCGTGGCTCCTGGCGTGCGCCTGCGCATCCGCGATCGAGGCCGGATGGAAATCGTAGCCGACGAACTGGGATTTGGGGAAGGCCTTAGCCATCACGACGGTCGACCAGCCATGGCCGCAACCGACGTCTGCGACTTTTGCTCCGGTTTCGAGCTTCTTCAAGACGCCGCCGGACAGGGCGGGAAGCCATGTGGATACGAGGTGGTTGTGATAGCCGGGCCGGAAAAAGCGGGCCACCGCGCAGAACATGCAGCCTGCCTGATCGCCCCAAGCGACGCCGCCACCAGACTTGAACGCAGCCTGAACCTTGGGCTGGTTGTCGAGCATGGCGGCCATCAGATCGAAGCCGCCCATCAGGTAGACCGGGCTCTCCGGAACCGCGAACACCATGGCCTGTTCGGGCGTCAACGTGAACTTCGCCGATGCCGGGTCGTAGGACAGGTAGTTGGAGCTCGCCTGATTGGACAGCCACTCGCGCAAGTACCGCGGATCGACCTTCGCGCTGCTGGCGAGCTCGGTGGATGTCATCGGGCCCTTGGTGTGCAGTTCCTTGTACAGTCCAAGCGCATCGCCCATTCGGACCATGGCGATGCTGGACGCACCTCCGAGGTCGTTGAGCATCTGACCGATAAATGCGTTGAGCTTGCCTTCATCAACCTGGGCCGCAGTATTTACGCTCGTCATACTTTCCTCCAATGAAATTGAGTTCTCAATCAGACAAGATCCGCAAGCATCCTTGCGGCACGGGCGGCACCGCCGGCTTCGACGGGTTTGAATGTGGTCGGCGCGCGCAACGCGTCGACCATCGCATCGGCAATCATGTCCGGCGTCGAGGTGGCGTACTCCATGCGCCGTCCGGCGCCGTACCGGTCGAGACGGTGCGCGACGTGGAAATTCTGTTCGAAATGGTTCTTGAGCGGGAAGTAGAGGAACGGCGTTCCGGCCGCCGTCAGCTCCATGCAGGTGGTGAGGCCACCCTGCACCAGGGCCAGATCGCATGCGGCGAGATGTCGGTCGAGGTCCGGCACGAAGGCGCGCACCTCGACACCTTCAGGCGCGTTGAGCGAAACCGGATCGATACGTGGGCCCGCCACCACGATCATGCGCAGCTCGGGCAGTTTGGCTCGGGCCATCGGATAGCTCTGCAGAATGCGCTTCAGCAGATGCGCGCCCACGCCTGACCCGCCAACGGTGACGACACACACGCGTTCGTCCGGCCGGTAGCCGAGGCGGTCGCGCAACTCCTCGCGGCTGCCGAAGGCCCACGGATGTTCGCCGATGATGTAGCCCGCGAAATCGAAATGCCTCGGCACCCAGTCGCGCATCGCCGGCAGGTCCTTGCCGAACGACATTGGCACAATGTCTTCGGGCCCGCCGACGAAGATGGCGCGATCCCGCACGCCGGGATGCCGCTCGATGTGTTCGATCATCTCGGCGTTGTAATCGGTGGTCAGGAAGGCTTCATGTTCGCCGCCGGACGGCATCGGCACATAGCCGACGAAGTCGGTGAACCAGGCGAGTTTTGCTTTTTTCAACTCCGGGTGCTCGTGCCAGTAATGGTCGATATCCCAGGCTTCATCGGCGATCACCAGATCGTAGCCACCCTCGTCGACGGCATCCTGAAAGATCATGAAGTTGGCGATCAGCACTTCGTCCATGCTGCGGATGGCCCGGAAGCAATGCAGGTCGTGCTCGCCGGACTCCAGCTCGATGTGCAGCGACTCGCTTGCCAGCCGCGCACTGAGAGGATGGATTCGCTCGCCGCTGGCTTCCAGCAGCCGCGTCACGGGATCCTGCGCCAGCCAGTCGACCTCCAGGTCCGGATGCAGCTTGCGCAGCTCGCGCGTGATGGCGATGTCGCGGCGCCCGTGCCCGAGCCCGAGCGGGGAGGAGAGATAGAGTACTCGCTTGGCTTTCCTCGTCGATCGGTTCGCTCGCCTTGCAGGGGCGGCGATGCCGAGCTTGCGATCGAGGAAATCGACGATCATGGCGTTGATCTTTGCCGGAAAACGACCGAGAGGATTGTGGCCGCCGCCTTCAATGGTCACCAGCTCAGCCCCGGTGACGACCTCGGCCACCGCTTGCGCACGCGCATAACTTTGGATCTGGTCGTTGTCGCCATGGATCATCAGCACAGGACAGCGGATCTTGCGATACATGGCCTCGCTGACATCGAAGCGCGGCGGTATCGTTCGCGCTTCGACGGTCTTGATCAGCACGGGACCCGTGGTGTCGCCCGCCCAGTCGATGCCATCCTCGATTTGCTTGGTCGAATGCGGCTCGGAATGGATGTTGCGAACGAAGTGCTCGGCGAAGTCGGGATAGTTTGCCATCCAGTATTCGCGGTTGAATTTGTTCCAACCCTCGTACTGCTCCTGCTTGGCCTCGAAATGCTTATTCGCCAGACGGGAGAAATTGGGGGGACCGATGCTCGCCACAGTGCCGACCAGGATGGCGGCCTTGACACGTTCGGAATGATGCGCGGCCAGCACGCAGGCGTGCATGGCGCCCAGGGAAAGCCCAACGAGGATTGCGCTTCCCGCCTCGGTCGCGTCCATCACGGCGAGCGCGTCGGCCACGTAGTTATCGAGGGAGTAGGCCGCCACATCCGCTGGCCGGTCGGACTTGCCATTGCCGCGGGCATCAAAAGTGATGCAGCGGAAGCGCTCGCTGAAATAGGGCAATTGCGCCTTGTAGATGCGCGAGTGGACGATCGGCCAGGGCGGCAGGAACACCATCGTTTCCGGGCCGTCGCCGTAGATCTCGTAGTAGATCTTCACGCCGTCCCGATCGACAAAACCGCTCTTGTTGGGCAATTTTGCGCGCATCACATCACCTTTTCGATGAGCCGGCTTCGGCGCTGCGAACGAGATCGCCGATCCGCCGCAAAGCCTGGCGTATCGGCGAGCCTTTCTTTTCAAAACCCAGCAAATAGAGACTTTCCGCGCCGATGAAGGCGTTGGCGGTGAAGGCGCCGACCTCCTCTGGTGTCAGCGGGCCGAGGCCGCCGAGCTCGCGTTCGGCCTTGCGCGCAACGTCGACGACAAGATCGACCCATCCCATGAGCGCGGTGCGAACGACCTGAGCGACCGCGGCGTCGGACCAGCTCGCGGCAATCAGTTCCTGCAGCACGCGCACGTAGCCCGACGCGATGTCGTCATCGAGATAGTCGCAGGCCTGGTCCCATTGTTCCGACAGTTTCAGGCTGGCGTCGCCGAACATGGCGTTCTGGCGGCCCAGCAGCTGCGCGTTGAGATATTCGAACAGCGCCAGCACCATCCCTTGCTTGGATCCGAAGTGATAGTGGATCTGGCTCAGGGGGACGCCGGCCGCCGCCGCCACGTCGCGGGTCGACAAACCCGCGTAACCGTTCTGGCGCAGCACCTTCTTGGCGGCTTCGAGCAGCGTCGTGCTGGTCTCGACCTTCTTCTCGATTTTCCTGGCGGCCACGCGGGCCATCTTGAATCTCCTTGGCACGCGAGGGTTATCGCAAGGTCAGGATAGGCATAATTCGGTCGACCGACCGAGTCAATACTCTCATAATATAGCTCACGAACTTGTGCGCCGATATCGGTCGAATGGGGGAGTTCGTGCGGGCGCGCTGGCTTCGGCTTTGGCGCTGGCCTATCGTCGACCCCATGCGATTGAAATCCAGCATATGGGTGGCGGCTTATTTGCGGCGCTGCCAGACCGAAGGAATATTCGGCGCGGTGCGCAGGCGCGGCGCGGAAGAAGCCGGCGCGGTCTTCGTCAAGGTGGCGCTGCTCGACGGCAACGCCATGCTGTATGTGCCGGCACCGCAGACGGTCTATGACGACAGCCGGCCGATCGAGCGCATTTTTACGCCGACATCGCCGCAGCCCGTGCCGGAAGCGTCAGTGGAAGAGCGCCTTGTCAAGGAAATCCGGTTCGACCCGGATGCCTGGATCGTGGAAACCGAGGACAGAGCAGGGCGGCATTTTCTCGACCTGGCGCGGGGCTAGAACAGGATGACTTTTCTTTGAATCGTTATCCCGCTCTATCTTTTTGTTTGAGCATGATCTCCGCGCAAACGCTTCGCGTTTGTCGCGAGGGAAAACCGGTACCCACTTTTCCGGATCATGCTCTAGCTTCCTGAACTCTGCGACCGGGTGCGCACAATGCCGCCGGCGCCGGGCTGTTGCACCGCCGGGCGGGTTTGGGCGGGCGCCGAGCGGGCGCGTTGGCGGTCGTCGTCGTAAAGCGCCGGCCGGTACTTGGCGCGGGCGACCGCCATGGTCGCGCCGCGCCACGCGGCCAGCATGATGAGGGCAGATCGCTCGTGCAAGTGGTCATACAGGCGCGACAGCCGGTAGACCTGGGTCACCGAGGATCCGACCTCAGGCTTGAGAAACAGCAACACCCGCTGAAAAACCGGGCTCGGCATGTCCAGGGTTTTGGCCGCGCAAGCCAGCGGCTCGCCACCGGGATCGTTGACCAGTTGCGCGGCTATCCGCCACGGCAATATCAAGGCTTCGCCGAGTTCCAGCGTGAAGTTTTCGACGTCGGCGGCGAATGCCGCCATCTCCAGGGTCTCGATGGCACGCGCCGCGCGTGCGGCCGGAATTCGCGCGGAAGGCTTGAGCGGCGTCTCCAGCAGATTGTGCAGGATCAAGGCGCGCTCGCTGGCGCTGGCGCTGAAAAACATGTCGGTGATCTCGGCGGCGTCCTTTGGCTGCATCGACAAATTCGATGACATCCGCAATTGCGCCTCGCTCAGTGCCTTAACCGGTGGCGCTGCTGGGGGCGGCGCCGGAATCTCGGGCGCCAAGGGAATGACCTGGTTGGCGCTGGTGCGTTGCAGCCCGAGCCGTTTCAGGACTTCGGCCGGGGTGCCCGGATAGATCGCGAGCCGCGCCCGAACCACGGCGCGGGTGGCGTCATCAACCTCATCGATAAGACGGGAGGTGAGCTCGACAAACTGCCGCTCTTCGTCGTCGCTGTGCGCGCTGGCCTGGACGTAGAGATCGGTCAGTACACGCAGCAAAGTGGGTCGAATATCCACGCCCTCCCGGCGGGAGAGCGTCATCAGGCCGTCAAAGCCCGGAAACAGCAGGGGTGTGGTCATGTCAGAGGTACGCGACTGAGAAATACTCGCGCCAGTCTACCGGCGTTGCTTTAACAGCTCGTTAAGGAAAACAATCTGTGAAGATCATCACATAATTCGGGGCTCCGTTGTGCCACAACGAGCCGCTGAGGGGGGCCGGCGTCAAATCGGAGCCCGCCGCGACAAATTAAGATGCCGTTAACCACGTCCTGTTCTTAATGATGGCCTGTCGCCGGCCAAATCATGTCAGAGCGGCAACCAGAGAGAGTTCAACATGGGCACCATCATTGTTTTTCCGGCGGATGCAGCGTCGCGGCGGCCGGCCTCAACCATGGATGGGGCTCCACGCGAAGGCATCGGGATCGTACTGATTCTCCCCGTCGTCCGGATCGAACGCAACACCGATGAAACCAGCGGTGGCAGTGGACCGGAAGAAGGTACGGCCCCCGGCCGCCGTCGCCGTCGGCGCACCTGACATCGGACACCCCAGATATGCCGGAGACGTGTTTTCCGATCCGGAAAAAACTGCAGCTTCTGATCTCGTCACCGGGTCCGATTTTGCTTTTGGCCGGCATGACCCTTGGAGGCTGCAGCGGCGGCGACTTCGGGCGCACCCGCCAGGATGTTCTGAGCGACGACATGCACCGCTGGATCGGCGGCGAGGCGACGGCCAGCGTCGGCCTGCGCGCGTCGCAATTCCAGCTCACCGACAACGAACGGCAGCTTCGCGATCTCGCTTATCCCCTGATCGAGCCGCCCCATTCACGGCCGGCCTGGAAGAGCGTGTTTGGCGATTACACGCCGATTCCTTCGCCCTGGCAGCAGAAGGTGATATTCGACCGCACCGCCTATGGACGCATGTTGATTGACGAGCCGCACCGCTCGCATTCATCGCGATACGCGCAATTGATGGAAGATGTGCGCAACGATCTGACGCGGTTCGAGCCGTTCTTTTCCGCTGCCGTCCGCGTGCTGGATCTCGACAGGAAACGTAACGCCAGCCTCACGCAAATCTCGCAATTATCACCGCGCGAACGCGGCGACGCGGTCGCCCGCATGGAAGAAAATACCCTGATCGTGCAGTGGGTGGAGCAATGCCTGGAGCGGAGGATCTCGTCCTATCGCTGGGGGCTGGAACGGCTGGTGATCCAGGCGCCGGATAACATCGCGGCCGACGCCGACCGGTTGATCGGCGAACTCGCCGCGCAGACGGCGAATCCACCGGTCGCGGCGCAGCCGGTCGTAGGGCATGCGGTAAGCGTTCGCGGCTAGAATTGCCGTTGTCTCCCATCCGTGATCTTGGCTGCTCGTTTGGCGCGGGGTGCGTTCGGCCGCTGCTTCCCAAGTTTCGCGATGAAATTTTGCAGCACGTCCGAGGCGGGCCGCACCGCGCTGTAGGCAAGTCCTACCTGGCGTTTCACCTCGACGTCGATCTCGCGCACAACGACATCTGGATGCGCGCGCGCCACGCCTTCCGGAACGATCGCAATGCCAACGCCGGCAGCGACCAGCGCCATGGCCCAATCCTCGGATTCCGCGATGGCCACGGTTTCGCGCGGCTGCGCGGAACGGCTGAAGAATTCGCTCTGTTCGCAGTGACAGCGATCAATCATCGCGACGCCAGCGAAGTCCGACGTACGAAGCTTGTCTTTCAAGGTGAGCGGATGCGACGGCGGCAGCGCCGCGACATAACGGTCGGTCCAGAGCGGCATGAAGTGCTCGTCAGCATCGATCATGCTCCTGGAAATAATCCGCGCATCCGCGGCCTCATGGATGCCGACAAGGCGCAGCGCAACATCGGATGCGCTGGTCAGCGGCTTCAACAGCGCGATGGTTCTGGGCATATCGAGTGTTCGCATCAGCCCGAGCGTCAGCGCATGGCGTGCCGATGGCGTTCTAAACAGGTTTCGCGCCGCATCGGCGTCGTCGAGGATGCGGCGGGCGACCGAATGGAACTGCTCGGCCGATCGCGTCGGCGCGACGCCCTTCTTGTGTCGGATGAACAGCGTCGTACCAAGTTCTGCTTCGAGGTTGGTAAGGAGCATGAGATGGCCGTCCTGCATAAAACCGCCGCGCCGAAGGGCCGCTATGTCACCGATCAATGGAAGCATGGGCCCGAATGGATGTTCTACGGGGAGGGTGGCGACGACTGGTTCGGCTTCAAGGGCGTGCGGGCGCTGGGCGATCGCGAGCCGGACATCCTGATGATTCCGCTGCCCGGCCACACGCGGGGCCATTGTGGCATCGCTGTGCGGACCAAGGACAAATGGCTGCTGCACGCCGGCGATAGCTACTTCTTCCATGGCCAGTTGCAGGCCAAGGTTCGGATGCCGCTGGTGCTCGGCTATTTTCAACGCAAGGCCGATCTCGATCGCAACCTGCGAATGGCCAATCAGGAGCGGTTGCGCCAGCTGAAGTCAACGCATGGGCATGAGGTGACGATCTTCAACAGCCACGACCCGGTCGATTATGAGAATTGTCGTTGCGGCCAGCATTGAATCGAACACGCATCGCATCAACGACGACTGGCAGCCAATCGTTTCCCCGATCAGCGTTTGCCCCGGGGCGGAGCCGGAGTCGGCGCGGGCGCGGGCTCTTCCTGTTTCGCCGGCGGCGGTTCGTTCTGCACCTTGCAGCTTGATGCCGCGAGCGTCGCCTGGGCCTGCGGCATCAGGCCGGGCTCCGGCGCCAGCGCTTTCAACACGATCAACCCGGTTGCGGTCGGAGCATCGATGATCAAACGGTCGGCCGCCGTCACGTCCTCGTCTTCCGGCAATTCGGCGTGTTGGGCTTCGGTCATGAGATCGAGTTCGATCACCTTGCGCCCGGC
>Ga0137403_10008536_pt1 | contig 11467 bp, 14 predicted proteins | sample CZOMad2_1_16fung_FD_122057 | JGI IMG/M metagenome (GOLD analysis project Ga0137403, IMG submission 122057) | Vadose zone soil fungal communities from Angelo Coast Range Reserve, California, USA - CZOMad2_1_16fungal (Hybrid Assembly) | ecosystem: Environmental > Terrestrial > Soil > Vadose zone...
GTTCCAAAATAGTGGTCGAACGAACGGTTCTCCTGCATCAGAAAGACAACGTGCTCGACGTCATTGATGCTCCCGGTTCCGCTGCTCGCGGGAATTGCCAGGGCGCGGGCGATGCTGGCGGGAAGGGTAGCCGATGCTGCGGCTGTGCTCAAGAGCTTCAAGAATTCTCGACGGTCGGTGCTCATGCTAAGTCTCACCTCTCTGGATTACCTTGGCGGTAATCGCGTGGGGCAGCTTATTCGCCTCTTATTGCGACCGCGTAACCTTTAAGTTGCGATTGTGTAACTTGCTTGTCGAACTGGACTCCTTGCAGAAGAGCGCGGAAAAAACACGACACGAGATTGCCGCCGGTCGCGGTTCCTTCATTGGGCTCTGGAGAGTGTGCACATAGTCGCCATCCTTTCTCCTTTCGTTATAACGATAATCGTTACAACACATAGCAAGGCGCAAGGAGGAATGCGACAGCACATGATCAACAATCAGATGGGAGCGTGTTACGTTCAGCTGATCCGATGCAAATAATCGCTCAAAATTCTAAGTCTCATAGATACAGTTAGATACAGAAATTGGCAATGAAGGCTGATCCTTTATATATATAGGCTATATAGGCGGATTCCCTGGAGCGATGGTGTCTATAACATTTGCGTAGCCAGACCCACCTTCCATGAATTTGCAGTCATCATCATCCGGCAATCCTATTCGAGAGGGAACCAATTGACGTGATCCATTTGATTGGAGGCTCAAGTCAATGCTAGTCTTACTGGTAAGATCGGAGACGACTGACTATGGCCGATTATGCCACCACGAAGCTGTCATCTAAAGGACAAGTCGTCATTCCCGAAGAGGTCCGCAATGATCTCGGGCTCAACGAAGGCGACCAATTCGTGGTCATTGGCCAGGGCGATGCTGTGATCCTCAAGGTCATCACGCCACCTAGGCTCGAGGAATTCCAGGAGCTTTTGAGCCAAGCTCGTGCGGAGGCTAAAAAAGCCGGAGTAAAGAAAGCAGATTTGAAGTCCGCAATTGCTAGAGTCAGGCGCCGTGCGAAGTGACGATCAAGGCAATCCTCGATACTAACGTTATTATTTCCGGAATCTTCTGGAAAGGCGCGCGCCGTTCGAGATTCTGAAGGCTTGGCAGCCCGCTAACCGCAGAGCTTTGTTTATTGCCCGGGGTCACCGGTGCGATCCCGGTCACGTCCACGAATTTAATCCAAGAATTAGGAGAGGGAATCGCAGGCTGGTGATAGACGATGTGTAATTACTAATGGGGTATGCGAATCAAGGCATGATTGAGGGACGGATCCGACCATGAATCCTGTAGACTGAGAAGTCTCTCTTGTCCACTGTGAATATTTTTCGGATACCTTCTCGTTCGGCAATCCGGATAAGCGCTGCGTCTGCAAGATCCATCGGACGATCGGCATATTTCCGCAAAAGTTCACGGATTCTTGGCAAATCGCCCAAACCAAGGGGCAGCAGCTCAATCGCCCTCCTCACCAACATCTCCCATAAAGCTTCCTGGGCTGCCGGCAGATCGTTTAACAGGTACATGGCTTCGGTTAGCGGCGGCCACACCGTTGCCAACGGTTCTTGCAAACCCTTAAGAGTCGACACGCACTGCTCATGGTATTGATCATCTGCATCTACCAGAGCCACGAGAGGCCCCGCATCCACCAGGATCACCGGGAGCCCCGTCGGCTCTTTAACAGAAGGGCGAACTGACGTCCCGCGCCCGCCGAGCGTTTTCGGTTTCCGCCGTGAACAATTCCAATCAAGTCCGAAACCATTTCATAGGGCGATCCGGCTGGTTCCTGCTCTTCGATCCATGTCTCGATCGCCTGGCGAATCACCTCCGACGCGGACATTTGTTTACGGCGCGCAATGCGGGCGATCCGCAGCCTGGTTTCCTTATCCAGCCTCAAAGTCACTGGAGATGGCATAAGATTACCTCGGATTGTTATCTTAATGTATTACGAGGTGTAATACAAGAAAGGTTGTAGGAGATCTCGCCTTCGCTCGTGCCTATGGCATTTGGCCGGCAATCCGACGCACCGAGTGTTTCAGGGTCTACCGTTTTCGACCTTTGGCCTGCACATTGTAATCTTCACGCGCGGTCATAGGCTCGTCGGTTGCCACATCGAAAACCGCATTTTGTCATATGCGAATAAAACCGTGATTTTTGAATAAGACCGGACGCGCTCAGTGAGCGATGGCCGCATCACCGCCGTTAGCTTTGCGTCGTTCGGATAAAATCCTGCTACCAACAATAGGCGCAATCGACGGCGAGCGCTAAATCACTGAAGGCTTCCTTCTCGAAAGGGCGAACCAACACTTACTTTGGACGATGCAAGCTCGCACCGCTCCCGGCGGATCGAAAATTTCTCTTAGCGCTTTTTTGGAGATATTTCACGGCGAGAACCCTGCAGGGCCTTGGTTGTCGGATCTCCAGAGTCTGTGCTCACGTACCGATTACCGCGCATTCTTAAAGCTTTCCGGGCACGATTCCCCGATGTCGAATTGGTTTTCCGCGATGTCAACAGCGCCGAACTCGTACCTCAATTGGAACGCGCTGAGCTCGATCTTGGACTGGTGATTGATGACGGACTCGACGATTCGAGATTTAGAGTCGAGACGCTCTGCGCGGAGCCTCTCAGCTTGCTAGCCAGTTCGCGTCATCCGCTGTTTGCGCTAGGGACGATTGGCGCGGAAGACCTACGCGATCAGCCATTTTTGCTTACTGATCCTGGCTGCGCCTACCGCACCAAGCTTGAGCGAGCGCTCGCGACAGCGAATATCAGGCTGAAAGCCGTCATGGAGTTCACGAGCGTCGAGACAATTAAGCAGTGTGCGGGCCTAGGTATGGGCATCGCCTGCCTTCCCACGATTGTCGCTGAGTCCGAAATCGCTGCGCGCAAGCTGGTCGCGTTACGATGGTCCGGATCAGACTTAGGGATGCGAACACTGGCTGTCTGGCATAAAGACAAATGGATGTCACCTGGAATGCAGGCATTCCTGTCGCTCCTCCGAGAACATCTGAGCGACAAAAGCAAGACCAGCATTCCCGTAAAGTAAGGCCCTAAACTTATAGGCGCGACTTTCTTAGGTTCCGCTTTCCGCCCTTTACATTCCAGAAGAATTGATGGGATCTGCCCAGGATTGTCCAGTTCGTCCAGGCCGATACGGCTAGGACCCTTGTCTGCGGCTCCGGTCGGCAACGACGGTCACTTGAAGATCTTGTGCGAAGCGGACGATTGCCTCGGTGAAATTCCTGCCACTTAGGCGTTCCAGAAAACCAACCTGTGAGTGCGCTACAAAGATTTGCGTGACTTGATTGCGGCGAGCGAAGTCCACCACGGTCTTGGCGATATCGCTGCCGCCAAGAATCCGCGTTTCGATCTGTAGGCTCCGCGCGAAGCGCAGGTGCTTCTCCACGGCCTGTCGTTCCTCGGTCGGTAATTGCGACAGTTCGGGAGTCTGGTGCACGAAAAGCGCGGTGCAATCTGCATGGAGGTAGTCGGCTACGCGGCGTCCTCGACGGATGAGCATGGCGGTCGAAGGATCGGCCGTTATGTGGATGAGAATGCGCTCCTTTGGCTGGTTATTCGTTGCTCCGCCGGGGCGCGCTTCAGAAATGCGCGGAACCTGAAATCCCCTCGTTTCATCGTAAGCGGATTGCCTGAGATCGACTTCATGAGCCGCCTGGCGAAGCGTCAACTCGCGAAGCGCGCCTAGATTGGAACCCTTGAAAAATCCGCTGAGCGCCTTCTCCACCATTTCTGGCTTGTAAACCGCTCCCCGCTTTAGGCGGTTGAGCAACGCATCGGGCGTGACGTCGACTGCCACAATTTCCGCCGCCTGCCGGACGATCCCGTCCGGGACCGTTTCGCGCACCTGGATGCCGGTGATCTGCCATACCTGGTCATTAAGGCTTTCGATGTGTTGGACGTTCATCGTGGTCCACACTTCGATGCCGGCATCCAGCAGGACTTGAACGTCTTCCCAACGCTTCGTGCGGCTCGAGCCAGGGATGTTGGTATGCGCCAGTTCATCGACCAACGCGATGCTTGGCCTGCGCTGTAACACGGCGTCGGTGTCCATCTCCTCAAATGTTTTCCCGCGGTATTCGATCGTGCGATGAGGCACCATCTCGAGACCCTGGGCTTGCTCGATCGTGTCGGGGCGCGCGTGCGGTTGAAAATAGGCAACGACGACATCGACTCCGCGTTCAGCGGCAGCGTGGCCATCGGCAAGCATCTGGAAAGTTTTTCCGACGCCCGCCGCATAGCCCAAATAAACTTTTAGACTACCGCGTGGAGTGTCCACAGACTCAGGCATAAGCGGACTTAATGAGGGAAGACTCTGACGTCGATACCTTCCGCCGCGCGAATCAAGCGGAGCACCGGATCACCGAAGAAACGATCCCGCCAAGTGTTGTGGGCGCTGTGCCCGATGAAAATCTGCGTGATGCGTTTCTGACGCGCGAATTCGACAATCGCAGATATCGGATCATCGCTTTCCAGCACTTCGGTCGAAGCGCCGGCCTTTTTCGCCGCATCGAAATACCTTCGAATCGTGACTCTCTCTCTTTTGGACCGGCCGGGCTCGCACACGTACACCGCGTAGAGTTCACCTTGAAAACGCTCTTTGTTGCGTTCCCCGCTTTCAATCATCGCCGGAGCATTGGAATGCGGCGTCATGCAGACGAGAAAACGCTCGTGCGTCCCGAAGACGGGTTCGATGCCATGCGCATGAACGTAAGACTCCAGTTGTGCATCTACCACTTCGGCGGTCAGTAGCAGGGCGAGTTCGCGAAGCTCTGAGAGCTGTCGCTCCTGAGAGTTGCTGATTCCGGTTGAAGTGAGCTTTTCTCCTTGCCGCCAGAGGCAGAGGTCCGGTGGCACATCTACGATTACGATGTCGTCGGCGGCGAGCAAGAAGGATTTCGGGATGGTTTCGGTGGTGTTCTTGCCGGTGATCGCTTGAACTTTTTCTTTGTATTCCTCGACATGAAGCAGGTTGACGCTCGACAAGACCGAGATACCGTTACGCAAAAGCTCCTGCACATCCTGCCAACGATAAGCGTGCCGGCTTCCAGGAGGATTCTGGGCGGCGAGAGGGTCAATGACGCAGACCTGCGGCGCGCGGCGAAGAATCGCGTCGAGATCGATGGCTTGACCCTCTGAAGTCTGGAGTGGAGGAATCGGCTCCAGTTTCCGCAAGATTGCCTGAACTTCCTCAGACTGCTGCCCCTGAACGGCGCCGACGACCACATCTTCTCCGCGCTCGTGCCGCCGTCGGCCTTCATCGAGCATGCGGTAGGATTTGCCAACACCGGGCGCGTAGCCTAGAAAAATCTTGAGTTTCGCACCCCACCGCTTGCTCTCCTCCGCTTGGACCTGTTTGAGGAGGCGTTCGGGGCTCGGCCTGGGAAGTTCGGATACGCGCATTGCGTCAGTGTAAACCGCAAAACAGAGGTCCCGCAACGTAAAGGCACAAACGTGGGATTGGGAGGGAGGCAGTCGAGGAATTTGGCAGCGTTATGCGCGCGGATGAATGAACGCAGTCCTGACGAGTGTGATCACCTCCTGAAGGCGGCGTCATGAAGCCTTATACCGGCTGGTTCATCCGCAACTGCAGTAACGGACACAATTCGAATCTGGCTCTGGGCCACATCTACGAGCGCCTTCACCTTTACGTGACGCCCGTCGATGCCGCTTAGCGTTTCGGGATTGCTGACCATCCAAATCTTGTTGTCCTTATCCGCCGTTAGGATCTTGCCGCTGTCGCCAACCTTGGCCGAAAAGCTAGTCAGCTTCTTAGCGATCTTGCGCGTATCAGAGCTGTGATACGGGGCGGACTCTGTGTTTTGCGCTTGGGCCCCGAGCGGCAGAAGAGCTGCGAGGGCGATCGTTGAAAGCAACACTGGCCTTTTCATGTTCTTCCCTCTTTGGCAGGAACGTGTCGGGGAAACATATCGGAAAACGAAAGCCGTAGAACGGCCTCGTTTAGTGAGCATCGTGCCGCTGCTTGCCGCAGCAACGCAAACGCAAAATTCGAATGTCCTCTATCGCCGATTCGCATTACTGGTCAGGCAAGCGGTGATCCGGGGTCAGTCGGCTGGAACCTCTAGGCTGTTCCCGGGCTTACGGTTTCCTAACGAAGGCTTCAGGACTTTCTGACGCGCCTTTTCCTACGATTGTGACGGTTGTCATAAGTCGCGGAGGGAAAGGAAAAGCGGTGTTAAACAACTTGGAGGGCATTGATCAGGATTCAATTGGCCGCTGCAGCGTTTGCGGCGGTGTTACAGAACTTGTCGAGCTTCCCGGAAGGATGGACAAGTTTTGCCTCGAGTGCAGCGGAGACTTGGCGACGGCCATTCTGTTGACCACCGAAATAGATGCAGCGGCGCTGAAGGGCGGGAATACAGAAGCGCTGGTGTCTGAATTTGCGCAGATTAGCAGCCGGATGCTCGGGCGAGCGCAATCTGCACAATGGGGGTTTTAGTCAGATTCCTCATGTCTCAGGATGGCGGGTTCCCTAGTCGGGGTGTCCTACTGCGCGCGAGTGGTGCACAAGACGGTGAAGGGGAAATACAAACCTCTCGTAAGAAAATCGTGAGCAAGTTCAGCAAACAGCGGATGGGACGAATCAGTTTCTTGAATCCACCGGAGCAGTGTCGATTGCCATCATGCCGCCCAATGTCTTTATTTTTCCGTCAGATTACGTCGCGCTGTTTACGAGATCCTTATGAATCGCTCAGGACTTTCTGATGGTCATTTCGCTATGTTGATCTCCGGAGTAGGGACAGATCCGTGGGTCTGGTTCGCCTAATTGCGGAAAGCGACCCCATCGATTCGTTCCCCGCAGGCCATGATCCTCATCGTCTTAGCAGCGGTTGGTTTCCTTGCGTGCGCCTTCTTTCTTTTCGTCCTATTTCAATGGACGCGAGACACGAAGCGCAAGACGACAACCCGCACAGCAGTGCGTGACGCAGACGGTGAGACCAGCAAGAAGAATCACCCACAGATCATTTGTTTCAAAAGGAGTGACGAAAAGCATCATAGCTTTACGAGGAGGTCACACCGGGCCTCGGGCATGAGAGAGCGGTCCCGCGTGTAGGAGAGGGTCGTGAGTTCAATGAAACCGGGAAAGAGAAGCAAGGAGAGAAGAATGCGTACTTTCAAATGGAAGAGATTTGTGTCGGTTATGTTGGTCGGACTGTGTTGCGGAAGTGCTGCTCGCGCGATGGCGTTTGTGGACGATGACGGCAAGGACAAACCGCCGACTGGGCCAACAGCAAGGATCGAAGCGCCTGCCCCATTGACGGAGCGAGAGCGCCGGCTGCTAGACAGAGTGGAGCAGCTCGAAAAGCGCGTTGCCGACCTCGAAGAGAAGGCACAACCGGCCGCAGCCGTTTCTTCCTCCACTCCCGCAGGCTCCGATTCATCGGCGGCATCCACAGCGAGCCCCATTGCTGGTCCCACTTCTGTTGCAAGCGTAACGGCTCCAGACCGGGAATCCCTTGGCATCACCAAGACGGGTACGGTTGCCGGTGTTTCGCCAGAAAAAAGTGCGAGCGGTACAGCAAAGACCGAGAAAGCACAGCCGTTTGCGTTCGCCGACTTCACATGGCTGAATGGAAATCCCCGGACCAAAGAGGTTCCGCTCGATACGAAATTCTTCACGCCGGAAATCAGAGCTGACGTCGACTACGTCTACGACTTCGCCCATCCAAAGGACGACACGATTGGCGGTTCGAGCGAGATTTTCCGATCCAATGAAGTGCATGTCACGCAACTGGGCGTTGGCGGCGATTTTCACTACGACAACGTTCGTGCGAGGGTGATGACGCAATTCGGACTGTATTCCGAGACCACACCGCGCAACGACGCGAGTCCTGCCCGCGGCCAGTGGAACCTGGCCGATGCTTACCGCTATTTGTCAGAGGCTTACGGCGGGTACCACTTCAACGTGATGCACGGCATCAACGTGGACGCGGGTATCTTCATGTCGTATGTAGGCCTGTTCAGCTACTACCAATTTGACAACTGGGCTTACCAGCCGTCGTACGTCTCCTCCAACACCCCGTGGTTCTTCAATGGTGTGCGTGTCCAAATATTCCCCTCCGAGCATTTGAAGATCGAGCCCTGGTTTGTAAATGGTTGGCAGTCTTACGGGCGTTTCAACAACCGGCCTGGCATCGGAATGCAGATTTTATGGCGGCCAAATGGATGGCTATCGGTTCTTGGCAATCAGTACATGTTGGGGGAGGATGCGCTGAACACGCCCGGCCGTGTGCGCTACCACACGGACGACAGCATTCAGATCAAATACTACGACAACCCGGAAAGATTTCTAGACAAAGCCGCGTTCTCGCTCACTGGCGATATGGGATGTGAACATGGCGGCGGTGTCAGCTGTGCCGGTAATTCTGCGAAGGGTCCCAAGCAGAGCTTTTTGGGTTACATGCTTTACAACCGGCTCTGGTTCGACAACGACCGTTATGGACTGACCATTGGCGGCGGACAAATCAACAATCCTGGGCGGTACTTGGTCTTGCTGCCGCCCATCAATGGAGCCACCGCGGCTTCTGGAACGCCCTACTTTACGGAGAATCCCGGTGATCCATACAAAGCCTGGGATATATCTGGAACCTTCGATTGGATGCCAAGCCAGTACATTACTTTCCGATGGGAGTACAACCATCGGGCCGCGAATGTGCCCTACTTTTCAGGTTCCGGAGGAGTCACGCCACCCGGTGGCAATCAGGGTACAGCGGGCTCATTTGTCTGCCTCAGCGGTTTCACGGCCTGCAACGGATCGCCAACAAACACGTGGTTCCCGGATCTCCGCAAGACCGAAAACCGAGCGACCATTGCCATCCTCGTGAAGTTCTAAATGAGCACTCCAGTATTCCCGTTTCGTGGATCAGCTGTCTTTATGAAATCCTTACAAATTCCTGGCGACTTCCTTAGCACGTGGATGCCAGTCTTTACGGATGCGTCGCGACTGGATTTCAGGCAAGGGAACAGTGTCCCCAGTTTTCAAGCGGGGGCAAACACCTGCGGCAGCCGCCGGCAGCGTTTCTGCTCCGAGAAACACACAGTCGAGTGGAGTATGGTAGGGCGGAAATCCAGGTTCGCAGTCTCCGCGACGCTGGTTATGTGGTCCTGCGCCGCATACGCGCGAATGCAGGACCCAAGTTCGGGACCTCAAGAAGACCGGGTAGCGTCTCGCAGGCAGTTCGAAGAGCTTCCAAGAAACCCGATACCACCAAATGACACGGAGGCTCAAGCTGCGCAAGAGCAGACGCTCAATCCTCAGTGGCTATACGGGGGATTTCTCGACTCCGCATATCTTCTGGATTTCAACCATCCTTCGAATGATCTGTTTCGAAGCCGGGGGACTGCCTACAAGGTCGACCAGCCGATTCTGAATATGGGGGCCGCATATCTCCGGAAAACCGCCTCGGAGTCATCACGGTGGGGCATGGAATTCACTCTTCAGGGTGGGCAAGATTCCAGGATCTTCGGATTTTCTGCGACTGCGCCAAATCTCGCGGGCTCTGAGTGGTTGCGTCATCTCGGCCCGACGGATGTCTCGTATTTAGCACCCGTGGGGAAAGGGCTGACGGTGCAGGCTGGAATCTTCTCCAGCTTTATCGGCTACGACTCGTTGTACGCAAAAGACAATTTCAATTACACGCGGCCGTGGGGCGCGGATTTCACGCCTTACCTCATGATGTGCGTGAACGCGAGCTATCCGTTGACGAGCAAGCTTACCGGAACGGTGTTCGTCGTGAACGGCTACTGGCATCTCGCCGATGCCAACAACGTGCCGAGCTCGGGTGGCCAAATCGCGTATAAGGTTACGAACCACACGACTCTGAAGGAAACCGTTCTGTTCGGTCCTCACCAATCGGACACCGGGTTCGAATTCTGGCGCTTTCTTTGGGACAGCATCGCCGAATGGAAAACCGACCGGATTACCACTGCATTCGAATATCACGTTGGGACCGAAAAAATTACGGCACCTGGGAATCCGCGGGCGCTTTGGATGTCCGCCCAGTTGCCCGTGCACTGGGTCTTTAGCAAGAACTGGAGCGCGACCGTTCGGCCTGAAGTTTACTGGGACCGCGATGGCCGCTTGACTGGCTTTCCGCAAACCGTCAAAGCAAACACGACGACCCTCGAATATCGTGTGCCCTATCGTCAAGCCACCGCAATCGTAAGACTCGAGCACCGGATCGATGATTCCCGCGGCCGCGCTGGCGGCTTCTTCCGTGGGAGTGAAACGGCGCCAGGAATAGTTGCTCTGACGCCAACACAAAATCTCTTGATCTTGGGAGTCATCGTGACCTTCGATTCGCACTTTTGATCCTGACACGGAAACGGACCCTGACGAGCATGGAATGGCACGAGTGGAGGAAGAAAAGACCATGATGCTAGACACGATTTTCATCGCTGCGACTGCACTGTTTTTCGCAGTCGGAATTTTCTACGTTCGCGGCTGCGAACGGCTGAAGTAAGGAGTGAGGCTATGACTGCGGGAGATACGGCACTGCTTGTGATTTGCGCGCTTCTCTTTGGGTATTTGCTCTACGCCCTGTTGAAAGCGGAGGAGTTTTAACCAATGACCGCGAACGGCTGGTTTCAGATCGGATTGTATCTCTTTGTGATTTTCCTGGTGACGAAGCCACTCGGGGTTTTCATGGCGCGAGTATTCAACCGGGAAAAGACATTTCTCGATCCCATTCTCAGGCCAATCGAGAAACTCGTGTATCGACTGACTGGCGTCGACGAAAAGCGTGAGATGCGTTGGACCGAATATGCCGTGGCCATGCTTCTGTTCAGCGGCGTTTCGATGGCTCTGCTCTATCTCATTGAACGCACACAGAAATGGCTGCCATTCAATCCGCAGAAACTCCCGAACCTCGAGCCCGGATTAGCTTTTGGCACCGCTGCCTCCTTCACCACCAATACCAACTGGCAGGTCTACTCCGGCGAATCCACGATGAGCTATCTCACCCAGATGGCGGGCCTGGCGTATCACAACTTTGCGTCCGCCGCCGTCGGCATCGTTCTCGCGATCGTCGTCATCCGCGGCATCGCTCGCAAGGAAACCGACAAGCTCGGAAATTTCTGGGTCGATACGACTCGTTGCCTTCTGTGGGTTCTGCTGCCCGTATGCCTGGTGGGTTCGCTGATCCTCGTGTCCGAAGGAGTCGTGCAGAATTTCAAGTCCTACACCACGATCGATCTCATTCAGCCGTACACGGCGCAGGTCACAGGTGCAGATGGCAAGACCACGACGCAAACCGTCACGCAGCAGGTGGTCGCGCAGGGGCCGGTGGCCTCACAGGAGGTAATCAAGGAATTCGGCACGAACGGCGGTGGATTTTTCAATGCCAACAGTGCGCATCCTTTCGAAAACCCCACTCCGCTCTCGAACTTCTTCGAGATGGT
>Ga0137403_10008537_pt1 | contig 11466 bp, 11 predicted proteins | sample CZOMad2_1_16fung_FD_122057 | JGI IMG/M metagenome (GOLD analysis project Ga0137403, IMG submission 122057) | Vadose zone soil fungal communities from Angelo Coast Range Reserve, California, USA - CZOMad2_1_16fungal (Hybrid Assembly) | ecosystem: Environmental > Terrestrial > Soil > Vadose zone...
CGCCCTACGGACGGAAGCATCATCATCGATAACGGCGATCGCCGGCGCGGTCTGGCGCATGGGGGCCTCGGCTCTCTGTGACGGGTCATCCACGCATGGGGCCCGGCCGCTCCACAAGGCACAGCCCTCTTCGCAGAGGAGACCGCGTGTCGGAGCCCAGCTCCTGGTCAAACATGCCATCATATGTCAAATTGAGAATTTACTACGGAATGGAGGCGCTGTATATTGGACCTTGGTCCAGGGTTGATAGGCCTTAAGGCATGGTCAGGCCGGGCTTTTCGGCCAGGCGCACCAGGTGCGCCACTTAGTGCACCTGCATCTTCTGCATGACCCGCGACTGTGCCGACCATATAGCATGCAGCTGAGGCCCTAGCAAGCAGATACCAGGGGTGGATCTATGGGCAACGGAGTCCTGAGGCGAGATGATGTCGCGCACCGACTGCTCTACGGCTGGGGTCAGCCTTATATCCGCACGGCATTGACAGGTTTTGTGGTCGCGGTGGCATACTACCTCAGTGTGAGAGCTGGGCTCGCACTGAGAAGTCCGCCCGACAATATGGCGGCGTTTTGGCCTCCGGCCACAATTCTCCTGGTTGCCCTCCTGAATACACCAGCGCGCCGATGGTGGGTGGTGTTGCTTGCCGCGCTGCCGCCCCATGTGATCGCCCAGGTGCAGGTGGGGAGATCGGCGTTTTTCTCACCGGTCTTTGGCCTCCTCGGATGGCTCGGAGCCTGGACCGCTGCGGTCGCCTTGCGACGCGTCAGGGGTGAGCCGTGGCAGCTTGCCAGGCTCCAGGACTTTTACTTGTTTACGTTGTGCGCGGTCATCGGTGGGTCCGTCGTTGTGGCCTCTGCCGGCACAGCGCTTCAGGCGTGGGCACAAGGGAGTGCAGGCTTCTTGGCAACCTGGCGCATGCGGTTCCTTGGCAACGTCTTGGTACACCTCACGCTGAGCCCCGCGCTGCTGATCTGGACTACGGGTGGCCTCGGCTGGCTGAAATCGGTGTCGCCGAGGCGTTACGGGGAGGCATGTCTGTTATCAATTATACTCCTTGGCGTCGGACTCAAAGCCTTCGGAGGGGAACCGGGCGGGCCGGATAACCTGGCGTTGTTACTCTATGCGCCGATACCGTTGCTCCTTTGGGCGGCGGTCCGATTTGGACCCTGCGGCGCTGCGAGCGCCCTGAGTTTCATCGCATGCCTGTCGATCTGGAACGCTGTCCATGGTCGAGGGCCCTTCACCGAGCAGTCACCAGCCGAGAATATGCTCACCCTACAGCTCTTCCTCATCGTGGTCGCGGTATCCCTGCTTGTCCTGGCGATCCTCATCCAGGAACGTCACCGAGCCGAGGAAGCGCTGCGGGAAAGCGAGGCGCGCTTCCGCATGATGGCCGATACGGCGCCCGTAATGATCTGGATGTCGAGTGCTGACGCTGGTTGTACTTTCTTCAACAAGCCGTGGCTGGATTTTTCCGGCCGCACGATGGTGCAGGAGATGGGCAACGGTTGGGCAGAAGGGGTGCACCCGGAGGATGTCGAGCGTTGTTTCAACACTTACGTATCCGCCTTCGAGACGCGACAGCCCTTCACGATGGAATATCGCTTGCGGCGGGCGGATGGCGAGTATCGTTGGGTGATCGATACGGGTGTTCCCTGCGTGGCGCCGGAAGGCACCTTTACAGGGTACATTGGCTCGTGCATCGACATCACCGAGCATAAGCTGGCCGAAGAGGGGCTGCGGGCTAGTGAAGAGCGATATCGCACGATCGTCGAAGAGCAAACCGAGCTCATTTGCCGGTATCAACCCGATACCACGCTCACCTTCGTCAATGAAACCTATTGCCGGTATTTTGGCCGAGCGCGTGAGGAACTCATCGGCAAGAGCTTCCTACCCTTGATCCCCGATGAGGCACGTCAAGCGGCCCTAGCGCATGTTCAGTCGCTGTGCGAACATCGCCGCATCGAGCGCTACGAGCGCCCGGTCAATGGTGCCCATGGGGAAATTCGCTGGCAGCAATGGGTGGATCACCTCATTCTCGACGACAACGGCCGCATCATAGAATTGCAGGCAGTCGGGCGGGATATCACCCAGCGCAAGCAGGCCGAGGCGGCGCTGCGCCTGAGCGAAGAACGCTATGCGCTAGCCGTTAACGCCGGGAAAGTCGGGGTCTGGGATTGGGACATCCGTACCGGTGCCATCTACCTCGATCCCAGCTTAAAGGCTCTGCTCGGCTACGAGGATGACGAAATCTCCAACCAGCTGGAGGCATGGGTTGGCTATGTGCATGCTGAGGACCGTGACCGAGTGATGCAAGTGGCGCAGGTCTGTCTGGAAGGGGGCCTGCCACAATATGAGATCGAGCACCGCATGGTGCATAAAAATGGCGGCATCCGGTGGTTTCTGGCGCGTGGCACGGTGTTCCGCGACGCCGACGGCCAGCCGTACCGCATGCTCGGCACCGATACCGATATCACCGAGCGCAAGCAGGCCGAAGAGACACTGCGTAGAGCCGAAGCGAAGTTCCGCGCCGTGTTTGAAGCCAATTTCGTGCCGCTATGCTTCTGGCACGAGGATGGACGCATCCTGGAGGCCAACGACGCATACTTACGCTTAACCGGCTTCACTCGTGCGGAACTCGAGGCTGGTCAACTCCGCTGGGATGCACTGACGCTTCCGGAGGAACGCCATCTCACTCAACGCGCGGTGGCAGAACTGGCCGCAGGGAAGGAGAGCAGTACGCCGTATGAGAAGCTGTATCGATTGCGCAATGGGCGACGTATTCCGGTGTTGCTCGCCGGCGCTTTGCTGGCGGGGTATACGGATCGAGGCGTGGCATATACCATCGATTTGAGCGAGCTCAAGCGGGCGGAAGCGGCATTGCAGAAAGCCCAGGCCGAACTGGCACATGCGGCGCGGGTGATGACCATGGGGGAGCTCTCAGCCTCCCTGGCTCATGAACTGACTCAACCGCTGACTGCCATCTTGAGCAACGCCCAGGCGGCGCTGCGGTTTCTCACCGATCCATCATCGGAGCTGGATGAGGTGCGCGCGATCCTGGTAGACATCGTTGCAGACGATCAACGGGCGGGTGAAGTGATCCATCGCTTGCGCCGATTGCTGACGAGGAGTGACCTCGAACGGCAACCGCTCGACATGAACGAAGTCATTCGAGACGTGGTCAAGCTGATACACAGTGAAATCGTCATTAAGAATGTGATGATGATCCTCGATCTGCGGGCGGACCTCCCGCCTGTGCTAGGCGACCGCGTACAGCTACAGCAAGTCATCCTGAATCTGCTCATCAATGGTGTAGAGGCCATGAGCCCGGTCGAGGATCGGCCACGAGAGCTCCTGATCCAATCGTGTAGACAAGGGGCGGGAGGCGCACTGGTTGCGGTCCGAGACGTTGGCATCGGTCTTGATCCACAGCAGGCAGAACGGATCTTCGACTCCTTCTATACGACGAAGTCCAAGGGGATGGGGCTGGGGCTGTCGATCAGCCGATCGATTATCGAGGTGCATGGCGGGCGGTTGTGGGCCGTACCAAATACGGGATATGGCACCACGTTTCAATTTACGCTGCCGGCTGCTGGTGAGGCTGACTCGACCGACGGCTTGCCGGGTTAGGGCGTTTGAGCTCCACACGTTCTTCCTCAGGCGGCTGTCGGGCATAGCGCATCTTGCACCTCCGCCATTATGGTACCACGGCGAAAGTCCAAGAAACTTTCTGCTACATACTTAACGGCTCCACTGACATGGTATACCACACCTCCTCGTCCGGTATCGTGCAACAGTACTTGAGGACGAATTCCGCCCGATCACCATTGAGCACCGACTCGATTGTCAGATCGAGAATTAATTAGGGAGGCGCTGGATATTGAACTTTGGGCCAGGGGTGATAGGCCTTGAGGCGCGGTCAAGCCGACCTTTTCGGCCAGCAATACCAGCTGCGCCACCGAGGACACTTGCATTTTCTGCATGACCTGCGCCCGGTGCGCTTTGACTGTCTTCTCGCTCAGCCCCAGCTCCGCTGCAATCTGCTTGTTCAGCAACCCGGCAGCGACCAGGGCCAACACGTCGCGCTCCCGCGGTGTCAACAGAGCTACTCGCCGCTGAATGTCCTGCAGCGCCGCCCATTCCTGACGGGCCTGCCGATCCCGGGCAATTGCCTCCTGAATGCTCTCCAACAGATCCTGGTCGTTGAACGGTTTGGGCAAGAAATCCACGGCCCCGGCCTTCATCGCGCGCACGCTCATGGTAATGTCGCCGTGGCCGGTGATGATGATGATGGGGATGCGATGCCCTACCGCCGCCAGCCTCTCCTGCAGGACCAGCCCACTCACCCCGGGCATGCGCACGTCCAGCACCAGGCAGCTCGGACCATCAGCGGCCGCGCGCTGCAAGAACTCGGGGGCAGAGGCAAAGGTTTCCCCTCGCAGACCAACGGAGCGCACTAGCCGCTCCAAACTCTTGCGCACAGAGGCATCGTCATCGACGATGAACACCATGGGCTCGGATTCCATCAGAGCTCCTCCTTGCCGTCAACTGCAGGGCGCCGCAGATGCCTTACCCCAGGGGCACAGAGTAGACGGTAAAGACTAGGGCACCAGAGGCACGTGAGATGCGCAAGCCAGAGACATAGATGACGATCCTCCGATCCGGCAGCCAGGGCACAGTGCCGAGGAATTCGGGTTCTGCCGGGTCGGCAAGGGAAATGAACGTGAGCTGCACAGCAGTCGTGACAAGCCCCACACGGAAGAGCGTCTCAGAGCAGGAGCACTGTCGGAAGCCTGGAGGTGTGGCGGCCCCTATTGATGACACGAGGCGATTAGCATGAAGAAGGGTACAGGTTGCCAGCGCTAACCTAGCATCATTGCCGTATGCCATGGGGGGGGACCTCTCGATGCTCAACCCTTCAAGACCACGTTGACTCCTCTAACCTACTCTGAGCTAATGGCCTCCGAGCTCGGCTGTTTGCTGCTCGCAAATGTGTTGAGGTGCCTTATTATAGGACAGAGGCATCCTATTGAAAGACAAAAATGTAAGATTGCGTCCACCTCCCCCACCCACAGTCGCAAAGTCATGGGGTGGGGGATGCGAGTCCGTTACAAAAACGCACTGTGCGGAGGGCGGAGAGGAGGGGGAGGTGTGCACGAGAGCGGCCCTATCCGACTACAGGCACGGAAGAGAACTTTGTCATTCAGCTGCGCCCGACACGTTCACTGCACGCCCGGCTGTTCCTGCACGTCAGCCAGCACGCTGACCATGAACGCCAGCAACTCCTCCAACGAGTGAAAGCGCGCCACCTGGCCCGAGACCAAATGCTCGACGCGGCCGTCATAGGACGACGACGCCCCCGGGGGTTGTGCGCGAAATTGCACCACAAAGGCCCGATTGGTCGGGAGAGATGGTTGGGACGGTGGCACAGTTGACCCCCTGCCATGCCACGTCGGGACATGGCACTTTCGCGTTGTCCTTTGCATGACAAGGTTGTCCTTTGCCTGACAAGAATATAGAATCAGCTGAGCGTTCATGGACATGGCGAAAGTGTTCAATGCCGGTGCTGAGGCGCGACCAAAGTGTTCAATCTTCTGTTCAAGCCGTTCAACCAGAGGCGACAGGAGACGCCATGGAACCGGAACACCACCTCACCTTTGGGCCGTTCCGTGCAGGGGCGCATCTTGCGGGGGTGGGCCCTGGCCATGCAAGGAGAGGCGGCCGCCGGCGTGGCGCTTCTCCGCCAGGGGTTGGCCTCTCATGACGTGGGACCAGCGGTGCTGCGCCCCCATTGGCTCGCCTTGCTGGCCGAGGCGTACGGCCGGGCGGGGCAGCCCAAGGCCGGGCTCCAGGTCCTGGCCGAGGCCGTGACGCTGATGGCCACGACCGAGCTTTGGTAGTCGGAGGCCAAGATGTCTCGGCTCCAGGGAGAGTTGCGGCTCCAACTCTCGATCCCAGATGTCCCCCAAGCGGAAGTCTGCTTTCAGCAGGCCCTCGATGCGGTCCGCCGCCAGCAGGCCAAGGCATTAGAGTTACGCGCCGCACTCAGCCTGAGCCGACTGTGGCAGCCGCAGGGTCAGCGGCAAGCCGCCCGTGAGCTCCTGGCGCCGATCTACGGCTGGTTCACCGAGGGCTTTGACACGACAGATTTGCGGGAGGCCCAGGTGTTACTGGCCGAGTTGGCATAACGAGGTCTGGCGCCCGCTGGCAAACCACTGAGAGGTCCCAGACATGCATCCTTTTAATAGGGCGTAGTCAATGCATCGTGTTGCCTGTGTCACCTCGACCTGGGATGCCCCTTGTGCCTCACGAACGCTCTCACAGCTGACAAGCTAGGTGTGCAGATCAAGCATTTGGGATCTGTAAATCAGCCCACGCACCACTCAGCATATCTCGAATCTGACCCAACAGAACCACGGCTAGGTCCTGCTCTCCTCTCCCATCTTGGCGATCATCTGGTACAACACCCAGCCCTCTTTGCCATCTCCATAGCGTACCTTGGCTCGCTGCGGCAGTGAGCCATAAAGGTCTTTTTCTTCTTCGCTCACCACGACCTCTATCGGTTGGCTGATTTTATCCACTACCTGCCCACCATCGATGGCGCTCCGCGGAGTATCCCAGACCCGCACCACACCGTCGTAGCGATCGAGAATCTCCTGTGTGATCATTGCTGTATATTCTTGCACTTGCTCAATCTTCTCCATGACCATGCGATGACCTCCGGGGATTATGGATATCTGGGGATACCTATGGTCAGCACCGATCGCGTGAGCGCTTGCGACGCACCCCTAATATACGTCCTTGAACATGACCTTGAAGTTCTCGTGGAGCAGTCGTTCACATAGGGGGAGAGGGATCGGCGGCACGGCCTATCCGCGCCGCCGATCCTTTACTTCACGTACTCAAACTTCGGCAATACTTTCAACGCCTCCTTGGTCGCCCCCGGCAGTGTGAGTTTACCCCCCTCGAACTTGAGCTGCCCTGACGGAATGGCCACGTCTTGCCGGTCCAACCCCAAGAAGCCGCCCACGCCGAGGATCACATAGGACACCGCTTTGTCCGGCGCGACAATCATGTCCTCGACCTTGCCAACCTTACCCCGCCGGCTGCACGCATTCCGACCGGCGGTGCGAGGCGCAACCGATCTCGGTCCATCCCACAACACCACTTAAACAACTCGCCGTAGTGGGGGAAATTGACCTTTAGCTCGATCTCAATAGGGCTTTAGTCCCGGCCCCGGAGACTCATCACCCAACGATGGCTTCATCGGGTGACTGGACGAGCTAGACTTTGACCTATACATCTGGGCCTCGAAGGCCGCCGTCGAGATCGGCCCCGTTTGTTGAGCTTCCTTCAGGAGCCCGCCAGATACACAACTTCATGGTTTGGTGCCTGACACCTTTGCTGCATCGATACGGGGTTCCAGGATGAGGCGCGCTCCGCCCTGCTTGGTGATATACGACCACGCCCACTGGGTGAAGACCATTAATCTGTTACCGGCCTGGGGGAGAAACGCGATGTGGATCGCAGCCCATGCCAGCCAGGCGACAAGTCCACTCAAGCGCACTCGGCCTGCTTCCAGGATGGCGAAGTTGCGGCCGATCACCGCCATATTCCCCTTATCGAAGTAGCGGAATGGCGGGGTCGGCGCTTGACCGGCGACGCGTCCGGCGATGCTCCTCCCGACATAGCGACCCTGCTGCATCGCAACCTGCGCCACGCCAGGCAAGGGCTTGCCGTCTTGATCGAGCGACGCCGTATCACCGACGACGAAAATCTCAGGTCGTCCCGGCACACTCAGGTCGGGGAGCACACGCACCCGACCGGCACGGTCGGCCTCGGCCTTCAACCACTGGGCGGCCGGCGACGGGGTCACGCCCGCCGTCCACAGGACCGTGCGGCTCGCGATGCGTTCGCCCCCCACGATCACCCCCTCCGCATTAACGTGCTCAACAGGCGCGTTCGTGCGAATCTCAACACCCATTCGTGTCAGCCGCGCATGCGCCTTGCGTGAGAGACGCTCGGAGAACGCCGGGAGAATCCTCGGCCCCCCCTCGATCAGGATGATGCGGGCTGAACGCGGGTCCACGCGTCGGAAGTCGGACTTGAGCATCCCGCGTACCATGTCGGCGATCGCCCCCGCCATCTCCACGCCGGTCGGCCCTGCACCCACCAGCACGAAGGTGAGCAGATCCCGATGCTGTGCGGGGTCAACCTCGATCTCGGCGATCTCGAATGCCTTCAGCAGCTTCGCCCGAATCGCCTCCGCATCCGTGATCGACTTGAGTCCAGGCGCGAACGGCGCGAACTCATCGTGGCCAAAATAGCTTTGCTGCACGCCGGTGGCTAGGATGAGGTAATCATAGGGTAAGGAGCGCTCTTCACCATCGAGGTAGCTGAAGAAGACCTGGCGCCTGTCGGCCTCGATGCGCGTCACTTCGAGCAAGGCCACGGTCGCGTTGCGTTGCTTGCGCAGCACTTCGCGAATTGGTGAGGCAATCTCCGATGGCGCGAGCATCGCCGTGGCCACCTGGTACAGCAGCGGCTGGAAGACATGGTGATTCGTGCGATCCAAGAGGAGGACGTGAACCGGGGCATCCTTGAGCGCCCGTGCCGCCGCCAGGCCGCCGAATCCCGCACCCACGATGATGACGTGCGGTTGTGCGCTATTTGTCTGGGGTTCGAGTGCTTCGTTCATTACTCTTCTCCATGATCGCTGCCGCGGAATCTCAAGCTGCCGGATGCCATGCGTTGATGGCCTAAGACCACGGCGTGAGGCCCTTTCGGACTGAGCATCTGCCCGACGATCCAGGCGATGGGCAAGAGGAAGGCGACCGACCCCGGCACCCACATGATCGCGCCCGCCGCAGCCTGATCATTGAGCGCCGAGATCCCCCATAGACGGGGGACAGCCGCGTACCATGGGTAGATGAGCCGCTCGGCAAAAACCAGCCAGGCGCAGAGCACGGTGTTTTGCAGATCCGCCAGGATCAGATAGAGCACGATCGCCCAGGGCGGCACGATCGGGCGGCTCGGCCAGGGGTGCACCACCGGCCACCAGAAGGCGAGTGCGGTGGTGAGGAAACAGACGTGCTGTGCATGATGCCAGACCTCCGAAGTGAGAGCCCGTTCATAGAGCGCCGGGGTATGCCAGGCCCAGGTGCTCCCCACGAAGACCACCCAGGCGACAGACGGCTGGACGAGCCATTGACCAGTATATGTGAGCGGTGGCCAGCCAACAAATGGCCCTACCCATGTGCGCCGGATGCCTCTGGGTAGTCCTTGGAGCATCGGCAGCAGTGGGGCCCCCAGCCAGATGAGCGGCGGGACCACCATCATCAGCAATAAATGCTGGACCATGTGGGCCTGTAGCAACTGGGCTCCGAGGGCATGCAACGGCGACTCAAGAGCCACGGCAATGGCCGTGAGGCCACCGAGAAAGGCTGCCAGATGTCCGGCGCCGAAACGCTGCGGCACTCGTGCGTGCAGTCGCAGCCAGCCACGCAAGTAGATTCCTGCTGTCAGGGCCAAAGGCCCCGCGACCCACGGATCGACGGTCCAAGAGTCGAAGAGGGGCTGTATGACCTCGTTTGCCGCCACCCCTGGGTGCGACATCGTGGCGCCTCCTCAACGGCCCAGCATTGCCGGCACGACAGACGAGCGTGCTGGTGGTTCCTGGGCTGGACGCAAGGTCTGCATGAAGGCGACCACCGCCGTCACCTCAGCCGGCGTCAGGTTCTTGCCATACGCTGGCATGTTGCCCCCCCCCTGCAGCACCTGACGAATGAGTTGATCCTGGGTGAGTCGCGTGCCCACCCCATCGAGTGCCGGGCCACGATGGCCCCCTTCACCGCCGAGACTATGGCAATTACGACATTGCTTGTTCTGGATGACCAGGGCCCCCTGGAGTTGCAGGGGCGTACGCCCCTGGACATACGCTTCCGGCGTCGGCAGGGCGCTCCAGGCGTCCATCACCGGCGACCAGCGTGCCGTGATCCCGAGCCTGGCCAGCGTGACCACGGTCAACACGATGAGCAGGACGCTCACCACCGCGATGGGCCGCCGTCTCCAGCTCTTCTCCCCGGTCCCGGCCAGGAACGGCAAGGCCAGGAGAAACACAATGGCCACAACGGGGCCAACGAGGATGACCACCGTTTCGGTCCATGGCGGCAATAGTGCGAACAGCGCATACAGGGCCAGAAAGTAGAAGTCCGGCAGCGGCGCCGTATCGATCAGCGTGGGATCCGGCACACCGCGGGGGCCATGGGGGCCGAAGAGCGCCGCGCAGACGAGTACACCCACGGTGACGATGGCCATCCCGATCATATCCTTCTGGGCCGCCACGGGGAAAAATGGCACGCCGTCGCGCTGCACATCTGCCTCGTAGCGCTGGCGATACGTGGTCCGATCGACCAGGCGACCAGGTATCGGCCATTCGTTGACGCCCAGCCGCAGCACCAGCCAGAGATGGAGTGCGACCAAGCCAATCAGCACCCCTGGGATCACAAATACATGCAGCGCGAAAAAGCGTGACAGGGTTCTGCCGGCGATGATCGGCCCCCCCAGGAGCAATTCGACCATCTGCGATCCGATCAATGGCGCCCGGCCAGCGATGGCGGCACCAATCCCCAGTCCCCAATAGGCGTCCTGATCCCAGCGCAGGATCTGGCCGGTGAAGGCCATTCCCAAGGTCCCGAGCAAGAGGAAGACGCCGATGATCCAGGTCAACTCGCGCGGATACTTGTAAGCACCGAAGAGGAAGACCTGGATCAGGTGCAGGGTCATCAGCAGCACCATGCCATTTGAACCCCAGAAGTGCATGGCACGCAGATACCAGCCAAATGGGGTCTGGTAGTTGAGGTATTCTAGCGTCTCGAATGCCTTGTCGGCGGTGGGGACATAGATCAGTGCCAGGCAAATGCCGGTGACGATCTGCAGCACGAAGAGGATCAGGGTGGCGCTACCGAAGACGTACCACCAGCTGGCGGTGGTGCGCGGCACCGGATGGGCGATCATCGGCTCGAGCGTGGATCGAGCGCCCAGGCGCTGGTCAAACCAGTTGGCTATGGCTGAGATGAGGCGCATCGTCGTCCTCGATTTCACACGGGTTCAGACAGCGTCGGAATCTGTCCGCCTTGGACCCAGAGCTGGCCATCGCGGATCTGGTAGTCATACTCGTACAAGGCAAGCGGCGGCGGTCCGGAGGCATGTGAGCCGTCCGCATAGTATACCCCGCCGTGGCAGGGGCACATGAACAGCCGTGAGGGTGCGAACCAGCGTACGGGGCAGCCAAGGTGCGTGCAGTTGATGGCAAATACCTGGAACTGCTCGCCCTCGAGTCGTCGCACCCAGCAGGCAATCTTTGCCGTCGGCCCGTCCCAGGCAACGCGGAAGGGATTCTCATACGTGGCCAGGCGGGTTTCTCCGGCGGGAAAACGCTCGATCGGGCCGAGCAGAATCCAGGATTG
>Ga0137403_10008538_pt1 | contig 11466 bp, 10 predicted proteins | sample CZOMad2_1_16fung_FD_122057 | JGI IMG/M metagenome (GOLD analysis project Ga0137403, IMG submission 122057) | Vadose zone soil fungal communities from Angelo Coast Range Reserve, California, USA - CZOMad2_1_16fungal (Hybrid Assembly) | ecosystem: Environmental > Terrestrial > Soil > Vadose zone...
CGGCGACGGCTGGCACGCGTCGGGCAAGACACCCGCCGAGATGCGCGACCGCATCACCCGCCTTCATGCCGCCGCGGAGGCCGCTGGGCGGCCGTGGAAGTCGATCGCGATCTCGCTGAGGCTCGCGCTCAGCGACGATCTGGTCCGGCAGGGCGCTCAGGCGGTGACCGACCTCTTCGGGGAATACAAGCGGCTCGGGCTCGCACACCTGATGGTCGACTTTCGCCGTGACGACCTCGGGCGCATGCTCGAGATCCTCGACCTGGTCGCCACGAAGGTGCGCCCGGCGGTGGCGGTCTAGGAGGTCGTATGGAGAGCGGTATCACGCGGCCCTACACCGGCAAGGAGTTTCTCGAGAGCCTCCGCGACGGCCGCGAGATCTGGATCTACGGACAGCGGGTCGACGACGTCACGACGCATCCGGCCTTCCGCAATCCCGCGCGGATGCTGGCGCGGCTCTACGATGCCCTGCACGATCCGGCGACGCAGGCGGTACTGACGTGTCCGACCGACACCGGCTCCGGCGGCTACACGCACCGGTACTTCCGGGCGCCGACGAGCGCCGACGAGCTGGTCGCCGCGCGCGACGCGATCGCCGCCTGGTCGCGGCTGAGCTACGGCTGGATGGGCCGTTCGCCCGACTACAAGGCGGCCTTCCTGGCGACGCTCGGCGCCAATGCCGACTTCTACGCGCCCTATCAGGACAACGCGCGGCGCTGGTATCGCGAGTCGCAGGAGCGCGTCCTCTACTTGAATCACGCCCTCGTGCAGCCGCCGGTCGATCGGCACCGGCCGCCGGACGAGGTCGGCGACGTGTACGTGCACGTCGAGAAAGAGACCGACGCCGGGCTGATCGTCAGCGGCGCGAAGGTGGTCGCCACCGGCTCGGCGCTGACCCACGCCAACTTCATCGCGCATCCCTCGACCACGCCGATCAAGACCAAGGAGTTCGCCGCGGTCTTCATCGCCTCGATGAACACGCCGGGCGTGAAGCTGATCTGCCGCCCGTCCTACACGATGACGGCGGAGGTGATGGGCAGCCCGTTCGACTACCCCCTCTCGAGCCGGATGGACGAGAACGACGCGATCCTGGTCCTCGATCACGCGCTGGTGCCGTGGGAGAACGTCTTCGTCTACGAGAACGTGCAGAAGTCGAACACGTTCTTCCAGGGCTCGGGCTTCTTCGCCCGCGCCATGTTCCACGGCTGCACGCGCCTGGCCGTGAAGCTCGACTTCATCGCCGGATTGCTCCTCAAGGCGGTGGACGCCGTCGGCTCGACCGATACGAAGAACGTGCAGGCGACGGTCGGCGAGGTGATCGCGTGGCGCAACCTCTTCTGGGGGCTGACCGACGCGATGGCGCGCAATCCGATCGCCTGGGCCGGCGCCACGGTGTTGCCGAATCCGGAGTCCGCGCAGGCCTACCGCGTGTTCGCGCCGGTCGCGTACCCGCGCATCAAGGAGCTCACCGAGGGCATCCTGGCCAGCGGCCTCATCTATCTCAACTCGCACGCCGTCGATTTCAAGACGCCGGCCCTGCGGCCGTATCTCGACAAATATCTCCGCGGCTCCGACGGCACCGATGCGGTCGAGCGGATCAAGCTCATGAAGCTTCTGTGGGACGCGGTCGGCACCGAGTTCGGCGGGCGCCACGAGCTCTACGAGCGCAACTACGCGGGCGCGCCCGAGACCGTTCGCCTCATCGCGTGGCAGATGGCGCAGGACAGTGGCCGGGCCGCCCAGTTCAGGGGATTCGCCGAGCGGTGCATGGCCGAATACGATCTCGACGGCTGGACCGCGCCCGATCTGATCACGCCGGAGGACATCAATCTCTTCCTGAAGAAGCACCGCTGAAGGGAGCCGTGAGCATGAGTACGTCGCCCTCGAACGAACCGTTCCTGACCGAGCTCGATCGTGTGGTGAAACAAACCCTGGCGTATTTCGACGGCGCGGGGCGGGCCACCAGCGCCAAAGTCGATCGCTGGCAGGCGCGCGACGTGCTGATGCACTTCATCTATTTCCACGACGCGACCGCCTGGGGCATTCAGGCGGCAGCGCTCGGCGGCCCCCCCTGGCCCCTGCCGGCCGACGCCGACACGATCAACGAGGTGTGCCGCCGGCTCCACGCGCACGAAAGCTTCGACGAGCTCCTCGGTCAGGTCCGGCAGGCGCACGCGCGGCTCGTGCAGGCGGCGCGCACCTCGTCACACCTCGACCAGCCGTGCTTCCGCCGCGCGAGCGGTGAGACGATCACGGGCCGGCAGCGGCTGGAGGTGCTGGCGCGCCACTGGGGCGAGCACGTTCGCGAGCTTCAGGCGGCGGCCAAGACCAGCGGGTGATGCGGGTCGCGCTGCTCTCAGCGCTCGTGGCCTTCGTCGTCGCGAGTCCGGCGGCCGCCGATCATGGCGGTCCGTTGCGCGACGCGCCCATGAGCCCGCTGACCGCGGCGCTCCTGTTCGCCGGGCTGGCGCTGCTGGTCGGCGCGGTCGTCGTCGTGGTCGTCCGCGTGCTGACGAAGGACCGCTCGTAGGTCGTCAGAGCTCGGCGACGTCGGCCGCCTGGCCGCTGGCGGCGCTCTTCCAGACGGCCTCCGTGAACTCCATGTAGCGCACGCCGTCCTCGAAGGTCGTGCGCGAGACCTTTTCCGTGCCGCGGATCGCGTTGACGAACTCTTCCTCGACCCGCCAGCCGATCCGACGCTCGGCGGGAATCGGGATCTCGCGCAACGCCTTGTCCCCGCGCCGGCCGCCCGAGACTCGCTTCGCGTCGGATTCGATCCGGAGCGTTCCCTCCGTCCCGAAGATCCACACCTCGCTGGGCGGCGCCAGCGCCGTCACCGTGCTGAAGCGCATGTGCGCCAGCGCGCCCCGTCCGAGTGTGGCGAGGATCTCGACGTGATCGGGCACACGGACCTCCTGCCAGGCACCGGTCGCATCCTTGCGCCGCGGCACCGCGATCCTGGTCAGCGCGTTGACCCGACGGGCCGGATCGAGCCAGCGCATCAGCGCCTCGTACCAGATGCCCATGGTCATGACGTTGAGACCGCTGAGCACGGCATCCTGGCGCCAGTGGAGCGGCTCTTCGGCCTCGACGAAGCGCCCCTGGTTGGCCTGGATCTCGACGGCGAGGACGTCGCCGACGTAGCCCTCTGCCAGGAGCTTCTGGACCGTCGAATCGACCTCGAGCGTGTTCGGCGCCGGCACGAGCTGCTTGACCAGTTGCGGCGCTCTGCGCGCGGCATCGAGCATGCTCCGCGCCTCGGCGACGTTCATGGCCATGCGCGCCTCGCAGAGCACGTGCTTGCCGTGCTCGAGGACGGCCCGCGTGATCTCGCAGTGGGTGTTGGGCCAGGTGCCGATACACACCGCGTCGATGTCGGGGGCCCGCACGAGCTCGCGCCAGTCGCCGTAGACCCGCGCGATACCGAACTCACGCGCGACCTGCTCCCCCGATGCCTTCGTCCGGTTCGCGACCGCGGCCAGCTCGACCCCGGGCTGAGCTCCGAGCTTGGGGATGTGATGCTTACGCGAATTGGCGCCGGCTCCGACGAACCCTACGCGGATCGTTTTGTCTGTCATGAGGCGGCATGGTACCAGTTCGCCCCTCGGGCGCCAATCAGCCCGCGGCATGCTAGGATCGGGGCACTATGGCCCACAAGGGAATGCGATTCGGAATCTTCCTGGCGCCGTTTCATCGGATCGGCGAGAACCCCACCCTGGCCCTCGGCCGCGACATGGAGCTGATCGAGTGGCTCGACTACCTTGGCTACGACGAGGTCTGGGTCGGCGAGCACCACTCGGCCGGATGGGAGCTGATCGCGTCCCCCGAGCTCTTCATCGCCGCCGCCGCCGAGCGCACGCGCCACATCATGCTCGGCTCGGGCGTGACGAGCCTGCCCTACCACCACCCGTTGCTGGTGGCGCAGCGCTTCGTCCAGCTCGACCACATGACGCGCGGCCGCTCGATGCTCGGCTGCGGCCCGGGCGCGCTCGTGTCCGATGCCTACATGCTGGGCATCGAGCCCGTGACCCAGCGCCCGCGCATGGATGAATCGCTCGACGCGATCATGCAGCTCTTGCGGTGCGAAGAGCCGGTGACGATGAAGACCGACTGGTTCGAGCTGCGCCAGGCGCGCCTGCACCTGGCGCCCTACACCGAGCCGCATTTCCCGATCGCGGTGGCGAGCGTCATGACCCCGGCCGGTGTCATCGCTGCGGGACGGCACGGCCTGGGCGTGCTCTCGCTGGGCGCGGGGCTCCCGGGCGGGCCCGAGGCGCTCGCGAACCAGTGGAAGCTCGCCGAGGAGACCGCCGAGAAGCACGGCAAGCGCATGGACCGGAAGGAGTGGCGGCTCGTCGTCAACGTGCACGTGGCCGAGGAGGACGAAGAAGCGCTGCGACAGGTCAAGCTCGCCGAGCGCCACGAGACCGTCACCTATTTCGAGGAGACGCTCGGCCGGCCGCCGGGCCGCTCCGACGATCCCCTGACCGAGGGCGTGCAGATGGGCACCACGCTCGTCGGCTCGGTCGACACGGTCGTGAAGGGCATCGAGCACCTCCAGCGCCAGAGCGGCGGCGGCTTCGGCGGTTTGCTCTTCCGCGCTCACGAGTGGGCCACGCGGGAGCAGACCCTGCGCTCCTACGAGCTCTTCGCCCGCTACGTCATGCCGCGCTTCCAGGGCTCGACCGACATGACGCGAGGCTCGAACGAGTGGGCTCGCGACAACCGCAAGACGATCTTCAGCCCGAACGTGGAGGCGATCCGCCGGGCGTTCGTCGACGCCGGCCGTCAGGTTCCGGCGGAGTTCAAGCAGCGCACGTCCGGTGCGCGCGATCTGGGATCCGCGGCCGAGTAATATCCGAGGGGGCCGCGACCCCGCTCACGAGTTCGGTGAGCTGATCAGGGAGCGATCGCGCCCGTCCGGTGACGCCGCCGCGGGCTCGGCGCCGGTCGGTACGGGAAGCTCGACGTGCAACGTCAGCCCCGCGTCGTCGTTACGCGTCGCCCAGATCTGCCCGCCATGCGCCTCGACGATCGAGCGGCTGATGGCGAGTCCCAACCCCAATCCCTGCGGCTTGCTACTCACGAAGTGCTCGAACATCCGCTCCAGCTGCGCCTCGTCTTTGACGCCGATGCCATTGTCGCGCACCGTGATGGCCAGACGCCCGGGCGCGGGCCGGGTGGTCGTGATCTGAATCTCGTGCGGGACGCTGTCGGCGCCGGTCACGGCATCGCACGCGTTCATGAGCAGGTTCAGCATGACTTGCTGGAGCTGGATGGGATCTCCGAGCACGGACGGCAGCGCCTCCGCCAGCGCGGGGCGGATGAGAATGCCGCGGTCCTCCATGTCGCGGCGCAGGAGGCTCACCGCGTCGTGGATCAACGCGTTGGCGTCCACCCTGGAAAGCTCGGCATCCGCCTTGCGGAACAGGGTTCGAAGTCGCCGGATCGTGCTCCCGGCGCGCTGGGCGTCGGCGGCGATATCCTTGCACGCTTCCGCGATCTCTTGCGGCGCTGGCCGCTCGGTCTCCAGCATTCGGCCCACGGCCTTCGCATTCATCACGATGGCGGCCAAGGGCTGGTTGACCTCGTGAGCGATGGACGCCGTGAGCTCGCCCAACGTGGCCAAGCGCAGGGCGTGCGCGAGCTCGTCCCGATGTCGCCCGAGCTGCACCTCGGCGAGACGGCGCCGCTTGTCGCTTTCCAGCAAGGCATGGTCCGTCTGGCGGCGCGCCACGACGTTCGCGAAGACGTCCGCCAGTAGCTGCAGTCGCGCCACCAGCTCGTCCGGCCACGCCCGCTCTCCGCTGAGCCGGCTGAACCCGAGCGTTCCGACGACAGAGCCTCCGACGACAAGGGGAAATATCGCCAGGGAGCGAAGGCCGAGCGACTCGAGTCTCTTCCGGTCGGCCTCCGCCTCCAACGGAAGCTCCTCGAGCCGCGAGAACCGGACGACAAAACCCGCGAGCAGGTGACTACCGATCCAGGGACAGATATCGCTCGTCAGTACCATCGGCGGTCCGAGCCCGGCGCGGGTCCACGAATGCGTGGCCCGCCGGCCGTCTGTTCGCTGATCCCGCTCGGTCAAGATGGCCCGGTCGAAGTCGAGCTCTTCCCCCACCCGCTTCAGCATGCCCTCGACCAGCCGGTCGACGTCGGTCGTGGGGAGCATGAGCAAGGTGGTCGACAGCTCGGACAGGAGGGTCTCGAAGCGCAGGCGCTCGGAGAGCGTGCGTTGCGCCCGCCGTCGCAGGCGGTGGTTCACCAGCAAGCCCGCGATGAGGGCGGTCTGGGCAACGAGCAGCGCCGCGCCGCCCAGGATGTACCACTTGTAGAGGTCCCAGACCGACGGCTCGCGAAATCGTACGATACTGTCCGGCGGCAGCCGACGTTCGTCGAGCGACCAGCGCTTCAGCTGCTGCCAGTCGAACACGTACGCGTTCGTCCCCTCGGCCGTCGACATCGGACGCTCGCCCCGTAACACGCGGGCCGCCAGCTCTGCGCTGAGGACACCGTGGGCACGGAACCTCACGACGTCGCCACCGATGACGCCGGTGCCGATCGCATTTTCGTTCAGACTGAAGGCGGGGACGCTGGCCGCCCTCGCGAAGACGCCCGCGACCTGCTGGCTGACAAAGTCGCGGTTGTCGGCGTCTCGGCTGAACGGGCCCAGGAGCAGCACCGTATCTCGGTCGAGAGCGCCGAGGCGCTTGAGGACATCGGCGAACGGCAGATCGGTCAAGTAGCTGATCTCGATCCGGTTCCGGTACGAAGCGAGCTGGGCTTTCGCCTCAGCCAGCCATACCCTGTCCGGTAACCCGGTGCCGGTGACAATGACGGCGCGGCGCGCATTCGGCTGGAGCCGCAGGGCCGCGTCGAGAGTCCGGGCCCAGCCCTGTCGCAACCATGTACCGGTGACGTCAGGATCGAGCTTCGTGTCGGCAATCGCGGTGGGATCCACTGCCGTGAAGACGATTGGGACCCCGGGAAAGAGCGCGCTCCGGCTTTGCGCGGCAAATCGGAGCGCCCGGCTGCCGACCGCCAGGACGAGGTCGAGGTGCCGGCCCGCATACTTCCGAACGAGCAAATCGCGGAGCTCACGCTGCGGGAGGTTGCCGACGAACAGCGAGAGGTCGAGGTATTCGGTGTAGAAGAACACCTGCCCCTGCGCACGCGACTCGAGCGTCGTCCGGAACCCTTCGTCGAGGTTGACGACGGCCGGCCCGAGCCTCGGCTCGGTGTAGACGAGCAGGACGTTGATTCGTCGCGGCTCCGCGGCGCCGGACGGCATCCCAACGTCCGGGGCCGCGCCGGCCGCCGTCGGCGCAAGAATGACGAGCGCGAGCAGGACTCCCAGCAGAACCACCTCGGGAGCCCGTCGTTCCTTCGTCAGGACATTGACGCCGGCCTTCATCGGACGTCCTCGGAGAACTGATACAGGCACTCCGCCTCGATCACAAGCGCGTTTTCGCATCCAGCCACGGGCTAGCGAACCTTGTTCTCGATCGCCGGCACGGTCTTGAGGTACCTGGCGATCGCGGCGGCATCGGCCTCGGTGAGGTCCTTGAAGCCGGCGGAGGTGCCGATGATGACCGTCCGCATCAGCGAGAACGCCTCGTGCCCCGAAGGCTTCACGCCGGTTCGCAGGAACCGCGCGATCTGAGCCTCGGTCCAGCGTCCGATCCCGGTCTCGATGTGCGGCGTGATGTTGGCCGACAGGCTTCGCTCGGGCCCGGGCCCTCCGGCGAGGAATTTTCCGTCGTCCGGTGAGAAGTCGAACCGCCGCGGCGTGTGGCACTCGGTGCAATGCCCCGCTCCGCCGGCGAGGTACGCGCCTCGCGCCAGTCCATCGCGCGGCGCCGTCTTCGCAGCGTTGGGAATCGTCAGCGTGGGCACGGGGATCTTCAGGGATCGCGCCGGAACGGCTGACGTGATCGGCTTGACGCTTTTCAGATAGGTGACGAGCGCCTCGACTTCATCGTCGGCGATGTTGCCGAGGTACTTGTAGGGATGGATCGGAAACAGCTTCGAGCCGTCGGGGCGCTCGCCGCGCCGGATCGCGTTCGTGACCTGCGCGGCGGTCCACTTCCCGATCCCTGTCTCGGGGTCCGGGGTGATGTTGCGCGAGTAGACGACACCGATGAACAGGTCGAATTTCTGGCCTCCGGCATTCAATCCGACCGCGTCCGGGGGGGTATGGCAGGCGCATCCCCCGGCGGTCGCGAACACGTACTTCCCTCTGGCGACGAGCTCGGGAGTGGATTCGCCTGCGGAGGCGATCCCGGCCGGCAGATACAGCGCGAATGCCGCTGCGATCACCGCCGCGAAGCGGCCGACGATCATCGAGCCGTGACGGTGTGGGCCTGCAAGGCCGGCAGCACTTTGCTGCCGAACCGGTGCACCTGCTCGAGGAACATCTCCTGCGGCATGGCGCCGCGGTTCATGTTGACCAGCACGGTGCCGGCGCCCGCGTGGTCGGCGGCGGCGATGATCCGCTCGATCACCTCATCCGGCGTTCCCCAGGGCCACTGCTCCGCGTCGCGCTCGACGTCGGCCAAGGTCATGTCGCGATACCGCTCGCGGGAGCCGGACACCGCGTGGAGGTTCTCGGGCCGCACGTAGTCGAACGACGCCGGGCTCAGGTATCCGGCGTCGCGCTGGAGAGAGGCCTCCGTGATGTTGCCGTGGCTGAACAGGGTCTGGTTGAAGTAGAGCAGGTACGGCCCGGCCTCGCGCACCGCCTGAGCCTTGCTGTCGGCCACGTACGTGCTCGCCTGGATGATCAGGTGGTCGGGCGTAAGCCGGTGACCGTGCTCGGCGAGGCATCGCGCGTAGTAGCGGATGATGTCCTCGCGCAGACCTCGGATCGGCGCCAGGCCCGGCGTGATCGGGATGTTGTGACGGCCCGCCCACTCGATCGTTTCCTTGCTGCCGGTGACCGGCACCCACACGGGCGGATGCGGCGCCTGCACCGGTCGCGGCCAGATGGCGACGTCGCGATAGGACCAGAACCGGCCCTCGTAGGAAAAGACCTCTTCGGTCCAGGCCCGGCGAATGATCTCCCAGGCCTCCTCGAAGCGAGCGCGCGAATCGGCCAGCGGGACCTTGTAGACGTTGTGCTCGCGCGGGATGCCGCGGGCGAATCCGGAAACGATGCGCCCGTTCGACATGCAGTCGAGCATCGCCAGCTCCTCGGCGAGGCGCAGCGGGTCGTGGAGCGGGAGGAGGTTGCCGTACACCAGGAGCTTGAGGCGCTGGGTGCGCTGGGCGGCGGCGGCGGCCAGGAGGTTGGGCGAGTTCATCAACCCGTACGGCGAAGTGTGATGCTCGTTGAAGCCGACACCGTCGTAGCCGAGCTGGTCCATGGCCTCCCAGGCCGCGAGATGCTCGGCATAGGTGCGCACGGCCACCTCGGGCTTGAAGTGCCGCCTCGGCAGGGGCCATGGCAACTCCTTGCCGCTCTTCAGGTGGTCAAGGTGCTCGGCGTAGGGCAGGAGATCGAAGACGAAGACCTTCATGGGCGTCGACTATGCCACAAGCGCGAGCCCGTCGACACCGGCGACACCGGCCCTGGCGCCATCGTCGTTCCCGGACGCGCATACGACCTTCGTCCAATAGGGCGCCGACAGTCCGCGTGATAGTCATTCGACGGGGCCATGACTACGGCGGTCGCGTCGGCCAAGGCGTTCCTCCGGTCTCGAGCAGGCTCGGTGGCCGACCTGGTCCGGATGGCCGAGAAACGGGGGCAGGAGCCGACGACGCAGTAGCTGGCGCATACGACAAAGGCCTCATTTCCTTTCACCCCTCGTGGGAATAGGGTCGGATCAGATGAATCCGCTCATCGGGGTCGTCGACGATGACGCCTCCATTCTCAGGGCGCTTCAGCGATTGCTGGGATCGGCGGGCTTCACCGTCCGTACGTTTGGCTCAGGCGAGGAGTTGCTCGCCTGCGACCAGCTCGCCGTGATCAATTGCCTGGTGCTGGACGTCCATCTGGGTGGATTGAGTGGCTTCGAGCTTCAGGAAAGGCTCCGCGAAGCGTCTCTGCCGATTCCCATCATCTTCATCACGGCCCACGACGATACCCCGACGCGGGAGCGAGCGCGCCGGGCAGGCGCCGTGGACTACCTCCGCAAGCCTTTCGACGAGTACGCACTGACCTGGGCGATCCAGAAAGCGCTCGACCGAGCCTGAGCCGGCCGCTCCCATAGGAGGTGCTTCGCCGCGTTCACCGTCACGCCGAAACCGAGGCCCTCGCTGCCCCCAGATTTCGAGATGTTGTGGCTGACGATGCCGATCACCTCGCCCGCCATGTTGAACATTGGCCCGCCGGAGTTGCCCGTGTTGATCACGGCGTCGGTCTGGAAGAACTCCGCCAGCGGCATCACCCGGTAGATGGTGTTCGGGGCCCACCGCGCGTTGATGGACCCGACGGTCATGGCGTGCCTGAGTCCATAGGGCGCGCCGATCACGATGACCTGGTCGCCGATCTCGACCGAGTCGGAGTCAGCCAACATCGCGACGCGCGCTCCCGCCGGGACCTGAACGAGCTCGAGCATCGACAGGTCGGCGCCCAGCTCCGAGGCGACGACGCGCGCCTTGATCGTCTCGCCGCCGAGGAACTCGACGTTGATTTCGTTCATGGTATGAACGACGTGAGCCGCCGTCAGGATCTTGCCGTCCCCCGAGATGAGGACGCCGGAGCCCGTCTCCGTGAACTCGACCGGCCGACCGCCGGCGACATCGCGGCCCCGGGCCCGGATCACGACCACGGACGGGTTGACCATTCGGAAGATCTCGCCCACGATCTGGGCGTCGGCCGGGCTCCACGACGCCAAGGTCACTCCAGCCAGCACTCCACCGAGCACGACGCGACGCATCGCAGGCTGCGTGCGCCCTCGTTTCAGCCGGCGGCCGCGATCCATGGCCGGCTCACAAAGAACTTCCCGAGGCTCTTCGTGTCGCGTCGCCTTCGGCCACCCACGCCCCGAGCAAGGTGTAGGTCACTGCGAGCACCACCGGGCCAACGAAGAGGCCGATGAGGCCGAACGCCAGCAGACCGCCGATCACCCCCGAGAGGATCAGGATCAGCGGCAGGTCGGCGCCCTTCCTGATGAGCACCGGGCGCAGGATGTTGTCGAGGCTCATGGTCACGAGCGACCACACGACCATCACCGTGCCCCAGAACGTCGCGCCGCTCGCGTAGAGCCAGATCACAGCACCGAGCAGCACCGGCACCGGTCCGATCTGTGCCACCGCGAGCAGGAACATGACCGATGTCAGCAGCGTCACATAAGGAACGCCCGCGATGGCGAGCCCGATGCCGCCGATGATCGACTGGACCAGCGCGGTGACCACGATCCCAAGCGCGACCGCCCGAATCGCCCGCGCGGAGAGGACGGCGACCCGTTCTCCCGACTCTCCCGCCAGCCGGCGGGCGAAGGCCAGCACTCCCACGACGACCGT
>Ga0137403_10008539_pt1 | contig 11466 bp, 13 predicted proteins | sample CZOMad2_1_16fung_FD_122057 | JGI IMG/M metagenome (GOLD analysis project Ga0137403, IMG submission 122057) | Vadose zone soil fungal communities from Angelo Coast Range Reserve, California, USA - CZOMad2_1_16fungal (Hybrid Assembly) | ecosystem: Environmental > Terrestrial > Soil > Vadose zone...
CCTGGGTGGCGATGATCTTTTTAAAATGGTTTATGCTGGTCATCAGTCAAGAAACGAGGGAAAGCGATGAAACTGAATAATACGCTAAGGCTTGTGATTTGTGTTGCGATTATTAGCGCTTAGGTGGTTTCTGCTTTTTCAGCTGAGACGACTTTTTATCGGGGAAAGACGTTAACGGTGTTGATCAACTTTGCCACTGGCGGGCCGACGGATATCGAGGGGAGACTTGTGGCGCGTTTCCTGGGAAGGCACCTCCCCGGACAGCCCTTGATCGTGGTTCAGAACATGCCTGGAGCGGGAGGCGTGACCGGCACTAATTACCTCGGCGAGATTGCCAAACCCGACGGATTGACCATGGGGTATTTCACCGGGCAGTTTTTTAACCTATTGACCGCCGATCCCACCCTGCGTGTCGATCTAGCCAAATTCGCCTACATCGCGAGTATCGAGGGGGTCGCCGTGGCATACATACGAAAGGATGTTGCTCCGGGCATCCAGGACCCTAAGGACCTTGTCAAGGCGAAAGGTCTTAAGGCAGGCGGCTTGAGCCTCAACAGCGCAAAGGATGTTCGTTTCCGGCTGCAGCTTGATATCTTAGGTATCCCCCACCAGTACGTCACCGGGTATAACTCCAACTCCGATGCGCGCTTGGCTTTGGAACGAAACGAAATCCAGTTTTTCACCGAGGGGACGCCCGGGTATCGCTCTCAGGTACAGCCGCGTATGGCGAAAGAGGGTCTGGTTATCCCGGTTTATGCCGACGAGCTAGTGACCGCGGATGGGGAGTTCCGGCCCAGCGCTGAAGTTCCCGATATACCCTCTTTCTCGCAGCTTCATCAGCAGATATTTGGCAAGCTGGGTTCGGGCCCGTTGTGGGAAACGCTTAAGACGATCAACCTTACACACGCGATGCAGCGCGTCGCGTGTGTTCCTCCAAACACATCGCCGGAAGTCGTCGCTGTGCTGCGGCAGGGGTATTTGCAGATGATCAAGGACCCGGAGTTCATCAACGAATTCAAAAAGGTCACCCGCTCCGATCCGCGATTCCAGGTCGGCGGTGAAGCGGACAAACTCATAGCAAAGCTGGTTCAGGCCCCACCCGAAGTGAGAAGTACAATTCGGAAGTACACCGAGAGCAAATAACTCTGCTGACTTCGATCCTGTGACCTCCTGTAGACTTTAATCGCTGTCTGCTGTGCTATCCGCCCATCTGGCCGGGCATGCCTATTTAAGAATCTCTGACATTTTCGCGACCGTGGCGGAATCAAGTTTAAAAAGGCCGGCAACTATCTTTTCGCTGCTGCGGCTCAGGAAGCACCAGGACGTAGAGCGGATTCGCACCTGGGACGACTCCTATCTCTCTACGTCCTCGTATTTGTCGTGGCGGCGCAACCATTCCATGGAGTACGACAAGTTGTCTTCATCACGGCCCTTGGGGACCAAGGTAATGGTAGGCGCCGTTTAACATGTCGAGCCCACGCGCGTAGCAAGAATAAGTATGAAATATTCCGCCCTCCTCATCTCGGTAGAAGACACTAATCCCGGGCGCCTCCTCCACCGGGAACTTCGTCGTCGTGTAGTTGTAAAACATCTCGCCCTTTTGCATTTCTTCGGGGGTGAAGGATACTTGATAGTCGCTGTTAAAGTCGCTGCCCAAGGATGAGATCCATTTAAACGTCCAACCCATCCTTTTTTTGTACGCTTCCAACTTATCGAACGGAGCTTTCGAGATCGCCACCATAGTTACATCGCGATGGTTTAGATGAACGATGATTCCGTTAAAATTGTCCGCCCAGAATGAGCAACTCGGGCATCCGTCGTTCCAACTCGGATGAAACATGAAGTGATAAACGATCAGCTGGCTTCTCGCCTCAAACAGCTGAGATAAGCTTTCCTTGCCGTTCGGCCCGTCGAACACATAGGGCTTCTCGACCTTCACCCAAGGCAGTTTGCGCCGCTCGGCGCTCAATTGATCGCGCAGCCGGGTGAATTCTTTCTCCTTAATCAAGTGTTGCTTGCGCGCCGCGAGCCATTCGTGTCTGGAAATTACCTTATTATTTTGCATCTCGAACCTCCTTTTTACTCGTGATAGGGCCGTCGGTTTTGATTCGTTTCATTAATACGACGAACAAGGCAGCACTCTCGGGACATGTTTATTGGATTTATTTGGGCTCCCGATCAAATTGTGCAAAAGTGAAGGGAACTTACAAGACGCTTAACGGGTTAATGGGGGTCAAGCCTGAGTCGGTACTTTAAGAACTGAGATCTGCGCGGCGCCCTGATTGCCAGTAAAGGAATTAGAATCCACAATCAAGCTTGACCCTTAATGCTGTTCCTCGCGGCCTAGGTCGCGCGTATGAGTGTTCACAGCGCGACTGTGACCACATGCTCAGAGTTTTAGCTAAAGGGCACTACCAGCAAACAAGATTAAAATCCAAAAATTCATGAACGGCGGTGAAATCACCTACATTGCAGGTGATGAGGTAGGCGCCGATTCGCCGCGCCGTAAGCGCGATTAACACGTCAAAATGAAGCTCTCTAGTTTTGTGAATGTCGTACCCTTTGGCGGCAACGAGCCGGTTGACGATCTGTCCTGATTGGATCCACTCCCTTTCATTTGGCGCGATGATCCGGAGGTTTTTCGCCAGATCGTCGACAAATTTCCTCATTGGCCGAGACCGAGCACCCCGAGACAACTCGGCCAAAACAACGGCGCTGCACCGAATAACAAAGTTGAGATCGAGGATTTCCTGCTTAAATCGGCCGGATCGTAGATTGTCGACGTAGACGGAGGCGTCGAGGATCGCAAGATTAGCTGTGGTCAAAGTCGCCCGGCTTGGCTTTCCCGCTGTAGCGTTTGATGAGCTTGCGATGTTTCTCCGTCTCCACGACGGCTTCCAGAGACATTTCTATGGTCTGGGTTCTGCTCTTTGCTCCTAAAACTTTTTGGGCTCTTCTCACAAGCCGATCATCGAGCCGTAGTGATGTTAGTGCCTTTGCCATAATCTCACCTCGTTCGAAACGTATATACAAAATACAAGTATCGTAATACATAGTCAAACTGGGGACTGATTGGCCACAGAGGTGAGGTGATCCCCATGTTCGAGGAGGTCCCTCACCCTTGCCCTCTCCCACAACGGAGAGGGAATCGGTCCTTGCTAATTCGCAAGGATGATTTTTTTGGGATTAGGGCTAGTTCACCGCGAAGCAGTAAAACAAACCATTGCCGCCGGAGCTGCGCAGTGCTTCTTGGGTGCATCCACCGCCCTCGCCGCGCGACGGGTGGGATGAATTCCACGATCTGGAGGATTCGTCGTCACGCAGTCCTTGGCGGTCGTGGTGGCCGAGCATCGCCGTGCCTTCCTTGCTGCTCGTCCAGTTGCGGCAGGTCATATCTTGGTCGCCTGAAAACGCTCGTCCGTCCGGCTGCGAACCGGTCAGAATGTCGTGCATATTCGGCTTGTCGCCGCGCGCGTTTATGGTCTCGCCTTTTTCGCTGAGCGCTGTCTCTTTGTTGATCTTATTGTTGTTGCTGTGCAGATCGTCGACATCTTTTGCGATGACGCTGCCTTTGGCGTTTTGCCAGGGACCGCGACCGATGCGATCGCGTGCATTGACGGCAGGCTTGCCATCAGATGGGCTGGTGCTCAAGTACGCATGCCAGGTACGATTGCCGGCGCCGACCGATTGTGCGAGGGATTGGCAATGTTTATCGGCGCCCGCCAGGCCGCCGAGGTCTGCTCCTTTCCCTGAGCCGGCGCTGGTGATGAAGAAGGTCATGTTGCTCTTTTGTTCCTGCGAGCCGACAATCCAGCTCAGAGCCAGTAGAACGAACACCAAGCCTAAAGAAAAACTGATTTTCTTCATGGTCGTCCTCCTCTGGATATTGGGCTCCCGGCGAATGCCGGCACTATTCACGAGTACCGCCGGCCGGATGATTTATATCCGGAAAGATCGTTGAGATGAAGGTTCGCAACTAGACTCAAGACACCGGTTTGGTGTAGTTATGCACGGCGTTGATTCGATATGTCCAGCTATCCCAGTAGATGCCAGAAGATAATTATGAAAGTTAAGACTGCGCTGTTTTAGCGCCATCGAGCAATGGGAATGCTGAGTGTGCTCATGATATTTGGATTTGGCGCAAAGCTTCACGGAGTAGAAGCAGAACGATTCACGGCCGGCCCCTTCGAAATAGCGACTGTGATGAAGCGCATCGGCGCAGTGATCCGAACCGAGAGAAGGTGACCATCGAAGACTGGCCGTTCAACCTCTGGTTTCATTTGGAAAGCGCCGACTTGTCGCTCTATGCGGAGGTAAGCAGCACGAAGTCCACCGCTCCCGCCTACGAGATCATCAAGCGCATCAGCAAGCGCTCGACAGCGAGCTTGCCAAGGGCCGATACCAGTCGGACTTCGTCGGCGACGATCGCTCGAAGTGAGATGCGCGATGATTTGAAGTCGCGTTCTTCGTGGCTGAATTCCTAAGCAGGGGCTTTCAATTTTCTTAGTGTCCGAAAAGCCGCTTGAACGCGGACCCGACGCCTTCGACTGCGCTGCCGGCGCCCTCCATGCCTTTTCGACCGAGCGTGCCGAGTCCTTCGGCGACGTTCTGAATGCTTACACCGAGTTGTCCGGCCATCGCCGTTGCGACGCGCGTGGACAAACTTTCGTTTAGCGAGAAGTGCGGATTTCGCGTATTGCCTTTGAGAGTGAAGTCGACGTCGATGGCGTTGTTATTGTCCTTAAGAAAACTGATCACTGCATTGCGCGGCAGCCCCATGAACGTGTCGAAATACCCGCGGGCCGGCGCGAACTGCAGGTCCTGGAGAATGACCTTGCCTTTGCCGTCTAAATTGTTGTTGCGGACCTCGGAGGCGAGCTTCAAATCAAGAGTGCCTTTGGCGACCTGGGCCTCGTTTCTTTTGACGAGATAAGGTTGGAGCGCCACCAGGTCCACCGCCTCGAGCACGATACGCGAGGAAGAATCCTTGGCGCCCGGACTGACCCAGCCGTTCACCTTGGCGCGGCCGTCGCGCTTTATTCCCTTTACAATGCCCGTGAGATCGAAGCGGGTTTTCTCTGCAGCCGGCGCGGCTACGTCCTGGATCTTTGCCTGGATCTCTTCCATCCTCGTTCTCAGTGGCGGCCGACTGACGGTGGTGTCATAAAGATCCAGGCTGCCATTTTTGAGTTCGATCGTCGAAATCATTACCGCGCGGGCGCTGGCTTGACTTGACTCATCATTCCTTTGGTTTTTCTCCCGTTCCGTCAGACTGGGAACCATGATCAATTTACCGGGATTGCGCAGAACCGATAGGTAGGGTTTTTCAATAACGATGGAAGAGATGCGGATTTTATCGGTGAATAGCGTGCGCAGGTCAGGAACAATCGTCACCCGCTCTGCCTCGAACGTGCGCGCCGCCGGCCAGCCTTGCGGAGCGTTAATACTGAGCCCCAACAATTCGATGGAGAACCAGTTGACTTTGAGTTCGGTCAAGCGACTACCGGGCCCGAGCGCGTCCACGACTTTGTCCTGGAGCAGGCGCACCCCCATGCGGTAGCCGGCGACGACGGCGATTGCCAGGATAACGGCGACGGCGATAACGATAGCCTGCCAGCGCTTCATAAAATGTCCATATTTTACGAGCACGGGTGTTGCGCTGCAAACTGACGGGGTCAGTAAAAGGTCGAGAGTCTTTCCTTAATTACTCGCGAACAGAGTACGGAATGTGTTATGAGCCGAGCTGAGATTGAAGCATCACGACGATGCGAAACTTGGGCGAGATATTATGGAGTCGGAAATTGAGTTTGCGAACCCTCCAGCGGTAACGCCGATAAAGTTTGGCATCTTCGACTGGATCGATCGTAACCGGCTAGCCCTGCCTGAGCTCTATGATCAGCGCTTGAGGCTCGTAGAATGCGCCGACCAAAATGGCTTCTATTGCTATCATATCGCAGAGCATCACGCGTCGCCCCTGAATATGACGCCATCCCCCGGCCTCTTCCTGGCGGCCGCTGCCCAGCGGACCGATCGTATTCGGCTCGGAACGCTGGTCTATGTGCTGCCAGTCTATAATCCGCTGCGGCTCGTTGAAGAAATTTGCATGCTGGACAACCTGAGCCGGGGAAGGTTGGATGTCGGAGTGGGCCGGGGTATCTCGCCCGTCGAGCTATCCTTTTTCAACATTGATGTTCAAGACTCGCGAGAGATGTTCCGAGAGGCGCTCGACGCGCTGATCGCGGCGCTCGCCACCGGCAGACTTTCCTACCAAGGCCGCTACTTCTCTTTCAAAGACGTCGAGCTCCAGATCGAACCCTTTCAGCGTCCGTACCCGCCTTTGTGGTATCCGACCAACAGCAGTGACTCGATGACATGGCTGGCCACAGAGGGATTCAATACCGTGGTTCATTACCAACCGATGCCGGTTATCCGTGAGCTCTTCGATCTCTATCGACGGCTGTGGAATGAATATTCGAACAATCAAACTCGCCTCAACGCCCACGTGCGCGAACCGATATACGGCATCTCGCGCCACGTCTACATAGGTAAGACGGATACTCAGGCCTGGGAGGACGCCAAGATCGCACTGGCCCAGTTCAACGATAATACGAGTTACCTCCAATCGATCCGCGGCGACAACCGGAGAAAAGAGCACCTCAGTGACTTCGAAGCGCGCCGGGCGGAAGGACTGTATATTGCCGGCTCTCTGGACACAGTGCGCGAAGAAGTCAAAAAGCACCTCGATATCACCGGCAGCAACTATTTTGTCGGTTCCTTTGCCTTCGGCAATCTCACCACCGAGCAGGCGATGAATTCGATGCGCCTGTTTGCTGAGGAAGTAATTCCGACTTTTCAGCGATGAGTTGAAAAGTTGCGCGGCGCCTCCGAAGATCGTTGCTTTGTTCCGTGTTTGAGCCCGTTGACGCAACATGGGCGGTTTTGTTATGCCCAGTTGCGATGGAGATGGCGTTATAACAGAAGGGAGGAGTCATGTCGGCTAAAATTAGACATCTCGCTCTTTACACTGAGAATCAGGACGGAATGGCAACTTTCTACAAAAACGTGTTTGGCATGAAAAGGATCACAGAGAGCTTTAACAATCCTAATCACGGCCACATCAGTGATGGCGTGATCGGCCTCGCCGTTCTGAGAAGACGTCCCGGTTTCGCCTCGGCGCTCGATCATTTCGGCTTCGAGGTCGAGGACGTCAGCAGCATTCTAGACCGCCTCAAGGAGAAGTACCCGAAGGTCTTGGTCACCAAAGGACTGGAGCAAGTGGCGTTCGCGGTTTTTCGAAGTCACGATCCGGCTGGAACGCAATTCGACATTTCATGGAAGCAACATCCGAAAGTTCAAGAGGGTTACAAGGACGACGGCTGGAAGCAACCAAGACAGATTAACCATATCGCGATCAGGGCTGCAGAGCCGGAGCGGGTCGCCGAATTCTATCACGAAGTCTTTGCGCTCAAGGAAGGAAAGAATTTCTACGATGAAGACACGCTCTGCGTGACTGACGGGACGGTCGATCTCCTGATAAGACGAACCAGTAACCATTCCTATATGAGCATGAGGGAGGGCATCGACCACTTTGGCTACGCGGTTGAGAGCATCGAAGACGTAAAAAAAGACGTTGACGAATTTGGTCGTGCCAACCCGCGTTCCGCACCGAAAGAGTTGGCCGGCGGCGTATTCGGACATATCACACAAGAAGATATCGACAGCTGTAAGATCGGCGAGTTTGCGCTTGCCGATCCCGACGGTCTTCTCTTGGATCTGTCGACGCGTCCGGCATAGGCCTAAGGGAAAAGCAGGATTCACCGCCGAGGCACATAGTACGCAGAGATTTTTCATTTCAGACTTTCCCCTCGGCGTCCTCAGCGCCTCCGCGGTGAACTAACCGAAACCTTCGCGCCTCCGTGCTTCAACGAAAACGGCAAGATCATGAGCCGCGCTGCACGTAATCTCAATCTATTCCTAATCACGGTTTTGTTGTTCGGTGTTCTGTCTCCCGCCCACGCACAGACGCTAACTCCGATCCACATCGGCGTTTCGACCAATTCAGCAACTTGGTTCCCACTGTATGTTGCCTGGAAAAAAGGGCTGTTTCGCGAGCAAGGTCTCGAGTTGTTGCCCGTGTATATGCAGGCTCGCACCTCTCTGGCGGCTCTGGCGTCGAAGCAGATTGGCTACATAACCCAAACGGGGTCTTCGCTAACGGCGATCGCGCGCGGCCTGCCGGCCAGACTCGTCATGGTTTTTACTGATAAGACGCACCACGTTCTGGTCGTCAAATCTGATATTAGCTCTCCAGCTCAGCTGCGCGGCCGCGTGGTGGCCATTAGCCAGCCCGGCGGGACGATCCATCGCGAATTGCTGATGATCTTGGACAAGTTCAAAATCGACCCGAACGAAGTAAAAACGGCCAGTCTGGGGGATGCGAGAAACAGCCTGACGGCTCTCAAGGCAGGCAATGTCGACGCGGCGATGTTGATGACTCCTCTCGAGTTGTACCTCGAGAAGGACGGCTTCAGGCCGTTGGTTTATCTTAAGGACATACTGGAATTTCCTCTCCTCGGCATCATTGTGAACAACGACCTGCTGCGCGATAAACCCGACCAGGTAAAGAAAGTTCTCACCGGCGCACTGAAAGGCATTGCCTACACTAAGACTCGTCGGGAAGAGGTGGTTCCTCTACTGAAAGATTTCATCGGTCTAGAAAGTTTAGAGATGGCCCAAAAAGCCTACGACAGATTAAGAGACATTTGGCCGGACAGCGGACAACCAACCGAGAGGGGCTTAAAAAATGTCGCCAGCATGGCGGAAGTTCCAGCCGCTGTCCCTATGGAGAAAATCGTCGACTGGACTCTGTTAAAGGAAGCATCGGCATCTCTCAGAGCAAAATAACCCCGAACAATCACAGCAATTCCGGTTCTCCTGTGGGGAGGGAGTATCCACGTACGCGTCGATGTAGGGGCAGAGCCCTGTGTCTGCTCTCTCCGACGGGCGACCACAGGGGGTCGCCCCTACAAAATATTGCGAAACTGAACCAGCGCAGGCGCGTGCGCTGTCTTGATTTTTTTCTCCAGACCTATTTCCAATTTCGAAAACCGGAAGCATGCTTTTGCCAGCGCTCTGGTTGACGGCGCTGTTTCCTTTCGGTTACGCTTCGAGCCGCAATTAAGCGTACCAAGGGAGGCAATTGAAATGGGCCAGTTGAATACTGCCAAGAAGATGGATGTGCCGAGCGAGCATTGGGATCGGCTCTTTGCGCCAAGCGCGTGTCTCGTGATGATCACCACGGTGGACGGCGAAGGTCGGATCAATGCGGCGTCCTTCGGCACCTGCGTGCGCGTGTGTCACGATCCGGTGTTTATCGCGTTCACGGTCGGAGCGGCAAAGGACACTTACAATAATGTTCTGGCGAACGGTGAATTTGTCGTCAATGTCCCGCCGTTTGAGAGAGAGATCCTCGAGAAGGTTAGAGTCGTGGGTCTGGAATTTCCGCCACGTGTAAACGAGCTAGAAAAAGCCGGGCTCAAGGCGGTTCCGTCGAAGATCGTAAAGCCGCCGCGCATCGCCGAGTGCCGGAGCCATTTCGAATGCCAAGTGGAATGGACCAAGCAATGGTTGCACCGGCTGATGGTTGTCGGCAAGGTGGTCGCGGCATCGGTCGACGAGGGCTGCGTCGACGAGAATGGATACGTCGTGTGGGAGAAGCTCAAGCCGGCGCATTATTGCGGTCACGAATATCAGAACGGGTTCGTCGCGGCTCACGAAAAAATGGATGTCGATATGATTTATAAAGAGCCCGTCGGTGAACGGAATGTGTAACCGCGCGTTTAAAGTCGTTTTAGGTGGATTGGTGTCTCTGGCCTTTTTATTGGTGGTTGCATCGATACCCGTTTACGGCGCGACGATCGCCGAAGTCGCCGAGAAAATAAAATCACTGAAACAACAGGAAAGAATCAACTATCTCTTCAAAGGCGCGCAGGCCGAAGGAGAATTGTTTTACTACGGCACTTTGCCGATAGACGAGTTTCTTCCGCTCGCGAGAGTCTTCAATCAGCGCTATCGCTCGATGGCGCTGCAACATTACTTTTCGCCGCGCGAAGGGATTCTCAGCCGCACGCTGACAGAGGCGCGCGCTGGCAGACACGCGGTCGATGTGATTCAGGTGGACCTGAGCTACGGGTATCAGCTGTTAAATGCAAATCTGGTGCAGCCTTTCACGATCGCCGGACGGGAGCGTTTTTTTGATGGCACCTACGATCCTGGCGGCTCTTGGCACAGCATGTACTATTTGACCACGGCGCTGATTTACAACACCAACTCTGTCAAGCCGGAGCAGGCGCCGAGGAGCTACGAGGATCTGCTTAGCGCCGCCTGGAAAGGAAAAATGCTGTTCGATCCGGAAGCGGGCTATATTCTGGCGGCCATGGAAGAGGCCTGGGGCCGAGAAAAAGCGGTGGCGTACCTAGCGAAGCTTTCCAAGCAAGACTTGAGTTATCGGCGCGGCGGAACGTTAACCACTCAGGTGGTGACCTCGGGTGAATATCCCGTCGGTATCGCCATCAATGGCGAGACGTCGGCGGCGATCCGGGAAAAGGGTGCGCCACTCGGTTTCAAAGTTCTCGCGCCGACGATCGTCAAACCCGAAGGCTTGTTCTTGGCGAAGAACGCGCCGCATCCTCACGCCGCTTTGCTTTTTGCCGAATGGGTGCTGTCGGAGGAGGCCCAATCTTTTTTGGCAACGACGTTGGGCAAAGGGAGCGCGATGAAAGGGGTGCGCAGTAAGTTCAGAGAGTTTCAACTCCAACCGGACTTTGTTGTGAGCCCCAAGCTCGGCGCGAAGCTGCAAGATTACTTGCAGGACTTTCGGAAGATCATGAATGCGCCGTAATGTGATTTGTGCCATGCTCGAAAGAAAGATTTCTCCCTTCGGTCGAAATGACACCTGTGACGTCCGGGTTGTCATTTCGAAGAAGCGAAGCGACTGAGAAATCTTGCACGATGAAAGGCTGCGGTTCAAATCGTTCAAACCTCCACCTCGGTTCCTCCCCCGCGACGCGGGGGATGAAGGAGGGGGATTGAACGGAGCGTTAGCGGTTGAACCGCTTGAACGGTTTGAACTTTGAAGGGGATGATGAAGCTCGAAATCGCTGAATTTCCAGTGAGCAAGATTCGCCTGGGGCATCGCTTCAGCTACGAGAATCAAATTCTCGATGTCGACGAAGGTGCGTTGATCGATTTCGTCCAGGAGGATCCGCGGATCACGGATGCGACGCTTGCGGTCGCAATACCGGGAGAGAAAACACGCGTCACTGGTATCCGGGATATTGTCGAGCCGCGACATAAAGTTTCGGGCAACGGCCAAGTTTTTCCGGGCGTCTTAGGTGCCGTCGAGGACGTCGGAGACGGACGAACCCATCGTCTTTCGGGGATGGCGGTGGTTGCGGCTGCAGAGTA
>Ga0137403_10008540_pt1:0-10000 | contig 11465 bp, 14 predicted proteins | sample CZOMad2_1_16fung_FD_122057 | JGI IMG/M metagenome (GOLD analysis project Ga0137403, IMG submission 122057) | Vadose zone soil fungal communities from Angelo Coast Range Reserve, California, USA - CZOMad2_1_16fungal (Hybrid Assembly) | ecosystem: Environmental > Terrestrial > Soil >...
CTACGAACAGAAGCCGGGGAGTAGCCAAGGAACCATCCTTCTTGTCTGTCCGCAGGTGAGATGATTTTCGGGGAAGCAGCGTTGTTAGAGAGATGGAAGCTAGGTCACAGCGGTATTAGGCAGCGGAGGTTCTTGATCATCAGCATCATGCTCCCGCAGTGGAGGAATGGAATTGAGGGTGAAGCTGAAACCATCGAGTTGTGCGCCGCGGCAAAATGCGAACGTGACTTCATACTTACACGCAGAGCAAGGCGGGAAGTGCTGGGTTCCAACCAGCGTGACTTCGTGCGGCAGCCGGTGTTGGGAATGCAGGACTTGATAAATGCCGCTGGCGGGCACAATTTGACCAACCCTGAAAATACTGTCTAACAAGGGGGATTCGGGGTTACGTCTGTCTTCCAATCGCTCCCAACTTTCTGGGGAGCAGCCCTAGCATCAGAGCCGGTCCGGCGAACATAACCTAACCAGCGAGGCACTGCGATTTCGGCCAGTGACATATTGTGACGCCCTTTGACCACTGGAGGGTTGTCTTTGGGAAATAATGACCCGGTAAGAGAGCCATTTTGGGCAGACTCAATTTTCTTATGTACGGCAACTAACATTGACGTATACTGACGCTCTCGGGAAGGCCATCTGCTTACAGTAGGCCCTCAGCTTTCCGACGAATCCTTAGACCCATGAAACCTTCGCAGGCTCTCAAATTTATCCACCCAGGTGACGTAACGCACCAGGCTGGGGTCTACCGCGTTGTTCATTCCAATCAGCACAAGCCGAATGGAGAGATATTTCTCGATCGCGGCCTTTACCTGCCAGACTGTCCCGCTTGCGACGTGAAATACAGCTTGGTAAAAGTGGTATCCCATGAACAGCACGTCACCCACGAGCAGCAATCCTGCGACTAATGCTCATTTCCAAAAAGCGGTTCCTTGTACCGCTCCGATAGCAGATTTGCCGCACAATTCTCTTCGAGTAACAACTCTGGTTTGATATAGTTGGCCTCCGAACAACCCCAAAATTGGGAAGGCGGCAACGCTTTCATGAGCACGGCGAGTACTCCCGCGGCGCTGAAACCGAGTATCAGCACGCCCCCGGGCCGGGGGTTGCCGTTCCTGGCTTTTTTTGAGACCGACGATGTGGCCCGCAAAGCCATCGTCACCGTCCATCGCTTCCGCAAGATCCCATTTGAGAACCTGCATGGACACCCGGTCGAGGTGGACCGCATCCTTATTACGGCGTCGGAGCGGCTGCTGACCCAGTTCCGCGAGCGCATGCGAGCGCAGAACTTCCGCGTGATCGCGCTCTCCGACGACCGCTTCAAAGATCCACGGCTGGATGGATTCGTCTTCGCTTACCTCCCACTCGCCACCCACGGCGAGCTGATCGAGCGCATGGTGGACAACGCGCTTGACCACATCCACCTGCACCAGACGCGCCGCGAGAGCCAGGAGCGGCTGAGCAATGCGGCGAAAGAGATCGACGAGCTGAACAAGATTGGAGCGGCGCTGAGCGCCGAGCACGACGCCGGCAAGCTGCTCGACATGATCCTGACCAAATGCCGCGAGATCACCAATGCTGATGCCGGATCTTTATATCTGGTGGAGCAGACCGAACCGGCGAGCCTGAGCGAGTCGCAAAAAGTGGCGGCGCTGAGCGCAGTGACTCCAGGCGCACACAAGAAAGAGCGGGCGCCCATCCGCAAGCTGCGCTTCAAGTTGGCGCAGAACGATTCCGTGCCGGTGAGCTTCAAAGAGAACACGATGGAGATCAGCGAGAAGTCCATCGCCGGATTCGTGGCTCTGCACGGGACTGCGGTGCTGCTCGACGACGCCTATCACCTGCCGGAAGGATCGAAATACACCGTCAACCGCAAGTTCGATGAGGATTCCGGATATCGCACAAAGTCCATTCTGGCTGTACCCATGCGGAATCCGCAAGGCGAAGTGGTGGGCGTGGTGCAGCTCATCAACGCCAAGCGTGCGTTCGACGCCAAGCTGAGTTCGGTGGCATCGGTGACCGAACAGGTGCGGTCGTTCACCCAGCGCCAGCAGGAAGTAGTGCAGTCGCTGGCGAGCCAGGCGGCGGTGGCGTACGAGAACAGCGTGCTGTACGAATCGATCCAGCGGCTGTTCGAAGGATTTGTAAAAGCTTCAGTCACCGCGATCGAATCGCGCGACCCCACCACCAGCGGTCACAGCTTCCGGGTGGCAAACCTCACCGTTGGGCTGGCAGAAGCGGTAGACCGCTCCGATAGCGGCCTCTTCGCCGACGTACGCTTCTCGCGCTCGGAGATGAAAGAGCTGCGCTACGCCTCGCTATTGCACGACTTCGGCAAAGTCGGCGTGCGCGAGGAGGTGCTGGTCAAGGCGAAGAAGCTTTATCCCTCGCAGTTGGAGCTGATCGAACAGCGCTTTCATTTTGTGAAGCGCACCTTGGAGACTGAGGTCCTAAATTCGCAATTGCAATACGCGTTAGAGAAGGGTCGTGAGGAATTTCTGAAAAAGCAACCGGAACTCAACCAGGCCCTCGCAGACCAGCTCAAGGCCTTGGACGATCACTTTGCGACGGTGCTGAAGTCGGACGAGCCGACGGTGCTGCCGGAAGGAAATTTCGAGAAACTCCTCGAGATCGCGGCGCGCAACTACATGGATTTCGATGGAACGGCGAAGCCGCTGCTGACCGGCGACGAAGTGCGTTTGCTCTCCATACGCAAGGGCTCGCTCGACGACCGCGAGCGGGTACAGATCGAGTCGCATGTGGTGCACACCTTCAACTTCCTGCAACAGATCCCATGGACGAAAGAGATCCGCAATGTGCCGGAGATCGCGCGTGGACATCACGAGAAGCTGAACGGGCTGGGCTATCCCTACAAGCTGAGCGCGCCGGAGATCCCGATGCAGACGCGCATGATGACCATCTCCGATATCTTTGACGCTCTCTCTGCGACCGATCGTCCTTATAAGAAAGCGGTCAACCTCGAGAAGGCGCTCGATATCCTGAAATTCTCGGTGAAAGACGGCGAACTCGACCCCGAGTTGTACAAGATCTTTCTGGAAGCGAAAGTGTACGAGCGTTGGAAGATCGAACCGTTCCCGTACTGAGTACCCTGTACTCAGTACCCAGTACCCAGTCAAAACCTAGATCCCTCGACTCCGCCCGCCGCGGCGGGCCCCGCTCGGGATGACAACCTTTACTTATTGGCGCACCAGTCGCTGACTGCCAATGTCAGCTGGCGTACCAACCTGCCCGCATCCTGCTGCTTCTTACAACTGAATAGCCGAATCGGGCGCTGGCCGGGGTGTAGGTTGCGATATTCCATCGAAGTCGTAGGGAATTTCATTCTGATCGTGGGGCTGATCGTTTACGGCTCCAAGTTGTTCGCTGAATACCACTCGCGCGGTAAATGGGCCAAGAACGTGACCGGCCTTCTGGCCGGGATTGGGATGATCTGCCTCGCCATCGCCTTTGCCCTGACCAAGAAGAATGTGGAGGTGCTACTGAAAATCTCCGACAGCGGCGTCTCCAACCTGTTTCTGGATGTGAGCAGCGCCCTACTACTGGCGGCAATAGCGGCTTACGGGATCATTACTTACTGGAAACCTCTGCGGCTTCTGCGCGAACGCGACATCGAGAAGGGATTGAAGAGTGAACTTCCCAAGATTCGGTGAGCTTCGCAAGCGGATCTTCGTGACCAAATCGCGGCCGCGAGAGGGCTCGGCGGAAAATCGCGGCAAGGTCATCGGATTTCCCGAGCAGCAATTCTCTGTACTCAGCGCGGGCGGGCTGGCGGGAACGCCGCTGGGAGAAAAGGCGTTGCCGGGGATCATCGCTGGAGCAGCGGATCTGGATCCGGCGGCGGTATTGACGGCGACGGTGGCGGGTGCGACCTATGGAACCACCGTCGGCTGGGTAGTACTGCTCTGCATCCCTGTCCTGCAATCAGTGTTCGGAGTGGCGGCGCGCATCGGCCATGAAACCAGACTAGGGCTGATCAAGCTGATCCGCGAGCACTTTGGCGCACGCATCGCGGTGACCATCGCGTGCATGGTGGCGTTGGTGAACGTCACCATGATCATCGCCGACCTGATGGCGGTGAGCGATGCGTTCTCCATCGTCCTAAACCAGCCGGCACGATTCTTTCCGGCGGTGGTCGCATTCGTGGTGTGGTACATCCTGACGCTGGCTGGGTATGGCCGCGTGAATCCAACATTGTCATTGCTGGCACTGTTCTTGTTTGCCTATGTGGCCGCCGCTTTGCTGGCGACGGGAGCGCCACCCGCGCCAACAGTGGTCCATGTGACCCAAGGAAAATACCTCATGACCGGCGGCTACGTGATGGCGGTGATCGCAGTATTCGGATCGCTGCTCACGCCCGACGTGGTGGTATGGCAAACCAGCACGAAACGCGAGGCGAAAGGATTTCACGACTTTGAAGCGCAGGTGGGATGCGTAGTGGCGTGTCTGGTATCGCTATCCGTGATCGTGGCGGCATCGCGTATGCAAGTTGCTGATCCGTTCTCCATGACCACTCGGGAAGCAGCGGGGGCGCTGGCTCCGCTGGGCGCGATCGGGCCGGTGTTGTTCGCTGTGGGGATCATTGGCTCGGGATTGGTGGCGCTGCCGATCCTGGTGGCGTCGCTGTGCTTCAGCATTTCGGAAGCCGCAAATTGGGACTCCGGCCTGAGCAAACCGCCTTGGGAGGCGCGCCGTTTTTTCGTCCTCATCGGCGTGGTGCTGCTGCTGGCGGTGGTGGCGAATTATTTTGGCATCAACACGGTGAAGACGCTGTTCTGGTCGCAGGTGCTGGCCGGCATCTTTATCGTACCCATCTTGTTCCTTATTCTTTGGATCTCAAACGACCGCCGCATCATGAAGAACACCAACACCGGCTGGCAAAACTTCTGGCTGGGAGGCGCGGTCGGCGGGATGCTGGTGGCCAACCTGATCTTCTTTGGTACAAAAATCTTTGGATAGCAGGCAACGACGAGGCCAGGTCGCCCCGGCCTCGCCTCATCTTCAAGCAGCTTCTTCCTCTTCTGACTCGGCGCCTTCACCGCCGCTGATCAAGCGACGGAGTTGCTCCTGCAACTGCTCGATGTAACGAGTGTCCTGCTCGCGGATCTCCTGGAAGATCTCGCGCAGGTTCTCGTCCGCGTCCTCCAAGTATTGGTCGAAAGCTTCGAGTCCTTTCGACTTCTCATGGATCACGGTGATCACGTTGTAGGTATTGTTGTCGAGCGGGAAATCGCCCGAACGGGTTGATTGCGACGATTGCGACGATCTCTTGGAACCGGATGATTTGCTGGCCATAGATAACTCCTGTGAGATTTTCGATATTGGAGTGCGTCCGGCGAATCGGGGCTGCCAAGGTTGGAAGCAAAATGCAGAGCTGCGGCCTCGGCGTGTATGCTGGGATTTCCCGGAGAGTAGATGGAACAAAAAGATATTGGCGCCATGATGCTCGCCTTCGCCGACGAAGCGGTGAAGATGGCGCGCGAGGGTTTCGAGATCGAGCTGGATTTCAGCGAGAGCAGTTTGCAGAAGGTGGAGCAGATCCTTTCTCACTTAGCGAACGAGATGCCTGAGAGCGCAGGAGATACGGCGATCGACGAGATGTCGAAGGTTTGGGGCGGGTATCTGGGCGAGGTGGTGCGGCGGCGCTGGGGCGGGGAATGGACGATCGACTACTATCCCGGCGGACAGTACCTCATCATTACTTTGAACGTGAATGGGTCGAAGATCTTTCCCTCGATGAAAGTGAACCGGCGGCTTACCGAGGGACCGCAGGAAAATGTCTGGGATTTTTACAAGACAGTGAAGGCGCGATTAGAGGCGAAGCCGGGGGGAAGAGTGCAATAGTCCGGTTTTTTCACCATGCAGACGCGGAGACACGGAGAATGAGAATCAGAAAACCAATCTTACTTACTATCTTGTGTGCCGTCCTTACGGTCCTGGCCTTTTCGCAAAACAAGACCGGGCCGGACGGGAATCCGATCCCGCTGGATGCGGCCGACGAGCAGCATCACTCTATCGTGCTGGAAAACGAAAGCATCCGGGTGCTGAATTTTGATCTGGGTCCGCAGAAGACCACTCCATTGTTCGTGCATCGCAACGACGTGGTCGATGTGACACTTAGCGATGCCGACCTCCAGGTTAGTCAGGACGCGGGCGCCTATGGGAATCCTCAGCTGTACGGAAGCGGAGTGACGCCGTCGTTACGCGGGGTGGCGCATTTCCGTTACGGAAGGCATCCGCAGGTCGCACGTAATCCGGAGACGGTCACGACATATCGCAGCGTCGAAGTCGAGATCAAGAACCCGAGCCGCCAGACATACAACTGCAACGTTTACGACGCGAACTGCCTGGCTGACAATAATGCCGTGCCGCTGGCGCTCGAACGCGATAAAAGCTTTGCGCAGACGCTTGACCGCGACACGGTACGCGTCACCGATGTGCAGATACTTCCCAAAGAGGAGTGGAAGAGCCATCTGGGCAAGCTGCCTTATTTAGTGATCGCGGTGTCGGATGTGGATCTGGTCAACAGTCCGAATGCCGATGACGCCCTAGAGTTCAAGGCACCCAGTGGCGGTGTGCAATGGGGGCCGAGAAGTTTTACCGGCACGTTGAAGAATGTAGACGATAAGCCGGCGCGGTTTGTGATCGTCGAAGTGAAATAGCCGCCAAAGCCGTAAATCAAACGGCCTCCCTCTCTACATCAGTTCTAACCTCTTTTTAACATCGAGCAACCTCAAATAAATGCGCTACTTGCAACTTGGGGTTGCGTCAGGTCTTCGTCCTGGCGATCCACGTCGCTCTATTGCGCAAGATGACGCTCAACCCAGCAAGACGGCACGCCACACCTGTCGTAGCTATGTCCTCTAAGCAACGCATAAGGAGAAATCTTATGCACGTCATCTCCGGCCCGTGGTGGAGTTGGCTGCTGCGTGGCATTGCAGCCATAGTTTTCGGTGTGCTCGCGATGTTGTGGCCCGGCATCACGTTCCTGGCGTTCGTCGCGATGTTTGCGGCCTACGCGCTGATTGACGGAGCCCTTCACCTGGCGGCTGCCTTCCGTGCCCCGCAAGGTCAGCCGCGCTGGTTGCTGGCTTTGCAAGGGATTTTAGGAGTTGCAGTCGCGGCGCTCACCTTCGTGTGGCCGGGCATCACCGCCCTGGCCCTTCTATTCCTGATCGGAGCCTGGGCGATCGTGGGCGGCGCGATGCGGATCGCTCTGGCGATCCATCTACGCAAGGTGATCGTAGGCGAATGGCTGCTGGGACTCAGCGGCGTGATGTCCATCATCTTCGGTGTACTGGTCTACCTGGTGCCGGTGGCGGGGGTGGTTGGAGTGGCATTCATTGTGGGCTTCTACGCCATCACGCTCGGCGTGGTGATGGTAGGCCTGGCAACCCGCTTGAGGCGCTTCGAGCGGTCCCTGGAATCTTCACGAGGTCCGCAGAAAATATCTCCTCAACAACGAGCAGCCTAACCAACATCCGGCGCGGGAGACACTCTCGCGCCGGCAGCAACGACCGACAACTCCTCCACCCACCCTGCCATCCGCGCGGTGTTTGATCCCGCCCCAACCACTACTGGAGGGAAGACCATGGCGACACAAACAGCTACCAAGGACACAACCCAAAGTACCCAACAACAAACTCAAGGACAGCAGCGAGGCGGAACGGGTGGTGCGGCGGCTGACCGGAGTTCGCGGCATCAGCGATCTGATCCAAGTGAAGCCGCAGGCGAGTCTGTCGGAGCTGAAGAAGAAGATCGAAGAAGCTTTGGTACGCAACGCCAAGCTTGACGCCGAGAACATCAAGGTGGAGACCGCAGGCAGCAAAGTGATCTTGAGCGGAACCGTGCACTCCTGGGCGGAACGAGAGCAAGCGGCCTGGGCCGCCTGGTCGGCGCCGGGAGTCTCCGCGGTGGAAAACCGCATCACGATATCGGTGTAACGAATGAGCAGTCCGCAATGAATGAAACGTAAACCAGAAAGGAAGGCAAGATGAAAAAGTATTTCAAACACACACTAGGAGTCGTTCTAGCGATCGCAGCCTTGGTGTCGATCGGGTGCAGCTCAACCAAAGCCAAGAATGCGAGCGAGGAGAACCCGGCGGCATCGAGCCAGGCAACCACCGGGGCCAGCCAGTCGACGACTGACCAGGCGGCCGCGAGCACGCCGTCGGCCGAGACGCTGGAAGGCTGCGTATTCAAGCGTCATACCGAGATCTACCTGGAGCCGGCCAACGGCGGCACGGCGACGAAGATCAGCTCGAGCGGCAAGGACGTGAGCGCAAACGTCGGGCAGAATGTTCGCCTGTCGGGCAACACACAGAACCCGGCGTCTTCCTCCGGAAGCTCAAGCGGAAACATGTCAGGCTCGAGCAGCGGAACTAGCGCAAGCGGTGAACCTGAATTCGTTGTCACGCGGGTTGATGTGGTCGCGAAGGAATGTCCGGCGGACATCCAGAGCAGGGTCGACCAGGACAAGAAGAGTAAGAAGTAAACACGAAGCCTGGGGCTTCTTTGGCGGCGGTGGACGGGTCCAGATACCTCGCACACTCCTCCGTGTATCTTATGTCTGGAGACGTCCACCGAGGAGGAAGCCTATGCCAATACTGGGTCGCGGTATTGAAGCCCCGGATTTCAACCTTCATGTAACCCCTGACCAGACGCTTTCATTGAGCGAGTTGCGAGGCCGTCCTGTGGTGCTCGCTTTTTATCCCGCCGACTGGAGCCCGGTCTGCGGCGATCAGATGGCGCTGTACAACGAGATCTTGCCCGAGTTTCAAAATCACCAAGCCGAGATACTTGGAATCTCCGTGGATGGAGTCTGGTGCCACGCGGCGTTCGCGCGCCAGAACAAATTGCATTTTCCATTACTCTCCGACTTCGAACCGAAGGGCGAGGTGGCCAGGAAGTATGGGGCTTATCGCGAGAAGGAAGGAGTCACGGAGCGCGCTCTGTTCGTGATCGACGAGGAGGGAAAGATCGTCTGGAGTTACTGTTCACCCATCGCGGTCAATCCCGGGGCGGACGGCATCCTGGAGGCGCTGGAAGAACTATCTGCGAAGAAAGGAAAGCGCGATGACCAAGTTAAAGACGTCGATAACGCAGCATGATCATGTGCAAGGTAACAAAGACGCGCCGCTGACGTTGGTGGAGTACGGAGATTTTGAATGTCCGCACTGCGGGCGCGCACACCCCATCGTGAAGGCACTGCAGGAGCGATTTGGGGACCAACTGAGGTTCGTCTACCGCCACTTCCCGTTGGCACAGATACATCCGCACGCGGAGAGCGCGGCTGAGGCATCGGAATTCGCCGGCGCGCATAAAAAATTCTGGGAGATGCACGATCTGCTGTTCGAGAATCAAGATCAGTTGGGCTTGCCGCTGTACCAGGAATTGGCGGGAACACTGCGACTTCCCGTGCAACGGTTGAGAGAAGCGCTGGAGACAGGTGAATTCACTGCTAAAGTGCGCAGCGATTTTTCCAGCGGTGTGCGCAGCGGAGTGAATGGCACGCCGACGTTCTTCATCAATGGAATACGGTATGACGGGCCGGTGAACGTGATCAGCATGGCCGAGGCGCTGGCATACGTGCTGGAGCAAGCAGCGTAATTTCAAGTTGCGGATCTTTGTTGAAGTGCTTGGACCCGGCTCGCGGGGAGACGCAGTTTGGGGGCTTTCGCTGCGCTCAGGATGACAATCTCAAAGCGGGCTGCACTAGGTACGGTGCAGCGCTATTGATTTTCCAGGAGCTCAGTGTCAAAACGCTTGCGCGATCTGGCGTCTCAGTGTATAAATGAACTCGACGTAAGCAGTGGCAAGCAAGTAGTCGGGTTCCAGCCGAAGCCAAGTGGTTCTGAAAGTTCTGAATCCCTGAAGTTTCCCCGGCATCTGATATAATAGCCACCAAGATAGTCCCAGGCTTGAATCTGCGGACTGCATTCAGGAACGGCCTCCCAGGGAGACCAGAGCATCCTGAAGGGTTAGAGCG
>Ga0137403_10008541_pt1 | contig 11465 bp, 10 predicted proteins | sample CZOMad2_1_16fung_FD_122057 | JGI IMG/M metagenome (GOLD analysis project Ga0137403, IMG submission 122057) | Vadose zone soil fungal communities from Angelo Coast Range Reserve, California, USA - CZOMad2_1_16fungal (Hybrid Assembly) | ecosystem: Environmental > Terrestrial > Soil > Vadose zone...
TCGACACAGGAGGTCGGTGGAATGATTAAGAAAAGGCACTTGTTTGTACGAAACGCAGTTGCGGTCCTGGCGGCAGCGCCTTTATTTTGGATCGCTCCGGGCGTCAATGCACAATCCTCCTCCCCCTCATCTCAGGAGAGCAGAACTTCTCCAAACAGCGACATTACGCGCCAGGAATTGGCGCGCTTTGATCAGTTTCTGGACAGCCACCAGGAAATTGCCCAACAACTTCGCCACGATCCGTCGCTTGTGAACGATCAGAATTACGTGCAAAGGCATCCGGAACTGCAAACTTTTTTGCAGGACCATCCCGGCGTACGCGAAGAGATCAAAGAAAACCCTAACTATTTCATGCGCCAGGAAAATCGTTATGACCGGCAAGAGGACGCGCGCGAAGACAACAGACGCCATGAGGAACTCGCGCGGTTCGATCAATTTCTCGACAGCCATCATGAGGTTTCCGAGCAGCTTCGCCGCGACCCGTCACTCGTAAAGAATCAGGAATTCCTGCAGAGTCATCCAGCGCTGCAGTCCTATCTGCAGGATCATCCGGCGATACGCGAGGATTTAACGCGAAATCCAGACGCCTTCATGCGTCAAGAAGAGCGCTATGATCGGCACGAAGACGCGCGGGACGACAACAACCGCCGCCAAGAGCTCGCTCGGTTCGATCAGTTTCTCGACAGCCATCGCGAGGTGTCCGAGCAGCTTCGCCGCGACCCGTCACTTGTAAAAAATCAGCAATTCCTGCAGAGTCACCCGGCGTTACAGTCCTATCTGCAGGACCACCCGGCGATACGCGAAGATCTAACCCGCAATCCAGACGCTTTCATGCGCCAGGAAGAGCGCTATGATCGCCGTGAAGACGCGGCTCGCGATGACGCGCGACGCTTTGACAACCGGGATAATGACGCCCGTCAAGATCGCGACCGTGACGCTGATCGAGACGCAGACCGTCGAGACAATGATCGCCGTGCTCAGTTGGCACAGTTCGATCGCTTCCTTGACAGTCACCGCGAAACCGCCGAGCAACTTCGTCGTGATCCATCTTTGCTAAAAAATCAGCAATTCCTGCAAAACCATCCAGCGCTGCAGACTTATCTGCAGCAGCATCCGGACATCCAGCAACGCTTGGATCAAAATCCGAATGCCTTCATGCGGCAGGAAAACCGCTTCGATAACAATGAAGACGCTCGCAATCGTGACTTCGATCGCGAAGACGCTCGCAGAAACAACGAACGCGATGGCGCGCGCGATAACGATCGCCGCGACAACGACGCTCGGGATCGTGACGCCGATAACCGCAACGCAGATCGCGACGACATGCGTAACCGCAACGACAACCGTCAGGACAACGACTATCGCCGGGACGCGCGTAACGCCAACCATGGCCAAGTAGTCAGCTTCGATCAGTTTCTTGACAAACACCAGGAAATCGCCGAACAGCTCCGCCGCGATCCTTCTCTGGCGAAAAACCAGCAGTTCGTAAACAACCATCCGGCGCTGCAGGCCTATCTCCAGGATCATCAGGGCGTGCGTGAGCAACTCTATCAAGATCCCAATGGCTTCATGCAGCAGGAAAAGAGTTACGAAAGCCGCGAGAATGGCATGGGCCGCGGCGGCATGAACCGCGAACAGTACAGCTTTGGACAGTTCCTGGGCACCCATTCGGACATCTCAGGACAACTCTCCAAGGATCCGTCGCTGCTCAAAAACCGCGAATACATGTCCAGCCATCCTGAGCTGCAGGCTTATATGAAGACTCATCCGGACGCCCAGAGCCAGATGGCGAAGGACCCGGATAGCTTCCTGAAAGCTTCGCAGCAATTCAGTAGCACTAAGACTGGAACCAGCACCACCACTGGAACGAGCGGAACCGTAACCTCAACCAAGCCGACTACTACCACTGAGGCGCCCAAGCCACCAAAGCAGCAATGAACGTCAACATCAGGAGGCCGGCGAAACCGGCCTCCCTCACGGCGCGGATTGGCGAAGCGCGGCTATGAATCTCTAACGGAGGCAGTATGAACATCAAGTCTTTAGTGATCGTAGGTCTGGTGTTGCTTTCCGCCGTTCCCCTCAGCGCAAGCCCGAAAAAGAAAAAGGTCGCGCCCAGGGCGATGTTAGAAAAAATGGAAGCAGTACCCTGCGGCGCAAAACAAAGAGGCTTATCGGGCTTGGGCACGATATGGGCATCGGCTGGAATTACCCACGTGAACTCCGACGAAAAACTTTGTCCGCAATATCTGCTGCGTACCGACGAAATGGAATATCACGTTCGCCCGACCGACGGTAAACATCCCGTAGTGTTGCCGGTCGGTCACGAAGTCGAATACAAAATCAAAGGCGATAAAATGTTCGTGAAAGTTCCCGACGGCGACAAGAAAACCCGGACATATCAAGTCGTAGCCATGAATCCCACCAACCCCGACACCTCCGCCCAAGACACGTCAAGACCCTCGTCCGAAAAGCCCTAGGTGCGACTTTGCCGCCGGGCGCCCCAGGTGCCGCCTTTGCACCTGGGTTTTCTGACTTTCTTCTCCCAACTCTCTGCGTCTTCCATTGCTCTCTTGATGGCGGGTAGCAAACCCTTCTGGGAATTTGGGTGTCGCACCTTCGGGTTTAAGGGTGATGGCAATCCGCGCGAGCATACATCTGCCCAGGCACGGAGGAGCCTGCCTCATGAGTCTTTGGTCGCTGGTCTCTAACCACCGGCCCCGCAGCAAATTTATTTCTGTTTGGCTATCACCAAGCCAGAGATTTTCTTATACGTCGCCGCAGGAACAATCTTCTTGTTCAATAGGTCGGTCTTCTTCGCGTACGGCCGCCCGTCCACGATCTTCTGCGCATAGGCATCGCCGATTCCCGGCAGCGCTTTCAGTTGATCCAGCGAAGCGGAATTCAAGTCCACCAGGTCTTTCTGAGCAGCCGTCGATCCTGCAGCAGCCGACTTCCCCGCGGCTTGCGGAGCGGGATGAGAGACCGCCAAGGAAACTCCCAGGACCGCGACTAAAATTGCCAACAGCATCGACTTCATGATTCTGGTCATCGCACCTTCTCCCTTTTAATTTAATTTCCTACTTCTCTGCTGCGCGGTATCCGGCCTTCTGAGCATCAGCTTCGGTCATGTACTTCCCCTGCTTGGTCTTTCCGTACCAACGAGTTCCCGGTTTGTGATAAATGCCAGAGCCGGTGTTCACCCACACCATGCCGGCGCTGTTCGCGGGTGGTGTTTGTTGCGCGGTGCTGGTCTTTGTGGATGGAGCGGGCTTACTCGCAGCAGCTGGCGTCGCTGCCGGCGTTGCAGCTGCTGAGTCGGCCGCAGTTGCTTTCTTGGACCTGCTCTTCTTGGTCGTGGTGGTGTCGGCGCTGGCTGGTGTTGCGCCACCCGCAGCAGGCTTACCAGCAGCAGAATTGTCCGCGGCGTCGGCGGTAGTGCTCTTCTTCGAGCGCGACTTCTTGGTGGTGGTCGCAGAATCACCACCTTTCGCAGCAGAGTCCGCAGCGGCCGTCTTGCTGTCCGCCGTGTCCGTAGCGCTCTTTTTCGAACGCGACTTCTTGATGGTGGTCGCGGAATCGCCGGATCCCGTCGAATCGGCGGCATCGGCAGTCGTGCTCTTCTTGGAACGGGACTTCTTCGTGGTGGTCGCCGCGGAACGGTCTGACGCCGCCGAGTCCGTGCTAGCAGCCGTCTTCTTCTTGGACTTGGAATTCGTGGATTTCGTCGAGTCTGCGGTCGCATCGCTGCTCTGAGCAGCGTCTGAGGCGGCTGCCGTGTTCTTAGTTTTTTTCTTGGTGGAAGTGCTGGTGTCAGTCTGGTCGGTGGAACCCGACGATCCGGATTGTTGCGCCGCGCGAACCGTCACGCCGCTGAAGATAAGCAGCATGGCAACAGCTAGGGCCAATAGAACTCCCTTATTGAACCTCATCGGGCTTTCACCCTCCGCCCGCGACTAGCGTGCGGCCCTAAGCGCGCTAACTCATGTCCGGGCTGAATCTAGAGGGCTTTCGGCGTGTCTTGCGGACGTTCCATCCTGGAATGCGCGCATCATGGCCAAGAAACAGAACGAAGTCAAGGTTAAATGGGAGCGTTCTCTAAAGGTGAAGAAAACCGCGGAGACTTTCGCTAGGTGAGAGGAAACCTACGCTCGAAGCCAATCCGGTCGTAAGTGATTCAAATTTCGCGGGATCCAGCGCGAGCCGGTGAGTTAGTCGCCCGCGGCCATCGCTCGTGGCGCTTCGATGCCCTCGGCTAAGCCACGACGCATCGGCCCTAGCGCGTACGCGGGTACTTCGCGTTCGGGGATTACGGAGACACTGGCAGCCTTTTGCGGGAATTCCTGACGGCGATCAAGCTTCAGCCCGGCTTCTTTCAGGAATTCCGCCGAGAAACCCAAGTCCTCTGCGCGGTCCACACCCCAGAACCAGAGCTTTTCTTCGTTGCGTTGCAGGAAGTCGAGACCTTCTTCGAGCTTTTTCATGGCCCGGTCAAAGGAGCTGGCCAGAAAATATACGCCCAAATTCCAGGCGTGGCGCGGATAGCGGACTTGAATCCGTACGCAGTATTTGCCTCCCTGATTGCGCTCCATGCTGCAACGGTAGTCGTTCTTGACAGTTCGAATCGTCTGAGTTCGCGATGCCATGGCAATCACCAATTGAAGTTAGTTCGTTCAGCAGTGAAACCGTTCAGCAGAGAAAAATAGCGGCCGATTTCTCTTCGATCTTGTTGGAAACTCCCTGGGGGCCGCTGGGGGGCCGTGCGGACATGCCAGAAGAGACACCAATAGCCTAACGGGCCGCAAGACAGAGCGCAAGTATCTCGAATGGAAACTGTAAGTCGTTTATTTAGTGTAAGTTAGCCTAGGACAAATCCCCGAAGCCTTTTAGTTTTTCGGGCATCAGCTTCAGTTTGCCTTCCTGCTTCAGCCGCTGTTCCAAGCTGGTGCGGAATGCCTCATAGGCCAATCCGCGTTTGTCGTTGAGGACTTGCTCGGCCAAATCCTTTTTCTGCTTTTCGAAATCTGCTGGATTGGCTAACGTTTTCGACTCCACCCGGTAGATGAACCAGTTTGTGCCAAGGTTTACCGGCGCGGAGACTTCACCAACCTTCATATTAAAGGCTGCACTGAGTTGTTTTCCGCTGCCAACGCCGGAAATTGAGCCAGCGCGAGAAAACTCATCGCTGGTTTTGGGATCAAGGCCAAGCGCTTTCGCGGCCGCGTCAAATTTTTCGCCGTTCTTGGTCCGTTTGGCCAGTTCATCGGCCTTTTGCCGAGCCAGTTCCTGGGCCTTTTCCTGTTTCAGGGAAGCTACAATTTTATCCCGAACCTCGTCCAGACTCGCCTGATGCGTGGGAATGATCTGTTTCACTGAGAGCACCACGTAGCCACGATCGGTGCGGATGGGCTGGCTGACTTCGCCGGTACGCAGTCGGAAAATGGTGTCCTTGGCTTCGGTTGAGTTTCCCAGTTCCAGCAGCGGGTCGCTCGCCGCAACCGCTCTGGTTTGAGATACTTCCAGATGGTAGTCGCGGGCCAGATCGCCCAGCGGAGTACGGTTCGATTTACGAATAGCAGTCGCCAACTGCTCCGCGACTTTGCTGGCCTCGTCATCAGCCTTGGTAAGCATCATCGGCGCGCGAATCGAGTCTTTCACTTCATCGAACGGTTTGGTATGTGCGGTTTCCTTGGCCAGAACTTTGATGATGTGGAATCCGTACTGCGTTTTGACCAGATCGGAAAGGCTGCCAGGCGGCAGAGAAAAGGCCACCTTTTCGAATTCCGGAACCGTTTGCCCCTGAACGAGCCAGCCTAGATCGCCGCCTTTGTCTTTGGTTCCGGCATCCTCAGAACTCTTTTTGGCGAGATCTTCGAATTTCGCTCCCTTTTTGAGCTGTTTCAGGACGTCTTCAGCCTTTTTCTTGATCTCGTCAACCTCGGCGTCGGGTTTCCCGACCGTCATAAACAAGATGTGTTCGGCGTGGACCCGGTTTGGCACTTCATACTGCTGAATATCGCGCTGGTACTTCCGATTCAGGTCGTCGTCAGAGATTTGCACGTTCTGGCGGAGCTTTATGGTGTCCACCAAGCCATATTCGACCACGCGCTTCTCTGGAATCTGATATTGGCTCTTGCCCTTCTCGTAGGCGGCCTTGATTTCCGCTTCGCTGGGAGCGATTTTTGCTTCGAGATCTTCAGGCTTGATGAGCGCGTAATCGAGCTTCACTTTCTCATTTCGGTAGCGATATTGTACCTGCAACTCCGAGGGACTGGCGCTGATTCCGTCGGTCACCAATCTGCGGAACTTTTCCTCGAGAAGAAGCTGTTTGATCTGCTCCTCAAAGAGCGGCACGGCCATCCCAAAGCGCTGCTGTACCTGCTGCGCATACTGGTCCATGCCCACAGGATTGCCTCCGTTGAACGCTGTTGGCAGATATTGCTTCACGCGATCAGCAATTTCTTCGTTGGTGACCTTAATGCCCAAGCGGTTCGCTTCATACTGAACTTCTTTGGTGTACACCAGTTGCGTCAGAATCTGCCTGGCGTAGAGACCTTCGAGCGGCTTCGGCACCTGATTGCGGCGTTCGATTTCGCTGAGTTGCTGGCGGACTTCGGCGAGCGTGACCGTTTGATCGCTGCCGATTTTGGCCACCACGTCGCTGGACTCGGCATCCGAGTTCGGTCCTTGCGGAACCAGGTACAGCAACATACCTAGGCCCAGCACGCCGACGACGGCTCCCAGAACTATCCGGACTCCAAGCTTTCGGTTATCAAATGCTCCAGGCATCCTTAGCGTCTCCCTCGACGGTGGTCAAACTAAATATTATAGACGAGCGTGCGCCGCCATCCCAAATCAATTTGCGGAGCTTCCCGTGTCACGATCGCCTGACTCCGCTATAGATTCGAGGCGTCGAACGGCTTCGGAAATAGGTCCTTCATTTTCATCGTTTCTATTTTGCCCTTTAGATTCGCGAGGATCACCGGCACGTCGCCGCAGAATTCCCAGATGAGCTGGCGGCACGCGCCGCAGGGCGGCGTGAGTGCATCGGTGTCGGTGACCACAGCGATGGCGTCGAAGCCGCGCTCGCCTTCGCTGATGGCTTTGAAGATGGCTACGCGCTCGGCACAAATTGTCAGTCCGTAGGTGGCGTTTTCGACGTTGCAGCCGCCGAAGATTCGGCCTGAGGTGGCGCGGAGGCCCGCGCCTACCCGGAAATTGGAGTAAGCGGCGTGCGCGTTTGCGCGCGCTTGCTTGGCGGCAGAGATCAGTGCTTCATATTCGCTCACACATTCTCCTTGCTGTGCAATTAGACCTGTGACACCAGAGCTTTTCCTGAGGCGCTAAAGCCCATTGCAAGGCCCCTTTCCATGTCGGAGCTAAAGCTCCGACCCCTCGTTGCAGTGCCGCGCCGCTACAAAGACGCGGCAATTCTGGGAATTATTGCACGCAGAAGGGCGATGAATTGGTGTTTTACCTTTGCGCCGGTTTCGAAGACTTCTTCTGCGGTAAGAGTTTTGCCGGTTATGCCTGCGGCCATGTTGGTTACGCAGGAAATCCCCAGCACCCGGATGCCGGAATGGCGCGCGACCAGCACTTCTGGAACGGTGGACATGCCGACCAAGTCCGCTCCTAGCGTGCGGAAGGAATGAATTTCCGCCGGCGTTTCGTAGTTGGGGCCGGCGAGGGCGAGATAGACGCCTTCGTGAAGGGTGAGCGCAAGTTTTTTTCCTGCTTCGGAGACGAAGCGGCGAAATTCCGGATCGTAAGCCTGGGTCATGTCCGGAAAACGTGGGCCAAAGCGATCGTCGCTGGGACCGACGAGTGGATTCGTTCCCTGCAGATTGATGTGGTCGCGAAGGACGACCAGTGCGCCCTCTGAATAGTTAAGATTGATGCCGCCCGCAGCGTTGGTGACGATGATCGCCTTCACGCCCATGCGCTGGAATACGCGAACCGGGAAGGCGACCTGCTGGGCGGAGTAACCTTCATAGAGATGGACGCGGCCTTGCATTGCGGCGACAGCGATGTCGTCAACTTCGCCGAGAACGAGCTGTCCGGCGTGGCCGATGGCGGTGGAGCGTGGGAAATTGGGAATTTTGGCGTAGGGAATTTTTCTTGCTGCATTGAATTCTTCTGCGAATGCGCCCAGGCCTGAACCGAGGACTAACGCAATTTTCGGGCGGAGTCTGGTCTTGGACAGAATGAATTTTGCGGCTTTTTCCGCTTGGAGAAATTCTGCGGAGGGTTTCGTGCTTGTCTTGTTTACGGGCATGATTAATTGTCGGCCTTTGCGAATCCAGGAAAAGAGAGATTCCTCGTCGTTTTGCTGCTCGGAATGACGGACGCGTAACGTTTCCAATAACTTGTTACGTCAACAGGCCGACGATGGCTGCTGACATTAAATTCGCCATGGTGCCTGCGAGCATGGCGCGAATGCCGAATTTCGCCAAGTCATTGCGGCGGTTGGGGGCCAGTGCGCCGATGCCGCCAATTTGAATTCCAATCGAGCTGAAATTCGCGAATCCGCAGAGCGCGAATGTGGCGATGGTAAACGATCGCGGATCAAGCGTGCCTTTCAGGGGACCGAGTTGGCTGAAGGCTACAAACTCGTTGAGCACGGTGCGCGTCCCGAGTAGATTGCCGATTTGCGGCGCATCGTGCCAGGGAATGCCGATCAGCCAGGCGACGGGAGAAAAAATCCAGCCGAAGATGGTTTGCAGATTTTGCGGAAACCAGGCCATGTGCGGCCAGTTGTGAATACCGCCCATCATGGCGTTGAGCAATGCGAGCAGCGCCAGAAAAGTGATGAGCATGGCGCCGACATTGAGCGCCAGATGCAGGCCATCGCTAGTGCCGCGCGCGATTGCGCCAAGAATGTTGGATTCTTTTTCCATTTGCGGCATTTCGACGCGCCCGGCGGTGAGTGGTTGTTCAGTTTCTGGCACCAGCATTTTAGCCATCAGCAAAGTGCCAGGAGCGGTCATGATGACGGCAGTCAGCAAATCTTTGGCATTCGCGCCGCCTACCTGAATGTATCCTGCCATCATGCCGCCGGAAATGTGCGCCATGCCACTGGTCATGACCACCATCAATTCGGATTTGGTCAGCGTTGGAAGGAAGGGACGAATGGTGAGCGGGGCTTCGGTTTGTCCCATGAAAATGCTGGCAGCGACGTTGAGAGATTCGGCGCCGCTCGCGCCCATCACGCGGGTCATTACCCAAGCGGCTGCGCGGATGATGATTTGCATTACCCCAAGGTGATAAAGAACCGCGAAAAAAGCGGCAATGAAGATGATGGTCGGCAAAACCTGGAAGGCAAACGAAAAGCCAAGCTTGGCGATTTCTTTTGGTTGGCCAATGTCGCCGAATACGAACGCCGAACCGACGTAGGAATAGCTGAGAAGTTTATTGGCGCCGTTACCGAGGAATGCAAAAACCGTGCTTCCGGTGGAGGAACGCAGAACGAAAACACCCAGCAACAGTTGCAGACCCAATCCCCACAGGACCGTTTTCAACTTGATGGCTTTGCGGTCCGTGGAGAACGCATAGGCCAGTCCAAGAATGACCAACATTCCTAGGATTCCGGTGAATCGTGCCATGCACGCTCCTTAGGCCTTGTGTGAGAGCTGTTTAGCCGACAGAAAGACAAAACCGATTCCTGGCTCCGAAGACTTCGCTCGGAATGACACGTTCAAACTATTTAGCGTCGCGATAATTTGTCAAAGTCTATGCTCCGACGAGCCGCCGCACAAGTTTTTTGGGAGGGGCTGGCTGATCAGAAAAGACGAAACTGTTTTCGATGAGTGCGATTGCATCCGCCAATTTAGCGTCGGAGTTGTAGTGAATCGTTACCAGGCTTTCGTTTGTGGCGACGCGATCGCCGATGCGTTTGTGAAATTCCAAGCCGACGCCGGGATCGATGGTGTCTTCTTTTTTTTCGCGGCCGCCGCCCAGCATGGCCAGCGCGGTGCCGAATTGCATGCAGTTGGTGGCGGAAAGGTAACCATTCGAACCACTTTTTACTTCTTGGCGATTTTTTGCCTGGGGCAGCAGCGCATAGTTGTCGATTACTCGGGTATCGCCGCCTTGCAGAGTAATTCCCTGCTTGAATTTTTCCAGCGCTTCGCCGGACCCGACCAACTTTTCTGCGAGAGTGCGGCCTTCGTCCACTGACCTTGTGCGTTCGCCCAGATAAAACATCCACGCAGAAAGCTCGATGCTGAGTTCGCGCAGATCCGCTGCGCCCCGTCTGCGCAGGACTTCAATCGACTCGATCACTTCGTTCGAATGGCCCGCGAAGCGGCCGAGCGGCTGGTCCATATCGGTGATCAGGGCGACGGCTTTTTTGCCCATGCGGCGCGCGGTTTCCACCATCAATTCGGCCAGACCGATGGAGTCTTCTTCATTCTGCATGAACGCGCCGGACCCGGTTTTTACGTCCAGAACCAGCGCGTCGATTCCTTCGGCCATTTTTTTGCTCATGATGGAGGCGCAGATCAGGCCGATATTTTCGACGGTGGAAGTGACATCGCGCAGCGCGTAGATCTTTTTGTCCGCGGGAGCGATTTCCGCAGTCTGGCCGATCAACGCCATTCCGCATTTGCCCAACACATCGCGAAATTCTGCGAGCGAGAGCCCGGTGTTGAATCCGGGAATGGATTCTAGTTTGTCGAGTGTGCCGCCGGTGTGTCCGAGGCCGCGGCCGCTGATCATCGGCACGTTCAAGCCGCCTGCCGCGACAATGGGCGCAAGGATCAGTGAAGTTTTGTCTCCCACGCCGCCGGTCGAATGTTTGTCTACTTTCTTTCCGGGGAGCTCTGGAAAGGTAATGACTTCGCCGGAGTGCAGCATCGCTTCAGTCAGGCTGGCGATTTCAGCGCCGCTCAGCCCGCGTATCCAGGTGGCCATCAACCAGGCAGACATCTGGTAGTCGGGAATTTCGCCCCGCGTGTAGCCAGAGATCAAAAAATCGATCTCTTCGCGGGAGTGTTCTCCCGAATCGCGTTTTTTGCGGATGAGGTCAACGGCGCGCATGAATATTTTAGGCGAACGGGCAGCCTAACATCCGCAAATTGCAGCGTCAAACGCGCCGGAGAAGAGAGATTCCTCGCTTGGCTCGGAATGACGGCATTGCTTTACCCGATCTCGCAGGGGATCCGGCAAGGACGCAAAACGACGACGGGTGATGGCTGGTCAATATGATGAAAACAAGGCGGTTAGGCGTACCGCTTTCCAATCGGGCTTCTACCTGCGCTACCTTATAGGAATATTGGCGTTTAACGAGTAGGCTTGGGGCAGGTGATTAATTGCACGGCCCAGAACTCTTATTCAATTCACAGCGCCCGCATCCGACAGGACAAGCGCACTCCCAGCAGGGCTCAAGAAAAAATGGACGGGCGAAAGGACGGAACATGCGTTTCGTGAATGCAATTCGATTGTTGGCGATTTTGGCGATGCTATTTGGA
>Ga0137403_10008542_pt1:0-7500 | contig 11463 bp, 4 predicted proteins | sample CZOMad2_1_16fung_FD_122057 | JGI IMG/M metagenome (GOLD analysis project Ga0137403, IMG submission 122057) | Vadose zone soil fungal communities from Angelo Coast Range Reserve, California, USA - CZOMad2_1_16fungal (Hybrid Assembly) | ecosystem: Environmental > Terrestrial > Soil > Vadose...
GATCGCGGGCGGCATGCCAGAGGATGAGCACGGCACTGGCCGCGGCCGCAAAGGGGCCCACGCGGGTCATGACGACGCGGAATCGGTGCACTACGTTCGCGGTTCGGAAAATCTTGCGGCGCACCGACAATTCCTTAAGCAATACGGTCGTTTAGGCTAGCCGCCGCCCACCGCGCGGTCAATCGAAAATCCACCAAAGGGTGACGTGGTTTGACTGACACGCTATAGGACGGTCACCCTGGCCGACGGTGGATTGCTCAGACAGGCTCCTTAACGCGGCGGCGCCGGAGCGGCCAGTAACAGCGCCGTTTGCCCGGCCGGCAGCGGATGGCTGAACAGGTAGCCCTGTGCCTCGTCGCAGCCGACTGCCTGCAGGCACACTGCCTGTTCCTCGGTCTCGACGCCTTCGGCAACGACGAACATCCGGAGCGCCTTGGCGAGATTGATGATGGTCGACACGATGGCCATGTGTTCGCTGCTCGTCGTCATTTCGGCGATGAAAGCGCGGTCGATCTTGAGTGCGTCGATCGGCAGCCGGGCAAGCTGACTCAGGCCCGAATAACCGGTGCCGAAATCGTCCAGGAACACCCGCATACCGGCGGCGCGCAGCTGCGAGAGCTTCTGCACGTTGGTGCCGGCGTCCTGGGCAACCATGGTCTCGGTAATCTCCAGGTCGATGCCGGCGTCGAGTGCGTTCGGGTAGTCCACTGCCCTCAAGACCGTGGCGACGAAGTGCGGATGGCGTATCTGTACCTCCGAGACGTTTACCGCGACTCGCGGCGCGGGCAATCCGAGGTCGCGCCAGCTTTGGATGTCCGCGGCCGCTTGTTCGATCACCCAGCGGCCGACTTCCCCGATGAGCCCGGACTCTTCGAGCAGGGGCACGAAGTCGCCGGGGAGAACCAAGCCCACTTCGGGGTCGTTCCAGCGCATGAGTGCTTCGAGACCTCGAATCTGCCGGGTCGCCAGGTCGACCTTGGTCTGGTAGTGCAGCACGAATTGTCGCTCGTGCAACGCCTTGCGCAGGCGGCTTTCGATATACAGCCGCTCGGCGATTCGCGCATGCATTTCCGGCGAATAGAAAAGATACGGATCGGCGGCTCCGATCGCCCGCTGCAGCGCCGCTTCGGCATTGACGAACAGCGTTTCCGCGGTAGCGGCATCGGTGGGAAAGAGCGCAATGCCGACTTTTACCGAGGTCCGAAGCTCGACGCCGTCGACGGCCAGCGGTTCTGCGAACGAGTCGACGATCCATTCATCGATCCAGCGCGCCACCTTGGCCGCGGAGAGGTTGGGCACCACGACCGCGAAACGGTCGCCGCCGATGCGCGCGGGCGCCGCCGACTCCGCCGTCGTGCGCTCGAGCCGGGCCCCTAGTTCCTTCAGCACGCGATCGCCCGCGTGTCTGCCCAGCGTATCGTTCACCCGCTTGAAACCCTGCACATCGATGATCATGACGGCCAGCGCGCGCCCTTCGGCGCGCGCCGCGTTGAGCCCCTGGGCGAGGCGATCGAAAAATAGCTGCCGGTTCGGCAGCCCGGTCAACGTGTCGTAATACGATACGTAGGCGAGGCGCTCCTCTTTGCCGATGAAATCCAGGGCGAACGAAATGTCGCCGGCTAGATCCCTCAGCAATTTCAGCTCTTCATGGTCGAAAAAGCCGGTCTCCTCCGCGTACAGGACCAAAACACCGACGGGTTCGTCGGCCACCAGGAGGGGCATGGCGATCATCGAACGATAGCCGCGCGCCAGTGCATCGCGTTTGAAGACGAAATGCGGGTCCGCTTCGATGTCGTTGGTGACGATCATCGTCTTTTCGCGAATCGCGGCGCCCACCGCGCCCGCGTCGCCGCCCTGGCCCCCCATCGCACTGGTCACCGCGGCCAAGTAGCCGTGGTCGAAACCCTCCCAGACCAAGGGCGTCGCGCGCGCCGCGCCGCGCTCGACCAAGCCGACCCACGCCATGCGGAAGCCACCCTGCTGCACGGCGATGCGGCACGCTTCGCAAAACAACTCACGGCGCTCACGCACACGAACGATGGTGGAATTGATGCCGCTCAGCACCGCTTGGATCCGGCTCAAGCGCGCAATCCGATCCTGCTGCGTGCGACGTTGGGTGATGTCGCGGGTCACTCCGCGATATCCGACCACGTTGCCGGCGTCGTTCAGCAGCGGCAGCGCACTTTGGTCCAGCCAGCGTGGGCCGCCCGCCGTGTGCTGCAGATGCAGCACCACATCACGCCATCCCGTCCTCTCAACGGCGCCACGGCGCAACAATTGAGCCAGCTGCGGCCGCAGGGTTGCCGACACCAGATCGAGGCAGTTCTTGCCGAGGACCTCGTGCGGTTTGTAGCCGATCATCGTTTCCACCGCCGGACTCGAGAATGTGTAGACGCCCCGCGAGTCCATTTCCCAGATCCACTCCCGCGTGGCTTCCGAGATTGAGCGAAAGCGCTCTTCGCTTGCTTCGAGTTGGCGCAGCGCCAGGCGTCGGGCCTCTCGATCATCGGCCTCTTTGAGGGCCCGTTCGATCGCCGGCACCAGCCGCGCCCGATTATCCTTGAGCACATAGTCGACGGCGCCCTGCTGCAAGGCGTCGATTGCGCGCTCTTCGCCGATGGTTCCGGATACGAAAATAAACGGTGTATCGGGCCGTTCTCGCCGCGCAATACGCAGCGCCAACGGCCCGTCGAAATCGGGCAGCGTGTAGTCCGACAGGATCAGCTGTGGCGCGAAATGCCGCAACGCATGGGTATAAGCCCGTTCGCTTTCGACGCGCAGACTGACGACGGGGAGTCCGCGCCGGCGCATCTCCGCCAGCAATAATTCGGCATCGTCGATGCGGTCTTCGACCAGCAGTACTTTGATCTCGCCCCGCTCTTTCATGGCTTCACTCATCGACGGCTAGGCCGGCAGCCGGTTCATGACCGCCCAATACATCCCGAGTTGCGAGACCAGTTCGACGAACGCGGGAAATTCCACCGGTTTGACCAGGTAACTGTTCACGCCGAGATGATAGCTCTCGGCGATGTCCTGTTCCTCCGCCGACGAAGTCAGCATGACGACGGGCAGCGCCTGTGTCCGCTTGTCCGACTTCAGGCGGCGCAGCACATCGATCCCGCCCAGCCGCGGCATCTTCAAGTCGAGCAAAATCAGCTTCGGCTGCGTATTGTCGCGTGTGCTCCACGGCCCCGAGCGGAACACGAACTCCAGCGCCTCGACCCCGTCGCGCACCCGTACCAAGCGGTTGACGAGTCCGCCTTTGCGCAGGGCGCGAGTGGTCATCTCGGCGTCCGGGTCGCTGTCCTCGACCAGCAATATGTCCACCGCTCCAAAATCATCCATCGCTCACCCGCGCCGGAAGGGAGAAGGAAAACATCGCACCGCCGTCCACTTTGCCATCCGCCCATACGCGGCCGCCATGCCGCGCCACCACCCGTTGGACGATGGCAAGGCCCACGCCGGTGCCGCTGAACTCGTCCGCGCGATGCAGCCGCTGGAACACACGGAACAGTTTGTCGGCGTATTCCATATTGAATCCCACCCCGTTGTCCCGTACCGAGTAGACATTCTCGGCAGCGCCTTGCCGGCCGCTCACCTCGATCCAGGGCTCCGCCGCCTTGCCGCTGTACTTGATCGCATTGGCGATCAAGTTCGTCCACACCTGCCGCAAGAGTGTGCGGTCGCCCCGCACCGGCGGCAGGGGACCGATCGCCACCCGCGGCGCCGTCGGGCGCCCGGCCAGAGCTTCGGCGACCACTTCGCGGACCAGCGATTCGACGTTGATCTCCTGTGCGGATACGGGAAGGCGTCCAAGCCTGGAAAACTCCAACAGATCATCAATCAGGGCCCCCATGCGTTTGGTGTTGGCGCGGATCACACCGAGGTAGCGCATTCCCTCCGCATCCAGCCGCGCGCCATAGTCCTCCTCCAGCATCTGCGCGAAGCCATCGATGGCGCGCAGCGGCGCTCGGAGATCATGAGACACCGAATAGCTGAAGCTCTCGAGTTCCCGGTTGCTGACAGTGAGCTGCTCGGCCTTGGACACCAATGCAGAATTAAGTTCCTGAATGGCTTGTTCCCCCAGCTTCCGTTCCGTGACGTCCGTCGAGATGGACAGCAGATATCGGGGTCTGCCGCCCGGGTCGCGGATCGGCATTTTCATGGTATGAAGGATACGGAGTCCGAGCGTTGCGGTGTGCACGCGGTGATCCGGATTGTCGACGACGCCATCGCTCTCGAGCGCCTGGCGATCCGACGCGATGATGGCGGCCGCATCGTCGGCCGGGAACAAATCGTGCACGCTTCGGCCGAGCATTTGGCCGCGTGAACTTCCGAGGAACCGCTCGACTGCCCGGTTGACGCGAACAAAGCGCAGGCTGTCCGCGTCTTTGAGCGTGATCATCACCGGCAAATTCTCGATGAGCGAATCGAGGAAGCGATTCGTTTCGCGCAAGTCGCTTTCGCTGCGGCGTCTGGCGAACATTTCGCGGCGGATTCCGCGGAATAACGCGGCAAAGGCGCCGCAAGCCACGGCTAGGGTGGCCAGCAGGGAAACCAGCGTGGTTTCGCGCACCTTGGTCATAGCCGCGTGGCGTGCGGCCAGCAGGCGTTCTTCGATGGCGACCATGCGATTGGTCAGTTCCCGCACCTCAAGGGTGGATCTCGCGCCGCGCTCCAGCGCCATCGCGGCGTGCGCCGCCGCCAGGCCCGCGTCCGCGAAGGTGGATAGTGCGCGTGTCATCGCCGCCAGGCGCGCGCTCACCAGTGCGGCCAATGCTTCCACGTGTTGCCGCTGCTCCGCGTTGTCGGCCGTGAGCCTGCGCAGGTTGCCGAGCTGCAATTGAATGTCCTGGGTCGAGCGCTCATATTCATTGCGGTGCGGCGCTTCCGAGGTTAGCACGTAGTCGCGCAGCGCCACTTCGGCGCCCGCAAGCGACCCATACAGCGACGCCAATGCGGCGCGCACCTCCTGGGTATGCGCCACCCATTCCGCGGCCGCGGCGGTCAGCATGGTGGTGCGGTACGTATAAGTGCCGCCCGCGAGCAGCAGCGACAGGGCGACGATGAAGCCGGCGAGAATTTTCATCTCGAGGGCAGCGAGCGCGGTGAACTTGCCGGCGGCATCCACAGCCGTTTTCCCCGGGGACAGCAGGATTCCGGTGCCGAGCAGCGCCAGGGAACAGGCCGTGTTGAATGCGACCGGCGGCAGAAATCGATCGGTGACGATCTCGACCGCGTTCCAAAGATAGCCCAGCAACGAGACCAGACCGGCAACGACCACGCCGGTGGCCGCCCAGGTGACGGCGCCATGCACGCGCCGATAGGGCAATGCGGTCAGCGCGCCGGCCATCGCCACGAATGCGGTGGCACTGATGGGCGACATCCGGCCGCGGAATAGGTTGTAGGCATTCGCGGAATCCTTGACCAGCAATTCGTCGATACCCGCATTCCATCCGGTCAGGTATTCGGCCAGCGTCGTGAGAGCGATGAACATGACGCAGAAGCAGAGCACCCGTGCCACCCAAATGCGAGCCGGCGACGCGTCGCCGGCCACGATCCACAACGCGATGCCGCAGAGGACGACACAGGCGGCGGTGTTCACCTTCATTTCGACGGCGCCGGGCAGGACGCGGATGAGAACGGGAAGGTTGAAAGTCCAACCGATCAGGGCGGCCAGGCCGATGGAAGCGCCGATGGCGGCGGGAATACGGGCGGGAGCGGGCCGGTCTCGCAGCAGAAGGCCGACCCGTTGCTTGATTTGAAAGATCTCGAAACCCGTACGTTGGCACCCTTGCACGTCGTCAGCCGCGCACCGACGAATCCCGTCGGCCGGCGAATTACGCTAATCTCGCGCGCTGTGGGAAGGTTTGACCAGGGAAAAAAACCTGCTTTATGGTTAGGCGAATCCCCTGGGAACTGGCTCAGCCGCGACGGCGCCCGTACAGTGTAGCGCCGCAAAATGAGAGGAATAACCTTGGCGAAGAACCTGGACGCACAGATCACCGAACTGAAACGGGGTGCCGTCGATGTCATCCAAGAAGCAGATCTGCGCAGGCGAATCGAGCGCGGCCGGCCGCTCAAGGTCAAGGCGGGGTTCGACCCCACGGCGCCGGACCTGCATCTGGGTCATACGGTGCTCATCAACAAGCTGCGGCAATTCCAGCAGTTCGGCCACGACGTTATTTTCCTGATCGGCGATTTTACCGGCATGATCGGCGATCCTACGGGCAAGAACGCGACAAGACCGCGGCTGACCGCGGATGAAATCGAGCGCAATGCGCGCACCTACCAGGAACAGATTTTCAAGATTCTCGACCAGAAACTCACCCGCATCGAGTTCAACTCGACTTGGATGGGCAAAATGACGGCCGCCGGGCTGATCGAGTTGGCCGCAAAACACACCGTTGCCCGCATGCTGGAGCGGGACGATTTCGAAAAGCGCTACAAGGGCGGCCAACCCATCGCCATCCACGAGTTTTTGTACCCCTTGGTGCAGGGGTACGACTCCGTTGCACTCAAGGCCGATGTGGAACTCGGCGGCACGGATCAGAAATTCAACCTCTTGGTAGGCCGGCACCTGCAGGAGGTCTACGGCCAGGAACCGCAGATCGTGCTCACGACGCCGCTGCTCGAGGGGCTGGACGGCGTGCAAAAAATGTCGAAATCGCTGGGCAACTACGTCGGCATCCACGATACCCCCGAGAGCATGTTCGGCAAGCTGATGTCCATCTCTGATGTGCTCATGTGGCGTTATTTCGAGCTGTTGAGCTTCCGGCCGCTGGCGGAGATTGATGCACTGCGATCGTCGGTTGCGGAAGGCAGGAACCCGCGCGACGTGAAATTCGAGCTGGCACGGGAAATCGTCGCGCGCTTCCATTCCGCCGCTGCGGCACAGCAGGCGCAGCAGGACTTCACCGCACGCTTCCAGCAGGGCGCCGTGCCTCAGGATCTGGTCGAACGGATCATGGAAATCGACGCGCCGAGCGCCCGATTGACGGTCATTCTCAAAGAGCTGGGCTTTGCCTCCAGCGGCTCCGAAGCGACCCGAAAAATCGAAGAGGGTGCGGTGCGCGTCGATCAGGAAAAGATCGGCAGCCATCGCCATGAACTGCTTGCGGGAAACACCTACATCGTGTCCGTTGGCAAGCGTTCATTCGCGAAAATCCGCTTAAAAAAAAGAATTAGCGCAGCGGGTTGACAGGCCCGAGCCCCCGGCTATACTGCGCGCCCTTTCCAGTGAAAGGCGTTTTTCGCGACTTCCCGTACGTTGACGGGCCCCGAAACTCGGCTATACTTGAAAGTCTTTCCCCGGACCTTTGTCGTCGCGGGATACTCTTTAAAAATTCGAACAGGTAACTTGTGTGGGGACTCGCGTCATTTGCCTTTAGTGCAATTGATGATGAGTTACCAAACGACCAGTTGTTCATTCGTGCCTTAAAACACGTTTGAATGAATGTGAGTTTGGGATCTCGATTGCTTCAGTGACTAAGTGTTATT
>Ga0137403_10008542_pt1:10000-11463 | contig 11463 bp, 4 predicted proteins | sample CZOMad2_1_16fung_FD_122057 | JGI IMG/M metagenome (GOLD analysis project Ga0137403, IMG submission 122057) | Vadose zone soil fungal communities from Angelo Coast Range Reserve, California, USA - CZOMad2_1_16fungal (Hybrid Assembly) | ecosystem: Environmental > Terrestrial > Soil >...
GGCTAAATACTCTCTGTCGACCGATAGTGAACTAGTACCGTGAGGGAAAGGCGAAAAGAACCCCGGAGAGGGGAGTGAAATAGAACCTGAAACCGTGTGCGTACAAGCAGTGGGAGCCTCCGCAAGGGGGTGACTGCGTACCTTTTGTATAATGGGTCAGCGAGTTACTTTTAGTGGCAAGGCTAACCGAATAGGGGAGCCGTAGGGAAACCGAGTCTTAATCGGGCGTTTCAGTCGCTAGGAGTAGACCCGAAGCCAGTCGATCTATCCATGTCCAGGGTGAAAGTAGGGTAACACCTACCGGAGGCCCGAACGAACCACTGTTGCAATAGTGCGTCGATGAGGTGTGGATAGGAGTGAAAGGCTAATCAAGGCTGGCGATAGCTGGTTCTCCCCGAAAGCTATTTAGGTAGTGCCTCGTGTCATTCACCCTGGGGGGTAGAGCACTGTTTAGACTAGGGGAACATCCCGTTCTACCAAATCTATGCAAACTCCGAATACCCAGGAGTGTTATCACGGGAGACACACGGCGGGTGCTAACGTCCGTCGTGAAGAGGGAAATAACCCAGACCATCAGCTAAGGTCCCAAAGTTTCGGCTAAGTGGTAAACGATGTGGGAAGGCTAAAACAGCTAGGAGGTTGGCTTAGAAGCAGCCATCCTTTAAAGAAAGCGTAATAGCTCACTAGTCTAGTCGGCCTGCGCGGAAGATTTAACGGGGCTTAAGCCGAGCACCGAAGCTATGGGTGTGATTATCTTCGGATAGTTACGCGGTAGGGGAGCGTTCTGTACGCCTGCGAAGGTGAACTGCGAGGTTTGCTGGAGGTATCAGAAGTGCGAATGCTGACATGAGTAACGTTAATGCGGGTGAAAAACCCGCACGCCGAAAACCCAAGGTTTCCTGAGCTATGTTAATCAGCTGAGGGTGAGTCGGATCCTAAGGCGAGACCGAAAGGTGTAGTCGATGGAAAGCAGGTTAATATTCCTGCACCGATTATTACTGCGATGGGGTGACGGAGAAGGCTAAACAATCCGGGGTTGGTTCCCGGTTCAAGGTCGTAGGGAGAGATTCCAGGTAAATCCGGAGTCTCGTTAATCCCAAGAACTGAGTACGAGGACTCTTCGGAGTTCGAAGTTGTTGACGCCACGCTTCCAGGAAAAGCCTCTAAGCTTCAGGTAATGATCGTCCGTACCGCAAACCGACACTGGTGGGTGAGAGGAAAACTCTAAGGCGCTTGAGAGAACTCGGGTTAAGGAACTCTGCAATTTGACACCGTAACTTCGGGAGAAGGTGTGCCTTTGATGGTGAGAGGATTTACTCCTCGAGCTGTTAGAGGTCTCAGATAATCGGGGGCTGCGACTGTTTACCAAAAACACAGGACTCTGCGAACACGAAAGTGGATGTATAGGGTCTGACGCCTGCCCGGTGCCGGAAGGTTAATTGATGGGGTCAGCCGCAAGGCGA
>Ga0137403_10008543_pt1 | contig 11462 bp, 10 predicted proteins | sample CZOMad2_1_16fung_FD_122057 | JGI IMG/M metagenome (GOLD analysis project Ga0137403, IMG submission 122057) | Vadose zone soil fungal communities from Angelo Coast Range Reserve, California, USA - CZOMad2_1_16fungal (Hybrid Assembly) | ecosystem: Environmental > Terrestrial > Soil > Vadose zone...
GAGGAATCATGGTGACGGCGCAGAAAATGGAAATGCCGAACAGGGTAGGCCGCCACCCGCTCGTCTCGATGAAGTGCTGGATCACCGAGGGCCACAAGGTGCCGGCCATGTAGTTGCCGCTGGCAATGATGGCCACGGCAATGCCGCGCCGGCGAGCGAACCAGTGCGACATGTCCGCGAGCAGCGGCGAAAAAGTCGCTGAACTGCCGAAGCCGATGAGCAGTCCGTGGGCGACGGAATATTGCCAGAGCGTCGACGCGGAGGCGGCCGCGGCGTAACCGAAAATCAGACAGAAAATGCCGATGAGGACGGGCGGCAGGATGCCGAAACGATCCGACATCCGCCCCAGCACCAACGTGCCGATGCCGAAGCCCAGCATCGTCAGCGTATAGGGAAGCGAAGCATCGGCGCGCGCAACCCCGAACTCGGCCTGCACCGCCGGCAGCGCCACCACTACCGACCACATGCCTACGCCGCCGATCGTCGAAAGGATCAGCGCCAGCACCAGCCGCGTCCACGCGTAAGTGGAATCCACCCCGCCATGCGTCACGGCATTATTGTTTTTTTGTTCGTTCCTCACCGGGGGGGATTGTGCCTGAAATGCGAGGGAAGCGAGAGGCGGGAGGAAAGAGGAAAGACAGACCGCCTCTCGCCTTCGGCATTTACCTTTCGCTTTTAACCTTTTCTCTTTCATCTCATCTCTTTCCTCTTGTTTCTACATTACGTTACAAAACTCCATCAACCGGCGGCGCTCTAACGCGTTAGAGCAGGCAACACCGTTTGTCTGAACCTAATGCGAGGAGGGGTAAGGTCATGAAGAAGCTATCGATCGCCGTTGCGTCCGTGTTGGCGGTTGCCCAGGTAAACGCTCATGCATTCGAAGCGCTGGCCAATGTGGTCGGCGTATCGCCGATTACCGAACAGGTGAATCGCCCGACGCAACAGTGCTGGACTGAAACGCAGCAGGTCACTCAGGCCGTACCGCAGGAACGCAATTATCTCGGCGCCATCATCGGCGGTGTCGCAGGCGGTTTACTGGGCTCCCAGGTCGGCCGCGGCAATGGGCGGATAGCGGGTGCCGCGGTAGGTGCCGGCGTCGGAGCTGTCGCCGGCGACGCTGTTGCCAACCAGAACAACGGCAATACCACGGTCACCACCGCGGCACCGGTCCAGCGCTGCCGCCAGGTGGACAACTTCCAGGCCGTTACCACCGGCTACATGGTGACCTACGAATACGACGGCCAGCGCTTCTCGACCCGGCTGCCTTACAACCCGGGTAACCAGTTGAAGGTGAACGTCGCGGTGACACCGCGTTAATCCATGTTACGGGAAACAGCCATGTCATCCAATCGAATCATGTCGCCCGCTCGAACCTTGTCATCGAACGGTTTTGCCGTAAAGGCTGCGATTGCAGCCTTGCTTGCCCTGTCGTGCGTGGCGGGAACCCCTCGTCCCGCTCACGCCGACCAGGGTGGCTATCGCGAGCACGAATTCCGCGAGCACGAATTCCACCGTGACGAATTTCGCGATTCGCGCTACCACCACGATCACTACTATCCGCCGCGCGGCTTCCGCTTCAGCGTGCTGCCGCCGCATCCGCGCCTGATAGTCCACGGCGGACAGCAGTTCTATTTCTCCGGCGGAGTCTGGTATCGGCCGGTGAACCACACTTACGTCGTCGTGCGTCCGCCGGTCGGTATCATCGTTCCGGTTCTGCCGCCGTTCTATACACGCGTATGGATCGGACCTTATCCGTATTACTACGCCAACGATGTTTATTACGTGCGCAGTCCGCAGGGTTACGCGGTAGTGGACCAGCCTCCGGGCACGATCGCGATGGCACCGCCGCCGGGAATGGCCGTGCCTCCCGACGACGCCGTCACCGAACTGGGCCCGGTCAACAACGGCGTTCAACAGAACGCGCCGATGCCGTCGGTCAGCGCCGCACCTCCGCTGCCTCCCCAACCTGTGGCGCCTCCGGTAACTGTGGCCCAGGGCGGCGGGAATCAGTTGTTCATCTATCCCCGCCAGGGACAGAACGCCGATCAGCAGAACCGTGATCGCGGCGAATGCAACAAATGGGCTGCCAGTCAGACAGGGCGGGATCCTGCGAACGCAGGTGCACAAATGGATCCGGATTATCAGCGAGCGCTCGGCGCTTGCCTGGACGGGCGCGGATATACGGTCAAATAACGGCGCGCGCCGTGAGGTTCTAGGCGCCAGGCGCGAGGAATGTGGCCTGAACTCTAATGCCTAGTGCGTAGTGCCTCATGCCTAGCGCCTTCTGCCTGGCCCCCCGGCGTGTCACGTCTCGTCGCTGTTGACGACTACCTTGCCATCCCTGACCGGCAGGCGCGGGCCGGGATCGTGGTCCATGCGCACTTTCGAAGTCTTGCCGCGCAACCGGTAGCGCACGTCGTAGGTAACTACCTTCTCGGAAACCCGATTCGCCGTTTTGCAATGCTTCTCGGCGGCGACATAGGAGTCCTTCTCCTGCATTTTCTTCTGCACCTGATTGCCTGCATAACCGCCGGCCGCTGCGCCAGCCACGGTCGCGACGGTCTTCCCTGTCCCGTTTCCGATCTGGTGTCCAACCACGCCGCCGGCCATGCCGCCGATGACGGTGCCAATGATGCGATGCTCGTCCTTGACCGGTTTGCGGCGGGTGACCCGTTCGTTGCGACAGACCTTTTCCGGTATGGTAACCGCCTGCCTGACGGGATCGACGCCGACGACTTCGGCATAGGCCGGATTCTTCCAGGTCAAATAGCCGGCCATTGCCCCTGCGGACAAAATCCCCGCGGTTCCGATGACCGCGGCCACCAATATCGACTTCTTCATACCGGCCGTCCTTTTTGCTTGGTTGTCTGGAAACGCCCACTGCGAACCGTCCGGGACGATCCGGAATATTGTGTTTTCTGAGATCGCGAATTCCGCCATGAGTTCTCGAAGGCCGCGATGTCGCGCCCAAACGACGGCCAATATTGATAGCATCGCCCTTCCCATTCGACCACCAGAAGAGGAAACGCCATGAAACTCGAGGCAGCGGTCTGCATCGTCACCGGCTCGGCTACCGGGACCGGCGCGGCATGCGCAATCCAGCTGGCCAGGAAAGGCTGTCGCGTCGTGGTCAATTACACAAAGAGCGAAAAGGACGCGCAGGAAACCGTCAATGCCTGCAAGGCGGCGGGCGCGGAAGCGATCATGGTCAGGGGAGACGTGGGATGGGATGCCGATTGCCGTGCGCTCGCGAAGGCGGCGCTGGACAAGTGGGGACGCATAGACGCGCTGATCAACAACGCCGGAATTACCAAGTTCGCCGCGGCGACCGACCTCGACGGCCTCGACGCGGAGGATTTCCAGCGCATCTATGCGGTCAACGTCATCGGCCCTTACCAGATGATCCGCGCCTGTGCACCGGCGATGAAGAAACAGGGCAAGGGCGCGATCGTGAACATTTCTTCCATTTCGGGCGTCATGGGCATCGGATCGTCCACTGCTTACGTTGCGTCGAAGGGCGCGCTGAACGCTATGACGCTCGCGCTCGCGCGCTCGCTGGCACCGGCGATTCGCGTCAATGCAGTCTGTCCGGGGCTCATCGAAACGCGCTGGCATCTCGACCGCTTCAGCAAGGAGGAATACGCCAGGTTCAAGGCCAACTACGAAAAGACCGTGCCGCTTGCCAAGGCGGCGAGCGCCGATGATGTGGCCGAAGTGGCGATCTGGCTGATCGAGGGCGCCGATCTGGTGACTGGCGAATCCATCCTGGTGGATGCCGGACTGCACCTCGGCAAGTTCTGATGCGAATCCAGCCGTACGGTCCCCACCACCGGCACGGACGGCCTTCCACCTATCACCAAAGTAATAAGTCCTAGCCCGAATGCGGAATGGCGGATCTCATTATCAGTTGAGAACATGGCGGCCGGAAGAATGCCTTCTTCCTGGCCTCGCAACCAAATCGACTGTGACGGCCGCGTTCCGTATCTGCCGGCAGGCAACGGCAGACCAATGACAAGGAGATTTGCATGCGTATATTGATTCCCGCGCTGGCAGCTGCCAGCATCCTGATGCTCTCGTTGCCGGGCTACTCGGCCGACGACGTAAAAGCAGGTGGTACCTCGACCAAGCCGGCTCGTGCTCTCGACGACGGCGCAGTGAAGGCAGGCGGCACCACGAAGCCTGGCCGCGCAATCGACGACCCCGTGAAGTCGGCGGGAACTTCCGACAAGCCGGGCCGTGCGATCGACGACCCCGTCAAGTCCGGTGGCAGCTCGAACAAGCCGGCCCGTGCCGTCGACGACGGTTCCGTGAAATCGGCGGGTAGCTCCGACAAGCCGGGTCGCACTGCGGACGCCGACAAGAAGAAGAAGAAAAAGGCGAAAAAGCCGGCAGCTGCGCAATAACTGAATCCGCATCAATCCGGTTCAGGCAGTCAAACGAGAGAAGGCAGGGCAACCTGCCTTCTCTCTGTTTTTATTCCGCCGGCGAACCTGCCGCGTCTTCGGCCTCGCGCATCCGCGCGCAGCCTTCGCTTACTGTCGCAGCAACCCCATTCGGCGCGCGACCTTGACCGCCTGAGTGCGGTTGCGTGCACCGAGGCGTTTGAACAATTCCTTCAAATGCTGCTTGACCGTCCCTTCCGTGACTCCCAGCGAGTCGGCGATCTGCTTGTTGGGCATGCCTTCGGCCAGCAACGGAAGAATCTCCTGCTGCCGGGACGTCAGGGGTGAGGCCTTGTCGTCGTCCGCCGGGGAACGGGAAGCGGGAATGAACAAGGCGTCGGGCAAGTAGATCTCGCCCTTCAGGATGCGCCGCAGGGCATCCATCAGTTGCTCGCTCCCTGCGAGTTTCGGAATATAACCGCGGGCCCCGCCATCGAGCAGCGCGCGGATGATGCGCGCATCGTTGACGCCGGAAACGATCGCTATCCGCAGATCCGGATAGCGCCGGCGGATCGTGTAGAAGCCTTCGAGCCCGTTCATGCCCGGCATCTCCAGGTCGAGCAGCAGCAGTTCGACCGGGGACTCCAGCGCAAGCTTGTCCAGTGTCGACTGCAGGTTGCTGGCCTCCAGCGGCACGACCTGGGCATCCAGCAGCCTGAGAAAAAACCCCAGTCCTTCGCGGAACATGGAATGGTCGTCGGCGTGCAGGATTTTCATGGCAATAACAAAAGACTCGCTCCGTCTGGTGGCAAATCGACCGCAGCGTCCGGGCCGCAGATGGGCGGCATGAACGAACGCGCGAACCGTGCGGAAAAACCATCGCACATCCCTATCGCCCGGCTTTCGATGCCGCCGGCAGCGCAAAGAAAAACTCGTTGCCGCCCTGGGTTGCGGCGCTGACGCCGACATTGCCTCCCAGCTTCGAGACGATGCGCTGAACGGTGACAAGTCCGAGACCATGTCCCGCTGCCCGCTCCTGATGCAGGCGAGTGAACGCAATGAAAATGCGCTTGCGTTCCTGCTCCGACAGCGTCTGCCCATTGTCCCGCACCCAGAAGCGGACATGCGAGCCTTGCGGCGTGCCGCCCAACTCGATGCTGGGCGGTGAACCGCCGTATTTGAGCGCATTGCTGAGCAAGTTCAGCCACACTTCCCCTACCCACGGTGCATAGCCTAGCGCAAGCGGCCAGGCCTTCGGCAATTTGAGGCTGGCGCGTGTGCGTGCCCGCAGGTCGGCGAGCTGGTTCAAGACCTGCTCGACCAGCGCGCCCATCTCCAGCGGCTGCAGTTCCACGCTCTGCTGTGCCACTGTCGACAGCAAAAGCAGGGCATCGACCGCATCGCCTGTCATGGCCAGCGCGCTGAACGCCTGCTGCACCAGATGCCGCTGCTCGGCTGTCAGGTCCTCGGATTTGAATTTATGCAGGATCTCGAGGAAGCGGCTGGCGGCGGCCAGAGGCGTCTTCAGGCTGTGGGCTATGGTGTGGGCGTAGGCCTCCAGCTCCGCATTTTTCTGCGCCAGGTCCTCGCTCTTGGAAAGCAGTTCCTTTTGCAGATTGTGGAACTGCAGATGGTGTTGGATCCGCGCCAGCAGCTCTTCGCGCTGAATCGGCTTGGTGATGTAATCCACGGCGCCGAGCCTGAAACCCTCGACCTTGTGGGCAGTGTCATCCAGCGCAGTCATGAAGATCACGGGAAGGGCCGCCGTGCGCACGTTATTCTTGAGCCGGCGGCAGACTTCGAAACCGTCCATCTCCGGCATCGTCACGTCGAGCAGGACAAGGTCGGGCATCGCCAGTTCGATTTTATCGAGTGCCTGCGCACCGCTGCGCGTGAGCATCAGCTCGAAGCCCTGTTCGGCGAGAAAGTCGGAAATCAGCCGCAGGTTCTGCGGCTTGTCGTCGACAATCAACAACGTGGCGCCGCGACGATCAGCCGGCGACGTCATCGCGACTCGCTCCAATGCAATCTTCCAGCATCGCGACCAGACGCTCCTCCTCGAAGCCGCGAGCCAGCGCGTACAGACGCCGGCCAAACGCGCCGTAGCGTACGTCCCGTTGCTCGAGTTCGAGCGCAATCTGCTCCACGCGCACCAGTTTGCCAACGCGCACCAGGTCGAGAAGCTCCTCGAGCGCGGCGCGGGGAGGTGCAATGGCATCGCCTTGCGCGTCCCCGCTGCCTTCGCCGGCAGCCGTGTCCGCAACAGCGTAGCGCCAGCTCAGCGCAAGAGGGCGCTGGATTGCATCGAGCAGGTCCCTGGTCTGAAACGGCTTGTGCAGGCATGTCACGAAAGTGCCCCGATCCGCTTCGGCACGCTCGAGGTCCGCGCTGCTGGCGGAGGCGGCGACAATGAAAATATTTTCCAGTCCGGGGGTACTGTGGATGACGCGGGCCGCCTTCACGCCATCCATTCCCGGCATGCGCAGGTCCATCACGATCAGGTCCGGGCGATTTGTCCGGGCACTCGCCACTGCTTCCTTTGCGCCCTCGGCGAGCATGACGCCGAATCCCAGCGGCTCCAGCAGCTGTTGGAGCAGGCGGCGATTCTCTTCCTGGTCGTCCACGACCAGAATGGACCGGCGCTCCCCGCGATAGCCGACGACGGCGTCGCTCGCCGGAACCGCATACTGCATTGCCTGGACGACGGGCAGTTTCACGGTGAAACGGAATTGGCTGCCGCGCCCGGGCTGACTGTCGACCTCGACATCGCCCCCCATGAGGCGTGCGAGTTCACGCGTGATGGCAAGCCCCAGCCCGACGCCCGACTCCTGCTTCTGTCCCTCTTCAGCCTGCTCGAATGGCGAGAAGATGCGCGACGTGTCTTTGGCCGCGATGCCCACACCGGTGTCCCGCACCGACACGCGCACTTCGACTTTCCCGTCTTGCGTCGGCAGACATTGCACGGCCAGCGTCACGCCTCCCGAATCGGTGAACTTGATCGCGTTGCCGAGCAGGTTGAGCAGAATCTGGCGCAGGCGTTTGCCGTCCGCCTCGACCATGTCGGGCAGGCCGGCGGGTGCATCCAGGAAAAAATCCAGCCCCTTCCTGTGCGCCTCGACCCGGACCATCGCTGCTATTTCCTCGAGCAACGCGGCGATCTGGACCGGTGCGGGATTCAGTTCCAGGTGACCGGAGCGGATGCGCGACAGATCGAGCAGATCGTTGATCAGCGAGAGCAGGTACCGGCCACTGCTGGCGATCGTGGCAAGCGCCTCTTGTCGCGACGGTTCGGGCAGGACGCCGCCGCGCGCCAGGTCGGCGTAGCCGAGGATGGCATGCAGCGGCGTGCGCAACTCATGGCTCATGTTGGCGAGGAACTGATCCTTCGACCGGTTCGCGGCTTCCGCTTCGGCCCGTGCGGCAAGAAGGGCTTTGCGCTGTGCGCCGAGCTGGCGGATGTAGAACACGCCCGCCAGCAGAATTACGGAGAACACCGCCAGGGAAGTCCAGATGGCGCGGTAGTCGATCTTGTCTTCATAGCGAACAGACAGCCATTTCTGTGAAATCTCGCGCTGCTCCTCGTGGCTGATGGTAAGCAGTACCTTGTCCAGAATGCTCACCAGTTCCGGCCAGTCCTTGCGTACGCCTACGGAGAACCCCTGCGGCTGCAGCGCCTTCTCGACCGCGGTGGCAATTTTCAGATTGCTGATCTGCCGATACCTGATCATGTAAACGATCGGAAAAATATCGTCCACCAACCCGTCGGTTTTTCCGGTCGATACCGCCATCAGGCCGTCCAGCAGGTTGGAATAGGCGGTTACGTTGAAGTTCGGATACACCCTCGCCGTGAGCTGCTTCGAGGAATGTCCCTCCACGACCGCGACCCGGTTTTCCTGGAAATCCTTCAGGCCGGAAACGAAACTGTAGTCGTCGCGGGTGACGATGACGTTGACGTAGTGCAGGTAGGGTTTGGTGAAACTGAGGAACTCCTCCCGGTCCACCGAGCTCGCCACCGCGAGGACGACGTCCAGTTCTTTTTTTCGAAGCTTGCTTTCGACCGTTCCGAAGTCCGGGAGCTGGGTCACCTGGAAACGCGTTCCGAGCTTGTAGCGGATGATGTCGAGATAGTCGGCGACGACGCCGACGAAGTGTCCGCGGCTGTCCTGGAATTCGTAGGGTGCATAGTTGGTTTCGGCGCCAATGCGAATGACCGGATGCACCACCAGCCATTTTTTTTCGGCTGCGGTGAGATCGACAAATGTCGGTGCGCTGGTCGGTTCCGCTTGCGCACGGGCGCAGACGGCGATTGCGCCTGCCGCAAGACAGGCGGCCGCAACCCTGACAATCAACTGGCGCTTGCGCGTCCACAACGCTCTCACTCGCACCTCTTCCTTGAAAACGCCGTGACTGTATGCACAAGGCGTCGGGCAACGCCTGGCAACGGCAGCACCCGGCTTCCCGTCATCAGCAAGTCATGGCACCGATTCACGGAGCTTTTTCGCCTGCCCATGTCCTCTGCTCTTTACGCACCATGCGCGATTGTCTGCCAGATTCATCGCGTCCGGAAGTCCGGCGATCCAGTCAAGCCCTTCAGGAAGCTCTAAAATGCAAGACCTTCCCGCCCGCGTCCCGCTTGACGAAATGAAAATCCGGATACTCTCGGACCTGCACCTCGAGCACTCGCACCGCCACCCGCCATTCGCGCTGCCGGCTGCCGATGCCGACGTGGTCGTGCTGGCGGGGGACATCGACAACGGCACACGGGCCATCGACTGGGCCGAGGCAACCTTTCCCGGCCGGACCGTGCTTTACGTACCGGGCAACCACGAATACTACGATGCCGACCTGCATACAGCCGCGGCGGCGCTGAGAGCACGCGCACGAAGCAGCGCGAACGTGCGCTTGCTGGATAACGACGAACAGGTCATCGGCGGCGTTCGTTTCCTCGGCAGTACGCTATGGACGGATTTCGCCCTCGTCGGCCGCCAGCATGCGGATCATGCCATGGCGGAATCCCTGAAGTACGTGGTGGATTTCCGCAAAATTCACGTCGGAGACGATTTCCTGACGCCGCAGCAGACAATCGACCTGCATCTCGACGCGGTGGGTTTTCTGCAGGAGCGGCTGGAGCGGCCGTTCGCTGGAAAGACCGTGGTCATCACGCACCATGCGCCGCATCCGAACAGCGTGCATCCGCGATGGACCGGCAACCCCGTCAATGCGGCATTCGTGTCCGACCTGACCCGGCTGATGGGTAAACCGGTCCTGTGGTTTCATGGGCATACCCACGACAGCTTCGATTTCACCGTCCAGGGCACCCGCGTGCTCGCCAACCCGATGGGTTACCGGACGTCGAACTGGCGGGAAGCGCGAACCGCGGGGAGCGCGGCGCAGGTAACAGCCGAGAATGAGCGGTTCAATCCCGCGCTGGTCGTCGAAATCTGAGTAGAATACGTTCCCTCCTCGCCCTAGCCCCCTCCTACCCGACCATGCACCGCCTTTGCTCTTCACTGGCCCTTGCCGCGGCCTTCATCGCCGTCACCCCCGCGGCGCAGGCGCTGAGCGCATCCGAAGTCTTCGCGAAGACGCATCACGCTATCTATCTGGTGATCGTCACCGGCGATGAGCCCGGTGTGGTGGACGTCGTAGCCCAGGGATCGGCAGTGTTGATCGCGCCGGGCCGTTTCGTGACGAATTGCCATGTGCTCGAACGCGGCAAGAATTTCGTCATTTCCCGGCGCGAGGACAAAATCATCGAACGCGTGCTGCTGGTCAATTACGAGAAGGGCAGGGATCTCTGCGAACTCGACCTGGCGCAGCTCAAGCCCGGTTTCGACAAACCGGTGGAGATCGCTCCCGCGGATTCGCTGCACATCGGGGAACCGGTGTTCGCCATCGGCTCGCCGCGTGGAATGGAATTGACCATCAGCAATGGCATCGTTTCCGGATTCCGTGAAGCAAACAACGGCATGAAGCTGGTACAGACCACTGCGCCCTTTTCGCCCGGATCGAGCGGCGGCGGCCTGTTCGACGAACAAGGCCAGCTCGTGGGCATTACCACGCTGATTGCAAAAGATTCGCAAAACCTGAATTTCGCGGTGTCCGCGCAATACATACCGAGCGCGGGCATTTCAGCGGCGGAACTCCTGAAACAACGCACCGGGGCAACGGCAAAAGCGGGCAACGTCGCCGCCCAGGAAATCGCCTTCGAACGCCAGGAACGCCTGCGCCGCCAGGAACAGGACACGATCGCCACCCGCAAGAAACAACTCGACGCGCCGATCACTTCGGCACAGGACAAGCCGGCAACACCGGGCTCGGTGCCCGATGCCCGATCGGCGGCCGCGCGCAAGCCGATCGCCGCCCGCCTCGCGCCCTACCAGAGCCTGGCCGACAGCAGTCGACCGGCACGCCTCTACGAACAGATGGCAAAGAAAGGCCTGTTGGCTGGGCTCGACGACACTACGGCGATCGGCAAGGTTTACCAGACACTGATCCGGCAGCATGTCGCCGAACAACTCAGATGGAACGAAGGCGGCAACTACGTCTCCGAATTCCAGATCCAGTTGCGGCGCTCCGGGGAAGTGATGTTCGTGATTCCTGCCGCGGCCTCCGGCGTCGAGCGCTTCGACCAGGAAGCGCAGCGCGCCATCGGCGCCGCCTCTCCCCTGCCCGTGCCCCAGGACAACGAGGCCTTCTCCCGGATAAGCGAGATCACGATCGTCGTGCAGGCGCCCGAGCGGCAGGCGCCGGTGGCGCCCGGCACAGCGGCGCCGAAGAAAAAGCCGAAGTAAGCGAAAGATAGGACTCAGGACTTAGTTGAAAAACGGGACGTCGCTCCTGCCATCCCACTTAGTCCTGGGTCCTGCGTCCTGAGTCCTGCGCTATTTCCCTATCAATATCTTGATCAGTTCCGGATCGCTGACCGACGCGGTCAGCAATTCCTTCGTCAGGATCGACTGGAAGTTCTGCGTCTTGTCGATCATGCTGCGCGCCTCGTCTGCCTGCAGGAAACGGGCGAGATGTTCCAGTTCGGCGGTGGAGAAGGTCTGCGCCATGCTGCGCGAAATGACGCCGCGC
>Ga0137403_10008544_pt1 | contig 11461 bp, 11 predicted proteins | sample CZOMad2_1_16fung_FD_122057 | JGI IMG/M metagenome (GOLD analysis project Ga0137403, IMG submission 122057) | Vadose zone soil fungal communities from Angelo Coast Range Reserve, California, USA - CZOMad2_1_16fungal (Hybrid Assembly) | ecosystem: Environmental > Terrestrial > Soil > Vadose zone...
CTCACCGCGCGCGCGAACCTCGCCGACGTGACGGACGCGCGGTTCGCGACCGTGTCGGAGGACGAGCTGGCGGCCCTGCTCGCCGAGGGGCGGGAGGCGCGCCAGCGGGCCTCGGAAACGATCGCGAGGCGCACGGCCCAGAAGACGCGTCGATGACTGGAATGCGACCGACCCACAAAGGAGAGGGAGCCATGGCGGAGACGAAGGCGCCGGAGCAGGTGAAGCCACGGAAGAAGATCACGATCCCGTACCTCATGGACAAGAAGGTGCGCAAGGAGCCGATCACGATGCTGGCGGTGTACGACTACCCGACCTCGATCATCGCCGACCGCATAGGCATCGACGTGCTCTGCACCAGCGACACCGCGCTTCGTGTGTTGCTGAATTACTAGGCAGACAACCTTGCTCTCCGGGGGATTACGCATGCCGTTGATAGTGCGGCATGCGTAATCCCCCGATTGTCTGCGTCTCCTCCTCTAGTCATATATATCAGTCTCTACCACCAAAGCTGCGCTACACTCCCCAGAGCGGAATCATGCGAGCGTTTCGGGCATCACCAAATAGACCTCCGGTGCACACCGATAACAGGCGCAAACCCGGGCTTCCAGGGCTGCCACATTCAGCTTGAGCTTTGGGTCCGAGGCAGCTCCCTTACCATGCACCCACTGGGGATGGAGGGGGTTAGCCTAGGCTCTAGGTCTGCAGCCTGCAGGGCACGATCCGCAGCAACAACCCATCACTGGCCACACCTAGCGGGTTAGAATCAGCCTGGGGCTGCTCCAAGGCGTGCCGCTGGGGGGCGGATGTGGTCGGCGTGGTCTCATCCCAAGCACGTTCACCGCCTGGCGCACCTGCGTTGGATTGCCGGTCATCCCGGTGGGAGCTTCGATCCTAGCTGCCGGTTCCACAACGGTGGCAGGCGGATGCCGGTGAAACACGGCTTCGATCGTCATGCAGTGGGGGTAGAGGGGACTGCGCGACCGACACGGTGAGGTATTGCAGCTGCTCGATCCGGCCGGTGACATAGGCGTTGAATTAGCGATGGAGGCTCGCTTTGGGAATCCCATATAGCCGCGGGATGTCGCGATTGGCGACCCCTTGACTGCGCAAATAGAGGGCCTCCATGCACACTTGGAGGTGCGGATTGGAAGCTAAACGCGCGTGGCGTTGAACTGCGTCAGCCGAGCCCTGGCTAAGTTTGGGGTTTGTACTGCCCAGGTCGCAGGCTTCGTCGATGCCCCCAGCCCGGAGACCACCGCACAGTATGATGACTGTTGCTAAGTTGCTTGCAAACGGAGGATCACGGACAAGCGTGGTAAGGTGCATGAGATCGAGGTCAGGCTCTATGGATGGCAGCTGGGCGTGTGGATCGAAGCCGGGACCAAGATCTCTTGAGCGGCGACCGTGGATACCGAGACCCAAGCTGCCAGTGGCGAAGGCATAACCGGGAGCCGCCGGGTCCATACCGCCCCCCATGCCCCACGGGGAAACACAGTCCTCCTGACCAATGCCGTGGTGGCGAAGCCTCTGACGCCCTGTTCACGATGATCCTGGCCGCCGTCTCATCGACCATGGCGGTATTCAGGCGAGCAAGCTGCAGTGGAGTGTGAAACATCCCCTGGACCCGCCCTGCTGGAGAGCCGCATCGGAGGCGCTTGACTCTGCTCATCTGCGAGTGTCGATCGCTGAGGTTCGGTTAGCAAAAAAATGCTTTTCAGCCAAGAAGGGAAAGTGTGTGCGTAGGTCCCTCAGCCAATTTTGCCCATAGGATTAACGGTTTCAAGGAATATAGCGTCAGCGATTATGTCAAACTCCCCACTTGGGGGCTCTTGGCCAGTTTTGGTGAAGTCGAGAGCACGGGAACCTCAATGAGGAGAATGGAAGGACCGTCCCTTAGTAACAGCGCGGTCTTCCCGACCTTCCGGTGGACGGGAAAACGTTGCGAGACCTCCAAACGACCCCGCTTCACCAAAACTGGCCAAGAGCCCACTTGGGATGATTGAAAATTCCCCACCCCTCTTCACTCAGATGGAGGGAAGGGACGTGGACAACTGGCTACATTCTCCCCCACACTCGCTAAAGAGAGTGCTTAAAAAGTGTGCCTGAGGGGGCACGAGGGTAGAGCCTGGAGCCATCCATGAGCGGTGGAGGCATCGCATGCTGAAAGAGCACTACTCCACCGAACCGACCGCGCTGGACACGTTGGTCTTTGAAAAACTGGTGCCCCCGGACCACTGTCTGCGGCGGGTCACGCAAGGCCTCGACTTTGAACGGTGTCACGCGCTCGTCAAGGACTGCTACAGTCCAGTCCTGGGGCACACTGCCGAAGAGCCGGTGCGAATGCTCAAGCTGGCCTTTCTGCAGTTCCATTACCATCTGTCGGATCGGGAGGTGATTGCAGCCGCCCAGGTCAATGTCGCGTTTCGGGTCTTTCTGGATCGCTCCCTGGAGAGTCCCTTGCCGGTGCCCAGCGTGCTGGTGCAATGTCGGACGGATCTTCCCCCCATCATTTTCGGGGAAGGTATGAAAAAGCACGAGGTGCTCTTGATTCCTGAGCGAACGTGTCGGCAGGTCAAGCGACCACGATGATGCCAACGCACGCGAGAGCTCTGGCCGTATGCGAGGCCTGGAGATCGCGACGGTTCCCCATCGCCAGGCTCCACCCGCCCTGCTCTTGCGTGCATCCTGCCGCGCAGGCGGCCCCGGGCGCACCCGCACGCTGGCGCCCTTGACGGCGTGGGCGCCTGCGCGGATGGAGGCCCTGCGCCGTGCCCTCACAGGCGCGGTCGGTGGCCTCAGCGGCGACCTCCCACCGACCTGGGGCCCGATTGTGGCCGTCTGGTGCGGGTGGAAGCCACTCGCCGAGCGCATCGGGCTGACGCGTGTGCTGGGGACAGCGCGCCTGGCAACGCTAGCCCGGTTGCTGGTCCTGGGGCGCGTGGCGGCCCAGGGCTTGCGCCTCTCGGCCGTGCGGGGGTCCGACCAGCACGCAGTGGCCGAGCCCCTGGGGCGGGGGCGCTTCGACGACGACGATCGCTCGACGGCCGTAGAGCCGCTGGCCCCCCGCCAGGCCCCGAGCGAGGACACGCGGTCTCGCGTGTGACGACGACAGACGGGGCCGTCCCCGACCGTGGGGCGCTAGGACGTGCCCTCCTTGTCCGTGGCGGGCGCGGGTCCTGAGCTGGCGGCCGTGGGCTCCAGCCGTGACCAGCAACCGGGCCAGGCGCCGATCGGGCTGGGCGTGATGACCAGGGCCGCTGGCGAACCCCTGGCCGTGCCCGTGTTCGACGGCCAGACAGCGGCTCCGCTCACGGGGCCGGCACCGGTCGAGCCGCGCAGCACCCGTTTGGGCCGCACGGACGTGGGGGTCGTGGGCGCTCGGGGCCTGGTCAAGACGACCGGGCAGGCCGCACGGGCAACCGCGGGCGCCACGTCCCTCACGGCGCTGCTCCCCCCTCAGGTGCGCCAGCGGCGGCGCGAGGGCGTCGTGCGCCCAGAGGGGTGGACGCCACCCGTCCACGACGGGCCGCAGGGCTCGGTGCGCCTGGTGCGCCGCCGGCGCGAGGCCGCCCGGCGCTAGGCGCAGCGGCGTCGCCACGCCCAGCTCGCCCAGCGGCCCGCGGGGCTCCCCGCACGCCCGGCCGTGGGGCGTCCCGCGACACGCGCGCCGCCAGACGCCGGGCGGCGGACGCTGCCCGCGTGGGTCACCCGACACCAGCGGGCCGGCTGGGTGCCGTGGTCATGGCCGGCGGGTGTCCGCATCGCCCCGGTGGATGAGGCCGCCCAGACGGCGGCTCGCTGCGTGGCCGGGGGCGCTCTCGTCGCGACCGCGGGGCCACCGACAGTCGTGGCGGCGCCAGCGGGGCCCGACCGCTCCCGGGCGTGGCCGGAGGTCGCGCCGGACGTTCACCCGAGGACCACGGCTCGGCTGCAGGTCCGCCCCGTCGTCGGGCGGCAAGCCCCACGCACCCGTGCCCCCGTGGTGGTCCCCAGGTGCGCCTTGCAGGGGGGGCACGCGAGGCGCCGCGCCCTCGTGGCCGCGTTCGGCACCACGGATGACGACAGGAAGGCAGTGCCGGTGGACGACGCGCGGGCGGCAGGATCGCGGCGCTGCTGGCGAATCTCCCCGGGGCGGGGGACGGCGATCCCGCGCCTCCCCTCCCCGGAGGCACGGCAACCCGCCATTCTGCAGGCGTGCGGGACCCCATGACCCGCCGCACGGCGCGTGCGCCTGCTGGAGGCCGACGGTCTCGCCCTTGGCCTACGCCCTATCATCCGTCGTCTCAGACAGGGAGAGGACGAAAACCGGCTCAGAACAGGGGGGAAGATCCGTCGGACGCGCCTGGGCGTGGAGCGGCATCCGGCCCTCTTTGACCAACTCGTCACGCAAGCGCGGGAGTAGGGCCTGGGCCGGGAGCGGCTGCGGCGCAAAGACACCACCCATGTCCTCGCCACCATCGCCTTGCCGTCCACCCTGCGGCTGGTCGCCCAGACCCGGCAGGGGCTGTTGGACGCGGCGCGCCCGTATGCCCCGGCACGGGTGGCCGCGGAGGAAGCCGAGATGGACCGCCTGCGGCAGGTGACCACAGACCTCAAAGACGTGGACCGCTTAGCGCACCGTGCGGCCCACCTACGGGCGAGGGTGGCGTGGGCCGATGGCCTCCAGCAGGACCTGGGGCCTCGGCCGGCGTCCCCGAACAAGGTGCACACCCGCTTTGAGGCGGCGTTGGCGTTGGCCCCTCATGTTCTGGCGGACCTGGACGATCCCGCCAAGGGCGACCAGGTGCGGAGTGTCGTCGATCCGGAGGCACGGAGTGGCAAGCCTGGCACTTATTGTGATGGCTATCTGCTCGATCTCAGTCTGGACGCCGACCGCGCACGGCTCACGGCGCGCCACATCCTGCCCGGCAATGGTGACGAGGCGCGGGATACCCAGCCACTGCTGGAAGCGGCAGAACGGGCCCAGGGCCATGCGGTCGAGGCAGCGTCGATCGACGGGCTGGGCTGGAACGGGGAGGTCTTGCGCGCCTTGAGGGCGCCCGCGGGCAGGGGCGTGGAGGTCTACGTGCCGCCGCCCGTCCTGGCCGCGACGCCCGTGTGTGGCCCCGAGGCGTTGATCCTGGATGCGGCGCAGGGCGTGGTGACCTGTCCCGGCGGGCCACAGACGGCGACCAAGGAGCGCAGGGCCGATCACACCGGCTGGCAGTTTGTCTTGGCCCGGCGGCAATGGGCGGGGTGTCGGCAGCCAGCGCGGTGCCTGGCCACGCTGCCCCAGAAGAAGGGACGGCGTGTCATCCAGCATGCTTACCAGGCTGAATATGACGCGGCGCGGGCGTGGGCCATGACGTCCCGCGAAGCGGCCGTACGGCAGCAACATCCCCGGGTCGCACGGCAGCTGGCCGATAGGGTGCGGGACCACGACGGGCACCGCAGTCGGTACCGGGGCCAGTGGCGCGTGCAGGAGCCGTACCTGCTGACCGGGCTGGTGGTGCATGTGCAACGGAGGGTGAAGCGGCTGCGCCCGCCGGGGGCGCAGCTTGTGCCGCCGCTCGTGTAATCTTCTTCGGGGAGGGGAAACCACGGGGTGGGAGCTCACGCCAGGCGCAACACACAGACCTCGTGGTGCTCTTGCACCTCGACGGGGAGGGCGGCTGAGCCTGGCTGAGCCTGGCTGAGGCGGCATGTGGATTGTACCTCTCGCGCATTACCGCCTTTTTAAGCACTCTCTCGATGGGGGAGGGGGAGATAATCGGCGTTGACCTGTGGACCGAGATCCATGCCCGCGCCCGGCGCGGGGAGGCGAAGCAAGAGATGGCCCGCGAGCTAGGTGTTGATCGGAAGACGGTGGGGCGTCTCCTGGCCCAAGAGCGCCCCATGCCGTACCAGCGGACGATCATCTGTCCCTCGCTGCTGAGCCCGTATTGGGCCTACATCCAGCGCCGGGTGACGGAAGTGGACGACAATGCCTATCGGCTCTTCCAGGAGCTGAAGGCACAGGGCTATTCCGGCGGCTATGAGATGGTCAAGTTGGCGGTGCGACCGCGCCGCGCCGAGCGTGATCGGCAGGCAGCGGCCACCGTGCGGTTTGAAACGACCCCCAGGCGTCAAGCGCAGATGGATTGGGGCCGTACCTGGGCCCATATTGGCGCGCAGTGGGTGCGCGTCCAGGTGTTTGTGATGGTGCTGGGCTATTCGCGGCGGCTGTATGTGGAGTGTACGCGCGATCAGACGCTGGGCAGCCTGCTGACCTGTCATCAGCACGCCTTTGACTGGTTTGGCGGGCTCACCGAGGAGCTTCTCTACGACACCCCCAAAACGGTGGTACTGAAGCGGGATTGGGACGGGCGCGTGATCGAGTGGCATCCGCAGTTCTGGGATTTCGCCCACTATTATGGCTTTACGCCGCGCTTGTGTTGGCCCTATCGGGCGCAGACGAAGGGCAAGGTGGAATCGGGCATCAAGTACGTCAAGTGCAGTTTCGTTATGGGGCGACAGTTTCCCAGTTGCGATGCACTGAACCCCATGGCCCAGGAGTGGGTGCTGACGGTGGCGGATCAACGTCTCCATGGCACCATCTTCCGCAAACCGGCGGAGGTGTTTCTGGAGGAACAGCTGCGTCCCCATCACGGCACCCGCCGTCCTACCTCTCCACCGTGCTGTGCCGGAAGGTCGCGACCGATTGTCTTGTGACGGTGGAGACCAATCGCTACTCGGTGCCACCGGCCTATGTCGGCTGGACCGTTGCGGTCCACTGGGCCGCGGAGGGCGCGCTCCAGATCTATCCTCAGGGACCTCTCATCGCCACCCACCCCCGGGGCCGCGGCCAACATCAGGTGTGCGTAGAACCCGGGGACTACCAGGCGCTCCGGCGGCGCCGCGCGGTGCCAGCGGCCTCTCCTGACCCAGCAGAGCCGCTGGCGCTGACCACCTGGACGGGTCCCTTTCCCGAGGTGGCCGTCCGCCCGTTGGCCTGCTATAAGGCCCTGGTTAGTCAGGAGGTGGCCATGACTAATCCCCAACTGCTGTCTTGGCGAACATCTCTAGCACCTGAAGCTTTTTCGGGTACAGGAGCGCTTAGACACCCTGCTACAAGAGGCGAGTGCCCAAGAGCTGACGCATGCGGACTTTCTCGATCAGCTCCTGACCGAAGAGGTCACGGCCAAGGAGGAAAAGCATGTCACCATGCGCACCGTCATGGCCCGCTTCCCCTCTCGCAAGACCTTGGAGAGTTTCGCCTTTAGCTTTCAGCTCGCGGTAGATCGCAATAACCTGCAGGAGCTGGCCACCGGCCGCTTCATCGAGCATGGGGACCATGTCGTCTTCTTGGCCTCGCCAGGCACGAGGAAGACCCATCTAGCCATTGCCCTGGGTCTGAAAGCCGTCCAGCAGAGGTATCGGACATTGTTCACCTCCGCTATGAGCCTCATCGCCGCGCTGACCAAAGCGTATGCCGAGAATCGACTGGAGGAGCGCCTCAAGCATTACAGTCTGCCCAAGCTCCTCATTATCGACGAAATCGGGTATATCCCGATTGACCAGCATGGCGCTCATCTCTTCTTCCAGCTTATCTCGCGTCGCTATGAGCGCGGGTCCATCATGCTGACCTCCAACCAGAGCTTCGGCCAGTGGGGGGACGTCTTTGGGAACACCATCATCGCCACGGCGATCCTTGATCGCCTGTGACATCACCGTGTCGTGATCAATATCAAGGGTGAATCGTATCGGCTGCGGGAGAAACAGAAGGCCGGGTTGCTGCAAAAACCCGAGCCCTCACTCGTGTCTTAACCACGGGGTGGGGATTTTTCGAGCATCGTGAGTGGCCCTTTTTTGGGGCTCTCCCGCGCCTTTGATGAAGCATAGTCGGCCAGACTGGATGAGCTGCACCGGTGAGCGCAAGGAACCACAATCACGAGTAGTGTCCTTATTCTGCGTTGCTGGGCAGAAAATCAGGAGAGCTATCCACCCCAGCAGCTCACTTTTAGGACACTACCCAATCACGATCAGCTGAGCCCTAGGCAGCCACCTGGTGGTTGCCCTCGTGGCGTTGCTTGCCGGGCCGCACAGGCACCGCCATCCGATGCAAGATCCGCTGCCCGAGCAAGGCCAATTTGGCGCGGCCATAGCCCAGGCGCGTGAGGAGCTTCACCCGACAGATCTGCCCCTCGCACTGGCTCGTGCTGCAGGGCGTGGTCAGCGCGGCGGTGATCGCGTCATAATCCTGGCGAAAGCTGCGGGCAACGGTTTGGAACGACGGAAGATCTGAGGTTTCGGCCTCCTGGAGCCATTGGTCAAAGGCCGCCCGATCCCGCTGGGCCAACAGGGTCTGAAAACGGGTCTTGAGCTGGTACCCCTGAGCCAGCAGGGGATTGGCGTGTAGGAAGCTCTCCAGGGTTGTCCGGTCTGCCTCGGTCAAGCGAGCAGATGGCCGCAGGAGCAACCAGGTGCGCTGCGCGGGTGTGAGGGGTGGAGGGCCGGCCTCTGGGCGAGCGCGCCAGGGCTGGAGAGCTTTGCGCACCATGCACGCTGAGCCTTTGTAGCCGCGCTGGACGATCTCCTGATAGAGGCGTCGGGCATTACGACAATCCTGGGCCCAGCGTTCGCCCAGGTACCCCAGATACGGGGTCACTTGGGTCGGCCGAGAACGGCGCACCGGGTAGACCGGTGGTTGGTCAGCCGCCAGATACTTGCGCACCGTTCGGCGATCCAGCCCGATCGCGCGAGCGATCTGCCGGAGCGACTCCCCGCTGTCCCGCCGTTGCTGAACCATCATCCAGAGGGCACACTGCCGGGGGGTGGGGCGTGGGGCTGTCTGGGCCCCTTCCGCCGGCCTCACTGGTGCAACCGAGGATGCCAGCGGAGATCCCTCGGCCTCCACCGCCATGGTCGACTGGTGCCACCGGCGAGCGAGTAGCAGTGTTTTCAGGGCATCGCTGACGTTTTGCACCAAGTGGAAGCGATCCGCAACCTGGAGGGCGGCAGGCACGGCCTGGCGGCTAGCCAGCGCATAGGCCTCGGCCCGATCGCAGGCCAAGATGGTCACACCAGGATGGTCTTGCAGCCACTTGATCAGGGGCTCAGAGATGCGTCCCTCGAGCACCGCCACCGGCTGCTGGCGTTCCAAGTCCACTAGCAACGTGGCGTAGGTCAAACCCCGCCGGAGGGCGAACTCATCCACCCCCCAAACTCGTGGCAAGGGGGGCACAATCCGCTCCGCGCGCTGGCGGCGGATGAGCATGTCAGGGCTGGTGCGGTAGCCAAGATAGCGGGCAAGCCGTGCCGCCGTCTCCGCATTACTCGCATGGGCCAGTTCCAGCAGGGCCTGGCGCAGGCGCTCGGTCTGCCGGGCATAACGCGTCAACACGGCGGGGAAGGGTTCGACAAAAATCCGGCGGGGACAGGTGGGAGCATCGCAAAACAAGCGGCGAGCATGCACCACCACCTGCACGGGCCAGCGGCCCCAAGGCAAATCCCAGGGATGACGGCGGTAACGGCTATGCACGCGCTGACTGGGATTCATACACACCGGACAAGACACGGTGCGGCGCCCCGGTTCGAGATGCAGTACCAACCGATCCCCCCTCTGGGACGATGGCGGCAATCCGCGACATGGCGGAATCGGGACACAACGCTTCGAGTGGCATAGGTATCCTCCATAGGGTTACCTATAGAGGATACCAGCCACGGGGCGACGTATACACCCCCTACCCGTTTCATCAAAAGCGCAGGAGAGCCTTTTTTTCTGAGATTCCGACATAAGCCGAAGCCTTGCTCCGATGTTCACTTTCCGCTATAGCTGAGACATCCCCCCGCAGAGGGAGGTGGACGATGCGACACACCAACGATGACCTTGCCCGACATTTGGCCGAGCGGTTGTGTTGGGAGGTGGCGCACCGGGATGATGCCCGGGTCGCCCGGCGCTGGTATCGACAACAGGAGGTCGATGGGGTCTACCGTCTGGATGAAGGGGCGGTCCTGGATGATGTCTTCCACGTCCTGGACCAGATCGGTGTGATGGCCTTGCGGGCAGAGGCCCACGGCACAGCCATGCAGCGGGAGATGGTCCCCTCTGTGCAGGACTGTCCTGCTCGACGGCCTGCAGACGCGGTTCGGCATTGAACGCATGAACGCCCTGCCAGCCCTGTTGTGCAGCGACGACGCCCTGATGCCGCTGGTCGGTTGCCATGCCCAGCACGTGCGCCAGGGGTCTGCCCACGGGGGGCCGCCACACGGCAGGGGGCGCGGCCTCTGGGGCCGATCAGTCGGGAGACATGGGCCAACCATCGCGTCAAGCTGAACGTGCGGGACCGGGCGTTCGTGTGCAATGGGGCGATTCGGGCCTTGGCCAAGGCGCAGAGCGTTGGCGCGCAGGTCACGGGCATGGCGGATGGCACGGACTTGGAGACCACTGAGCGCTCTACCGGCGGTGGCCAGGTGACACGTCAGAGGCGCAGCGAAGATACGCGCGGCCGGGTGCATGCGCTCGAGATCACCGTCTACGGCTGGAACGTGCTCTTGTTGATCGAGGCGACCACGAAGATTCCTTTGGAGGTCAAGGTCGGGACGATCCAGGAGCAGGAGACCCACGGGACTCGGGCCTTGGTCACCCAAGCCCGGGCCACTCTGGCCGGCGCTGCCCGCCGGCACACAGTCGTCGTTGCTCGGGGTGTTTGGGAGGGCACCGCTTGGTGGTGGCTGGACCAGCAGGGTCTCACCTGTGTCGTGCCTGCGAAAGACCACCTGGCAGGGACAGCGGATGCCCGGGCGCAGACCGTGGTGGGGGAAGAGATCACCGTGGGCCGCCGGGTCCATCGCGTCCGCCACGGGCAGGGCCGCGAGGCCTGGACCGAACAGCTGGAAACCGAGGTCGTGGGGATGACGGGGCTGACCACCGACGACCAGGATGGGACGCCCGCGCATGGGCGCCAAGGCCACCGCCGGGACGTTCAAGCCACCCCGATCAATGCCGTGGTGATGCGCCAAGGGAATGGTCGGGACGATGGCCCCGCGGGCCACACGGTCTTCCTTCCCGACGCCCTGGTGGACAAGCTCTTGCGGCCGTTTGATGACGATGACGACCGCCGTCTGATCGAGCACTGCTGCATTACGGAAGCCAAGCAGCCATGGGACTTGGGGCATCTGCCCCAGAACACCGACCGGGCGGTGCGGGTGCATGTCCTGTTCACGCTACTGCTGTTCGCGCTGGCCACCGCGTATCGGCGGCCGTGTGAGCGCGAGGCCATGGGGGGTGAGCCCGTCGGCTGGCAACGCCGGCGGCGCCAGCTCCTGGAGCAGACCCGGGAGCAGGTCATCCTGTGTGCCCAAGGCGATGACGGCATCTTTCATCTGGCTGAGTACTCCCTGCTGCTGGGGGTCAAGCGCAAAGATCTGGCTTTTCCGTTCCTGCCGTGAGACAGCGACTGAGGCGGTGTAGACGCTGAAGTCTCATGAAAGTACTTGAAAT
>Ga0137403_10008545_pt1 | contig 11461 bp, 11 predicted proteins | sample CZOMad2_1_16fung_FD_122057 | JGI IMG/M metagenome (GOLD analysis project Ga0137403, IMG submission 122057) | Vadose zone soil fungal communities from Angelo Coast Range Reserve, California, USA - CZOMad2_1_16fungal (Hybrid Assembly) | ecosystem: Environmental > Terrestrial > Soil > Vadose zone...
TGCCCGGTCGACAACGAGGTCGTCGAGCGCAGCTCGCTCGTCAAGGGTTACGAGTTCCAGAAGGATCAGTACGTGCGCTTCACCGACGAGGAGCTGAAGGCCCTCGAGGGCGAGGCGTCGAAGGTCATCGACATCGCCGAGTTCGTCCCGCTCGCCACCGTGGACCCGATCTACTTCGAGAAGACGTACTACCTGGGGCCCGACAAGGGGGGCGAGAAGCCCTACCGTCTCCTCGCGGACGCGATGGCCAAGAGCGACAAGGTGGCGCTCGCCACCTTCGTCATGCGCGGCAAGGAGAGCCTCGTGCTCGTCCGGCCCGCGCAGGATGGGCTGATGCTGCACACGATGTACTTCGCCGACGAGGTGCGCGACTTCGGCGAGATCGAGAAGGGTAAGTCGGTGAAGCTCCGCGAGGGCGAGCTCGGCCTGGCCGAGCGGCTGATCGGTGAGCTGTCGCACGACGAGTTCAAGCCCGAGCAATATCAGGACGCCTACCGGAACCGGGTGCTCGAGCTCGCGAGCTCCAAGGTCGAGGGCAAGGAGATCACCGCGGTCGAGCCGGAGGCGCAGCGCGCCCAGGTCATCGATCTGATGGACGCGCTCAAGCAGAGCCTGGCCAAGCGCGCTGGCGCCGCCGCGTCCGGAGACCAGGCCGCCTCGACTGCCAAGAAGCCCCCCGCGAAGGCACCCCGGCGCCCTGCCGCCCCCGACAGGAAGGCTCAAGGCGGCAGGAAGTAGCGCTCCGCCTCACGCTGCCGGCGCGTGCCGAAAAATGCGCCGCGCGGGTGACGGGCGGCGTCAGGATCCGGGAGGGTGGCGCTCGATCCTCCCGTTTATTCAGCTAGTTCCGGCCTGGCAACCGCATTGCACTGTCCCCAGTCATCGCAGCTCGTACTCCTTACTCCATTCCCCGGGGGAGCAGATGATGAGGACGCTGATCGGCTGGACCGTGGGCGCCGCGTGCGCCACCGTGATCGTGAGCGGGATCTCCCCGCTACCCGTGCAGGGCCAGGACGCCAAGCATGAGCGGAGAGACATCGAGACCTCGCGCCAGCAACTCCGCGACGCTTACCGGTCGGGTGATCCCGGGGCCATCAAGACGGCACGGGAGAACTACCAGAGGGCGCGCAACGAGCCATCGAAGGAAAAGCGCCGCAACGACGCTCAAGACCCGAAGTAGACCCGGCCGTCAACAGTCGTCTAGACGTCGGCGGGATGGCGCCGGTGCCAGTCGGTGGCCGACTGGTAGGCGCGGGCGGCGGCCAGGATCGTGTTCTCCTCCCAGGCCCGCCCCATGAACTGCAGGCTCGTCGGCAGCCCGCGCGCCCCGAAGCCGTTCGGCACCGCCACCGCGGGCAGGCCCGCGCCGTTGCCGACCGCGCCCATCACGTCGCGCGCGGTTCCCCGGATCGCGCTGCGCACCTCGCCTCCCAGCATCGCGGCCACCGTCGAGCGCCCGGGGGCCACCAGGGCATCAAGCGGGGCCAGCACCCGGTCCGCCTCGCGCGCCATCACGCCCCGCAGCCGCAGCGCCTTCAGGTAGTCCTTGGCGAGGATCGCGTCGCGCGCGTAGGCGGTGTAGCGGTCCTCCGGCGCAGTCAGGCCCGCGATGGCGCCGCTCTCGATCACATCCTCGAACGCGCTCGCCGCTTCCGCGAACAGGATGGTGCGGGTGATGTCGTCGTAGGGCAGATCCGGCAGCGCGACTTCCTCGACCGTCCCGAGCCCGCGCAGCGCCTCGAGCGAGCGCGCGAAGTTCTCCCGCACCGCGTCCTCGCAGCCGTCGGTGATGCCGCGCAGCACCCCGAAGCGAAAGCGCCGGCCCGCCGGATCACCCGCGTCGTAGCGGTAGGCCCGGTCGACCGTGGTCGGATCGGCGGCGTCGCGCCCCGCGATGGCTTCGAGCACCAGGCCGCAGTCGTCCGCGGTGAGGGCCAGCGGGCCGAGCTTGTCGAGCGTCCAGCAGAGGGCCATGGCGCCGTGGCGGCTCACCCGCCCGTAGGTCGGCCGCAGCCCCGCGAGGCCGCAGTTGCCGGCGGGCGAGAGGATCGAGCCCCACGTCTCCGAGCCGATGGCGAAGGGCACGAGCCCGGCCGCGACCGCGGAGCCCGAGCCGCTCGACGAGCCACCACTCCACGCCTCCCGGTTCCACGGATTGACGCCGGGTCCGGTGAAGGCGGCATTGGGCTGGCGGTAGCCCATGCCGCCCGCCAGCTCCACCATCGCAAGCTTCGCGCAGAGCACCGCGCCCGCCGCTTCCAGCTTGAGAATCGCCGTCGCATCGAAGTCGAAGCAGCGGTCCTTGAAGGGCGCGGCGCCCCACGTGGTCGGGATGCCGCCCGAGGTCGCCAGCAGGTCCTTGGCGCCGTACGGGATGCCGTGGAGCGGGCCCCGGTACCGCCCGGCCGCGATCTCCGCCTCGGCGCGCTGCGCCTGCTCGAGCGCACGGCCGCGCGTGACCGTGACCACCGCGTTGTAGCGCGGACCGAGGCGCTCCAGCCGATCGAGGAAGACCTCGGCCAGCGCGACCGGGGAGAGGCGGCGGGCGCGGATGCCCTCCGCGAGCTGACGCACCGGCAGGAAGACCACGTCCTCCGCCATCACGGCTCCGCGCGGTAGGCCGCGAAGGGCTGGGCGGGCTCGTCGGCATTGGTGAGGCGCACCGCGCGGAGCGCGCGCGCGGCCTGCACGATCCCCTCGATGGCGGTGCGCACGCCGGTCAGCTGGTCGGCGTCCAGGCGGCTCCCGTAGCGCGCGCGCACCAGGGCGAGCAGCGTCTCCACTTCGGCGCGAACCGCGTCCGCCTCGCTCATGCCGCCCGCATTCTAGCGGAGCCGAGGATCGAGCGCATCGCGGAGTCCGTCGCCCAGCAGGTTGAAGCCGAGCACGGCCAGGAAGATGGCCAGGCCGGGCAGCGCGGCCACGTGCGGCGCCACGTTCATGTACTGGCGGCTGCTGGAGAGCATGCTGCCCCAGTCGGAGGTCGGCGGCTGGACGCCCAGGCCGAGGAAGGACAGGCCGGCCAGGGCGGTGATCATGCCGCCCACGTTGAGCGTGACCGCCACGACGATCGGGGCGAGGCAGTTGCGCAGCACGTGCGAGAGCGAGAGCCGCAGCTCGGAGAGGCCGAGGGCGCGCGCCGCCTCCACGTACTCGGTCTGCTTCACCGCCAGCACGGTGGCCCGCACGATGCGCCCGTAGAACGGGATGTTCACGATCGCCACCGCGACCATCCCGTTGACGAGGCCCGGGCCGAGCGTGGCGATGATCGCGATCGCGAGCAGGAAGTACGGGAAGGCCATCAGGGTGTCGATCGAGCGCATCACCACCTGATCCACCCAGCGGCCCACGAAGCCCGCGAGCAACCCAAGCCCAGAGCCGGCCGCCGCGGCCAGCGCGGTGGCGGCGAGGCCGACCACGAGCGAGGTGCGGGCGCCGTAGAGGAGCCGGCTCAGCAGGTCCCGCCCGAACTCGTCGGTGCCGAGCGGGTGCCCGACCGTGAAAGGCCGCGCGAGCCGGCGCGCGGTGTCGATGGTATCCGGGTTGTGGGGCGCAAGCAGCGGGGCCAGCACCGCGGCGGCCCCGAGGACCATCACCAGGACCAGGCCGAACACCGCACTACCGCTCTTGCGGAACATCCGCGCCACCTCGGCCGCCCCGGAGCGACCGGCGGGCGCGAGAACCGACGTCGCGCGGGCGAGTGTCGAGCTACTCATAGCGGATGCGCGGGTCGAACACCGCGTAGAGCAGGTCCACGATCAGGTTCACCACCACGAAGGTGGTGGCGATCAGCAGCACGCCGCCCTGCACCAGCGGATAGTCGCGGGCCTGGATGGCGCGCACCATCATGGAGCCGAGCCCGGGCCACGAGAACACGGTCTCGGTGAGGATGGCCCCGCCGAGGAGATAGCCCACCTGTACGCCGATCACAGTGAGGATCGGATTGAGCGCGTTCTTGAGCACGTGCCGCGCGATGACGACCCGCTCCGCCAGGCCCTTGGCCCGCGCCGCACGCACATAGTCCTGGCGGATGATCTCGAGCACGCTCGAGCGGGTGAGGCGGGCCACCGCCGCCGCGGAGGCGGTGCCGAGGGTGATCGCGGGCAGCACGAGGTGCCAGAGCATGTCGGTGAAGCCGCCGCCGTAGGGCGAGACCATCCCCGCCGACGGAAACCACCGGAGCGACAGGGCGAAGACCAGGATCAGCATGATGCCGGTCCAGAAGACGGGCAGGCTCACGCCGGTCACCGCCACCGCCATGCTGAGCTTGTCGAGCCAGGAGTACTGCCGGGTGGCCGAGACGATGCCCGCGGCCAGCCCGAGGGTCACCGCGATGACGAGCGCGCCCGCGGTCAGCACCACGGTGGCCTTGAAGCGCAGCAGCACCTCGGGCAGCACCTCGCGCCCGAGCGGGATCGAGCGGCCGAGATCGCCCTGGACCACGCGCCCCATCCACTGGAAGTACTGCAGCGCCACCGGCCGGTCCAGCCCGAGGTCGCGGCGCAGGCGCTCCACGTCTTCCTTCGTGGCCTGCGCGCCCAGCATGATGGCGGCCGGATCGCCCGGGGCCAGTCGCATCACCCCGAAGACGAGCAGCGAGACCCCGACCAGGACGGGCAGCGCCAGCAGGACGCGGCGGACGACGTAGCCCTGGAGGCCCGCCCCTCCTACTGCAGCCACACCTGCGTCAGCACCAGATCGAAGTTGGGATGGAGCTTGAACCCCTGCACGCGCTTGCGGTAGACGATGACCTGCTTGCCGTGATCCACGAAGATCCACGGCGCGTCCTCCACCACCAGGCGCTGCGCCTCACGATAGAGCGGGATGCGCTCCTTCTCGTCGATGGTGGTGCGGCCCTTGCGCAGCAATTCGTCCACCCGCGGGTTCTGGTAGAAGCCCGCGTTGAACGCGGGCGGGAACCGGTCGGAGGACAGCAGCATGTACATCATGTGGTCGGGATCACCGATCGACGGGTTCCAGGACATCTCGGCCATGTCGGGGCCGTCGAGATATTTCTTCAGATAGGCGCCCCACTCCATGGTCTGGATCTTGGCGCGCACGCCCACCGCGGCCAGATTCGCCTGGATCACGGTGCCCATCTCGACCGGCGACTGCATGCCGGAGCCGGACTCGGGCACGAAGAAGGTCACGTCGAAGCCGTTGGCGAAGCCCGCCTCCTTCAGCAGGGCCTTGGCCTTCTCGGGATCGTACGGGTACCGCTGCGTCTTGTCCTCGTGGTACGCCCCGTACACCGGCGAGAGGGGCGTGGTCGCCACGATCGCGGTGCCCTTCAGGATGTCGCGGATGATCGCGTCCTTCTGCACCGCGTAGTTGAGCGCCTGGCGCACCCGCTTGTCCTTCAGGGCGGCGTGCCGGGTATTGAGCGCCACGTACCAGACCGCCGAGGAGTTGGTCTCGGCCACCACCACGTCCGGATCCTTCCGGAGATCGGCCAGACTATCCGGCGGCACGTCCATGGTCAGGTCGATCTCGCCGGTCTTGATCGCGGACAGCCGCGCCTGCGCCTCGATGATCGGCACGTAGATGGCCTGGCGGACCTTGGGCGCCCCGCCCCAGTACTGGTCGTTGCGCGCGAGCACCACGCGTACGCCCGGCTCCCACGTCTCGAGCTTGAAGGGCCCGGTGCCGACCGGGTGCTTCACGATGTCCTTGCCCCACTTCTTGAGCGCGTCGGGGCTGTAGATGTAGAGCGAGTGGTGCGCCAGGTACTGGAGAAACGGGGTCAGCGGCGACTTGAGCCGGATCTGCACCGTAGTCGGGTTCACCACCTCGACGCCCGCGACGTTACCCAGGAAGCCCTTCACGTACGGGTAGGTCCCGGTCGCGTAGAACGGCCCCTGGTCGTTCAGCTGCCGGTCGAAGCAGAACTTCACCGCCTCGGCGGTGAGCGGGGTGCCGTCGTGGAACTTCACGTTCGGCCGCAGGTGGAAGGTGTAGGTGAGCCCGTCCTTGGAGATGTCCCACGACTGGGCCAGCCCGGGGATGATCTTGTAGGTCCCGAGCTCCTGCGCGGTGAGCCCCTCGAACAGCCGCTTGATCACCCGAGTAGAGTTCAGATCGGTGATCTGGGGCGGGTCCATGGTGACGGGCTCGGCGAGCAGCCCGATCACCATCGCGTCCTTCGGCGGCGCCGCCGTCGCGGTGGATACGGCAACCACTGCCAGCAGCACCAACCCGATTCCCCACGCGCGCCGTCTCGACATACGATCCTCCCCCGGAAGTGGTCCCGCCGAATGCCCCGCATAGTGCCCCAAGGGGCCGAGCTTGGCAACGGCCACGCGCGGGGCTAAGATCGCGGGGTCTCTCACCGAACCAGGAGGAACTCGAGATGGCCAAGCGAATGCTCTTCATCGGCGCGGGTGCGATCGGCAGCTACCTGGGCGCGTTCCTCGCGCGGGCCGGGCACGAGGTCACCCTGGTGGATCCGTGGCCCGAGCAGGTCGAGACGCTGCGCCGCCAGGGCATCGCGGTGACGGGCCCCCACGATCCCTTCGAGGCCAAACCCGTCGCGCTCCACGTGCACGAGCTGCAGCGGCTCGACTCGGACTTCGACATCGGGTTCATCGCCATGAAGGCCTACGACACCGCGTGGGCGACCTGGATGGCCCTGCCCCATCTCAAGCCCGAGGGCTACCTCGTCCCCGCCCAGAACTGCTGGAACGATCCCATCGTGGCGGGCATCGCGGGGGCGGAGCGCTCGGTCGGCCTCATCATGTCGAAGATCGGCGTCGCCCTCTGGAAGCCGGGCCAGGTGGAGCGCGGCATGGAAAAGGGCCAGGGCGCCGGACACGACGTGTTCCGGGCGGGCGAGCACGACGGGCGCATCACCGAGCGGGTCACCGAGCTGGCCGAGATCATGAGCGTGGTGGACGGGGCGCGACCGACCGACAACCTGTGGGGCGAGCGCTGGTCCAAGCTCTGCGCGAACTGCATGGGCAACCCGGTGCAGGCCATGACCGGGCTCGGCTCGGTCGAGATCGCGAAGCAGGCGCGCGGCCGCGAGATCACCATCCGCATCGCGCAGGAGTCCGCCGCGGTGGGGCTCAAGCTCGGCTATCGCATCCCCAAGTTCAACGGCCGCGAGGCCGAGCAGTGGGCGCAGGCCGGCCGCCCCGACGTCTACCAGGAGCTCGACGCCGGGCTCACCCCCAAGGAGGGCGGCTCCGCCCGCAACTGGCGCGCCTCGATGGCCCAGGATGCGATCAAGGGCCGCCGCAGCGAGATCGACTACATGAACGGGCTCGTGGTGGACAAGGGCCGCGAGGTCGGCGTGCCCACGCCGGTGTCGAGCGCGGTGGTCGCCCTGATGCGCGAGGTGGACACGCGGACGCGGAAGCCCGCGCCCGAGCACATCGAGCTCGCGCTCAAGCGCGCGGGGAGCTGACCCTCCCTCGGGATCAATCGGATCAACGAATCGGGGGCAGCTCGCTGACCCGGAGGTTGGTGAAGAGCACCTCCATGCCCCGCTGGTCCACGTAGAGCCCGAGCGTACCGCTGGCCTCCGTGGCCAGCTCCGCGGTCGCCACCGGCCGGCCGTTGACGTAGGCCACGATGGACCGGTCGCGCAGCTCGACGGCCAGCGTATTCGGGGCTCCGTACTCGGTCTTCACGCTCCGGGTCGCGGTGGGCGGTACCGGGTAGTTCCACTTCCCGCCGCTCCAGCTCGCGACCCGGTAGGTGCCGTTCGCGGTGAGCCCGAGCGTGGCGAAGGTGCGGTTGTCGGCCCCGCCGCGGCTCCCGAACATGAGCCCGAACGCGCCTTCCCGTGTGCCCTTGCGCAGCCGGGCGGTGATCTCGATGCGCACGCCGGCCGGAAACACCTCCGGGTGCACCGGGCCGAGCAGGCACGGGGCGGACGCCGCGATGTTCTCGACGACGAAGCCGTCGTCCGCGTAGCCCGACCGGCAGATGGTGCCGGTGCCCGCCGCCCAGTTGCGGGGCACGCGGAGCTGGTCGTCGAAGAGCACCCGGGGGCCGGCGGCGATCACGGTGCGCGGCTCGGTCGCAGGCGCGCAGGCGGTGGCGACGAGCGCCAGGGCCAGCGTCAGGACGAGCCGCGACATCGATCGCCTCCAGGATCGTGAGGGTGAGCACTGCTGGCCGTGGGCCACCTCACCTTTTACACTACACCGCGGTCAAACGACAGCGGCGAGGGGGCCACCCATGCGCGGAATCGTCTTCACCGGCAACCGACAGCTCGAGCTCCGAGACTTCCCCGATCCCACGCCCGGCCCGGGCGAGGTGGTGCTGGAGATCAAGGCCTCCGGCATGTGCGGCAGCGATCTCAAGTTCTACCGCGCCGACGGCAACGAGACGGCCTCCCTCGGCCTGGGCGGCAGCGGCAAGAAGGTGATCGCGGGACACGAGCCCTGCGGGGTGATCGCGGCGGTCGGTCCCGGCGTGAGCGAGACCGAAGGACGCGTCGGCCAGCGCGTGATGAACCACCACTACACCGGCTGCGGCCACTGCAAGCACTGCCGCGTGGGGTGGTCGCAGCTCTGCAAGGCCGGCATCACCGTCTTCGGCGCCACCGGGGACGGCGCCCACGCGAAGTACATGAAGGTGCCCGCCCGCACCAACGTGCCCCTGCCCGACGAGCTCACCTTCGAGGAAGGCGCGGCGGTGTCCTGCGGCACCGGCACCGCCTACGGCGCGCTCAAGCGCATCGACGTGTCCGGTCGCGACACCCTGGCCGTGTTCGGCCAGGGCCCGGTCGGCCTCTCCGCCACCATGCTGGGTGTGGCGATGGGCGCGCGCGTCATCGCGGTGGACATCGCGGCCGAGCGGCTGGCCCTCGCGAAGCAGTTCGGGGCCGACGCGCTCATCAACTCGCGCGAGACCGACCCGGTCAAGGCCATCAAGGATCTGACCCACGGGGAAGGCGCGGAGGCCACCATGGACTGCACCGGCCTGCCCGAGCCCCGGGTGGCCGCGGTGCAGAGCGCCGCCACGTGGGGGCGCATGTGCTTCGTGGGCGAGGGCGGCGCCACCACCCTCGACGTGAGCCGCGACCTGATCCGCAAGCAGCTCACACTGGTCGCCTCGTGGACGTTCAGCGCGATGGGCCAGTGGGAGTGCGCGCGCTTCGTGGCCGATCGCAAGATCCCCCTCGGCCGGATCTTCACCGACCGTTTCCGTCTGGATCAAGGCGTCGACGCCTACAAGCGCTTCGACACGCAAACGACCGGCAAGGGTGTGTTCACGTCCTTCTAGGAGACTCATCGTGCCCGACGTCAAGATCCTCGGCATTCCCGGCAGCCTGCGCCAGGCGTCCTTCAACCGCTTCGCGCTCCGGGCCGCCCAGTCACTCCTGCCCCCGGGCGCGAGTCTCGATCTCTTCGAGCTCGAGGGGATTCCCCCGTACAACCAGGACCACGACAAGCAGCCGCCGGCCCGGGTGGTGGAGCTCAAGACCAGAGTGCGCGCGGCGGACGCGGTGCTCTTCTCCACGCCCGAGTACAACTACTCGATGCCCGGCGTGCTCAAGAACGCGATCGACTGGGCGTCGCGGCCCTACGGCGACAGCGCGTGGCAGGGCAAGCCGGTGGCGGTGATGGGCGCCTCGGTGGGCATGCTGGGCAGCGCGCGCGCCCAGTACCACCTGCGCCAGTGCTTCGTCTTCCTGAACATGTACCCGGTCAACCGGCCGGAGGTGCTGATCGCCAACGCGGCCCAGCGCTTCAACGAGAAGGGGGAGCTGACCGACGAGAGCTCGCGCGAGCAGATCCGCAAGCTGCTCGCGGAGCTCGTGGCCTGGACCTGTAGGCTGCAGACCTAGCCGACCGCCGGGCTGCCAACCCGCGTCACCCGGTGGTCGGCGGGCGTCACTGGGCCGTCGGGGCCCCCACCGGCGTCGGCAGGTGCAGTCGCCAGACCACCACATTGTTGCGGGCTTCCGGCGAGGATTCTTCGGGGTTCGGGTGGCACGCCTCTCGCTATTGCCGCGCTCATGCGCTATCTCCGTCAAGCGCTCGTTGGCCTCAGCGTCGGGTTGAGCTTCCTCAGCGCCCTCGGATACGTGCTCGACCTGTACGTCGATGGCCAGAAACCCCCTCCGCCGCGCCCCCGGAAAGTGTGCTTCGTCCCTCTCGGACCGTTCCCCGAGGAACAGCTCGCCGAGCTGCAGCGATTCTACGAGAGCCGGCTCGGGCTGAAGATCGAGACCGTCGCGCCGATCCACCTGGAGCCGTCGGTGATCGACAGCAAGCGGCGCCAAGTGATCGCCGAGGAGCTCATTGCCCTGATCCGGCGAACCCACCCGGTGCTGGCCAATGATTTCGGCGTCGCCATTGTCGGCCTCACCGCCGAGGACATGTACATCAAGGCCTTGTCATGGAACTTCGCGTTCGCGTATCGCGAGGAGGATCACTTTGCGCGCATCGCGGTCGTGTCGTCGGCCCGGATGGACCCGGCCTTCTACGGGGAGCCGCCCAACGTCGCGCGACTGGAAGAGCGCTTCCGGAAGGTCGTGACGAAGAACATCGGCCTCATGTACTACCATCTCCCGCCCAGCCGCGATCGGCGCAGCGTCATGTTCGGCCGGATCCTCGGCCTCGATGACCTCGACCGGGTGCGCGAAGACCTCGAGGTGCGGTCGTGACGGTCGCCGGGCCGACCGGCGTGGAGGGAGCGCTCATCCAGGCCTTCGCCTACCTCCGGGCCGGTCAGCACGAACCGGCGCTTCGCGCCGCCCGCGGCGTCATCGCGGCCGAGCCGCGGGAGCCGGCGCCTCATCTCCTCGCCGGAGAGGCGCTGCGGCATCTCTCCCGCGGCGATGAGGCGGGCCGCCACCTGCGCGAAGCCCTCGCGCTCGCGCCGGAGTGGGCGATGGTTCACATCGCCCTGGCCGCTTTTCACCGCGAGCGACGGGAGCACTCGAAGGCCGAGCGCCATGCCCTGAAGGCGATCGAGCTCGATCCGATGGAGAGCGCGGGCTGGAGCGAGCTCGGCCTGGTCTACCACGAGCAGGGCGACCAGGTGAACGCCCAGCGATGCGTCACGCGCGCGCTCCAGATCGCGCCGCGGTCTGCCCCCGCGCTGAACCTGCTCGGCTCGATCCGCCTCGCGAGCCCGGAAACCACTCTCGAAGCGGCCGAGGCGTTCCGTCAGGCCCTGGCCGCGGATCCACGTGATGCCTTCTCGAAGAACAACCTGGGCGTGGCCAGCATGGAAAAGGGCGACCACGCGGGAGCCGAGCGGCACTTCCGCCAGGCGCTCGCCGCGCGGCCGACCCAGCCGATCTTCCGCCGCAATCTCTACGCGGCCCTCCGCGGTCAGTCGCGCGCCTACCGGCTCCTGACGCTGCCGTGCCAGCTTTCATTGTCCCTGTCGGGCACCTACGGCGGATACCTGGGCACCGCCATCGGCGCCGGGGTCTGGGTGCTCATCCTGAACATCCTGGCGGACCCCTACGGTCCGTTCCAGGACGTCCGCCTCGGCG
>Ga0137403_10008546_pt1 | contig 11460 bp, 8 predicted proteins | sample CZOMad2_1_16fung_FD_122057 | JGI IMG/M metagenome (GOLD analysis project Ga0137403, IMG submission 122057) | Vadose zone soil fungal communities from Angelo Coast Range Reserve, California, USA - CZOMad2_1_16fungal (Hybrid Assembly) | ecosystem: Environmental > Terrestrial > Soil > Vadose zone...
CAGTCCAGGAACCAGTGCGGCTCTGCCGCCGCACAGTGCGGAAAGGCTCCGCCTTTCCGACGCTTGCTCTTTTTCTTTTGAGGCTCGCCGCAACTTGAGGCGTAGCCTCCAGTAATTTTAGAAATTTGGCGTTAAGGCAGAGCCTTACCGCACTGTGCGGCGGCAAAGCCGCAGGGCCGAAAACGGACTGAGTGGACCGAAGGGGGGAAATTAACGCGCGCCGCCCCTGGCACTACGCGCCAGCGGTTGCTTTACTTTCTGGTACTCGGCGACGCGCTTCGCAATGGTGTTTCGGTGGATCCCCAGCGCCTTGGCAGTTTTTGATAGATGATCGTTGTTCCGAGACAGAGCCTTCTTTATGTAGAGTCTTTCGAATTCGCTCACCGCTTCGGCAAGCAGAATACGGCCATCCAGCATTTCGTCAATTAAGGCTTCAAGGCGCGCACGCATGTCTCTCATGAATTCCTAGGGAAAAGTGAATTAAGCACAAACAATCTCAGAGCTCCTTGCCCGTTAATAGCCGGTGAGCTTCCAGATAGCGAGCAGTTGTGGCGGAGGCGACTTCTGTCGGAATTGGCGGAGCTGGAGGCTGCTTGTCCCAGGCAAGTGTCTCCAGGTAGTCACGAACAAACTGCTTGTCAAACGATGGTTGTGATTTACCGGGGCTGTAACTTCCTGCGGGCCAAAACCTGGAGGAATCCGGAGTTAAGGCTTCGTCAACGAGAATGATTTCACCGTGCTGGTCGCGGCCAAATTCAAACTTGGTGTCGGCAATAATTATTCCCCGACCGCGGGCATAGGTGCGGGCTTCATTGTAAAGGCGCAGTGAAGTTTCGCGCAGGTAGTTTGTCGTTTCTGTCCCCAGCAGGTTGCGCACTTGTTCTTCACTGATGTTTTCGTCGTGGCCTGCTTCCGCTTTTGTAGACGGAGTAAAGATTGGCTCCGGGAGTTCGGCGGACTCGGGAAGATCTTCCGGAAGCTTATGGCCGCAGACTTCACCGGTCCGCAAGTAATCCTTCCAGCCAGAACCGACGAGGTAGCCTCTGACTACACACTCCACCGGGAAAACTTCAGTTCTGCGCACCAGCATGGACCGTCCCTGCAACTCCTGTGTTTGCTGAACAGCTTCAGGCATTCGTTGCGGGTCGATTGTGATGAGATGGTTCGGAACAATATGAGCAAGTTTTTCAAACCAGAACTTCGAAAGGGAAGTTAAAACTTCGCCCTTGCGTTCTATGGCAGTAGGTAAGATGCAATCGAAAGCTGAGATTCGATCGGTAGCGACGATCAGAAGCTGCTCATCACCAACCGCATAGACGTCCCGCACTTTTCCACGTCTTACTAACTTCAAATCAGCAAGAGTTGTTTGTAAAAGAGCAGCGGCATTCATCGTAGTAGTTTTGACTTGCTTCCGATTCACATCGCGAAGTTGCAACAGATTGTTGAGAAGCGGCGAGCGAGATTCTGCTCGCGGAAAAAAGCTTTGTCAAGAAAGCGATAGTTTTAAGTTTGAAATACATCAACCTAAAGCGATCAGATCTCTGAACAAGTACACCGACGCTACGCGTCGAAGACACTTGATCAGGGTTTCCTGATAAATTAGACGCGCCATGAATTCGTCCAGGTATCTTGCGCTACGCTTCGTCTTGTATGCATAGGCTGGGTCTACATCTGCGGCGGCGAAGCCGCGGCGGAGATCGAGTGCTACAACTCCAAGGCAATCTTTCCCCACTGTGCGGCGGCAAAGCCGCAATGGTTAATCGAGTATCGCGCTTGAAAAGCAGGGGTTCCAAGTCGGGAGGGTTTCAAGGTAGACCGCTTTCCATGTAACATTGGTTACGACTCAATTGCAGAAAGTTACGCGATGAGATACTGCGCGCCGGTTACGCAAAACGAGATCAAATCGTCGCCCCATTTCCTGAGGAGGAGTAATTAACCAAATGAACAACGGTCTTTTTCGTCGAGAGCTTTCGGCTCTCTCCCTGGCCCTACTGATGGTGCTTGGGCAGGCTTCCTTTGGACGGCCGGCTCCCGATTTTGACAAGCAGCTTCAGACTCCGCAGCAGTCGCGTCCTTTCCCGCCAACGCAATACATTCCTGATCACGACTTCGACACGCGCCATGTCGCTTTGGATCTACGATTCGATTGGGAACGTGAGCAACTAATCGGCATTGAAACGATGGTTTTCAAACCCTTGCTTGCGAATCTGAAAAGCATCGACTTGGATGCCGCGGACATGACGATAGCGTCCGTAAAGTTGGTCAATGGCGGGCCACTTCAGTTTGAGGTGGATCCGGTCAAGCAAAAACTGCGGATTGCGCTTGGCCGAGCCTATCAACCTTCCGACGAATTAACGATAGTCACTGAATATCACACGAATGGCCCCCAGAATAAGCTTCCGGGTTTGGTGGGAGCGGCGCTCAGATTTATCAAGCCCTCGCCTGACGATCCGACGCGGCCGAAGCAAATCTGGTCACAGGGCGAGAGTGAATACAACCACTATTGGTTTCCTGTTTACGATCATCCAAATGATTTTTTCACTTCCGAACTCACCGCCACTGTCGAGAAGCCACTGACGGTGGTTTCAAATGGAAAACTGCTCGACACCAAAGACAACAACGATGGGACGCGCACCTTCCACTGGAAAATAGATCAGCCACACGCGAGCTATCTGACGTCGATTATTGTTGGCGAGTACACCCCGATAATTAGCGAGTACCAGGGCATTCCGATAATCACCAACGTCTATCCTAATGAGGTTAAGGAAGGCAAAGTAACTGCGGCCCGCTTGGCCGAAATGGTGAAGTTCTTTTCCGAGAAGACCGGTTTGAAGTACCCCTACGCAAAATATGCACAAACAACGGTGCGCGATTTCGGTGGTGGCATGGAAAACATTAGCGCGACAACGCAAACAGACAACATGATCCATGATGCGCGTACTGAGTTGGACTCAAACACAGACGGTCTACAGTCACACGAACTCGCTCACCAATGGTTTGGCGATTACGTGACTTGCCGCGATTGGTCAGACATTTGGCTGAACGAGAGCTTTGCCACGTATTTTCAGGCGATGTGGGATGAGCATAAGTTGGGCGGCGACGATTTTCTTTATTCGGACGTGAAAGCAAATCAGGACGCCTACTTCACAGCGTGGAAGCAGGGCAATCGTCGTCCGATAGTGACTAAAAATTACGCCAACCCGGATGCCGTTTTCGACACCTATGCCTACCCGCGCGGTGGCGCCGTCCTCCACATGTTACGGAAGACGCTGGGCGAAGATAATTGGTGGCGAGCAATCAACTACTATCTGCGCAAGTATGCAAACCAGCCGGTTGAGACGGAACAGTTTCGGATCGCAATTGAAGAGTCAACCGGACAGGCAATGGATTGGTTCTTCGACGAGTGGCTTTACCGGATGGGCCATCCCATTTTTCGAGTAACGCAAGACTATGATCCCGCCACGAAGGCCCTCAAACTCTCGGTGGAACAGCTGCAGACCATTGACAATAGTTCGCAGTTTCCGCAGGTCGCGCTCTTTCAGACACCAGTCGAAATAGAGATTGGGACAGCTTCTGGAACACGACTGGAGCGCGTTCAGATCCTGCCGAAGAAAGAGCAAAGCTTTACGCTGGCGGTTGACTCAAAACCTTTGCTCGTCAATTTCGATTACCGCGGCACGTTGATCAAGGAGGTGTTATTCGACAAGACGACTGAGGATCTGGCCTATCAGTTAACTCGAGACGAGGATGTCCTGGGAAGGGTTTGGGCACTCGGGCAACTTGCCAGCCGGGTCACCGCGCCGACGATCCCGGAAATTGAAAAACAGCGAATCGCAGGTGACATCGCAAATGCGGTAACGCGCGATAAGTTTTGGGGCGTACGAGTCGATGCGGCAACGGCGCTGGCGAATGTAAAAGATCCCCGCGCCCGCGCGGCCCTGGTGGCCGCTACCAGGGATCCAAATGCTCGCGTTCGTGCCCGTGCGGTAACTTCACTGGCCAGTTCAAAAGACCCTTCACTGGCAAGTTTCTATGAGAAGTTATTGAGCGACGCGAGTTACGCGGTAATCAAAGCCGCAGCTTTAGCCCTTGGCGGGACCCAGACTCCCGGTGTGTACGAGGCTCTGGCGAAGCTGCTCAATATTCCCTCCTGGCGGGACAACATAAAGATCTCGGCCTTGTTCGGCCTAACGGAATTACAGGACAAGCGAGCGTTGGACGTCGCAATCCGTTACTCGCAGAAAGGGAGCGTCCCGGCGGTAAGGGCGGCGGCGATACGTCTCCTGGGCAGAATTGGCGGCGATGATCCCAGGGCGTTTACTCTCATTTCCGACACGGCAACGAAGGCATTCGCGAATGGTGACTACAGTCTTGCGACAGCCGCCGGGGAGGCGCTCGTTAGCTTAGGCGATCCTCGGGGGCTCGCGGTTTTGGAGCAAATAGGTCAGGACGCCTCGGTCACGCCACGTTTGAAAGAGCAGGTCACTCAATATCAGGAACAACTGCGAAAGGTAGTAGCTGGGGCCGGGAGTCCAGGGCCGTCCCACCCTTAGGTGCCGGAGAGTCTTACCCCTCGCAGTGTCCTGAAAGCAAGCAATCGGTCGAAAGGGAGCGGCTTGGAAAGACCCCAAGCGGATAGTTATGACGGGTCCAGGTTGGTCTTATCGCGACGCCAAGTTTTCTGGAATTGCTGTTTGGTCTTTCCAATCCTGAGGACTCTTGTGGCTTTGCCGTTGAACCAGCGAAACTTAAGGCTTGAGTTTGGAAAGTTTGTCCTGTAGTATTCTTTCGCCCGAGTGGCGTCGTACCCCATGACGCCAACCTCCGAATCTCCTGCTTGTCAGCTTCTAAACGAGTCATTCTGATGACAACTACAGCTACTGACAAACAGAAAACTTCCAGGGATAACCTTCCACCCGCTGAACCAACCGAGCGCAAGATTTCCCTGCTTGTCGTCGAGGACGATGAAAACATTTCGAGCGCTATCAGCGAGTATTTCTCTCGCGCAGGTTACAGCGTAAAAACCGTGGAAGATGGCTTGATGGGTGTAAAGTCAGCGCTGGATGATCCTCCGGATGCTGTCGTCCTTGATCTCATGTTGCCAAAAATGGACGGTCTGGCTGTTTGCCGGGAGCTGCGGGAAAAAGCAGGACACCTGCCGATTCTGATGCTCACCGCTAAGGACGATGTGGTTGACAAAGTACTTGGCCTTGAAATGGGTGCGGATGATTACATCACCAAGCCCTTCAGCCTGCGCGAACTTGAAGCCCGGATTAAGTCGGTGCTTCGTCGCAGTAAGACGCCTGCAAACGCAGACGGCGCTAAAGACGAGGCTCCTATCATTCGCGGAAGGCTACGTATCGATCCAGCACGACGAGAAGTTACGATTGGAGAGAGACAGGTAGAGCTGACTCCAAAGGAGTTTGACCTCCTGCGGCTCTTCGCAGCGAACCCGGGCAGGGTCTTTCCACGCAAGTACCTGCTTGAGAAGATTTGGGACTACTCTTATGAAGGCTACGATCGGACTATTGATTCACACATCAACCGGTTGCGAGCCAAGATCGAAGAGAACCCAGAAAACCCTCAGATGGTTTTGACCGTTTGGGGAATTGGCTACAAGTTTAGCGACGAACAATAACTTCGAGTTCGTCGTCTCACCAAAACGCCAACGGCGGTGCTGGTATAGACCGCTCCTGGACTTTCCTTCCCAGCCGGCCAAGGCGAACCAAGCCGAAAAGCTTCCCGGCGCACCTTCACACCATGAAGAATTTTTTAAATCAAGCACGTTGCACAACTTTTTGTGTGGCCAAAAAAACGGACTCGCGGCTGAGACTTACCGCCGCTTCTGTTCTGTTGTTGGTTGTTATCACTGTCTTTACTCAGGTGGCTTCTCAGGCTCAAGGGTCGTATGCCCCGAGCAAAGTATCGGATGTTTCAGCTCAGCCTTTCGCAAATGGCACCTTGGTCTCAATCGCAGCCGACAGCCCGCTGGGCCGACCACAGAATTGGCAGGACAGCGAGGGCTACCATTTGGTAATTCCCAACACCGTCGCCGCCGATTCGCTGAAGGCGGCGCGCGGAGTAAGAATTCGCAGCTTGGGCACTTCGCTGGAAGTGCTCCTCCAAATCACGCCGGGCTCAAAAGTTAGCTTGCTGTCGGAGGGCAATCATCTCAAGCTCGTTGTCGATGGGAAGCTGGAACCACGTTCCCTGAGCGGAGCTGGTTCACCCGGGGAGACCGCCCACAGCACCGGCAACTGGCGCCCGTTAACAGGCCCGATTTCGAACCTCCCGCCCGAACCATTCCCTAAACGGACCGCGGCAGTTCCCGAAGCCGACCCGTCACGGGTCGAGATTCAGGCAAAAGACGAAGGTCTGTTAGCTTCAGTTTTTTCCGGAACCAGTCTTTTCGTCGTAATGGCCTTAGGGTTGTTTGGTCTACTCGTTTCCCGAGAACTTCGTTCGCGTCAGGAACTGGCGCAAACGGCTGAAACTGCTTTGTCCAGGGACGACGAATCCCTTGAAGATCAAATGGGCCAAGGAAAAGCTTCTGAAGGGCGCGGTTCCCAAAAGGGTGACGTTAATTCGAGTTTAGTGAAGTCAAACGGATCCGACGCCACAAATGGATTGTCACAACAGTCGGTCGCTCGCCTGCCGGTTCCCGGTCCCAGCTCTCTCTACGGAGCGTATCGAATAGATCAAGAAGTTGGGAAACTGGTTCTTGGTCAGCCTCACCGAACGGACGTGCTTGCATCCCGCGCCATCGACGACCGGCGCGCGATCGAGACTTCGTTGATCAAAGGCGTCAATGCACTTGACCTGGATGAGAGTGCTCGCCTCCGGGCGCGCGGAGCTTTGGAGGAGTATGGATTCGTCGCGCGCCGATGCGCGGCGTTACTTGTTTCGCCTGATCCCTTTGACCGCACCTCGGCGGCGCGCTGTCTCGGCGAGATCAAATCGGAGGCGGCCTTGCCATTTCTACTGGAGGGACTGCACGACTCGGAATCGATTGTGCGGAATCAGGCTGTCATGAGCATTGGCGAGTTGAAACTTCCCTCCGCTATCGGAGCCTTGCTGGACATTGCCAGAACCCGCCCCGACGTTCCCAGCGGCTTGTTGAGCCGCGCGCTGAGTGCCTGCTCAGTGGAAGGACTCGGCTTCTTAGGTTCGATTCCGGCGCAACTGGGAATGGTTAGTGACGCGAGCATTATTAGAGAGATTACTCATCTCGAACCATCTTCGTCGGTTGAAGAATTGCCGGAAAGCTCCGACGATGAACAACTAACGCAGGCTCTGTCGTTACTCAAGAGTAGTGACATGCACGAGCGCTCCGAAGCGTTGAAGACCCTCGCCCAGTTTCGAATTCAGAGTTCCGTAAGGGCGCTGGCGCTGGCTGCCCGTCAGGATTCCGAGCCGAACATTCGCTCCGTCGCCATTTCCAGTTTGGGCTCAATAGACCACCAATCAGTTTTCCCAGCCATCTTGATTGGCATGGCAGACAACGCTCGTGAAGTTAGAGCTGCTGCGGCGCGTGCGTTGAGTCGCTTAAGCTTCGATCGCGCTGACGCCTATGTCCGCGTTATTGAGACCGGCGATCAAGACACGATCCGCGATGTCGCCATGGCATGCATACAGGCAGGGATCGTCTCTCAAAATCTTGATCACCTGGCCAGCAGCGACCACCGTCAAGCCTACGAAACCTTCTCGCTCATTTGCTTGTTAGCCAAAGCAAAGGTGAACGATCCAATTTTGGAAGCGATCGCCGGTCATTCAAGCGTCGAGGTCCGTCTAAGAGCAATACATTTGCTGGCCTCGACTGGTCAACCGGGAACACTTGAGCAGTTGCGATTGCTCTCCGCTCGCGATGAAATTCACGAAGAAGTGAAAACGGCGCTGCTTGAAGCGATGTACAAGTTAGATCAGCCCCAGCCTTTGGAAGAGAAAGTTGTCGAACCATTGGCGGTTGATAGTGCACCGAAATTTGAAACCCCTGAAGCAGAAGGTGTCGTGGCCGATGTTGCGCTTGATCTCATACCGATGCCCCAGCCCGAAGACCAGCGCGGGCTTGAAGCGGGGGTTGAGTTGAAGTTAGACGAATTGGAATTGTGATTCTCGGGGCCGGAGGCTGTCGAGTTATGACTGTTCAGTCGCTCATAGAGACTTGTGCGGAGCTTGGAATAAAGCTCGCACTTAAGGAAGACGACAACGATCGGCTTCGAGTAGCTGCGCCGAAAGGTGCGCTAACCACCCCTTTGCGTGATGCTCTTGCCGCCCACAAACCTGATCTGATTGCCATTCTTAAGGCTAATGAACAAGCCCAGTCACGCTTAAACCAGCAGGAAGCTGAAGCGGAAGCACGCGTAATAGCGGGCCAGGCTCGTCTCGAGCCGGATGAAGAAGATCTTTCAAAGTCATTTGATCAACCTTTTCAGTTGGAGACGCTTTCGCCGGAGTATTCTTCGCCGGAGTTATCCCGGGTTCGGAACAGCCCGAACATTAGCGAGGACAATCCCGATCTTCTGATGATCAAAGACGACTCAGTTCATGAAGAGGCGTCGAAAGAGATCGAAACTTTTCTTGCGGAAAAGGGAATTATCTCCGCGGAAGACGACCACGGTATTCCTTCCGACGTGTTAAAACGACTTAGCAGCCCGGAAGCCGGTGAACGCAAAGCGGCCCTCGCTGAGGTGTTGCGCTCAGGTGGTGATGATGCTTTTCGTCATATCACCGCTGCGTTTGACGATCAGTCGGCTGACGTTCGCAACGCGGCAGCGCGTGCGCTCTACGACCTGCAATCCGACCGCGCAGCCACCTTTACCAGAGCGCTGCGTGAGGGCACACCTGAACGAAGCCGCAAGATCGGGCAGGCTCTGGCTGCCTCCGGACTCGCGAGCGAGGCTGTCGGCAACCTGACCGGAGAAAGCCGCGAGAAGACCTATGACGCCTTTTCGTTGCTCTTCCTGATGGCCAAGGCCGGTGAGGTTCAACTTTTGATGCGGGCGATCGAAGATTATCCGAACCTTGAAGTTCGCATTGCCGTGGTTAAGCTTCTCGCCCTCAGTGGCCAGCCTGAAATAGTTCCGGCATTTCGTCACCTCGCCGCTCGCGGGTCACTTCCATCGGAAGTGCGCTCAGTGCTGATGGAAGCCATTTACCAGATTAGCAGTCAGGCTCGTGAGAGCGCGCCGTCCGCGGCGTAGAAGAGGGAAAACGTGAAAGCGTAGAGGGCAACGGAAAGACTGAGCCAGCCACTGGGCCCCTGGAGTGAAGAGCAACTTCTTCCGGGGCCCTTTTCTTTTGTGCTGCGTTCACCTGGGAACCATATCGCACCCACGATTTCCTCCGGTCGGGGTCTCCAGGATTGGTCAATTGGCTATCAAGCTTTGAAGGTAGGGAGCTTAAGAAATTCGCAATACTTTTGCTAGCAATCCGTAACCACTTATTGTATGCTGCGCTTCGGTTTGTACAAGATATAGGCTCGGCTGAGTCATGTTGGCGATAAGGGTAATGGCTACCGGCTTCTCTGAGTCCTCCGAACCGGGATCCACCGGAACGGATGTCTTTCAAACCTGCTACCGCTACTTCGCTCTGAAGTCCTTTCCCTGACCTGGGCGTTGCAGTCAGTGTTTCGAAATTTGAAACTGGAGGGGGCGCAATGTTTTCTAGTTCCATAAAAAGCACGATCGGGACTCTGGGAGTAACATCTATCTTGATGCTTTCTGGTTCCATTCAGGCGCAGAACAGCGTATCTAAGGGCCAACCTGCCGCCGTAACAATCCTCGACAGCACAAAGGAACAAGATGGCCTAACTGGCTCCGTGCGGAGAGTCAGGACGGAGTCTGCGAAGCTGGAACTTCAAGGAGAAAAGCTGGTAGAAGGGCCACGGCAGTTGCTGGAAATCACGACTTATGGCCCCAGGGGAAACAGGGCCGAAAATGTTTCTTATCCGTCCGCTAGTTCTCTTGTCGGCAAGGAAGAGTATAAGTACGACGAGAAGGGCAACATCGTTGAAATGACACTGCGAGACGAGAGCGGGATGATTCTTAGCAGAGAGGCTTACGACTACGAATTTGACAGATTCGGCAATTGGACCAGGATGGTAACCAACCTTCTCGTTTTCGAAGGCGGCACACTGAAACGTGAGCCAATCGAGGTTACCTATAGGACGCTCACCTACTATTTTGATGACCAGATTGCAAAAATTGTCGATCCTGCCTCCAGGCAAAAGATGCCCGCGATACCGGCGGCAACCGGATTGAAAGTGTCAAACATGGTGGTACTGGCAAACCAACCGACTACCTTGAGCAATACACCCGGTGCGCCATTAGTTCCTGGCCTTGCACCACCGCCCGAACTTACCAAACCGGCGGAGGCAGAACTGGCTTCCGCGCCAGCGCGGAGTGATAGTGAACCACCTAGGGGCTCCAGCGTTCAGAGCACCCAGCCAGCGCCTGAGCTTACTAAAATGGCGGAAGCGGAAAAGACCTCCGCGCCAACGACCAGTGACAGTGAATCACCGAGTGGTTTCAGCGTTCTTTTTGCTCATCCGGAGCCCGAGCTTGGTAGGCGTTCGGAAGCGGAAAAGACCTCGGCGCCAGCGCCCAATGACAGCGAACCATCGAGTGACTCCAGGGTGCAGCCCAGTCTGCTGACTTCTTCATCGACTTCGGCAAATAGAGCCGCAAGTGAAGAGGCAAGGGCGGCTGTCGCCCCTAAGAGCGCACCGCCGAAGGAAGTTCCTGCCAACACGAAGGGGCTTGAGTACTTCAAAGCCGGCAGAAATCGGTTTGACTCAGGTGATCTGAAAGGGGCAGTGGCAGCCTACCTGCAATCAATTGAGTTGCAACCAGATTCTGCTGAGGTCCACCTGAGTCTGGGGCTGGCGTACCTGAAACTCGAAAAGAACAAAGACGCAGCTAAAGCCTTTAAGGATTCCGTGCGGTTACAACCCGATGTGGCGGAGGCGCAATACGGGTTGGGACTGGCATACTTTCGCATCGCTCGCCATAAGGATGCCGCAGACGCATTTAAGCGAGCGACGATCCTTCGCCCGGACATGGCTAAAGCCCACTACGGACTAGCTCTGGCATACCAGGAACTTGGGAAAGACGATGCGTTGATTGCTGAATTCAGGATTCTGCAAACACTCGACGCCAATCTGGCTAAAAAGCTTGCGCAGGCTTTTCCTGAATCCAATCTCCCCTGCAACTCGAAATGCAAGTGAGGTGCTCGCAAAGGTTTTAGCAAAACCGTCTCGGCTTGAAGCAGGAAGTTAAGGAGTAGCAACATGGAGAATAGCCGTTTCGTCGTATTGACGGGTCACCTCAATGATTATCCCCTATCAGATATTGTGGGAATTCTTCGCCATCAACGAAAAACAGGGCGCCTACTTATCGAGTATCCAAAAGGTCCCGCTACCTTTTTTTTTCAGGAAGGAGCATTAGTTGATGCGCAATTAAA
>Ga0137403_10008548_pt1 | contig 11459 bp, 5 predicted proteins | sample CZOMad2_1_16fung_FD_122057 | JGI IMG/M metagenome (GOLD analysis project Ga0137403, IMG submission 122057) | Vadose zone soil fungal communities from Angelo Coast Range Reserve, California, USA - CZOMad2_1_16fungal (Hybrid Assembly) | ecosystem: Environmental > Terrestrial > Soil > Vadose zone...
TTGCCGGAGATCACGGCAGTCCGTGCACACCTTACTCTGGAGGGGCTACGGATTATGGCCAATCTCAATTCGTAATTTTGCGCTGCACCCGCGCCGTCCAAATCAAGCTGTCTTCATCCAGTTGTATTGGGCGCGATTTCTGCGAAACTGGTCGGAGTTGATCGGAAATTTGGACTTGTCATCGCAAATGAGGAAAGCATCTATCGTTACCCACATGAGAATTTGGAAAATCACTGCCGTTGCAGCGCTGGCGCTGAGTTCGTTTGCAGCAGACAACGTCGCCCCCACGAAATCGGAGCTGGAAGAGATGTACAATAAGGCGTTCCATGAGTTCGATACGAACAACTTTCCACAAGCGTTAAAGGAACTCGACGCAATTGATGCCCGTCAGCCCGAACTCGCGCCATCTCAAAATTTGCGCGGCGTCATCCTGATGCGGCAAGGCATCTACGACAAAGCGGAAGCAGCCCTGCTCGAGGCAGCTCGGATCGATCCTAAGTTCTGGAATGCGCGGTTCAACCTGGCGGAAATCCCGTTTCTCAAAAAAGACTGGGCGGAAGCGCGCAAGCGTTTTGAGAAGCTCCTTTCGGGCGGCCAGTCTGATCTGGCGAAAGAAGCGTCGCAGCTCATTCAATACAAGATTCTCCTGACTTACCTGCTCGAAGGAAAAGAGAACATGGTTGATTCCATTCTGGCCAAGTTGGAGCTTTCTCCCGATACGCCGGCAGTAGATTATGTAAAAGCGGCTGTCGCGCTCCAACACAAGAATGACAAAGAAGCGAAGGATTGGGTGGCCGCAGCGGAGAAGAATTTTTCGCCGCAACTGAACAAACTCTTTGCGGAATCACTGTACGAAGTCGGCTGGCTTGAAAAGCCAACCGGACAGACCCGGGCCTCGTTGCCCTTGATGACTGCCGCCGAGCGTTCGGAAAAAACAAAGGCCGTGGCGCGTTCAAAATTCGAGCAGGCGCAGCAGGCGCTAAGGCAGCGTGACTTCGGGACTGCTGGCAAACTAGTGGACGAAGCCGATCAGGCGGATCCGAATCAGCCGACGACTCTCAATTTACGCGGTGAGATCTTGATGGAGCAGAAGCAATTCGATGAAGCCGAAGCCGCCTTCAAACGGGCAGCCAAACTCGATCCGAAATTCCGCGAGGCGCAATACAATCTCGCGCAAATTCCATTTAAGAAAAAAGACTACGCTAAAGCGCGGGAGCGTTTTGAAGCACTGTTTAAACAGACTCCCGGTGGCGACAAGAATCAGGCAGCACAGCTGATCAAATTCAAGATTTACATGACGCTTTTGCTCGAAGGCAAAGAGAGTCGGGCGCAGGCCCTTATGGAGCAGTTCCAGTTTACGGGAGATACCCCAGCTCTTTATTACGCTCAGGCCGCATGGGAATTCAAACATAGTAATCCAGAAAAGGCGGCCGACTGGACGGCATCAGCGAAAAAGATTTATTCGCCAGCGCTCAATAGCGTTTTTGCGGACACTTTTTACGACGTCGGCTGGATTCAGAGTCCAGAAATTGCCGCGGCGCCTGCGCCTGCATTTGACACTGGCAGTGTCATTGCATCACAAACCGAGGGGAACCCCGCAATTGAGCCGAGTCCTATCCCTGACACTATTGTTGCCGCAAACAAACAGGCAGAAAGATCGAGGGACGAATCTCTTGCTTCTTCAGCCCCAGCGGCGAACCCGCGGATTCCTGGGATGGAAGCCACGAGTCCCCGAGCAAGGACTGAACCTCCTGCCGTTCCAGCCTCCAATGAATCGGCTGCGGTGAGAACAAGCGGTAAGCCAGAAGAAGTGCTTGCAGCTCCAGTTTCGGGATCCCCTTCCACTGTAAAATCCGCGGCGGCGGCAGCTTCGCCCTCTGGGGCTGTGATCGCTTCATCTGATCCCGCAGGACAAAATGAAAAGCCAGGTCTCGGCCAAAGAAAGGCCGGCCCGCCTGTCGTTGCCACAACGCCTACCACGCTCGCTCGGGGTGGGCTCCCGGAGGCTTCTCAGCCCCGTATTGGGGGAATAGTGAGCCGGCAGACGTTGTTTGTCGGTGGGTTGCTGTTAGCCGGCATCTTTCTTTTGGCCTGGGTGGTTGTTCCCGAGCTTCGCCGCTCCCCGTTCAATATCTTGAGTTACTGGCGGGCCCGATCCGTTGCAAGATCGCACATTTTCGAGCCAAGGATTGCTCCGGCGGAAAAGGCGATTGCGCTAAGCGATGGGTTTTTTGGTGGACCGCGCCAAGTTTCGCTGCGATTGACGGCGTCGAAGCCTTCGTTGCGGAGCAGCGCCTTGCTGTCATCCAAATCGAGCGATGCTTTTGGCAGATTAGCGGATTTGGGAGAAGATTCAGGAGCTCCCGCTTATCACAAGATGGAGCAGGAGCGCGAATTGCCTCCGATTGCCAAGCCAATCTTTGAGTCCTCAGTGAGTCCAATTGTCGAACAAACCGCCGAGGTCTCATTGCCGGGTATCCGGAAGGCGCCAGAGCTCGCTGAAGTTCCAGCCATTACTGAGTTAAGGACGACGTCCGCCATGCCAGCGGAAGAGTCAATTGCAATGGTGGCTGCTGAGGCAGCTACAACGCCTGTCATGGAGCCAGTAGTAGCCCCTGAGATCGAGCCGATCGCACAAGGGCAGCCGATTCCTCAAGTGTCACCGCCAGCAGAAGAGCCAGTTGAAACCCCTGTGGTCGCTGAGGAAGTGGCAATGTCTGCCGTAGGGTCAGCAAAAGAGCTTGAATTTGAACCTAAGGTAGAGCCCGAAGTCGAACCTGTCGAAAAAGAGCGGGCTGTTCCCTACCGACTGGCCGCTTCTGCGATGCAACCTTCCGAGGCTGAAACGATTGATGAGGCTGTATCTAATTTCCCAAATGCCCTTTCCTCCGAGTCCGTACTGCCGCAATCAACTGCCCTTGAAACTATGCCTGAACCGACCGAAGTCCCAGCCGCCGCGAACACGCCTCGTTTTGCTCCTGCCGCACACACAGCCGTGCAGCTGACTTTCTCCTTCGAGATCATCTCCGTACAACTGACGCCGACTTTCAAGGTGCGTGCCTTGCAAGTGCGGCCCGCGTCAAAAATCGTAACGATGCGCCTTGCCCCATCGCAACGTCCGCAACCCGAGATCCAGCCGCAGGTGACATTCGAAATCGCGAAAATTGAGCCTACAGGCTCTGGTCTCGGAACAGTTCGGCTTATCAAATCACCGCATCAGCGGCAGCAATCAGTCGCCATCGCTTCGCCTTCATTCGAGGTTACAGCCTTGCAGCCGGTTTCGAGTTCAGACGCTGCCGCCGCCGCCATCCAGCTTGCTCCGTCCGAGCAAGGACATGCCCATGTGCAGGTTACCGCAGACTTCCAAATGGCAAAGGTGGAATTTTCATCGTGCTTTGAAATAACGGGGGTCGTTCTCAATTCGACTGCTAGGCACGTTTCCGTGCAGTTGGCTGCCGCTGGTCCGAGTGCCATCGAACAAGCACCCGTCTTTGATATTGCGAACGTGCGACTTACCGGCAGCGGCGATAGCGAGATACTGGAGCTCGATGCCGTTGACACCGCGCCGCAATAATCGTAAGAGCGATCCCAAAAGCGCTTGGCGCCCTTGACGTCGGTGCCGTTTGGGCCCGGGCCGCTGTCCGAAGCAGGTGGGTATCGATCTCAGCGCCGCTTAACGAAATGGCCGCGATTGAGTGATTGCAGCAGCTTCGGAAGAAATTCTCCGTCTCGTCGAATCAATTTGCCATCGAAATAGATCTCGCCACCGCCGTATTCTGGGCGCTGAATGCTTACCATATCCCAGTGAACCTGGCTCCGATTCCCATTGTCCGCTTCTTCGTATGCTTGTCCCGGAGTCAGATGAAAGGAGCCGGCGATTTTTTCATCGAATAATATATCCCGCATCGGTTGCAAGACGTGAGGATTAAACCCAAGCGAAAATTCGCCTATATAACGGGCGCCCGCATCTGAATTGAGGATCCTGTTAAGCTTTTTCGTTTCATTACTCGTCGCATCCACGATCTTTCCATTCTTAAATTCAAGACGGATTCCATCGAAACCAATCCCCTGGTAAATGCTTGGAGCGTTGAACGTAACATGACCCTCAACGGAATCTCTTACCGGGCAACTGAAAACCTCGCCATCGGGGATATTGCGATCGCCACCGCAGATCACGGCAGGAATCCCTTTCATACTGAAGCGAAGGTCTGTGCCCGGCCCCTTGATTTCGACACGATTTGTTTTTTCCATCAACCGCTTGAGCGCCTTCATCCCGGGCTGAAGTTTGCGGTAATCCAGTCCGCACACAGTGAAGTAAAAATCTTCAAAAGCCTCAGTGCTCATCCCGGCAAGCTGTGCCATCGACGGAGTAGGCCAGCGTAAGACCACCCATTTCGTTTTCTTAACACGCTGGTCCTGCACAGCACGCATTTTCTTCGCCACCAATTTCATCTTCTCCGCTGGCACATCGGATAGTTCCGTGATGTTGTTGCTGCCGCGGACGGCGATATACGCGTCCATTTTTTTCATTCGTGCCAGTTCATGGCTCGCAATTAGGCTCAATTGTCGGTCCGATGCTTCGAGGGCAAGCGCGCGGCTTACCCGAGCATGGTAATTCTGCACAAAAGGAATGCCGCCGACGTTTCGAACCGCTCGGATCAGCGCGATTGTCATTTCGTCCGGAACGTCGAATACCTCGATCAGAACCGTTTCATTGCGCTTGAGTCGAATAGAATAATCCACAAGAAGGTTGGCGAGATCGTCGAATCGGGCGTCGTGCATAAGAGGGTTATGATTCCACCGGGCGCGGGAGATGCAACTGAGCTTATCCGCCGGCGATCGAGTGAGGCCTGCCGCAAAAGCACCGTCGTAACGGTCTCGAAAGGGAAGCAAGATTTTTTCTGCGCATTGCATCCGCGGAAACTCCTTCAGCAAACGCTCCACCAACTGTTGATTTTCATCCGGTTTGAGACGGCAGATGCTGTAAACAAGAACACCGCCGGGTCTGAACAACCGAATCGGCGAGCAGGCGATTCTCGTCATCTTCCCCTTCGCCACTCACGCAGCGCGGCGGCCCCGCAATTTGGCGAGCAGCGAGCTACGCCATACATTTTTCTCTAAATGCTTAGGTCGATGTAACGCTGGGGCGGCCGATCGAATGATAATGAAAACCGAGATGGATCATCGTTTCAGGGTCCAATACGTTTCGTCCATCAAAAACGATTGGCGTCCTCATTTTGTCCCTGACGATTGCGAGATCGACATTGGCGAATTCGATCCATTCCGTGGCGATGATTAGTGCTTCGGCATTGCTCACAGCCTCGAGAGCGGAGGGAGCAAATTCGGCAGCGCTGATCGTTTTCACGGCCCGAGCTTTCTCCATTCCCTTCGGGTCGTAGGCGACGACATGCGCTCCTTCATGCAACAGATCCGCGACGAGCTCGATCGCGACAGAGGAACGAATATCGTCTGTGTCTGGTTTGAATGTGAGGCCCCAGACGGCAATACGTTTTTCGCGCAAAACCCAGAGCGTCTCTCGAATGGTCTTTAGAAAGCGCTCCTTTTGCATCCTGTTTATTCGCTGAACTTCCTTGAGCAGATCAAATGGGACGCCGAGCCGTTCGCTGATCGTGATGAATGCCGCAATGTCTTTGGGAAAACAGGAGCCGCCGTATCCGATTCCAGCATTCAAAAAGTCACGGCCAATGCGATGATCCATACCAATTCCATCCGCGACTTTTTCGACATCAGCGCCGCTCACCTCGCAAATCGCCGAAACCGCATTGATATATGAAATTTTCAGAGCGAGAAACGAGTTCGCGCAATGTTTGATGAGTTCGGCACTGCTAATATCGGTGACGAGAATCGGAGCCATGAAGGGTTCGTAGACTTTCTTCATCAGGTCGATGGCGTGCTCGCTTTGCGCGCCAATTACGATCCGGTCCGGGTGCATTAAATCGTCGACCGCACATCCTTCACGCAAAAATTCAGGATTGCTCACGATGTCGAAGCTTGCGCCGTGACGATTGTAGCGTTTGATTGATTCCGCGACTTTTTCGCCTGTTTTCACCGGTACCGTGCTCTTGTCGACAATCACCCGATAGTCGGTCAGTACTCCCGCAATCTCGCGCGCCACTTTCTCCAAGAACCTAAGATCGACATCGCCATTTGGTTGCTGCGGAGTGGGAACGGCAATAAAGATGATCTGGGCTTTCTCGACCCCTTCTCGAATGCTGCTGGTAAAGCGCAGCCGATGCGCTGAGACATTGCGGTGAATTACCTCCTCCAGACCAGGCTCATATATCGGCACCTTGCCTGCCTGCAATGCCTCGATTTTCTGCAAGTCGTTATCGACGCAAATAACGTTATGCCCGACGTCCGCAAAACATGCGCCGGTAACGAGACCGACATAACCCGAACCGATGATTGCGAGGTCCATAAACAGAAAAACGCAGCGACTCAGTCGCGGCGGCATGAACGTCCGGTCGAACTTAAGAAGGTCAACATTGTTCGCGGGATCTCGTTCATTGCCCTTCGGAGGAGGGATCGAAATTCAGATCAACTCCAAACTTCGGAAATGCTTTCAGCGTCAACGAGAATAGGACACCATATTCCTTTACACCCTTGTTGTCGCGGATTACGCCGCCGAATGAGGCAACCCAGCTCGTCAGATCGCGATAAATAGCATAGCGCTGCTCCTCGAGAAGGCCGGTCGCCGCTTCGTATTGTTCTTGGACGCCGACGCCCCAATTGTCGTTGACGCGATAATATCCACCGACAACGAATAAGCTGCTGTCGACGAAGAAAGGATTACCATTCAGATACCGATGCCCAACGCTCGTTTGCAAATTCGCCATCGGTTGAACAGTCGCGAGAGTATCGATTTCCGTAAAACCTTTGTCGAAAGCCGGCACTTGGGAGTTGACCGTGAAACGTACCCAGGGCAGAGGCGTAAAGCTGATATTGTTAAAAAGGTTTGAATACGGGGTACGATCGTACGGATTGTCAAAGTTCACGTCGACGAAGCTATCGAGTTCAAACCAGGTGACCGTCTGGTCGTCGCGCCGAGTCTCAAGACGATTCCGGACACCGAGTCGCCAGACTGTCCAACTAGCGATCGAATCGATTGGGGTGAACTGCGGAAAATCAATTGCCCGAAGTTGGGTCGAGGGTTCAAATCGATCGAACTGCAAAATCGACATCGGGTTCGGTCCGTTTTCCGAAACGTACGAGAAATCTGTGAACGGTTGAATGACATGGAGAAGGCCATCCAGGCCCAACGCGCGGCTTTGGACATTTTCCCACGTTCGGGAGATCTTGAAAGAGGCTTCCACTCCTGTATCAAAGACGGTCCGGAATGTGTCGCCACCGAAGTCGATCGGGTGGGCCAGTGTTGGATTGGGAAGGAGGAAATCGGGCACCAGGGGATTAGGATTTGGTGTGAAGATGGTGTTCCCGAGATCGCGGGTATCCCCATAGTACGTTCCGCGAAAGCCAACCCGTGGCACGATAGAAAGCCAGCCAAAGTATGTGTTCGGATAGAGAAACTGATGGAAAGTATCGAGGCGAGTGCTGCCATAATTTTCAAAGCCGGAACCTTCAGGGAATTGCAGTCGAAGATCAGCGAAGCCGGTCTCGCTTTCATAGAAAATTGGCCCGCCGAAAAGCGCGTGACGCTTAATGTCCAATACTACTTCCGGCAAGCGCTGTGTTGTCTCGAAGAATTCGTTCGCCTGAAAGCGCGCGATTCCGGTCAACGTGTAAAATGGGTTGGTTTTTGTTAGTGCGACGACGTTGTCCGGATTAGGATCGATAGTAAATTCTCCTTGATAAAAATCCTGCATAACGAACTGATCACTCAGTTTTGTTAGATTCGCGATACCGTAGATATCATCGGAAAAATTCGTCCGATCCTGCAGGCTGAGCCGATAACGCCCGGTAGGAACGTCCTTTCGTGGCACAGCCGTGTCATTTATGTCCGGATTCTGGTCCTGGATGTAGTAAGTCTTGATCTTGGCCCAGCTGTTGTTGTCCTTTCCGTATTCGATAGTGGGATCAAATCCAACGGCCACACCACGCCGCCCCCGATAATCGAGCCGGATCCGGCCTTTGATATCGTCGGTGATAGGGAACGTGACCTGGGTCAGAACCGATGGTCCCCATGAGGTCAAATACGCTGGTGTGACCGTAAAACTAAACGCGTCATTGAGGGATTGATACATGTAAGGCCACCAAAAAACAGGCACCTTCCCGACATACAACGTGACGTTTCGAAAAATTACGCGGTCTTTCTCATATACGCGAATCGTTCGCGCCTGCAGATGAAAATCGGGGTTTGGCGCATCATGTGTCGTAAAGGTCCCATTCTGTATCAGGTAAGCCTTCTCGGAGATTTCGCTCACATTCTGACCACTCAGGAAATAAGGCTGCGCCTCGGTTCGCATGTTTGTCGCGCGAATCTGTTTCGTGTCGATGTTATAAATGCCGCTCTCGGCATGGTAGAACGAAGTGTCGTGGCCGGGCTCTTCATTATTGTACTTATTAGGGCGCTTATTGGGGTTGGGCACCGTTGCTGTCGGTGTATCGCGGTAGATCCGCACGTGGCCTCTCAGTTCGACCTCATGTGTGCTCGAATTGTACTGCGCGTAATCGGCATAAATATCCGTGTCGCCCACATGAATGGCGACGTTGTCCCGCGCTGTTGCCAGTCCGTTTTCATAGGTCGTTTGCCCAGTGGAGGTAATTTCAATCGGAGCATTCTCCGGGGTTTTGACCTCTCCCCGGAGGAAACCGGTGCTCGCAAGGAGGGCGGAGAGCAGCAAAATCGGCTTTCGCATCGCGGACGCTGAACGTACCGCAGCAAGGCCTTCCTGCAAAGCTAAAAGCGGTCTGTGCCGAGGCAAAAGGAACTGCGAACTGTACAGAATTGCCTTCAAGATCATGGGATTGATAACCGCAGGCCTGCGACTTGCTGATTGACTCCGCAGCTTAACACGATTGCGTGACGCGCCTTGGTAAGCGCCGTGCGTGAAGCTGGAACCGGCAACGGAATCGTTGACGGAGCGTGGAGCAGCGGCGGAAGCTCGCGACGATCCAAAGCCTGGGCTCCCAAAATCACCTGCCACACTCCCGCAGCACCAACGCTTTCGCCGAGTGCTGGCTTCGCTGTGTAGATCATCGTATCCGGGATTATGTGTTGCAATGCTCTACTTTCCGCTTGATCGATAAATGTGCCGTTTGCGCTCGAGATCACAAAATCGATTTTGCTTTCCGCGAGGTCGGAAACAATTCCCTTTAGGATTTCTTTTGCTTCCGTGCGTTTTCGGAAATACCCGCCGGTATGAGTGCGCTCGATCACCAATGAACCGTGTCGTGCGAGCACAATTGCTCCCGCCCCTTCACTCAAAATCACTCCTCGCTCGATTTCACTGAATGGTTCCATCGGCGGTTCCAGACGAAGAAGCCGCCACCGCCGATATGCATCGCACAACAGCCAATCCACTTCTTCAGTCCCAATGACAAGGCAGTAATCCAGGGAGTCATTCGTCATCAAATCCTCCGCCATTCTTATCGCCAGAAGCCCCACAGCGCTATCGCCCACGAGGGTGTAGGTGGCGCCTGTGACTCCCAAAATCGCCGCAAGATGGCTCGCCGGGGCATTAAAGACGGTTTCTGGGAACAGCAATGGACTGGCTGATTGCGCGCCCGCCTCGACGATGTCGCGGTAAAAGCGCTTCGTGTAAATCACGCCGCCGTTTGAGATCGCGAAGACGAGCGCGATTCGGTCGCCATTCAGGGAGTCAAGCTTCACTCCCGCATCTTGCAGCGCCTCCAAGCCTGCGGCTGCGGCGAAGCGCGAAATCGCACTGGCGCGGCGCAGGCGTGGATGAGGCGCCAGGCTCGCCAACGCCGAATCGGGTACTCGGAAAGCGCTATAGGATTGATCCCCGAATTGCTCCGTAATTTTTCCAGCGAAGGCCTCCGCCCCTTGGAGCAAACGTTTCCACACCGGATCAACGCCGTTTCCGAGGGGTGTAATCCACCCCATCCCGGCGATTGCCAGACTCATGCCTCGAACTTCCGCATCACAATGGAAGCGTTCGTCCCACCGAATCCGAAGGAGTTCGAAAGAGCGGTGCGTAGAGCGGCCGGCCGCGCTTCGTTCGACACAACATCTAGCTCGATGTCATCATCTGAAGCGTGAAAATTGATGTTGGGCGGAAGAAATTGATGCTGGAGCGCCAGCAGACAGACAATAGCCTCGACCGCACCCGCCGCGCCTAACGAGTGCCCCATCATGCTTTTCGTCGAGCTTACCGGCACGCGGCCAAACAACTCAGCGATTGCTTTGCCCTCCGCCGCGTCGTTAAAGAGGGTCGCCGTTCCATGCGCATTAACGTAATCGATTGCATTTGCCGAAATCTGCGCGCTCTGGAGGGCTCGCTCCATCGCCCGCCGCGGTCCAATGCCGCAGGGATCCGGTTGAGTGAGATGAAAATTGTCAGTGGACATGCCGTAGCCCGCTATTTCTGCGAGAATGGGCACACCGCGGGCGCGCGCGGCATCCAAATTTTCCAATACAAGAATCGCAGCGCCTTCACCGAGGACCATGCCGGTGCGATTCCGGTCAAATGGGCGGCACTTTTCTGGCGTCGAGGCTTGAAGTGAGTCAAATCCCACGAAAACAAGTTCCGAGAGTGCGTCGTATCCGCCCGTCAATACGCATTGGTAGCGACCCGAGCGTACACACTCGAACGCGTGGCCAATGGCATTGGTTCCTGATGCGCATGCATTGGCAATCACCTGGCATGGCGCAGAAATTCCGAAAGCTTCCTGGGCATCAATCACCGACTTTTGCGCCGGATAATTCGCGATCCAGGTCGGTGAATGTCTCAGGTTGCCATGTCGATGTAACGATCGGTAGTAATCTTCACCATTAGACATGCCACCACTGGTTGTTCCAATTATCGTCAATTCAGGTTTGAATTCAGGCCCTTGCGTCGTCGCTTCCCCCAGAGCGTGGATTATCATGTGCGATGTGCGATGCAGCCGTTGCGTGCTGCGTCCGGCAGCGCGCCCATCCTCGAGCAAACGCTCGTCAGGAACTTGACCGGCAGTTTTGCATCGGCATTCAGTCACCGAAAATCGCGTCACTCGAGTGATGCAGTCCCGGGCCTCTCGGAGCGAATCGAGCGTCTCACCCAGTCCGAAGCCCATCGGGCTGACAACGCCTGCGGCTACGACGGCGACACGGGCGGGAGCATTTTTTCCGTTCCCAGCGGTATTTTCGCGCATTTTGGACAAAAAAAGAGCCTCGCGATTTCCTATTGCTTTATTAAAAGAAGCATTTTAGTAATGAAGCCGAAACGGAAACGGAAGCTTGGAAGTTGGTGGATTGTCAGTTGAGTTTATTCAGTGGCGATTTGAAATCCGATAAGCGGGAACAGTGACCTGGCTGC
>Ga0137403_10008549_pt1 | contig 11455 bp, 13 predicted proteins | sample CZOMad2_1_16fung_FD_122057 | JGI IMG/M metagenome (GOLD analysis project Ga0137403, IMG submission 122057) | Vadose zone soil fungal communities from Angelo Coast Range Reserve, California, USA - CZOMad2_1_16fungal (Hybrid Assembly) | ecosystem: Environmental > Terrestrial > Soil > Vadose zone...
GTCTCCTTGAGCCGGGCGTTGGTCGACTCGAGCTCCTTGTAGGCGGCGTCGAGCCGCGTGGCGAAGCTGTTGATCTCCCCCGCCTGCTGCTCGATCGTCTCGAGCATGCGGTTGAAGGACGTCATCAACGTGCCGACCTCGTCCTTGCGGCGGCCGAGCCCGGCGATGGCGCGCTCGCTGGCGAGCATCTCCGCGATCTGCGCGACCGTGCGGCCGACGTCCCAGATGATGTAGGCGCCGGCGACCATACCGACCACGGTGGAGGCCACCAGCACCTGCACCCCACCGAACACCCGCCACTGGTCGGCCGGCAGCGACGGCAGCACGAAGGCGCGCACGACGTAGGCGAGGACGAGCAGCGGGACCACCGAGGAGAGGGTCAGCGCGACGACGAGCTTTTTGCGCAGGCGTCGGCCTGCGGCGACAAGATCCTGGGAAGCGTCACCCGGCATGGCGATCCATTATTCTTGTTGCTCACGTTGACTGTCAATGTCAGAATTTTCAACGGCTTATGCGGATCGTCGCCGACCATAAATTGGACTGTCTGGGGCTGTTTTGCCCGATGCCCATCCTCAAGACCCGGGACTCGATGAAGCACATGGCGGTGGGCCAGGTGCTGGAAATGACGTCCGATGACCCGGCCTCGGAAGCCGACATGATCAGCTGGGTGGCCCGCACGGGCCACGAGCTCCTGGAGATCGACAGGGATGGCGCGGTCTACCGCTTCCTCGTCCGAAAGACTCGCTAGGGCGGGCGAAGGCCTCACCCGCGTCTACCTCGACTACGCCAGCTTCTCGCCCGTCGACCCCCGTGTCGTCGCGCTGATGCGCCCATTCCTCGAGGGCGGGGTCGGCAACCCCGGGGCACCGCACTCGCTCGGGCTCGAGGCGCGCGCCTCCCTCGACGGCGCGCGCGCCAAGGTGGGGCGGCTCGTCGGGGCCACCGCCGCCGGGGTCATCTTCACCGCGAGCGCGACGGAGGCGAACAACCTCGCCATCCGCGGCCTCGCCGAGCGCGCCACCGGGCGCCACATCGTGACGACGGCCATCGAGCACATCTCCGTCCTCAACGCGTGCCGCCAACTGGCCAAGTGGGGCTGGGAGGTCGCCTACGTGCCGGTGGACGGCGAGGGGCGCGTCGATCCCGACGCGGTGGCGCGCGCGCTGCGCGACGACACCGCGCTCGTGTCGGTGATGGCGGCCAACGGCGAGATCGGCACCGTCGAGCCGCTGCGCGAGATCGGCCGCGCGGCGCGCGCGCGCCGCGTGCCGTTCCACGTGGACGCCGTCGGCGCCGCCGGCCGCGTGCCGCTCGCCGTGGACGACCTCGGCATCGATCTCCTGACGCTCTCGTCCAACGACCTCTATGGGCCGCCCGGCGCGGGGGCGCTCTGGACGCGCGCGGACGTCAAGCTCAGCCCCGTCGTCGTCGGCGGCGGGCAGGAGGGCGGCTACCGCGCGGGGACGGAGAACCTGCCCGCGATCGTCGGCATGGGCGTGGCCGCCGACCTCGCGCGCACCGAGGGCCCGGCCGAAGGCGCCCGCCTGTCGGCGCTGCGCGACCGGCTCTTCGAGGGCGTGCTCGAGCACGTGCCGCGCGCGCGGCTCACCGGGGCGCGCGGCGCCGCGCGCCTGCCGCATCACGCCAGCATCGTCGTCGAGGGCGTGAAGGCGGACGGCGTGCTGCTGGAGCTGGATCTGCGCGGGGTGGCCGCCTCGTCGGGCTCGGCCTGCAACATGGCGAGCGGCGAGCCGTCGCACGTGCTGCGCGCCATCGGCTGCGCCCGCGAGGAGCTGGAGGGCTCGCTCTGCTTCACGCTCGGCCGCTGGACGACGGCCGCGGAGGTGGACGCGGTGCTCGAGGCGCTGCCCGCCGTGGTCGAGCGCCTGCGCCGTCTCGCGCCCTGACGTGCGGCTCTTCCTCTTCGACGTCGACGGCACGCTCGTCACCGCGCGCGGCGCCGGCCGCGCCGCCTTCGCACGCGCGCTCCAGGCCACCTACGGCACCGCGGGCGCGGTGGACGTCTACGACTTCCGCGGCAAGACGGATCCGCGCATCGTGTGGGATCTCATGCGCGGCGCCGGCCTGGACGACGCCGCCATCGCGCGCGGGCTCGACGCGTTCTTCACCGCCTACCTCGAGGAGCTGCGGCGGGCCATCGGCGACGGCTCGCGCGTGCAGGTGATGCCGGGTATTACGGAGGTCGTGAGCGCGCTGGCCGCGCGCGACGACGCGCTGGTGGGGCTCCTCACCGGCAACATCGAGGCGGGCGCGCGGATGAAGCTCGCGCCGACCGGCCTCTGGCCGCGCTTCCGCGTCGGCGCCTTCGGCTCGGACGACATGGACCGGCGGCGGCTCCCCGCCATCGCGCGCGAGCGCGCGCGCGCCGTGGCCGGCCGCGAGTTCCCGTTCGAGCGCGTGACGATCATCGGCGACACGCCGCTGGACGTGGACTGCGCGCGCGCGTGCGGCGCCGTCGCGGTCGCGGTGGCGACGGGCCAGCACCCCCACGAGGAGCTGGCGGCGTGCGAGCCGGATCACATCTTCGCGGACTTCGCCGACGTGGCTCGGGCGCTGGCCGCGCTGACGGGGTCGGCGCGGTGAGCGTGCGGCTGGTGATTCTCTGGGTGCACCTCGTCGGCGCTGTCGTGTGGATCGGCGGGCTCGCGTACCAGAGCCACGTGCTGCTGCCGGCGGCGCGCCGCGGCGACCCACGGCCGTTCGCGGAAGCGGCGCGCCGCGCGCGTCCCGTGACCTGGACGGCGGTCGCCCTCGTCGTCCTCTCCGGCTTTTACAACGTGACCCAGCTCGGCCCGCTCGAGCGCGTCATGCAGTCGGGCGCCGGCCTCCTGCTGGCGGCGAAGTTCGGCCTCGTCATCGTCGCCGTCGCGATCGCCGCGCAGCGCGACTTCGCCCAGGTGCCGATCCTCGACGCCGCCGTACGCCAGGGCGGCGACGCCACCGCGCCGCTGAGGGCCGTCGGCCGGCTCGATCGCGTCGTGCTGCTCCTGGCGCTCGTCGTCATCTATCTCGGTCTCGCGGTCTCTCGCGCGTGAGCGCGCGGCGCGCCGCGCTCGGCCTCCTCGTCTGGACGCTCACCGCCGCCGCGCCGGCGTGGGCGGAGGTGACCATCGAGTCCATCGGGCTCGAGGGCCACGTGTCGGGCCGTCCCGGTGTCCTGCCCGTGCGCGTGAGCGTGACGAATCCCGCCGCGCAGCCGCAGACCCTCGAGCTCACCCTGCGCGCGTTTGACTCCGACCAGGGCGGCACCGGCACCGAGGACACGTTCGTCGGTGGGGTCGCGCTCGGTCCCGGGGAGCGCCGCGTGCTCGACCTGCCGATCCTCGTCGCGGGCGCCGGCTACCGAGTCGAGGTGACCGCGCGCGCCGGCGGGGCGGTGGTGGGCGTGGCGGAGCACACGATCGCCCGCGAGGCGGTCGTGTCCGGCCAGCTCGTCGCGCTGCTCTGCGACAACGACGCGGTGTGCCGCGAGGCGCAGTCCCGCGTGAGCTTTGCGGGGACGGACGAGGACCGCGTCGCCAAGCGCCGGGCGTTGACCTTCGTCGTCGTGCGCGAGCCGCCGGCCGTCTGGTGGCGCTGGGGGCCGGCGTGGACGGTGGTGGCGGCGCGCGCGCTCCGCGACGTCGACGCGCGCGGCGCGCTGGAGGCGTTCGCGCGCCACGGCGGGCGCGTGGTGCTCGTCGAGGACCGCCTCGCCGACGCCGGGTTCCTCGCCGCCTATCGCGGAGGCGAGCCGGGCCGCCCGCAGCCGATCGGCGAGGGCCGTGTGGCGCGGGTGCCGAGCCTCGGCGACGCCGCGCTCGACGGGCTCTTCACGGCGCGCGTGGTGACGGGGCAGGGCGAGGGGCGCTGGGCGTCGTCGCCGTACGACCGCTCGGAGGCGAACTGGGTCGTGCGGCGCCTGGCGCGCGCGCCGGTGTTTCCCGCGCTCGCCACGCTGGGGCTGGCGTTGGTCGCGTACGTCGTCGTGGTGGGCGTGGTGAACTTCGGCGTGCTGCGCCGGGCCGGACGGCCGGAGTGGGCGTGGCTCACGGTGCCCGCGATCGCGATCCTCTTTGCGGCCGCGTTCTACGCCGGGGCGACGCGCCACCGGCCGCGGACGTTCCACCTCGACGAGATCGCCCTGCGCTGGATGGACGACCGCAGCCCCGTCGCCGCCATCCAGGAGACGCTGCGGCTGTCCTCGGCCGGCCGCGCGGCCGTTCGCCTCGACGTGCCCGGCGAGGTGGTGGTGACGGGCCCGCGCGCGCTGCCCGCGGTCGCGCAGATGGCGGCGCTCGGCGTGCAGGCGCCGAGGGCCGCGTGGTCGGTGCGCCTGGGGCCGCCGCTCGCCGTCGACGTCGGGCTCGCCCCGTGGTCGTTCCGCGACGTCTCGGTGCGCGCGACGCGGCGGCTGTCGGGCACGGTGCGGCTCGAGGAGGGGGTGCTGCGCAACGAGACCGGCGAGGCGTTCACGCAAGCGCTCTTCGTCGAGCCGGGCTGGGTCTACACGCTCGGCAGCCTGCCGGCCGGCGCCGCCGTCGAATTGGCGCGCGCGCCGCGCGAGCCGCTGGGGCAGTACACGGGGCGGGGCTGGCCGTTCCCGCACGGCCTCAGCGTGGACGCCACGGCCCCGCACGGCGCCGCGGAGCCGCCGCCCGCGGGAGCGTTCGCGCTGAACGAGCTGATGCGCGGCTGGCCCACCGACGGCGGCCGCGCGTTCGAGGCCCGGCGCGGCGTGTTCCTCGGCTACGGGCCCACCGGCACGCTGAACGGCCACGTCACCGGCACGGCCGCGACGCGCGCGCCGCACGTCGTCACCGTGGTCTCGCTGGGACGCCGGTGATCGACGCGCGCGACCTCGTCAAGCGCTACGGCGCGCTCCGCGCGCTCGACGGCCTCACGCTCTCCGTCGAGCGCGGCGAGCTGGTGGGGCTGGTGGGGCCGAACGGCGCAGGCAAGTCGACGCTCATCAAGATCCTCGCGACGCTCGTGTGCCCCGACGCGGGGGCGGCGGCTATCGAAGGCTTCGACGTCGTCGGCGCCTCGGGCCGGGTGCGCGCGCTCGTCGGCTACATGCCCGACGTGCCCGGACTCTACCAGGACATGCGCGTGCGCGAGTTCCTCGAGTTCTTCGCGGACGCGTTCCGGCTGCGCGGAGTGCGCCGGAACGTGGCCGTGGACGGCGCGCTCGCGCGCGCGGGGCTCGCCGATCGCGCCGACACGTTCGTCGAGGCGCTGTCGCTCGGCCTCAAGCAGCGCTTGTTCATCGCCAAGACGCTGCTGCACGCGCCGCGCCTGCTGCTGCTCGACGAGCCCGCCACCGGCCTGGACCCGCTGGCGCGCATCGAGCTGCGCCGGCTGCTGCGCGCGCTGAACGGCGAGGGCGTCACGATCCTCATCTCGTCGCACATCCTGGCCGACCTCGAGGACATCTGCTCGCGTGTGACCTTCATCGCGGCCGGCCGTCTCGCCGGCGAGTCGGCGGCGCCGGCGGCGGCGGCGACGCCGCGGAGCCTCACCTGCGAGATCGAGCTGCTCGGCGATCCGGCGCGCGCCCTCACGCTGCTGCGCGAGCGGACCGGCGTGCGGGTGGTGGAGAGCACGGGGGCGCGCGTGGCCGTCGAGGTCACGGGCGGCCCGGAGGCGGCGGCCGCGCTGCTGCGCGACCTGGTGGCGGCGGGCTGCGCCGTCGTGCGCTTCGATCCGCGTGGCGGCCTGGAGGAGCGCTACCGCCGCGCCTTCGGAGGCGCCGCGCTGAGCCCCCGGCCATGAACCCGATGATCCGCAAGGAGCTGCGGCAGCGGATGCGCGAGCGCCGCGCGTGGCTCCTGCCCACCCTCTACCTGCTCGTGCTGGGCGCCGTCGCCATCGTCTTCTACATGATGGTGACTGCGCGGCCGGGCTCGCTCGAGATTGCCGTGCAGGGGGCCGCGCTCGGTCAGGGGATCTTCCTCGCCGTCGCCTACGCGCAGCTGAGCCTGCTGCTGCTCGTCGCCCCCGTTTTCAGCGCGGGCGCGGTGACCATCGAGAAGGAGCAGCGCACGCTCGCCGGCCTGCTGACGAGCCTGCTGTCGCCGGCGGACATCTGGTGGGGCAAGCTCGCGGCCGCGCTGCTCTACCAGGGCTTGCTCCTCGCCTCGGGCCTGCCGGTGCTGGCGCTGACCCTGGCCTTCGGCGGCGTCGGTCCGCGCGAGCTCGGCATCGCGCTGGCGAGCACGGGGATCGTCGTGGCGGCCGTCAGCGCGGCCGGGCTCTACTTCTCGTGCTTCTTCCGCCGCTCGGTGCACGCCACGTCGGTGACGTATGCCTTCATCGTGGCGCTGGCGGTGGTGCCGCTGGTCGCCTACGCGGTGCTCGGCTCCCTGGTGGTGCGCGTGCCTCGCGAGCCGACGTGGCTGCAGTACGCGATGGCGCCCAACCCGTTCTACGCGCTCAGCATCGGGCTCTTCGGCGGCGCCGAGCGCGCCGGTCCCTGGGTCGGCTCGCTCGCCTTCTTCAGCGTCCTCTTCGCCGCCGCCGCCGCGTTCGCCGTGCGCAACATCGCGCGCGGCGGGGAGCAGGCGTGAGCGAGACGGGTACGCGCTACACGAGAGGGTTGAGGCCGAGCGAGCGCGCGAGGTCGCCGACGCGCGCGAGCAGGCCCGGCGAGAGCGGGATGCCCTCGCGCCGGCGGCGCGCCTCGCACTCCGCCTCCGGCTCGCCCGCGACGTAGACGCGGTCGTGGCCCTCGGCCCGCGGCGTCGACTTGAGCGAGTCGAAGAAATCGTCCATGTCGCGCTTGAAGTCGGCGAGGGGCCGGAAGCGCGCGGGATCGATGGCGATGAAGCAGTGACCGGTGTCCTGCAGCTTGCGCTCGGCGCGGTCGGTGCGCACGTAGAGGTCGCCGTAGACGGCGCCCGGCAGGATGCCGGAGAGGATGTCCACCATCACCGCGAGCCCGTAGCCCTTGTGGCTGCCCAGCTCGCGGGTGCCGCCGAGCGGCGTCTGCAGGCGATGCTTCATCGCCACGTCGGGATCGGTCGTCGGCTCGCCGTCGTCGTCGAGCGCCCACCCGGACGGGATCGGCTTGCCCCAGCGGCTGGCGATGCGCAGCTTGCCGAAGGCCACGGTGGTCGTCGCCATGTCGAGCACGAACGGCGCGTGGCGGCCGGCGGGCGCCGCGAAGGAGATCGGGTTCGTCGACAGCTTGGGCGCGCGGCCGAACGTCGGCACCATCGCGATGAACGCCGAGTTGGTGGTGGCCACGCCGATCATGTCGTGCTCGAGGGCCATCATCGAGTAGTTGGCGGCGGCGCCGAAGTGGCCGGAGTTGCGCACGGTGACGATGCCGATGCCGTACGTGCGCGCCTTGTCGATCGCCAGCGTCATCGCGCGCGACGACACCCAGTGGCCGAGGCCCTTGGCGCCGTCGTAGAGACCGGTGGCCATGCTGTCCTTCTCCAGCACTGCGTCGGCGTCCATCACCACGAAGCCGTCCTGCCACAGCTCGTGGTAGCGCGGCAGCATGTCGATGCCGTGCGAGTCCACGCCGCGCAGATCGGTGCGCACCATGAGCTCGGCGGTGACGCTCGCGCGCTCGCGCGGCATCTTCATCGCGCAGAGCGCGTCCACGATGAAGGCCGTGAGGCGCTTCGGATCGACGACGACGGAGGTCTCGGCCATTGGGCGTCTCCCTAGGACGGCAAGCCCGTGATCTTGATGCCGGAGTTCTTCAGCTTGTAGCGGCGGTTGATGGTGGCCAGCAGGGCCGTGATGCCCTCGATCGGGCCCGCGTTCGAGAGCGGGCCCGCGTCGATCGCGCGCAGGTCCATCGAGTGGCCGAGCTCGGCCACCACGGCCTTGGCGCCGGCGTCGGCCCCGCACATGAGCAGGTCGCACTCGATGGCGTGCTCGGCCTCGGCGAGCTCGTGGGCCGCGATGTGGTGAAAGGCGGCGACCACCTTCGCCTCGGGCAGGAGCGCCTGCACTTCTTCCGCCGACGAGCCCGCCGGCGGCGGCGTGAACAGTCGCGGGCCGCCGAACGTCAGCGGCACCACCGTGCTGATCACCACCTTGCCGCGGCACGCCTCGCGCGCGGGCGGCAGCGTCGCGGACAGACCCGTGGCCGGCAGCGCGACCACCACGACCTCCCCGAGCGCGGCCGCCTCCGCGTTTTCGTGGCCGACGATGGTGAGCTTCTTCATGCGCTCGCGCATCTCGACGGCTTTGTCGTGCGCGCGCGCGGCGTCGCGCGAGCCGATGATGATCGAGTGGCCGGCCAGTGCCCAGCGCATGGCGAGGCCGGAGCCTTCCTTGCCCGTGCCGCCGAGGATCGCGATGTTCACCGGAACAGGTCCCGCGCGGGGTCGCGCAGCAGCGTCTTGCTGCCGCTGCCGTCGTCGGGCGGCAGGGCGAGGCCGCGCACGATGGCGGCCGGCACGCGGTCGAGCTTGCCCATCACCGGCTCGGCGGCCGAGGCCAGCTCGTCTGCGAGGGCCAGGATCGTCGCCTGCAGCGGACGCCCCGCCGGGTCGCGCTCGCCGAGGTAGCTCTTGAGCGGCGCGAAGCCGGCGACGCCGATGGCGATGTTCGTGAGGCCCTCGCGCCACGGCCGGCCGAAGGTGTCGGCGATGACGACGGCCACGTCGCCGCCGGCCGAGGCCGAAAACCGCTCGCGCAGCGCGCGCGCCGCGCGGTCCGGATCCTCGGGCAGGAGCGCGACGGTGTCCGCGTCGACGTTGGACTGGTCCACGCCGGCATTCGCGCACACCCAGCCGTGGTGCGTCTCCGTCACGAGCACGCCGCGATCCATGCGCACCACGCGCCGCGACTCGCGCAGGATCACCTCGACCAGCCGCGGGTCGCGGCCGAGGCCCGCGGCCATCGCCACCGAGACCGCGGACGGCGTCACGTCGGCCAGCCGCAGCAGCCGCCCCTCGGCCTTGGAGACGATCTTCTGGCTGATGACGGCGAGATCGCCGGGTCGCAGCGGCGTCGACTGGCGCGCGGCGGCGGCGATCACGAGGCCGGCGACGTCGTCGCCGGGCCGCACCTCGCCGATGCCCTCGACGCCGATGACCTCGTAGCGCACGGTCACGACGCCCGCGGCACGCCGACCGCCCGCAGCCGGCCGCCGGCCCGCCACGAGGCGACGAGCCGCGCGCTGACGGTGGCGCCCGGCGCGGCGAGAAGCGCGGCGAGGTCGTCCGGCGCGTCGACGTCGAGGCCGAGGCCGGGCAGCGACAGCACGCGCGGCTCGAGCCCCCGCGCGCGGGCGGCCGCGAGGTGGTTGCCGAACGACGGCTCGCCGAAGGTGAGCGGCATCGCGTCGGGCGGCGCCAGGGCCGCGCCGTTGGTGCCGAGCCCGGAGCGCGACGCGACGAACACGGGCCCGCCCAGCGTCGCGGCCTCCGCGAGGCGGCGGATCTCGTCGGCGGTCACGCACGGCACGTCGCCGGGCACGGTGAGGAACACGCGCGCGCCGAGGCGCGTCGCCTCGGTCTGGGCGCGCGCCACCGCTGCCGTGTGACCACGGTTGGCGTCCTCGGCCAGCGGCTCGGCGCCGCGCGCGCGGGCCAGCGCGACGACCGCGGGCTCGCGCGTCACCACCCAGACGCGGTCGAGCCGCGCGGCGGCGAGCGCGGCCAGCACGTCCTCCAGCATCGCCGCGGCCAGCGCCGCGCGCTCGGCGGCGCCCAGCGCGGGCACCAGCCGCTGCTTGGCGTTGATCAGATCCTTGACCGGGACGGCCGCGACGATCATGCGAGTGAGTCTACCTCGCCGCGAGCACGGCGCGGGCGAGGGCGACCTCGCGCTCGCGGTCCGGCATCATGACGTCGGTGACGACGGCGCTCACGCCGAGCGCGGCCAGCTCCGGCGCGCACGCCGCGTCTTCGGGCGCGATCAGCAGCGCGCGGAGCCACGGCGCGTACGCGCGCGCGACGCCGAGGGGCGAGACGGGCAGCCCGCGCGCGCGCAGGAGGGCGCCGGCGGGGCCGCTCACCGCCGCGCCCCCGACGATGGGACTGACGCCGACCACCGACGCGCGCGTCGCGCCGAGGGCTCCGGCCACGCCGGGGACGGCGAGGATCGGGCCCACGGAGGTGACCGGGTTGGAGGGGCAGACGACGACGAGGTCGGCGTCGTGGATCGCCGCGAGCACGCCGGGCGCCGGCCGCGCGCGCTCGGCGCCCTCGTAGTCGACGCCGACCACCTCGACCTGGCACTTGTCGCGCACGAAGTATTCCTGGAAGCCGAGCCGGCCGTCCGGCGTGCGGATCGTCGTGCGCACCGCCTCGTCGCTCATCGGCAGGATCGTGGGCGCCACTCCGAGCGCGCGGGCGAGATCCGCGGTCACGGTCGACAGCGAGTGCCCGGCGCGGAGCGCGCGCGTGCGCACGAGGTGCGTGGCCAGGTCGCGATCGCCGAGGCCGAACCACGTCGGCGCGCCGTAGGCCGCCATCGCGGAGAGGCAGCGGAACGTCTCGTCGGCGCGGCCCCAGCCGCGCCCGGCGTCGAGCACGCCGGCGAGCGCGTACATCACGGAGTCGAGATCGGGCGACACGTGCAGGCCCCACACCTCGGCGTCGTCGCCGGTGTTGACGACGACGCTCAGCGCGGAGGGATCGAGCGAAGCGGCCAGGCCGCGCAGGAGCTTGGCGGCGCCGGTGCCGCCGGCGAGGGCCGCGACGCGCATGGCCTACCCGAGCGTGGGGGAAGCCGGACGGGGACCCATAGTCACACGTTGACCGCCGGGCGGGACCGAGGCTATTTCGGGGCCCCCACTCAACTAGCCGCTTCGCGCAGCGTCCAGAGGGCGCTGCCGCCGCGCCACGCGTAGAGGCCGACGCCGGCGCGGCCGGCGAGCGGAGCGGGCAGCGTCACCTCGGGCACCGGGATGAAGCCGAAGCGCACCCAGACGCGGTCGAGACCCTGCGGCCGCGCGAACACGGTGGTGGCGCCGAGCGCGCCCACGTGGTCGAGCGTCGCCGCCACCAGCTGTGCGGCGACCTCGAGCGGATCGTCGGGACCCTCGTCGGGGCTCACGACGGGCCCGTGCAGCAGGACGTCGCCCCGGTGCTGCTCGCCGGCGAGGGCGCCGACCAGACGCTCGCCGCGCGCGCCCGCCGCGTACGCGCCCCACGCCAGCGCGGGCGGCGCCGCGGGCCAGGGCACGGCGGCGAAGTCGAACAGCGGGCGGGCCGCCGCGGCGTCGGGCAGGGGCCGATAACCGATGCCCTGCCAGACCCGCGGAAGCGTGGCCGAGGCGAGAGACGGCGCCGAGGGGCGCCCGGTCTCGGAGGAAGAAGCGCTGAGGTCCGGTGCCGGGCGGCGGGACCTACTTCTTCCCAAGCACCGCGTCCTTGACGCTCTTCGCGAGACGGAACTTGCAGACGCGCTTCGCGGGGATCTTGATCGGCTCGCCCGTCTGCGGATTGCGGCCCATCCGCGCCTTGCGGTTCGCCAGCACCAG
>Ga0137403_10008551_pt1 | contig 11453 bp, 12 predicted proteins | sample CZOMad2_1_16fung_FD_122057 | JGI IMG/M metagenome (GOLD analysis project Ga0137403, IMG submission 122057) | Vadose zone soil fungal communities from Angelo Coast Range Reserve, California, USA - CZOMad2_1_16fungal (Hybrid Assembly) | ecosystem: Environmental > Terrestrial > Soil > Vadose zone...
TGCTTCGAGACCGCGTTCAGCGACATGGGGAAGCGTCCGGCCACATCGGTGACCCGGGCAGGCCGGCGGGCGAGCCTGCTCACGATCGCCCGCCGGGTGGGGTCGGAGAGCGCGGCGAAGGCCTGGTCGAGGCGGGAAGGCATCGCGGTAGATATTCAACCCTAAGGTTGAATATGTCAAGAGGGCCTGATTGGACGGCGGCGGTACGAGAGTCTTTCGGGGCCGGGCAAATTGATTTGGGCAGACCGTGCGCCAGGCGAAGCCTGGGGAAGGAGGATGCGAAAGGTGAAACTTTCTTACGGACCCAGCGGGGCAACCCGCCCGGCAAAGGCTAGCGACCAGCCGGAACCGAGTGTTGCGTGGTCCGGGGGGGACCCCGGCTGCGAAGCGTACACAGGGAGTGAGCAGGCCGTGTGAGCGAGCCTCGAAATCAATCGACTCGTGGGAGCTGACGCCGTGGTTTGTGCGGAAGGCAGCACCGGAGCGCCATTAGCGCAGGCGCCGAGGTCCCACCGGGGTCAAGGAGCACGGCATGCCCGCATTGGGGTCCGCCAGGAACCTGGGAGGTCCCGTCATCTCCAGCACACGAACGGACCGGGCGCCCCGTGAGCGCGTCCAGGCCGGCGGGGGCGTGGCGCTCCACGTCCGCCGGAGCGAAGAAGAGAGCGCGGCTGGTACCGCCGAGCGAAGGCGACGGAGCGAGGCGGGAGGGATGAGGGGACGTCGGAGTTCTCCGTAGTACCGAGGAAGCGGGGGAACCCACCCGAGGAACCCCGCGGAGGGAAGGGAGAGCCGGTCAACGGAACCGTTGGAGGGAAAGATGCAAGGGACACCGAGCCCCCCAAGCGTCTCAACGAAACTGCAGCGGATAGCGGAACTGGCGAGGCGGACACCAAACATGGCGCTCACGACACTCGCCCATCACATTGACGTGGAGTTTCTCCGGGAGGCTTACCGGCGGACTCGCAAGGACGGTGCACCGGGCGTGGATCGACAGACGGCGGAGGAGTACGCGCAGGACCTGGAAGCGAATCTTCAGGGGCTGCTCGACCGCTTCAAGTCGGGAACGTATCGGGCGCCGCCCGTGAAGCGTGTGCACATCCCGAAGGGTGACGGGTCGAAGACCCGCCCCATCGGCATCCCGACCTTCGAGGACAAAGTCCTGCAGAGGGCCGTCGCGATGGTGCTCGAGGCCATCTACGAGCAGGAGTTTCTCGATTGCTCGTATGGCTTCAGGCCGAACCGGTCGGCACATCAGGCGCTGCAAAGCCTCTGGGAGACGCTGACGGAGATGAACGGTGGGTGGGTGCTCGAAGTGGACATCAAGGGATTTTTCGACTCCCTGGACCATGGGCACCTGCGCGGTTTCCTCGACCAGCGGGTGCGCGACGGGGTGCTCCGCCGCGCGATCGACAAGTGGCTGAAGGCTGGCGTCATGGAGGAAGGAGTGCTCACGCACCCTGACACCGGGACGCCACAGGGCGGCGTCATCTCGCCGCTGCTGGCGAACGTCTACCTCCACGAGGTGCTCGACAGGTGGTTCGAAACGGAAGTGAGGCCCCGGCTCGTCGGACGGGCAACTCTCATCCGCTACGCGGACGACTTTGTCATCGCATTCTCGTTGGAGGCGGATGCGCGCCGCGTGATGGAGGTGCTCCCGAGACGATTCGGGAAGTACGCCCTCACGCTCCATCCGGAGAAGACGCGGCTGGTGCCGTTTCACCGACCGTCCTCACCCGGTGCAGGCAAGCGGGATGCGCGACCCGGGACCTTCGATCTGCTCGGCTTTACGCATTACTGGGGCAGATCGTATCGCGGGTATCTGCTGCTGAAGCGTCAGACCGCACGGTCCCGCTTTCGGCGCGCGCTGGCGAAAGCCACGCTCTGGTGCAGGACGCACCGGCACCTCTCGATCGCCGAGCAGCAACGCAGCCTCAATCTCGGGCTGCGGGGGCATTACGGGTACTACGGCATCACCGGTAACTTCCTGGCGCTGATGCGCTTCAAGGATGCGGTCCAGACCATCTGGCGCAAGTGGCTCAACCGCCGCTCGCAGCGCGCTCGGATGGACTGGGCCCGCTTCCACGCGCTTCTGAAGCGCTACCCGCTCGCCCCACCTCGCGTGGTGCAGAGCGTGTATCGCGCAGCAAGTCCGTAGACCGAAGAGCCGGATGCGGGCAATCCGCACGTCCGGATCCGTGGGAGCCTCGGGGGAGCAATCTCCCGAGGCGACCCGACTCCGCCAAGCGATCGCGGCGCAGCGTCGGTTGCATGAACACGTCCTGCGCGGCGACACTGGACTCGATGACGAAATCCTTTCCGCTCCTTTTCCTGGCGTTCTTGGGGGCCGTCTTTCTCATTCACGCTGCGTTGGCTCGACCGCGCTGCGGAAGCGGCGGAAGCCCGACGCCTCGTCCTCGAGCGCGATCCCGAGAGCGAAGCCGCGCGCGCCATAGCGGCCGGTTCCGCGGCCGCTTAGCGCGAAGTAGCCGTACCCGTCGGCGAGCGCGGCCAATCGGACGCAACTCATCGACCCCATAAACCTGCGGTTTGCGGGCCAATCTCTCCAGCCGACCATCCCAATGCATTTTCCGTGCGCTGCGCGAGCCGATTCCGGCCGCTATGCTTCCCGCGGAGGTTGCTCAGTGACCTTCTGGCAATTCCTCAATCACTGGTGGAATCTGCCCTACCTGGTCATGCTGGGCCTCGTCAGTGTTTTCTTCACGATGCAGGCCGTCGGAATCTTCGCGGATGCAGCCGGCTCGGACCACGAAGCGGACGTGGACGGAAGCGTGGAGCCGGCCGACCACGACCCCGGGCCCGACCACCAGGCCGAACACGACGCGGACGGCCACGATGGCGACCATCCTCATGGATTGGGAGCATTCCTCGGAGTCGGACGAGTGCCGTTCATGGTGGTCTGGCTCACCCTCTTCATCTTCACCGGGTTCAGCGGCCTGTTCTTCAACCGCGTCCTGCAAGTCCGCACGGGCGGATACCCGGCTTGGTTCTTCCCGCTCTCGCTGCTCGGGGCGCTCGGGATCGGTCTCGCGGCGGTGAAGTTCGCGGCGAGAGCGGTTGCCCGGCTCGTCGACGTCGGAGGGCGCGGAGCCTCGACGCGGCGCGAGCTGAGCGGGGCCGTCGGCGTGGTGGCCAGCCCCATGCTGGACGGCAAGTTCGGCGAGGTGCGCGTCCGCGATCCGCTAGGCAACGAGCTGATCGTGCACGGGCGCCTGGGCGAGGATGAGGGCAAGTTGAAGCAGGGCGACAAGGTGGTGCTGATCGAGCTGGACAACGAGAGCGGCCTCTTCCAGGTGGCCGCGCTGAAGGAGTGAGGACAATGCTCTACGGCATCGAGGTATGGCAGCTTGCGGCAGGGCTCGTCGGGGCGGTGGCGCTCGGGTTCCTCGCTTTCATGAGCGCGATGGCGCGGTTCCTGAAGCGGCCCTCGCCGTCGGAGGCGATCATCCGGATCGGCCGCGCGAACACCGACGTGTTCATCGGCCGCTCGACGTGGATCGTCCCGGTGCTGCATCGGGCGGCGACCATGTCGCTCAGCACCATCGGTCTGACCATCCGGCGCGCCAGCCACGAGGCGCTCGTCACCAAGGACTACATTTCTACGAACCTCAGCGCCGAGTTCTACATCCGGGTCGAGCCGGCCGAGGACGACGTGAAGAAGGCGGCACGCACCATCGGCATCGACGAAGGCCACGCCAGCGCCGAGGCCATCCGGCAGAAATCGCAGGAGTTGCTGGAGCCCAAGCTGGTGGGGGCGTTGCGCGCCGTGGCGGCGCAGAACGACTTCCTCGCGCTGCACATGAATCGGGAGCACTTCGCGCAGGAGGTGAGCAAGGCGCTGCGGGAGGACCTGGGCCGCAACGGCTTCACCCTGGAGTCGGTCACCATCACCGAGCTGGCGCAGACCCCGCTCGCGGAGATGCGCGCCGACGACATCTTCGGCGCCTCGGGCCGGGAGACGGTGACCAACACCGTGGTGCAGAAGAACATCGCGGTGAAGAGGAAGGTGCAGGAGGAGGCGGAGCGCACCGCCGAGATCGCGCGCGAGCAGGAGATCAACGTCGCAACCCAGAACCGCATCATGCGCGAGGGAAAGGCCAAGGAAGAAGAGGCGGCGGTCAAGGCGGAGATCGCGCAGCAGGAAGCTATCCAGTCGCGCGACCTGCAGCGTCAGGCCGCCATCGCGCTGGAGAAGGCGCGGAAGGAGAAGACGGAGCAGACGGCCGAGATCGACAAGCAGAAGGCCGTGGAGGCCGCGCAGGTCGACAAGCAGAGGACCATCGAGGCCGCCAAGGTCGACAAGGAGATCACGCTCACCCTCAAGGCAAAGGAGAGCGCGGAAGCCGATGCGAACCGCGCCGCGGCCCAGGCGCTGAAGGCGCAGGCGGAGCAGCAGGTGATCACGGTCGGCCAGGTCGCGGAGGCCGAGCGCGACAAGCAGGTCGCCATCGTCGCCGCTCAGAAGGCCGCCGAGCAGGAGCGGATCCGGGCCGAGGTCGAGGCCTACAAGAAGAAGGTCGAGGCGGAAGTCTCGGCGCAATCGATCAAGATCCGCGCCCAGGCCGATGCCGACGCCGCCGAAAAGCAGGCGCAGTCGATCACCAGGCTGGCCGAGGCCCATCGCGAGGCCGGGCTGAAGGAGGCCGAAGTGCAGCGCGAGAAGCTCGCCGCCGCCAACAGCAAGTCTCGCGAGCTCTTCCTGCAGGAGACAGCGCTTCGGCTGCTGGAGGTGGCGCCCTCGCTGGTGCGAGAGCTGGTCAAGCCGGCCGAGCGGATCGGCGAGATCAAGGTGCTGCAGCTCGGTGGGGTCGGAAATGGAGGGGGCACCCAGCCGCACCTCCCGCTGCTCGGCAACGCGCTAGGGCCGATGATGCAGACGATCCTCCAGAGCAGCGTGATGATGCCGGCCATGAAGGAGCTGATGAAATTCGTCGACATGAACGCAGTCGCCGGGGCGGTGTCGCAGGCGGTCCAGGCGGTGGATCCCGCCAAGGTCGGGGCCGCTTCGCCGGCGCCGGTCAAGGCGCCTGCGCGGATCGCGACGGAGCGCCCCAATGACGCGCACTGAAGAGCTCACCGACTTCGTCTGCTCGGCGGCTGCCCTCTTCCTCTGCGCGGAGGAGGGCCACAATCCGTCGGTGAAGACATATTGGGACGCGCTGCACTACGTCAGCACGTCCTTGTCGGTGGGCTACGCCAACATCTTCCCGGTGACCCCGGCGGGTAAGGCGATCGGAGCGGTCGTCCAGATGCTCGGGCCCGCCCTCAGCTCCAGGGCACTGGACAGGGACGCGCCAGCGTTGCTACCGACGCGGGCCTGAGATCAGGCGGGCCTCACCCGTACTGCGGCAGCTCCGGCTCGCGGTCGCCGCTGGCGAGCGCTGCCTTCCACAGCTCCGCCAGCCTTTCTTGTGACGTCCCGAGCAGACCGCCTTCTCCGCGGTACCACGCCTTCCCGCCCGACTCCGCCAGCACGATCACGCCCTGCGGCACGCGCAGGGACACCCGCCAGGCCGCCAGCGTGGAGCCGTTCTCGCGCGTCCGGATCTGCACCCGTTCCCGGGATTCCACCTCGACGGCGTCCATGCGGCCGATTATGCCATACGTGCAGGAGGTTCGAATGGGCGAAGTCGCGTACAGGTCCCAGGTCCGCCTCGAGCGGGTGAAGGGTGCGCTGCGGCACGCATGGCTCCCGGAGGAGAAGGAGCCGGTGAAGTTCGGCACCCACGGAGCGGTCGCGGCCCACTATGGCGCGAAGGCAGGGGCGTACGAGCCGCACGCCACCACGCTCGACTATGTCGTCGCCGCCGCGGCGGGTTGACTGCTCGGCACCTATGGAGGCGCGCTGGAGGCGCGTCAGATCCCCGCATCCGCCGGGAAGCTCGTCGCGGAAGCCACGGGAGAGGTGGAGCTGGAAGGGAAGACGCTGGTGATCCGGCGCATCCACGTGAAGTTCTCGCTGGAGTGTCCGCCCGGGCAGCGGGAGACGGCGCAGCGCGTGCACGGCATCTACGCGGAGAGCTGCCCCGTCTACCGCTCGATCCACCCGCAGATCGCGGTCACGACGGAAGTGGCGTTCCGCTGATCGAGGCGTCGAGGATCTCGATCGGGTGCGCGGCCGGCAGGCGCTTCCCGCGCTCGCGCAGGATCTTCTGGATCTGCAGCGTGCAGCCGGGGTTCGCGCTGGCCAGCAAGTCCGCCCGCGTGGACAGCACGTTGTCTACCTTACGTTGGCCGATCTGCTCGGCGCTCTCCGGCTGCACCAGGTTGTAGATGCCGGCGCTTCCGCAGCACTGCTCGCTGTCGGGAACTTCGACCAGCGTGACGCCGGGAATGGCGGCGAGCAGCGCGCGGGGTTGGGCCTTGATCCGCTGCGCGTGCGCCAGGTGGCAGGCGTCGTGCATCGCGACCCGCAGCGAAAGCGGCCGGCGCGGGGCCCGCGGTGGGAGCGTGGCGAGGAACTCGTTGATGTCGCGGACCTTGGCGGCGAACTGCTGCGCGGGCGCATCGCCGGGAAAGAGGCGGGCGTAGTCCTTGAGGTGCGATCCACAGCCGGCGGCATTGATGAGGATGAAGTCCACGGGCTCGCGCGAGAACCGGTCGATCAGGTCGCGCGCAAACTCCAGCGATTCATGCTCGCGGCCGGCGTGCATGGACAGGGCGCCGCAGCAGCCCTGGCCCTGCGGAACCACCACCTCGCACCCCTCCGCCGCCAGCACCCGCAGCGTCGCTTCGTTGACGCCGGGGTTGAAGACGCGCTGCACGCAGCCGGCGACCAGCGCCACCGTGTGTCGCTTCTGTCCCGCCGCGGGAAGGCGGTCCGGCAGGCGGGCGAACAGGTGGTGCGGCGTCACCGGCGGCTGCAGCGCCTCGAGCTGGCGCAACCGCCGCGGCAGGAGCTCGAGCAGGCCGCTGTGGCGCACCAGCCAGCGCAGCCCTGTCCAGACGTAGAGGAGGAGGAACGCCGCCATCGCCCGCAGCCTTCGCGGGTAGGGGAAGAGCTGGAAGATCATCGATCGGTGCAGCCGGTCCAGCAGCCCTCGCCGGTAGTTTTGCTCGACGTACGCTCGCGTCTCCTCGATCAGGATGTCGTAACGCACGCCCGAGGGGCAGGCAGTGACGCAGGCCATGCACCCCAGGCAGCGGTCGAAGTGCGCCGCCACCGTCGGCGTCATCTCCGTCTTCCCGGTCCGCAGCCCGCGCATCAGGTCGATGCGGCCGCGCGGCGAGTCCATCTCCTCGCCCCAGTTCTGGTAGGTCGGGCAGCCCGGCAGGCAGAACCCGCAATGGACGCAGTCGTCGATCAGCTCCCGCTGCGGCGCCGTCATACGAGGAACCTTCCGGGGGCCAGCACCCCGGCAGGATCGAGGCGCTGCTTGATCGAGCGCTGCAGCCCGAGAGAGCGGGGCGCAGGGCCCCAGTCGCCGTCCGCGGCCAGCCAGCCTCCCAGGGCCGCCAGCTCGCGCCGGGCTCCTTGCAGCGCCGTGGGGTCGACACTCGCACGAGAGGCGAAGCCGAGGCCGAGCGTGGGCAGCCATTCGAGCCGCACCCCCAGTGGCGCAAGCGCCTTCGCGACCTGAGCCGCGTGCGTCGGGAGCGCGCCGAAGCGGACGCGCGCGCCGGCCGGGGCTGGCTCGGGCCAGGCGGATTCCTCCAGCTCTCGCAGCTTGTCGCGCTGGGCCCGCACCCCGGCCGCGAACCCTTCGAAGCGGAGATACACGTCCCAGCCCTTCCCCTGGCTGATCGCGAGCATCGCGGCGGGCTCGAGCTGCTGGGCGCGCACGCGCCGCACCAGCTCCAGCGGGTCGCCGCCGTGGGCGCACAAGGTCACCGATTCCTCCGGAAGCGGGTGTACGCGGAAGGTGACCGTGGCGATGAAGGCCAGGGTGCCCCAGGAGCCGCACATCAGCTTGGGCAGATCGAACCCCGCGACCGTCTTCACCACCTTGCCGCCGCCCTTGGCGCGCGTGCCGTCGGCCCGCACCACGCTCACGCCGATGATCAGGTCGCGCACGGAGCCGAACCGGGTCCGGAGCGGACCGAACGAGTTCGCGGCGACGATCCCTCCCAGCGTGGCCTTGTCCGGCTGGGGCGGATCGAGTGCCAGCCGCTGCCCGTGCTTCGCCAGTTCGCGCTGGAGCGCGGCCAGCCTCAGGCCGCACTCGACCATCACCACCTGATCGGCGGGCTCATACTCGATCACCCGGTCGAGCTTCTCCGAGGAGATTTCCAGATCGACGGGCGGACCCGGAGGCAGCACTGTCCCTCCGCCGACGAAGAGCACGCGCCGCCCCCCTTCGGCGAGCAGCGCCTGCGCTTCCTCGATCGACCCTGGCGTCACGCGCGCCACGCTTCTCCCGAAACCTCGCTGGGGTGTGGCTGGTACAGACCCGGCTTGTCTCCGCAGAGCCGCGGCGTGGGGAACATCTTTCCCGGATTGAACGTGCCCGCCGGATCGAACGCGCAGCGCACGAGCTGCATCGTGTCGAGGTCCTGCGGGCTGAACATCTCCGGCATGTACGGCGCCTTGTCGGCTCCGACGCCGTGCTCCCCGGTGATCGACCCTCCGTGCCGCAGGCAGATGCGGAGGATCTCCCCGGACATCTCCTCGGCCTTCCGCTCCTCCTCCGGGTCGCGGCCGTCGAAGAGCACCAGCGGATGAAGGTTCCCGTCGCCGGCGTGGAACACGTTGGCCACCCGCAGCCCGTAGCGCTGCCCGAGGCCCGCGATCTCTTGAAGCACCTGGGCGATCTTGCTGCGCGGGATCACCCCGTCCTGCACCAGGTAGTTGCGGGCGATCCGTCCCACTGCCGCGAACGCGCTCTTGCGGCCCTTCCACATCAGCTCGCGCTCGGCTGCGTCGCGGGGCACCCGGACCTCGAGCGCCCCGGCCTTGCGCGCCAGCTCGACCGCCACGGCGGAGGTGTGCTCGCACTCCTGCGCCACTCCGTCCACGTCCATCAAGAGCGCGGCCCCCACCTCGGGCCAGTCGACCCCGGTGGCCGCTTTCGCCGCCACGATGGCCAAGGTGTCCATCATCTCGATGGCCGCCGGGACGATCCCGGAGGCGATGATCGCGCTCACCGCGTTTCCCGCCTCGGTGGTGGAGGGGAAGGTGGCGAAGAACGTGCGCGTCGCCTCGGGCTTGCGGAGGATGCGAAGCACCACCTCGGTGACGATCCCCAGGAGCCCTTCGCTGCCCACCACCACGCCCGCGAGATCGTATCCCGGCGTATCGGCGACGGCGCCGCCGAGGTCGACTACGCTCCCGTCGTGGAGCACCACCCGCACGCCCAACGTGTGATTGACGGTGAAGCCGTACTTGAGGCAGTGCGCGCCGCCCGAGTTCTCGGCCACGTTGCCGCCGATGGTGCAGACGCTCTGCGAGGACGGGTCCGGTGCGTAGTACCAGCCTTGCGGCCCGATGTGCTTGGAGACGTCGAGGTTGATCACGCCCGGCTGTACGCGCATGAAGGCGTTGTCGTAGTCGACCTCCAGGATCTTCCGCATCCGGGAGAGGCCGATCAGCACGCAGCCCGGGATCGGGAGCGCTCCGCCGGAGAGGCCCGTGCCGGAGCCTCGCGCGACGATGGGCAGGCCGGCTTCGCGCGCGAGCTTCACGCAGGCAACTACCTCCTCGGTGCTCGCCGGAAGCACCACGACTCCAGGGGTGGCGCGGAAGCTGGCCAGGCCGTCGGACTCGTACGTCCGGAGCTGCTCGGGCTTGGAGTAGCAATACGCCGCGCCCACCGCCGCCGCGAAGCGGGCGATCAGCGGATCCGGCAGCGGCTGGCCCTGCTGCTTCAGCTCCAGATGCGTCGCGCCTGGCGTCTCCTGCTTCATTCGAGCAGCTCGTAAGCGGGCAGGGTGAGGAACTCCACGAATTCGCCGAGGACCAGGTCGTCGAGGATGCGCCGCGCCTGCTGGAGCTGCGGGCTGGCGGGGAGCTTCGCCAGCTCCTCGTCGCGGAGCTTCTCGTACAGGGCCCGATCGATCGCGCGGCCGTCAGCGAGCTTCGCGCCGTTCTGGACCCATTGCCAGAGCTGCGCCCGGGAGATCTCCGCCGTGGCTGCGTCCTCCATCAGGTTGAAGATGGCGACTGCCCCGTTCCCTCCCAGCCACGCGCTCAGGTACTGCAGCGCCACCGAGATGTTGTTGCGGACCCCCGCTTCGGTGATGGTTCCGCCGGGGACCTTCGTGTCCTGCAACTCGCGCGCCTCGACGCGGACCTCCTCCCGCAGTCTTTCCTTCTGATGCGGCTTGCCCAGTTTGCGGTCGAAGACTTCCTTGGCGACCGGCACCAGATCGGGGTGCGCGACCCAGGTGCCGTCGAAGCCGTCCTTCACCTCGCGCTCCTTGTCGGCGCGCGTCTGCGCGAGCGCCTTCTCGTTGATCTCAGGGTTCTTGCGGGTGGGGATGAATGGCGCCATCCCCCCCATCGCGTGCGCGCCGCGCCGGTGGCAGGTCTTCACCAGCAGCTCGGTGTACGCGCGCATGAACGGCACCGTCATCGTGATCTGCTGCCGATCGGGGAGGATCAAGTCGCGGCGGGTCCGCAGCTTCTTGATGAGGGAGAAGATGTAGTCCCATCGGCCCGCGTTCAGGCCGCTCGAGTGTTCCCGCAGCTCGTAGAGGATCTCGTCCATCTCGAACGCGGCGGGCAGGGTCTCGATCAGCACCGTCGCGCGCACGCTGCCGCGCGGGATTCCCAGCTTCTCCTGCGCGAAGACGAACACGTCGTTCCACAGCCTCGCCTCGAGATGCGACTCCATCTTGGGCAGATAGAAGTAGGGCCCGGTGCCCCGGTCCAGCGTCTCGCGCGCGTTGTGGAAGAAGAAGAGCCCGAAATCGGCAAGCGCGCCGGAGACCGGCCTGCCGTCGACCTGGAGGTGCTTCTCCGGCAGGTGCCAACCCCGCGGCCGGACCAGCAGCGTCGCGATCTTCTGGTTGAGCTTGTAGGACTTTCCTTCCGGCGAGGAGAAGGTGAGCTTGCGCCGGACCGCGTCCTTGAGGTTGACGTGCCCCTGGACGACGGCGCTCCAGGTGGGTGAGAGCGAGTCCTCGAAGTCCGACATGAACACGTCCGCGCCCGAGTTCAGCGCGTTGATCATCATCTTCCGTTCGACCGGGCCGGTGATCTCGACGTGGCGCTGTTCCAAATCCGCCGGCGTAGGGGCGACCTTCCAGTCGCCGGCCCGCACGCTGGCCGTCTCCGGGAGGAAGTCGAACGCCGCGCCGGCCGCGAGCTTTCGATAGCGCTCGAGGCGCTTTTGCAAGAGCTCCTGCCGCCGGGACTCGAAGGCGCGGTGGAGTTCCTCCACGAACGCAAGGGCTGGCTTTGACAACACTTCCGCCGACGCGGATCCGGTCACTTCGATCATGCCTGGGGATCGACCACAAACACGTCACTTCTTCAAGTGGGGGTGACCAGC
>Ga0137403_10008552_pt1 | contig 11453 bp, 10 predicted proteins | sample CZOMad2_1_16fung_FD_122057 | JGI IMG/M metagenome (GOLD analysis project Ga0137403, IMG submission 122057) | Vadose zone soil fungal communities from Angelo Coast Range Reserve, California, USA - CZOMad2_1_16fungal (Hybrid Assembly) | ecosystem: Environmental > Terrestrial > Soil > Vadose zone...
GTCGGCGTCGACGGCAAACAGTTCATCCATCCGCGCCACAATCGGAGTTGCAACAGGGTCTCGGGGATTTAGTTGCACCGCCTCGAAAAACTGTCTTCTTGCATGAGCCCAACACGCTGCATGCACCATTCCTGGCCCGCCGATTTGATCGTAGGCGGCGTATCCATCTGTTTGCAGAATGCCTTCGAACTGTCCGTTCTTCCCAGGAGGCGGCGAGAATCCGGAACAACGCGAAGGCAGCCGGCACGGCCGCGCCGGGTAAATAGTGTTGGATCAGGCGCGATGCGGCCAGTCCGAGAACTGCCAGTTCGTGTCTTCCGCGATTTCTAGCAGGCGGTTGTACTTGGCGAGTCGCTCAGACTGGCGAATGGATCCATTTTTGAATTGGTCGGCCTGCCATCCGACCGCAAGATCAGCCGCCCAGGTATCTTCAGTTTCGCCGCTACGCACACTCAGTGTGACCGACCAACCTGCCGACCGTGCTTGCTTGTACGCAGCCAGAGCTTCGGTGAGGGTTCCGATCTGATTCACCTTCAGAAGCAGCGCATCGCACGCCTCAGCTTCAATGGCGCGTTGGATGCGGGCAGGATTCGTGCACAGGAGATCGTCGCCCAGCGTCAATGCCTTGCGGCAAATTGCCTGGCGAAGTTTCGGCCAGTACTCCCAGTCATTTTCCGATAAGCCGTCTTCCACGCTGATAATCGGAAAACGTTCAAGCCAGCCGGTGATGGTCTTGATCATTCCATCGCTATCCAGAATGTCTGAATCGATTGCATACCGGTTGTTCTTGTAGAAGTGAGTGGACGCGACATCGACGCCCAGGAAGATATCCCTGCCGGGCGCGTACCCGGCCCGTTCAATCGACTCTGCCGCCAGAGCAAACATCTCTTCGACCGTCTTGAAAGGAGGCGCCAACCCGCCTTCATCCGCGGTAAGAAGACGCATCTCGTATTTCTTGAACACCAGATCCGCCGCAGCACGATAGACATCAGCGGCCGCGACCAGGCCTTCATCGACGCCTGGTGTGGACATCGGAATGATCAAGACATCCTGAATCGACACCTGCTGTCCGGCATGCTTGCCGCCGCTAAAGAGGTTAATAGTGAGACGAGGCAGCGCACGAATTGGAGAATCGAGCATATCCCCAAAGTGCTGATAAAGGGGGATACGCCGATATAGCGCATGTGCGCGCGCGAACGCCACCGAAACCGCCAGGATTGCGTTGGCCCCCAGACGCGATTTTGTGGCCGTGCCATCGAGCGCGATCATCCTTTGGTCCACTTGGCTTTGGTCCGCGAACTCATGACCGGCTAGTTCGAGGTGCAGATCGTGTCCAATATTGGCGGCGGCGCGTCGGCAGCCCAAGCCGTTATAGCGCCTGGCATCGCCATCCCTCAGTTCGGAAGCTTCCGCCGTTCCAGTCGACACTCCCGATGGGACCGAGGCCGACGCGGAAATTCCTCCTTCCAGGGTGCACGTAGCCAGAACCGTGGGTTTACCACGGCTGTCTAGAATTTCGCGTCCAACCAGTTTCTCAATTTTCGGCATGAGCCTCGATCTTATGAATAAACCTGGCGATCAAATCGGTAATGGTAATCGGTGGGTTCGCAATCAGCTGCAAGGTAACATCCTTTTGCCGCGTGGCTTCCTCGGCCGTCAAATACTCCAGCGGTGATTTTCCCGCCACACGTGCAAGCAGACAACCCAGGGTATGCCGCACCGCCCGAGGCTCGATCGCATTCCAACCGAGAGGTGTAATTTCGTTGAAATACACTCGCCAAAAGAGCGCTGCTGCGTTGGCTAGGCGAGTCCGCCGTTTGCCCAGATGATGCGCCTTGCTGAGAAAGTGCGTCAGGCCAAACCCAACGTCAAACGCCGGATCTCCAAAGTGAACGACCTCGTAGTCCAGGAGAATCAGCTTGCCCCGATAGACAAGAGCGTTCTTTGGACTGAAGTCGCCGTGAACCAGGCTGAGTTTGTGGCGGAGCGTTTCCTCGGCCAATGTCTCCAGAAAACTGGCGGCGGCTGGAGTGTTCTGGGCGGCATAGCGATAATACGGTCCCAGTCGCAGACTGTCGAAATACGAAGTATCGGCAAACGCTTTGCGGAGTTCGGGCCCAGATTCAGCGGACTTGCGGTGTATAGTTCCAAGAAGAGAGCCGAACTGTTCGAAATGATCCGGAATAACCCGACCCGACAATAAGACTGATTTCCAGTTCTCATGGTCTATGGGTATGGCCTCCATGGCCATCAGATGAGCAGCCGCATCTTCGAAGGTTAAGGACGGAGTTGTTCCGGACGGGGCCAGCCGGTTCAGCCAGCGTAGGGCTCTTGCCTCGACCACTATCCTCTCCGGGCTGCTAAACCAGTCTACGCTGACTCGCAGTTTCGCCAGCGCTTGCTTCACAACCCAATCGTGCCCGTCAGCCCAGGTAACTCTCACTACGCGGTTCGAAACCCCTCCCTTGAGCTTCTCGAATGAGACAGGCTCACCTCGGCTGGCGTACTGCTTCAAGTAGCGGCGCAGAGCGTCAAAATCTTCGATGTCGAGTTCCATTAACCAAGGTCCATTGCTGTGGATGATCGTGGATTTCAACTTTGATGGCCCGAGCCATCACTATTACCCATCGAAAGTCCATGCCGAAAGGTACATGGGTGCTGTCTTTGGCGAGTATGACAAACACTCCCACTGCGAGTATCAGTATCAGGTAGTCCCACCAGCGCCGGCTAGGAGCGGTGTTCGCAAGGGAATCGTCTCCGGCCAGAGATGGCTCAACTTGAGCATGATCCATACCATAGCGTTCACATTCGCGCTTGCTGCTGCCGAAGTGTGCGGTGCAAATCATATGGTTGATGAGTTTGTCCTTGACAGTATTCAGCCTGGCGGGGCAGGGAAGTCTCAAACGTGATTTTTCCCGCGAGTATGGAGATGGACAAAACGGCTCTATGCTTTTTCTTCCACCTCCCATCAGGAGCACGGGGAATTCGTGTCGCCTGCTCTTTATCCGCGGTGCTTTTCTTGGGTCCAAAGTTGGGTCCAATTGGAAGTGTTTTTTCAGCCCAAACGGGGGTTAAGTTGCGCCAGATCAACGAAAGTGTTGACGGCTCCATAACCCAAAGGTCGGTGGTTCAACTGTAGCCTTTCATCCATCACCGAACACTCCTTCCACGGCATCACTTCCTCCCAAAAGGGGGGAAAAGTGTAACTTATGTGTCCGGTACGATCTGTTACCTATGTCTCGGGTCGCTCAATCTTTTCGTCCAGCAACTTCCGCAAAACCCGCAACCATCCGAATTGACAATCGCCCTTGGCACCGGCGAGCCTCAGGTTCCGTGACTTGGTTGCTGCGTTTCCGCGCAGCCTTGACCTCCGACTGAGCTTCTTCTCCAGAATGTTTCCTCTTGACAATCAGGAGGAGAGGAGGTGTATCTTCCTCCTGAACATCAAGTGGAGCATTTGTGGCAGAAAAACCAAGCGATATCGTACAAGGCACCTTGGATATGCTGATCCTAAAAACACTGGCTCTGGAACCGATGCATGGATATGGAATCACTGTCCGGCTGGAACAGATGAGCAAGGGCACCTTTCGTGTCAATGCAGGCTCGCTGTTTGTTGCTCTGCAGCGACTGCAACGAGCAGGCCTGATTCGAAGCGAATGGAAAGCCACCGAGAATAGCAGGCGCGCAAAGTATTACATCCTGACCCAGCAAGGACGAAAGAGGCTCGACAGCGAGACACGAGAATGGGGAAGGCAGGTTGCAGCAATCGCCAGAATCTTGGAGGCATCGTAGAGGCTCATGTCCTTGTTACGAACCATTGCGGCAGGGCTTCGCACGCGCTTTCGAGGAGAAGAGGTGGGGCGGGAATTAGACGAGGAAATGGGCGGGTTTCTTGAGATGGCGGCTCAAGAGAAAATGAGCCAGGGCATGAGCCGAAAAGCCGCCTTACGAGAAGTGCGTTTGGAGCGCGGCAGTCTCGAAATTGCGAAAGAAGTCGTCAGCGCTGCCACCTGGGAATCCGTTTTAGAAACGTGCTGGCAGGACCTCCGCATCGGATGCCGCACACTATGTAAGTCGCCCAGCTTCACGGTGGTCGTCGTGCTTACCTTAGCGCTGGGTATAGGTGCAACCACCGCAATTTTCACACTCATTGACGCGGTGATGCTGAAGTCGCTGCCTGTAGCAAACCCTAGGCAGCTCTATCGGCTCGGCGACAACAACAATTGCTGTGTTATGGTCGGCACCCAAAACGGCGGTAGTTTTGTTCTTTATTCTTACCCGCTTTACGAACATCTTCGCGACCACACACCTGAATTTACCGAACTCGTCGCATTTGGCTCCCACTTGTCGGACTTAAGCGTTCGCCGCCACGGCGATTCCGCCGCCGTCGAGCCTTACAAAGGAGAATTCGTCTCCGGGAACTACTTCGACATGTTCGGTATCGGCGCCTTTGCAGGTCGTACGCTCACGGAGAAGGACGACAGGTCGGGTGCTCTACCCGTGGCTGTGATGAGCTATCACACCTGGCAAACGCGCTTCGGGGGCGATCCCTCGGTGATTGGCGCGGCCTTCACCATCAACACCGTGGCTTACACGGCCGTAGGTGTGGCACCGCCCCGATTTTACGGTGATACACTCCGCAGTGACCCTCCCGATTTCTGGCTGCCTTTAGCTACCAACCCGGACCGCTGGCTGTTCAGCCCTGAACCCGAGTGGCTTTATTTGATGGGACGCTTGCGGCCGGACGCTGCGTCAGAGCAGGTCCAGGCTCGGCTCACAGTTGAATTGCAAGACTGGCTCGGCAGCCATCGCGAAGTTATCCCCGAGCGAGACTGGAAAGATATCGCTCGGCAACACATCCGGCTGACGCCGGGAGGTCGTGGTGTCGAGCAAATGCAGACGAACTATGCGATAGGGCTGCACTTGTTGGTGACACTCTCCGCGTTGCTCCTGCTGATCGCCTGCGCGAACATTGCTAACTTGCTCCTAGCGCGCGGGTCGGCCAACCGTTCGCAGACGGCGGTTCGGTTGGCCTTGGGCGCATCACGAAGCCGGCTGGTTCGGCAGATGCTCACCGAAAGTGTTCTGCTGGCACTAGTCGGCGGGGCGGCGGGACTCTACGTAGCCTATGTCGGGACACATGCCATCCTGTTACTTGCTTTTCGCGGGGCCCACCACATTCCTATCGAGGCCAGGCCTTCCGTCGCCGTACTGGGCTTCGCTCTCCTTCTGTCGCTGGCGACAGGTATCGTGTTCGGTATTGCGCGAGCCTGGATGAGTTCGCAGTCCTATCCTGCCGATGCCCTGCGCGGAGCAGGCCGTTCCACGGGCGACCGCTCGTCGGTAGCTCAGAAGTCTCTGGTGATCGTGCAGGTCGCATTCTCGATTGTGCTCTTGATTGGAGCTGGTCTGGTGACTCAAAGTCTGCGCAATCTCGAACGCCAAAATTTCGGGTTTGTAACGGAGGGCCGCCTGATTGTGAATATCGCTCCGTCACTGGCCGGCTACACGCCAGATAAGCTTGATGGGTTGTACCAGCGGCTTGAGGACACGCTGCCCCAAATACCGAGCGTCCTGAACGCCAGCCTCTCATGGTACAGCCCGTTGGGCGGTAACAACGCGAACGAACGCGTTTACATTCAGGGAAAACCACCTGACTATGGTTGGACAGCACCCTCCTGGGACCGGGTTGGTCCTCATTATTTCGAGACGATCGGCACGCGCTTGCTGCGAGGGCGCGTGATCGATGAGCATGATACGCCCGCTGCCCGACATGTTGCTGTCATTAACAAAACATTCGCGCATAGGCTCTTTCCGAACCATGATGATCCCATCGGTCAGCACTTCGGGATGGGGGATGCGAGTCACAGCGGCGACTATGAAATCGTCGGCATTGTCGAGGATGCGAAGTACCAGGACACGCGCGGCCCTGCCTATGCCACTTTTTTTCTGCCGTTACTCCAGGCTCCACCCGGAGAACCCGTTCGTGGATGGGTCGGTGCCATCGAGCTGCATGTTGCGGGCAAACCGGAGAATATCGAGTCGGCTGTCCGCAAAACACTTGCGGACGTCGATCCCAATCTGAGCGTTCTCGACATGGTGAGCTTTGGGGAGCAGGTGGCGCGCAACTTCAATCAGGAACGACTCATCGCGCGACTCGCGGAGTTGTTCGGCGTCCTCGCACTGGTCCTGGCGTGCGTCGGGCTATACGGCGTAACAGCTTATGCGGTCGCGCGACGAACTAACGAGATCGGCATCCGAATGGCTCTCGGGGCGGACCGCAGGAATATCCTTGGCCTCGTGCTGCGTAGTGCGCTGGTGCAACTCGGCGCGGGCTTGGCAATCGGGATACCCATCGCCTTGGCAGGAGGGCGGCTGCTTGCGAGTCAACTCTACAGCGTAAAGAGTTACGATCCGTTAATTCTAGGCTTAGCTGCCGTAATTCTGGCCGCCTGTGCCCTTTCCGCGGCATCTGTTCCCGCACAGCACGCGACCAAGGTTGACCCGCTCATTGCGTTGCGTTACGAGTAGTCCGCGCGGATCAATTCGCTCTGGAACGGTATGGTCAAAAATTGTGTATTCGGTACGTATCGGGCCCCCGCAACCACAAAGTTCTTCTTCTGAATAGCTTCCACGGACCCCGCAACCATCCGAATTGACAATCAGTGCCTGTTGCACTTTGTGGGTGTAGCTGAATTTAGAATGACACAAGGAAGGATAAACGAGTTTCTCGGAGGTTAGCGTCGGGACCACAACTGACAGCAGTCAGTTTCCGCCGATACGGACTCGCACCCGGCTTCGGATTTGCTAGACCTTGCGTAACAGGCACCTTCCGCCATTAAATATCGAAAAGACCGAAATCCCACCGGGCAGGGAGACGTTTAGATGAGAACGACTGCGGTCCTATTTCTCCTGGTGCTTGCAGCAGTTGCAGTCCCGAGGCCGACAGGATCGTCGGCATCAAATTCTCTTGTCTTTACTCACGCCACAGTAATCGACGTCAGGACCGGGCACATCTTCCGAGACCAGACGATAGTAGTCGCGGGTGATCGAATTACTGCGCTGTCTCCCCGAGCTGAAATTCCCGCTACTGCCGAAGTAGTCAATGCGACCGGCAAATTCATTATCCCTGGCTTGTGGGACATGCACGCTCACGCCCTCTGGTCCACCGATCAGGTCCAACGCATGTTCGATATGTTCCTTGCCAACGGAGTCACTAGTATCCGTGACATGGGAAGCCCTTTGCCGGTCTCCGAAACACTGGGCTGGCGTGCAAAAGTCGCCAATGGCTCCGTTCTTGGTCCCCGAATCTTTGCGGCGGGCAAACTTGTAGATGGCCTGAAACCGGTCTGGCCGGACTCCGTGGCAGTTGGAAGTGAGGAGCAGGCGCGCGAAGCGGTGGACATGCTTCACAAAGACGGCGTGGACTTCATTAAGGTGTACTCACGTTTGCCCCGTGTAGCGTACTTCGCGGTTGCGGCTGCGGCAAAGAAGGACGGACTGTCTTTTGTTGGTCATGTTCCCATTTATGTGAGCGCAAGCGAGGCTGCGATAGCGGGCCAGCGGAGCATTGAACATTTGAGTGAGATTCTGTTTGCCTGTTCGCACGATGAATCAGACCTGCGAAAACAGCTCGTTGCAACTGCAATTGGGGCCGAGCGAGATCGTGTACGGAAAGAGCAGCTGAAGGTTGTCGTCAGCACTTTCAGTGAGCATAAGGCCATGGAATTAAGTCGACTTTTTGCAAAGAATAACACTTGGCAGGTGCCCACACTGCTCGTCCAGTACACCTATGCATTCGTGAATCCATATGAACTGCACGATTCGCCTGGGATCAGATACGTCCCAGCAAGTACAGTCAATGGCTGGGTTGACCGCCTGAGCTCTTTTCGCAAGATCCGTGATGAAAAAGATATGGAAGCGCAGAAGCGCAGCTATCAACTGGAAATCCAACTTGTCCAGATGATGCGCAGATCCGGTGCTCGCTTCATGATCGGGACTGATGGCGAGACTTTCTATCCTGCCGGCTTTGGGTTGCACACCGAGCTCGGTTTATTCGTGAGTGCAGGATTTTCGTCTTTAGAGGCGTTGCAGACGGCCACGATCAATCCGTCAGTGTATTTTGGCAAGCCCACAGACTTCGGCACTGTCGAAGTTGGGAAGGTCGCTGATCTAGTGATCTTGGAAGCTAACCCATTGGATGACATCCGCAACACTGAGAGAATCGCGGGTGTCGTGACGGCTGGCCGGTACCTTGACCGACAAGAACTAGATCGCCTGCTCTCTGAAGCTGCTGGTCTTGCAAGCAACGGAAAGTGAGAAACGAACAAGGCGAGTCACTTCCTGCCGCGATTTCCCATGCGTTCCCTTCTAGGCGGGTTGGTCGGCAGATGAGACTTATGCGGCGCAATGGATCAGTTCGGTGCGGAACGGTATGCTCAACAATTGCGCATTCGGTACGTATCGGGCCCCCGCAACCAAAATTTCTTTCCTTTCAGCAAGTTCCACGAACCCCGCAACCATCCGAATTGACAATCTAGGAATTGCAAGACTGTCAAGCCTTCGACTGAACTTCCAGATTCACGACCAAACCAGCGATGACAGCTGCTTCATTCGAGATCTGTGAACTTTCCGCCGCGCTCGTTCGTAGCAATAGTCATGACAAGCACTAGATCTGCGCTCCGTGACCAGCCAGTGATCTTTCCGATGATGCTCCTGCCGCTAAGCGTTATCTCCAGATTCCTTCTGTTCGTTTCGCTAGCGGTCTCCCTTTATTCACAACAATCCGCCGCTTGGCGCGACCCATCCCCGCATAGAATCCGATTTGTATCGGTAGATAAGAACGTCCGACTGGAGGTGCTCGATTGGGGAGGTTCTGGCAGGCCCCTCGTGCTCCTAGCCGGAGGGGGAGACACGGCGCACGTATTTGATGAATTCGCGCCCCGGCTAACGACCAGCTTCCATGTTTACGGCATTACGAGGCGCGGGTTTGGCGCCTCCGGCTATGCAGCCACCGAGCACCCGTCCGACCGCCTCGGCGATGACGTGCTCGCGGCGATTGATGCGCTGAAACTGAACAAACCGATCCTGGTCGGACACTCGATCGCAGGGGCGGAATTCAGTTCGGTTGCAAACAGCCATCCAGACCGACTTGCTGGTCTTGTCTACCTCGACGCCGCATATTCTTACGCCTTCGACAACGGCAAGGGAGCGAACATCAAGGAAATCCAGGAACTCCATGGACCTCAACCTCCGCCACCAAGCGGCGCTGATTTGGCCAGCTTCAGCGCACTACAGAAGTATTATGAGCGGGTGAATGGATTCCGAACTCCCGAAGCGGAGCTCCGCCAGGAATGGGAATCAACTCCTGCCGGAGCGGTCGGAAAACAGCGTGACTTTCCCGGCGGCGCCATGTTCGAGTCGCTGATGATGGGCACGAAGAAATACACCGATATTCCGGTACCTGCATTAGTCATTTTTGCAAATCCGCACAGTCAGGGAACCTGGGTTGACGATAATACGGACCTTCTGGTGCGAGCGGCAGCCAAGGCTTATTCCACGGCGTTAGCAGCTTTAACTGAAAGACAGGAGAGGGCAGTTGAAATTGGTGTGCCTACAGCGCGTGTGATTACGTTGCCGGATGCGCATCATTACGTGTTTCTGTCAAACGAGGCGGACGTGCTACGGGAGATGCGTGCCTTTCTCGCCGGACTGCATTAGTAGCACGATCATCCGAGCCGCGACCCAAGGCGGGCCAAGGTTGCTCCGTCAGAGTTCGTTTTCGCTAGGAGACTTACGCTGCGGAATGGCGGAGCTCGCTTCGAAACCGTATCGAGAGTAATTGTGTATTCGGTACGTATCGGGCTGGAGAGCTGCAAAATTCGCCCGAAGGCATTCCCACCAACATTCTTGCCGACCGCCTGAAAAGATTGGAAGAGGCGGGCCTCATTGCTAAGTCTGCGTATCAGGAGCATCCCGTGCGCTACGCTTATGAGCTAACGGAAAAGGGAAAAGCCCTAGGTGACGTTCTGCTCGCGTTTGTGCGATGGGGCAAGAAACACATACCGGGTACACGAACTCTGGAGAGTCCAGCGCCGCATTCCGTGCGAGGCCGAAAACCCACCAGGAAACCGGATCGAAAATCATAGTTGCTGCCCGCCTCCATAGAGGGCCGGCCTCCCGAGTGGGTCGTGGCTCATCTATTGAGCGCAGTTGGCCTTGCTCCTACGAAGGCATTTGTCGCCATTTATTCCGTTTAATCACAGCGTCCTGAATAAACTTGAACACACTAGAGAAGGCGATTGATGCATGCTGCGTGCTGGAAGGGCCGGGGAAACCGCCGCGTTTCAAGGAATTTCCAGAACCGGCCCTGGGGGAAGGGAGACCAGCTCATGTAGAAGGGTCCTTCACGCCCGAAGCTTTCCGGGTGGTCGGCAACTCTTCCCGAAAGCCTCTTCCTCAAAGCCTTAACGGAAGGTTTGCCCATGATTCGGCCCGAGCAGTAGACATATGCCGTCCGGTGATGGTCAGATACTCCGTAATCTACGGAGTCACCCGATGACCGCAGCAGACTTTCGCAGGATTGCACTGAGCCTGGAGGGGGTGGAAGAGTACTCCCACGCAGGATTGCCGGCTTTTCGTGTAGGAGGCAGGAAATTTGCTTCGCTGGCCTCGCAAGCAGGGGGGTACGGAAATCTGATGCTTACGCTGGAGCAGCAGGCGGCGTTTGTGGAGGAGGCGCCCGAGATTTTCTTGCCGATTCCTGGCGGCTGGGGAAAGATGGGACACACGCATATTCGCCTGGCGGCGGCGAGCGAGGATGTACTGACGGGTGCACTCCGAACGGCGTGGAAACTGCGAATTGATAAGAACGCAAAGACAAGCCGAAAGAACCCCCATGTGGCGGAGCGCAGCGGAGTAACAGATAAGAAACGCGGGAAGCGACGACTATGAGAGCAACAAGAGCGCGAAACATTAATAGCAATAAAAAGGACTTGTCACCAGAACGACGTGCAGAACTACTCAGAGCATTGAAAGCCCGTTTTGAGAAAAACATGAACCGCCATAAAGGTCTTGAATGGGATAAAGTGCAAGCAAAGCTGGAAGCTAATGCTGAAAAACTGTGGTCACTCAATGAAATGGAAAGAACTGGCGGTGAACCGGATGTTGTTGGTCATGATAAAAAGACGGGCGAATACATTTTTTATGATTGTTCAGCGGAAAGTCCTAAAGGCCGCAGAAGTGTTTGCTACGACCGTGAAGCGCTGGAGTCAAGGAAAGAACATAAACCAGAAGATAACGCTATTGATATGGCAGCTGCCATGGGCATTGAGCTTTTGACGGAAGAACAATATCGAGAGTTGCAGAAACTTGGAGATTTCGATACGAAAACGTCGAGCTGGGTGAAAACACCTTCTGATATCAGAAAACTCGGCGGCGCCCTCTTTTGTGAT
>Ga0137403_10008554_pt1 | contig 11452 bp, 11 predicted proteins | sample CZOMad2_1_16fung_FD_122057 | JGI IMG/M metagenome (GOLD analysis project Ga0137403, IMG submission 122057) | Vadose zone soil fungal communities from Angelo Coast Range Reserve, California, USA - CZOMad2_1_16fungal (Hybrid Assembly) | ecosystem: Environmental > Terrestrial > Soil > Vadose zone...
AGTCGGTTTGTGGCTGCCTGCACGATCATGCGGCCGCCGTCGTCGAGGACAACGACCTCCGGGAGGCACTGTTGCGCGGCATCAGCGAGACCGGCGTGCCGACCATCGAGACCGCATGGGTGCCGGCGTCGAAACAATCGGAGATCGGCGCAACGTTCACGAAGATTGCAAAGCCGACGCTGCAGTGCCTGTTCGAGCCGCTGCCCGAAGGCGAGATGCAAGGCACCACGATGTATCTCGGCACGGACGGCAAGCTTTCGGGGCAAGGCTCGTTCCTGCTCACGATCGGCCACGTGCACGCCGGTTTCACGAACACCAACGCGATGGTGATCTGGTGGATTTCCAAGCACCACATGGAGATGCCGAAGAGCGGTTTTATCCCAACCGTCTTTTCGGCTCTCCTTCGCCCCTGCATTCGCTTCCTCGATAGAGGTTCCTTTCCAAAGTATCAGGGAAGTCTGCACGTTGCTGGGCTAAAAGACACGGTCAAAGTACGCTGGGGGGCTTACGGTATCCCCCACGCCTACGCCGGCAATGAGGAAGATCTATTCCTCGCTCAAGGCTATTTGCACGCCCAGGAGCGACTCTGGCAGATGGATATGAGCCGGCGCTTCCTCTCCGGCCGCGTGGCGGAGGTCTTCGGCAACTTCCCGATCCCATGGAAAGAATTGTCCGGCCAGTTTCGCGGACAAAACAGCACCGATTTTGATTACTTCATGAGGCTCATCGGCATCCAGCATACGGCCATAGCATCACTGGGGCTTGCATCGGAATATGAGCATCGATGGCTCAATGCATATAGCCAAGGCGTTAACCGATACATCGAACAGTGTGGCAGGAGACTACCCTGGGAATTTCGCCTCCTCCGCTATGATCCGGAGCCTTGGCGACCGGAAGACAGTTTAGTCATCGGAAAGGGCCTTGCATTCTTTCTTTCAACCGCCCTTTTCACCCGCCTTAATATGATCGCGATCGCCGCCAAGCTGAGCGATCACCAGGAAATGCTGCGCTCTCTTTGTCCATCGTACCCGGACAATGGAGCCACAATAACACAAGCTGCGTGGAGCTCAGCTCAAAGCATCTGGCAATTCATGAATGGCGCCTTTGCACGTAGCCACTGGAGTACCACCGGTCACGGCAGCAATAATTGGGTTATCGCCCCGAGCCGCTCGGCCACGGGCCGCGCTATTCTATGCAATGATCCACATTTACGCCTGATGGTTCCATCGATCTGGTACCTGATGCACTTGAAAGCCGAAACATCGACGATCCAACCTAACGGTTACGAAGTGTGGGGCGCCTCAATCCCAGGCTCTCCGTGTGTTCAACTCGGGCATAATCGCTGGATCTCTTGGGGGGTAACAGCTGCAGTCTGCGACGATGTCGAACTGTTTACGGAGAAACCGCATCCGCTAGACCCAGAGCGCTACCTCGTTGGAGACAGCTGGTTCACCATGGATAGACGGGAAGAAGTCATAGGAGTACGAAGAAGCAAAGAGATAAAAAGAATCATTCGATCAACCCGCCACGGACCGGTACTTAGCGACTTTGGCAATCGGCCATCCTCCCCACAAGTCCTGTCGCTCCGTTGGACAGCATACGAGCCAAGCCAGGAGTTTCGCTGTCTGGTTGGCGTGAACCAAGCACGCGATTGGCACGAATTCCTTGACAGTCTTGCTTATCAGAGCGCTCCGACATTGAATTATGTCTATGCTGATTGCCACGGTAACATTGGTTATAGCCTGGCGGGCAAAATTCCTTTGCGACGCGGGGTTCCATCATTGCTTCCGCTAGACGGTTGGATCGAAGACAACGATTGGCGTGGCTACATCCCCTTCAGCGAGCTGCCGCGCCTCTACAATCCACCTGAGGGAGTGATCGCGACAGCCAACAATCGCATCGTCGACGAGTCTTATCCTTATTACTTGTCCCATTTTTTTGAGCCACCGTCGCGGATTTGTCGAATCAAGGAACTTTTGGCGGTTAAGGAATCTTTCTCCATTAACGACATGGAGGCGATGCAAACCGATCTCGTTTCACTTTATGCCATAGAGTTGCTTGCGACTTTGGAAAGCGATCTCGCTCAGGTTTGGGGGGAAAAGGGACAGCACAAGGCCGCTGCCGACCGACTCATGCGATGGGACGGCACGTGCGACGAAAAGAGCGTCGCCGCTGCCATCTTCCACGTATTCCATCATCGCCTGATGGTAAATCTGTTCGTCCCCACTCTGGGAGAGGATCTCTTCTCGGCCTATGTCGAAATCTTCAACCAATCCTTGATGCCGACCCTTCAAATTCTGCGAGATCCCGGCTCCCCATGGTTTGCAACGAAATCACGGCAAGAGCTCGTGGCAAGCTCGCTGCGCGAAGCGTGTCAAGAACTAAAGACAAGTCTCGGCGACGACTTGCAGCTTTGGCAATGGGGAAAGATTCACAGGTTGACCCTCAATCACTCTTTAGGTCGAATCAAGCTGCTGAGCCCGCTGTTGAGGATTGGTCCTTTTCCATCTCCGGGTGACGGTACAACCATCAATCTGGGTTTTTACCGGCATTCGGACCCTTATGCGCACACAGTGGGCGCTTCGCTGCGTTTTGTCATCGACGTCGGCATCTGGCGGCAGTCGGGCTTCATACTTACTCCCGGACAATCCGGCCACCCTTTTTCATCCCACTACGGCGATCAGACTTCGCTTTGGCGTGCAGGTCGCTACGTGAGAATCGGAAACGGCGAGGACGAAACGCCGTCAGACAATGTGTTAACTCTTGTGCCGCTTTCGGCTCGACTTCCTTGACTGCCATCCTAGGAAGCCATATAAGAAACCGTCTTCCCGAACAGCCTGATGTAACCAAAGCGGAGGCATTCTATGCCGCTTAAACTGTTGATCGCCGACGACGAGCGACTGTTCAGGCAAAGCCTTAGAATATTGCTCGAGACCGCCAAAGACATAAAAGTAGTTGCCGAGGCCGCCGACGGCCAGGAAGCAGTGGTCAAATGCCGGGAAACCGAACCGGACATCGCTCTGTTGGATGTTCGGATGCCGAAAATGGACGGGATTAAGGCCGCGAAGCTCATCACCGCGTTGTCTCCCCGGACAAAGATTCTCATGCTCTCCATCCAGGACGATGATGAAAAGATCGCCTCGGCAATCAAAGCCGGAGCGAAGGGTTATATCCTTAAAGACACCGACCGAGCAGAGTTTATCGAAATCATCCGTCACGCGCATAGTGGCAAAATCCAACTTTCCCCCTATCTCGCTCAGCTTACGTCCGAGCCCCCTCTGGACAATGAAGGGCCGCCCAAGGATGATCGAGAACGACGATTCAGCGAGAAATATAAACTCACAGATCTCGAACTCAAGGTTCTCCAGCTGGTCGCTGAAGGACTAAACAACGAAGAGATCAGTCATGTTACCCATGTGGCCCGCGAAACCATCAAGGGTTACCTCAAAGGATTGTTCCGCAAGCTCCAGGTCAAAAACCGTACCGAAGCCGCCGTCCTAGCAGTGAGAGAGGGTATCGACTGAAGAGACTCGGATGGGGGACTTTAAAAAACCCCCAGATGGGGGATTGACATTGAGGTCCAAAGTAAGAGATAAGAACTGCAATTTTTATCAACTGAATAGTTTTCGAGACCTTTCGTCTTAAAGAAAGAAGGAGAGAAAGTATGAAACAGGCCAAAACGACCCTGCTGAGTTTATTGCTTGTTTCCTTTTTTTTAGCGATGACGCGCTTCGCTGTGGCCCTCGAAGTCGGCGAAAAGGCCCCCGACTTTGAGCTTGAGAGCACCAAGGGCGGAAAGCTGCAGTTAAGCAGCCTTAAAGGCAAAAATGTGCTCATCAATTTCTATGTTCTCGACTTTAGTCCGACATGAATTAAGGACTTGCAAGCGTCCGGTTCGGACAACTATCCGATGTTCCAGGCCGAAAATACAGAGGTTGTCGGAATCAGCGCCAATGCTCCATTTTCACAGAAAGCATTCGCTGACTTCGCCAAGATCAACTACCCTCTACTGAGTGATAGAGATGGCAAAGTGATGCAAGCATTTGGTGTATACGACGAACCCAGAAAACTAGCAAAGCGGTCCTACGTAATCATTGACAAAGACGGGGTGGTTCGCTATTTGAATATCCGACCCAGCAACACTGAAAAAGATCTTCTCTCTACGGAACAGTTGTTAAACGAAGTAAAAAAAGTCAACAAAGGCAGCTAACAATTATTTCTTAACGAGAAAGGAGAAAACAACTAATGGTTCGAGACAAATTTTTAATCGCCGCCGTGATTGGTTTCATGACGCTGCTCGCTTCTTCCCAAGTTTTCGCTCAAGCGGAGGTGATCGAGAAGAGACAAGACGCAATGAAGGGTAACAGCGCAAACGCTAAGGCAATCAAGGCTGCCATAGAATCAAAAGACTATGCGACTATAGAGACTAAGGCCAAGGATATCATGGGGACCGCAGAAAAGATCCCGGGCCTCTTCCCCAAAGGTAGCACGACGGGAAAAACGAAAGCCACCGACGCTATCTGGGAAAAACCCGACGATTTTGCCAAAGCCGCCAAGAATCTGGGGAAGGCAGCGGGCGAGCTGGCTGCGGCGGCTAAAGCTAAAGATGATGCAGAGATCGGTGTGAAGGTGAAAGCGCTTGGCGATGCCTGTGGTGCCTGTCACAAGGCCTTCCGCGCTGAAAAGTACGCAGAATAAGCAGCCAAAATCACAATCCTAAAATATTACCCTCAGAAAGCCCTTGCTTCGGTGAAGCAGGGGCTTTCTATTTTCAGCCTGCTATAATAACTTTTAACGAGATAAAGGCTCTTCTTAGGAGGCTTCTCAATGAAACGAACTGCCCTTTTTTGTGCGGTCGTTTATCTCATTTGGCTTTTCTTTCTGATTTCGCCTGCCTCGGCGCAACTGACCCGACTCAACGTCGGCTACAGCGCCGTAAGCGCCGACCAACTACCCGCGTGGGTCGCTAAAGACACCGGCATTTTCGCCAAAAACGGCCTGGACGTCCAGTTGATCTTCTTCACGGGCGGAACCACTGCGATTCTTGCCCTTGTGTCGGGTGATGTCCCGATAACCCAGGTTTCCGGCCCGGGCTTGGTTAATAGCGCCTTAGCGGGATCCGATGCTGTTTTTGTCGCCGCTGGCATCATCTCGCTGAATTATGTCCTGATGGGTAAACCGGGAATCAAGAATGCGGAACAGCTCAGAGGCGGGACTTTAGCCATCAGCCGTTTCGGGTCGGCGACGGATTCCATCGCGCGATTCGCCCTGAGAAGGATCGGTTTAACCCCAGGTAAGGACGTAACTATCGTTCAGGTAGGAAGCGGTCCGGAGCGCCTTAGCGCCGTCCTGACGGGAAGGGTAACGGCAGCGGTCATCAATCCGCCTTCCAGTTTCATCGCCGAAAAACGAGGCTTAACGATCGTTGCTGATGTCGCCCAAATGGGTCTGGTTTTTCAACATACCGGTGTTGCCACGACGCGCAGATTCATCAAGGAACATCCCGAGACGGTGCGCCGCTATGTCAGGGCTCACGTAGAGGCGGTCCAAAGGATGTGGACCGACAGAGAAGCCACGATCAAAGCTTTGAGCAAATATATGGGCAGTGGACTTGACCGTGAAATCCTCGAGAAGAGTTATGAGAACGTCATGACGGAAGCGCTTTACCCCAAAAAGCAGTATCCAAGCCTGGAGGGGCTGAAGACGGTCCTTGAGGACATAAGCGAGCGCGACCCGAGAGCGAAGACGGCCAAGCCGGAGCAATTCGTTGACTTTAGCTTCATCAAGGAACTCGATGGGAGCGGCTTTATCGACGGTCTTTATAAAAAGAAATGAAATCGCCTACCGGAACCTGGCAGTGATAAGCGCCAAACAAGGCGAGGACGCATCGTCGGATATTCAGGACTGGGCAAACAGTGTTGCTCGCCAAGTGGACGATAGGGTTGCCGTCGATGTTTACTACGACGGCGATTCAAGCACCTACGTTTTAAGGCTGGTTAAAGGGGCCCGGGTCCTGGTCTTCCGGCTGTCCGAAGCGCAAGTCAGAACTTCCGGACGGGAAGCGGAATGCGAACGAACACTCAAGCGTAAGGTCAAAGATCTCTGGAATCTGATCTAAGTGGTAGGAGCGGGTTTCAAACCGCCCCTACTTGCCAGCGAAAAGCCGCGCCACATCTTTCGCAAAATAACTCAGGATCATATCCGCGCCGGCGCGTCTGATGGCGAACAGTACTTCCATCATGATTCTCTCTTCATCGATCCAGCCGTTCCGCCCGGCTGCTTTGATCATTGAGTACTCCCCGCTCACGTTATAGGCAGCCACAGGATAACCAAACTTCTGTTTCACGCGATAAACGATATCGAGGTAAGCCATCGCCGGCTTCACCATGACGATATCCGCGCCTTCACGGATATCGAGCTCGACCTCGCGCAGGGCTTCATCCGCGTTGGCCGGGTCCATCTGATAGGATCGTCGATCACCAAACTGCGGCGTCGATTCTGCAGCTTCCCGGAACGGGCCATAGAATCCCGAAGCGTACTTGGCCGCATAAGCCATGATGGCAACGTATTCAAAGCCGTTTTGGTCGAGGGATTTGCGAATCGCTCCCACCCTGCCATCCATCATGTCGGACGGCGCCACGACATCGGCGCCGGCCCGCGCATGCGACAACGCCTCTTTGACGAGGAGCTCCAGCGTGCTGTCGTTATCGACGTCGCCGTTTTTGATCACGCCGCAGTGGCCGTGGTCGGTGTATTCGCACAAACAGACGTCGGTCATAATCAGAAGCCCGGGAACCTTTTCTTTGACAGCGCGGATCGCCTGCTGCACGACGCCGGTGTCCGCATAGGCCTCCGTGCCCACGAAATCTTTGTGCTCGGGAACGCCGAAAAGAATGATCGCGGGGATGCCGAGGGCCTGAGCTTCTTCACATTCTATAACGGCGCGATCCACAGAGAGTTGCGCGACGCCGGGCATTGAAGACACGGCCTGAACCCGATTTTTCCCCGGCCCGACAAAAATCGGATAAATGAAATTTTTGGGACTCAGAGTGGTTTCGCGCACCAGCTCCCTGATCTTCTCGTTACGGCGCAATCTTCTCGGACGGTAGGCGGGAAAGTCCATTATTTTTATCTACCAGCGGGCCTTTGGTTCGCGGTACCGGCAAAATAATCTACCATCGCGCTAACCAACCCAGGAATCGTGAACTCCCCTGAGACGATCTCGGGTCGCATGCCTAAGTCTTCCACAGTTTTTCTTGTAATCGGACCGATACACGCAATAACGGCTCTAGAAAGCAGCCGTGGCAGGTCCTGATCGCGTAGCATGGCTGCGAAGTTCGTTGCCGTGCTGGAGCTCGTGAAAGTAATCATATCAATCCTGCCTTCACGCAATAACTTGCACAGCGCCGAAACATCCATTTGAGGCAACGCGGTTTGGTATGCCTCTACGACATCAACCCGGGCTCCCCACTGGCGCAAAGTTTCCGGCAGGATATCGCGCGCTTTAGCTGCCCGCGGGATCAATATTCTTTTCCCTAGCACCGTTTCGGAAATCAGCGCCTCAAGAATACCCTCAGCCTGATATTGCTTCGGCACGAGGCTGGGCTGAATTTGCGCCGCGGTTAGCCTTTTTGCCGTCTCAGGACCAATGGCACCAACCTCGATACCAGCTAGGTCGGCTATGTTTTTTCCAAGCTTTTCGAACCGGTTAAGAAATTGTTCGACGCCATTGACACTCGTGAAAATGAGCCAATCGTAACTGCCAATCTGATTGATCGCCTGGTCCAAAGAGCCATAACTCTCGGGCGGTCTGATTTCTATCGTGGGAAATTCAACCACTTCACCGCCCAAGCTCTCGATTCTTTGCACCAAACTCAACGCCTGAGATCGGGCGCGCGTAACTAGGATGCGCTTGCCCCTAAGCACATCGGACGAAACCGATTGTTTATCTGCCTTTTGGAGGGCCATAGTCCGAAGCCACGGATCTCCTTCTACGAAGCAATCAAAAGCTGTTGCGCACCTTGGGATAACAGGCGCTCAGCGAGCTCACGGCCCAATTCCTCTGCGTGCGCAACACAGCCGGATGTTTCGCCGCGAAAAAGGGAACTTCCATCCGGATTGGCGACAACGCCGAGGAGCTCAAACTTTTCGCCCTCCGCAACCCCTCGCGCCCCCACTGGAACGTGGCAACCACCGCCCAGCCGATTTAAGAACGAGCGTTCCGCGGTGACTTCGGCGAAAGTAGCCGGGTCATGCAAGAACGAAAGCTGCTCGCGAATCGAGTCGTCTTCCCGTGACTCCAAACCCAATGCCCCTTGTCCCGCGGCGCCGAGGCAGACGTCGTTCGAGATATACTCTGCGATCCTTTCTTCCCGATCTATCCGTTTCAACCCGGCAGCGGCCATGACCAGCGCATTGCACTCTCCTTGATCGAGCTTCTTCAAGCGCGTGTCGACATTTCCCCGGATAGGCACGATTATCAAATCCCGGCGGTAGTAGAGGAGCTGTGCTCTCCGGCGCAAACTCCCGGTACCAATTTTTGCTCCGGCAGAAAGGTCGCTCAACCTTTTTGCCCCGGTGCACACCAAGACATCACGTGGATCCTCCCGGTGAGGAATCGCCGCCACGATCAGTCCTGCGGCTAAGTCGGTGGGCAAATCTTTCATGGAATGAACGGCAATATCGATCTCGTGTCTTAATAAGGCATCCTCGATCTCCTTGGTAAAGACACCTTTACCACCAATCGCTTGAACGCTCGCTTCCAAAAACCGATCCCCGCTCGTCTTGATGAGAATCGTTTCGATTCTTGCGGCCGGAAATTTCTCTTCGAGTTTTCCTTTCACCCAAGCCGTTTGAGCCAAAGCCAACCTGCTGCCGCGCGTTCCGATCCTAATCGACTTCATCTCGCAAAATCTCAGTTCCCTGATTTTGTGCCTGTCGTCGCATCACTCAGCGCTCACCGCTCCAGGTCAAAGAGTTTCTTCAAGGCCGCAATATAGAGGGTTTTCTCGTCCTCGTCTTTGGAGTTCAGCTTTAGATGGGACATAGGAGCGTGAAGAATCTTGTTCATCATGGCGGTGGTCATGTCTTCCAAAGCCTCTCTCTGTTTTTCCGACAGGTCTCTCAGGCTGCCGCCAAGCGATCGTTCCAGTTCCCGGTGCCGTATCTCTTCCAGCCGTTGCCGCAGAGCCGTAATCGTCGGGACTTGCTCCAAGGAATCGATCCAGCGCGTGAAATTGTGTACCTCTTCTTGAACGATTCCTTCCGCCTTTTCAGCCTCGTTGGACCTTTCTTGAAGATTCTCCTCGGCGACCCCCTTGAGATCATCGATATTGTAGAGATACACATTGTCGATTTCGTTAATAGCGGGATCGAAATTTCTGCGGTCGCCGATGTCAATCAAGAACATCGCCTTTTGCTTCCGTTCGCGGAGCACCTTATCTACCGTGCCGGCGTCTACTAGGATCTCGGGCGAACCGGTGCAACCAATGACGAGATCGGCGAGTGTGAGATAACGAGGAAAATCCTCGAATAAAATCGGGCTGCCATGAATCCGGCCGGCGAGTTCCACGGCCCGCTCGAAGGTTCGGTTGGTGACCATCAAGCTGTGCACGCCGCTGCGTTGGAGGTGTCGAGCCATAAGGTCGCCCATCTTGCCCGCGCCGATGAGCATTACCGTTTTATCGTCAAGACGGTCAAAGATCCTTTTGGCCAGGTCGACAGCCACAGAGCTCACGGAGACCGCTCGACTGGCAATAGACGTCTCGTTCCGCACTCTCTTGGCAACGGAAAATGAACGATGAAAAAGACGATGGAGAATCGTCCCGACGGTACCGGCTGCTTGGGCAGCGTTATAGTATTCCTTTAGCTGACCCAAGATCTGCGGCTCCCCCACAACCATAGAATCCAGACTCGCAGCCACGCGGAACAGATGCCGAACCGCTTCCGGACCATGATGAATATATACATGGTCATCTAAACTATGGCGATTTTTCCGGGCTCTCTGCTCGGCCAAGAATGCTTTGATTTCTTCAGAAGCCGACACACCATTCAATGCCGCCGCCACAACCTCGACACGGTTGCAAGTCGATAGGATGACGCTCTCCTGGATCGACGGGTAGGTCCGCAGCCGCCCCAACGCCTCACGGACGTATGCAGTCTCGAAGGCGACGCTTTCTCTCACTTCGATCGGCGCGCTCCGATGATTCATGCCAACGATGATAATTTCTTTGTGCACCTGCTATTCAAACCGGCCTCCATGCCGGCTGGGAAAAATCGAATCTCCCAACAAAAAATAGCCGATGACCACCGCGAATCCCACCATCGTGAGAAGCGCGGCCTTCTTTCCCCTAAGGCCGGCCGTAATCCGGCCATGTAGAATAACGCCGTAAAACAGCCACGCAATACCTGAGGAGATCTGGCGGGGCTCCCACGACCAATAATTGCCCCAGTGGATACCGGCCCACATGCTGCCCGTCAGGATACCTAAAGTCATCAACGGGAACCCCCACACTAGCAGCACATAGTTCAATTTGTCTAATGCCTCCAGCGACGGAAATCGTTTCATCACGGACGTCATCTTCTTACGCTTGAGGTAGTTTTCCTGGAGCAGATACATCAGGCTCACGCCGAAGGCCAGGGCGAAAACGACATTACCGAGAAAGGCCAAGGTCACATGAATCGGTAGCCAATACGTCTTCAGTCCCGGCGGCAACTCGCCGCCGCCGGTGCCAAATGCGAAAGCGGCAAGGGTCATAAGAAACGCCAAGGGTGCGATGATCGCCCCCAAGATCGCTAACCGGTACTTGAGCTGGATCAATAGGTAACCGGCGACAAGGAGCCAGGCGTAAAATGACAGCGCTTCACGAAACTGAGCAACGCCCGGATAACCGGTTTGCAAAAAATGAATCACGAGGGCGGCCGTATGGACGGCAAAACCGGCGAACAAAATGATCGGCGACAAACTTGAAACGAAGTCACGCACAAGAAAAATGTAGACGATGAAACTAGCGCTCGCCAAGAGATAAAGCACTGCTGTAACTTTGAGGAGCGTCACGTCCATAATACCTCGATTATTATAAGCTAACGCCTTACACCTTCAAGTCCATGCAGACGATAGCGCGACACCCTGGTATGACTTTCCAGAAGTTCAGTAGATAAGCGTGAAACCAACACCTCAAACGAATGAGACAGTGGTTAACGACTAGCGATTTTGAGGCGCTGAGCAGCCGTGGTCGATTTACTCGTGGGTGATCCGCCGGCTGATCGAGCAGCACCCACCGATGCGCCGCGGGCTTTCTTATTCTTGACCGCAATTTTTCCGCTTGCCGACCCGCCGGCATTTCGCGTGATGACCACCCCGCTTTTTTTCTTCGCTTGGTTGTCGAGGGTACGTCGTTGTAAGATTGCAAAGCCGCCGGCTTTTTCTGGTGGAACTTTAACGCGATAGCCC
>Ga0137403_10008211_pt2 | contig 11451 bp, 8 predicted proteins | sample CZOMad2_1_16fung_FD_122057 | JGI IMG/M metagenome (GOLD analysis project Ga0137403, IMG submission 122057) | Vadose zone soil fungal communities from Angelo Coast Range Reserve, California, USA - CZOMad2_1_16fungal (Hybrid Assembly) | ecosystem: Environmental > Terrestrial > Soil > Vadose zone...
GGCGCTGAAAGTTACGCATCACCGCGTTCACCAGTCCCTTCGCGCGCGAGTGCCCGAGCAAAGCGGCTGCCTCCACCGCCTGATGCACGACCGCGTGCGCGGAGTGCGGCCGCGCTGCGAGCTCGGCGAGCGCGGTAAGCAGCAAGCCACGCACCGGGAAATCCGTGAGTGGTTTCTGCAGCAACCGCTCCAGGGCCACGTCGACCACCCCGTAGCTCCGCAGTGTGTTGTAGCAAAGATCCTGTGCTGCGGCAGCAAGGGTCTGCGCCGGCGCACGGCGCTTCAGATCGGCGAGCGCAGCGTTGAGACTCTCCCCTCCGGAGACGCGCCCGATCGCTTCCGCTGCGGCAACAAAAGCCTCAGCGAGGGAGGGGCCGGCGGAAACGGTGGACACGGATGCACTGCGCAAGGTCACGGGCGTTGCCTTGCATTATAGGCGCAGCGCGTTTGACCGCCCTTGTTACTGCGATTCGAAACGCTCGCCTTCCGAAAGCGGAAATCCTCGCAGAAATTCTGTGGTAGGCAATCGCTTTCCCCCGGAGCGCTGCAACTCGGCTACTAGCAGGATGCCTTCCCCGCAGGCGACGCCCAAGCCGTGCGGGCCAACGCTCAGGATCTCACCTGGTTTTCCCTGGCCCGCGGCCGTAGCGCAACGCCAGATCTTGAGCTCCACTCCACGCACGCGCGCATCCGCGCCCGGTGAGGGATTGAATGCGCGAACCCGGCGATTCACGCTCACGGCACTCTCGCGCCAGTCCACGCGAGCTTCGCCCCTGCCGAGTTTGGCCGCGTACGTCACCCCCTCGGCGGATTGGGGCGTCGCCCTGACCTCGCCGGCTTCGAGCGCATCCAGGGCCTGCACGATGAGTTTTGAGCCGAGCTCCGCGAGCCGATCGTGCAACGTGCCCGTGGTATCGTCTTCCAAGATCGGAATTTTTTTTTGCATCAGCACCGGACCCGTGTCGAGCCCCGAATCGATCTGCATGATCGATATCCCTGTCTCCCGATCACCGGCGAGCAGCGCCCGCTGAATGGGAGTCGAGCCGCGCCATCGCGGTAACAGGGACGGGTGAATATTGACCGCTCCGTACCGGGGAAACTCGAGCACTGGCTGCGGCAGAATCAAACCGTAAGCGGCAACCACGATGACGTCAGCTCGAAAATGCTTGAGCTCCGCCTGCGCGCGCACGTCCCGCAAATTCACCGGTTGGGCCACCTGAACGCCTCGCGCGGCCGCCAGCTTCTTCACCGGTGATGGCGCCAGCGCAAGACCGCGCCCAGTAGGTCGATCCGGCTGAGTCACCACACCGGCAACACTGTGGCGGGACTGCAGGATCGCCTCGAGGGAGCGTGCCGCAAATTCAGGCGTGCCGGCGAAGAGAACGTTCACGGAAGCGGCACCCGCTCGGGGCTTGGGCGAGAGGCAGTGCGCCGACCTGCTCAGGCCGTCTTGCGAAGCTGTTTTTGAAGTTTCGCCTTGATGCGTTGCTGCTTGAGGCGCGACAGATAGTCGACGAAAACTTTGCCCTCGAGGTGATCCATTTCGTGCTGGATGCAGACCGCGAGGAGTTTCTCTGCAACGAAGGTAAAGGATTTTCCGTCCAGGCCAAGCGCACGCACCGTTACGCGCTCGGCGCGCTCGACCGGTTCGTAGATTCCTGGAACCGACAGGCAGCCCTCCTCGCGATACTGAACGCCTTCGCTCGCGACGATCTCCGGATTGATCAAAACCAGCAACTCGTTTCGGGTCTCGGAGGCGTCGATGACGATCACCTGTTTCTGCACGTCGACCTGAGTCGCCGCCAGTCCCATCCCGGGCGCCGAGTACATGGTTTCAGCCATATTCCGGACCAAGGAGCGAACCGATTCGTCGACCTCCAGCACGGGCGCGGCCCTCTCATAGAGCCTCGGATCGGGGTAGCGAACGATATCTAGCAGCGCCATAAATACTTGCAAATTGAAAGAATTAGATGCAGAATTTAATGCAGACTGTAAAAAGCAAGCCGCGAAAGTTAATATAGGGACTGCGGCAGTTAAATCCAGACGAGGCGGTCATGCAAAAGTCTATCACAGCTCTCCTGGCACTCGCCCTAGCGGGCGCGGGGTTGTTGGCGCTTGCACAGGGCGACCTGCAGGTGAAGGATACGGCGCCGGACCGCTACGTCGTGCAAAGGGGCGATACCCTTTGGAGCATCGCCACCAAATTCCTCAACGATCAATGGCGCTGGCCAGAAATCTGGCGAATGAACCAGGAGCAGATCAGAAACCCGCACAATATCTTCCCGGGCGATGTCCTTGTGCTCGACCGGAGCGTATCGCCACCGCAACTGCGTATCGCGGATGCCGGGGCCGGTGCCGGCCCCGGCCCCGGCCCCGGCCTCGGGGTTGCAGGAGCAGAAAAGCTTCTGCCGCGCATCTACACCCAGCCCTTGTCGTCAGAGGCGATACCTGCGATTTCGCCCAAGTCGATCGAGCCGTTTCTGACACAACCATTGCTCATCGAGGAGGGCGGTCTCGCCAGAGCGCCGCGGATTATCGCCACCGAAGAAAATCGGGTCAACTTAGGCGCCGGAAATGTAGCCTACGTCAGCGGTTTTGGCGGCAGCGATGCGCCAGTCTGGCAGATCTATCGCACCGGTCGACCGCTGGTCGACCCTGACAACCAGAGAACTCTGGGGTTCGAAGCCGTGTTCCTGGGCACGGCCCAGGTGACGCGAGGCGGCGAGCCCGCCACGGTGCACATCGTGAATTCCAAGAAGGAGATTTCTGCAGGGGATCGACTCATTCCGGCGCCCCCGCCCACCATTCCCCAGTATGTGCCTCATGCGCCGAGTTCCGCGGTAAGCGGTCGAATCATAGGACTCTACGATGCTCTCGCCACCAGCGTGGGGGGGCGCGACTCGATTATCTCGATCAATAGAGGCACGCGCCACGGTTTGGAGGTCGGACACGTGCTCGCTGTATACCGCAACGTCGTGGTCTACGATCAGCGCGATTATCTGAAATCGCGTGACCGCTCACCGGCGATACAGCTGCCCCCGGAGCGCTACGGTCTGGCCTTCGTCTTTCGTACCTTCGACTCGGTCTCTTACGCGCTGGTAATGGAAAGCTCACGGCCGGTGCAAGGGGGAGATATCGTCCAGAACCCCTGATCGGGATCCCGTTCTGCGAGGCTCGCATATGAAAGATTCAGGCGACCTTGCTGCCTGGATCGAACTCAGCCTGGTCCCCGGGCTCGGTGGCCAGAGATTCCGATCCCTGCTTTCCACTCTCGGTCTTCCCGGCAACGTTCTGAACGCAACGCGATCGCAACTCTGTCGTGTCGTACCCGAGGCGCTCGCAGCGGGCATCCTCGAACGAAACAGGGGCGCAGAAGTGGAAAAAGCTCTCCAGTGGGCGGCCCAGCCCGAGCACAGCGTGCTGACCCTTGCCGACGTCGAATACCCCAGGCAACTGCTGGAAATCGCCGATCCCCCGGCCTTGCTGTACGTTTCGGGTAGCGCGAAGCTCCTTTCCTCTCCAGCGCTTGCCGTGGTCGGAAGCCGAAACGCGACGCCTCAGGGGCTGAAGAATGCCCAGAGCTTCGCACGCACGTTCAGCGAGGCCGGCCTGGTCATCGTGAGCGGACTGGCTATCGGCGTGGACAGCGCCGCACACTCCGGCGGTCTGGCGGGACGAGGGTCCACGATCGCAGTTCTGGGGACTGGCATCGACATCGTGTATCCGCGCCGCAACGAGCCACTCGCGGACGAAATCTCGCAGCGCGGTGCGCTTGTGTCCGAAGCCCCGCTCGGCACACAGCCTACCGCGGGAAATTTTCCCCGGCGCAATCGTCTCATCTCGGGTCTTGCCCGCGGTTGTCTAGTGGTCGAGGCTACGCTGGATTCCGGCTCGCTCATCACTGCACGCCTCGCCGTAGAACAGGGCCGCGAAGTATTCGCCATCCCTGGCTCGATCCACTCGCCGCTCTCCAGAGGCTGTCATTCGTTGATCAAGCAGGGTGCGAAGCTGGTCGAGAGCGCGCAGGACGTCCTCGAGGAGCTCGGCGCAGCAGGGGTACCCGAAACGAGATTGCCGGAACCCGGAGCGGGTCACGACCTGCTCGACAAGATGGGTTTCGACCCGTGCGATATTGACGGCTTGATCGTGCGCAGCGGCTTGACGGCCGAAATCGTATCGGCCATTCTGCTGCAGTTGGAGCTGGAAGGAAAAGTGGCCGGCCTCCCCGGAGGTCTTTACCAACGTGTCCGCTGAGGATTCATAGCGAATGTTCGACGTGCTCGTATACCTTTTCGAGAATTACTACCAGACCGAAACCTATCCCGATCAGGATACGCTCGAGCGCAAACTACATGCAGCGGGCTTCGAGAACGACGACATTCAGGACGCTTTGGATTGGCTGAACACTCTCACGGATCTCCCCAAGGAGGTTCTTCCGGAGTCCCTCGACGCACGACAATCCTTCCGCGGGTATTCTACGGACGAAGCGACCAAGTTGTCGTTGGAGAGCCGAGGCTTCATCGCTTTTCTTGAAAGTGCAAAAATCCTCACCCCCCTCCTGCGCGAAATCATCATCGAGCGCGGGATGGCCTTGCCCAACGAAGTTGTAGGTCTGGACAAGCTCAAGGTGATCGTCCTGATGGTGCTTTGGACACGCCGAGGCAATGTAGACGCACTGATTCTCGACGAGTTGATACCCGACGGCGAGAAGCGCCAGACTCACTAGTACCGAGCCGAAGTCCCGGATGAACTCGGCCTTCGCGCGCGACGGTTTCTTGCTTCACATTCCGATTACACTTATGATTCTGCGCTTCGCGTAGAGACGGCCTCGAATCCTGTCGTCTTTTTTCGCTTCTTTTCCTCTCAGTGGCCAAGAAACTCATCATCGCCGAAAAGCCCTCAGTGGCGAATGATATCGCGCGCACTTTGGGCGGCTTTACCCGCCACGGCGACTACTATGAAAGCCTGCACTACGTACTTTCGTCGGCGATCGGGCATCTCCTCGAACTCGTTCCGCCGGAGGGGGTCGAGGTCAAACGAGGCAAATGGTCGTTCGCCAACCTGCCCGTGATACCACCGCACTTCGATCTGAAGCCGATCGAGCGCACTGAAGAACGCCTCAAACTCCTCGTCAAGTTGCTTCGGCGCAAGGACTTGACTGGCGTGATAAACGCTTGCGATGCGGGCAGGGAAGGCGAGCTGATTTTCCGGTATATCGTCCGGCATGCCGGCAACACGAAACCGATCGAGCGTCTGTGGCTGCAGTCGATGACGCAAAACTCCATCAAGGAAGGTTTCGAGCGGCTGCGCAAGGACCGTGAGTTGCGTCCTCTCGCCGACGCGGCGCTGTGCCGCTCCGAGTCGGATTGGCTCATCGGCATCAACGGCACACGCGCCATGACCGCCTTCAACTCGAAGGAGGGCGGTTTTTACAAGACGACTGTCGGCCGCGTGCAGACACCGACGCTCGCAATTCTCGTTGAGCGCGAGGATCGCATACGCGGCTTCAAGGCGCGCGACTATTGGGAGGTCCACGCCACCTTTGCCGCAGCGCGGGGCGAGTACGCAGGCCGCTGGTTCGACGAAAGCTTCCAGAAGGAAAAAGACGATGCCGAGGCAAGACCCGAGAGATTGTGGGAAGAGAAACGGGCGGCCGCCATCGGCGCCAAATGCCTGGGAAAACCGGGCGTTGCCACCGAGGAGGCAAAACCCGCTTCGCAGCTTTCTCCCCTTCTCTATGATTTGACGAGCCTGCAGCGTGAAGCGAACGGCCGTTTCGGTTTTTCGGCCAAAACAACGCTCGCGCTTGCCCAGGCGCTCTACGAAAGACACAAGGCTCTTACCTATCCGAGGACCGATTCGCGTGCACTACCCGAGGACTATCTCGGCACGGTGAAGAAGACGCTTGACACTTTCGTGGCGCAGAAATCGGGCTACGCGCGCCACGCTGCTCAGATACTCAAGAAAGGCTGGGTCAAACCGAACAAACGCATATTCGACAACAGGAAGATCTCCGACCACTTCGCAATCATCCCCACGATCCAGAGGCCAGGGCATCTCTCCGAGGCCGAAGGGAAGCTCTACGATCTGGTCGTGAAGCGCTTTCTCGCGGTGTTCTTCCCGGCAGCGGAGTACCTCGTCACCACGCGGATCACCCGTGTCGAGGGCGAGGCGTTCAAGACCGAGGGCCGGGTCATGACCGAAGCCGGCTGGCTCCAGGTCTACGGCAAGGAAGCCGAAACGGGCGAATCACCGAGCCTCGTTGCAATCGAGAACGGAGAAAAAGTGCGCACGCGGGAAGTGGATGTTCGCGCCATTCAGACGAGGCCGCCGGCCCGCTTCACGGAAGCCACGCTGCTCTCAGCGATGGAAGGCGCGGGAAAACTGGTCGAGGACGAGGAGCTGCGCGAAGCCATGAGCGAGAAGGGGCTGGGTACCCCGGCGACCCGCGCGCAGATCATCGAGGGTCTGATTTACGAGGACTATGTGCACCGCATCGGTCGCGAGCTCCAGCCGACGCCAAAGGCGTCGTCGCTTCTTTTCGCGTTGCGCCACTTCGGGGTGAACGAACTGTGCTCGCCCGAGCTCACCGGAAACTGGGAATTCAAGCTCAAGCAGATGGAGCACGGGGAACTTCCGCGGAGCGCGTTCATGGATCACATCGTCGATCTCACCCGTGAGATGGTCTTGCGCATCAAGAACGGCGATATCCCCGATACCGTGTTCCTCACTCTGAAGACTCCGTGTCCCAAGTGTGGCGGCAAGGTGCAGGAGACCTATCGCAAGTTCAAGTGCCAGAAGTGCGATTTCGCGATCTGGAAAGTAGTATCGAGCCGTGAGTTCGCTCCTGAGGAGATCGAGACGCTGATATCCAAGGGCTCGGTGGGACCCTTGACGGGTTTCCGCAGCCGAGTCGGTAAGCCGTTTGCTGCGATGGTGCGGCTTACGCCAGAGTTTCGTGCCGAGTTTGACTTTGGGCGCCAAGCGGATGCGGACGGCTCCGCGGCAAAGGTGGATTTTTCAGCGCTGACCCCGCTCGGCCCCTGCCCAAAATGCGGCGGCCGAGTGTTCGAGCAGCCGATGGCCTATGTCTGCGAGAACAGTGTCAACCCCGAGCGGCGCTGCGACTTTCGCTCTGGGCGTGTCATCTTGCAGCGACCTGTTGAGCCCGAGGAAATACGCAAGTTGCTCGCAACGGGGAGGACCGATCTTTTGCACCGATTCATTTCCCGGAAAGGCAGACCGTTTTCGGCGTTCTTGGTGCGCGGCGCAGACGGCAAGGTAGGGTTCGAGTTCGCGCCCCGCACGGCGAGAGCTGCACGTGCACCGGCAACGGCCGCGGCACCGGAAAGAACCCCGACGAAGTCGAAAGCCGAGAGCAAGACGCGTGCGAAGCGACCTGCCAATCGCGGGCGGGCGGTTCGAAACAAGAAAGCAGCCTAGCGACCGGCGCCCGCCATCGCGGGCGGCCTTCAGACGTCAAGCCTGGCGACTAACGCGTTCTGCTCGATGAACAACCGCCTGGGCTCGACGTCGTCGCCCATCAGCTTGGTGAAGATTTCATCCGCGGCGATCCCGTCTTCGATCTGCACTTTGAGGAGCCGCCGGGACTCCGGGTCCATCGTAGTCTCCCAAAGCTGGTCGGGATTCATCTCTCCGAGGCCCTTGTAGCGCTGGATCGCCGCGCTGCGCTCGACTTCTCCAAGCAACCACTTCATGGCCTGCGGAAAGTCGGCAACTCCCTCTTCCTTGTCGTCGCGCTTGATCACGGCGCCAGACCCGATGAGGCCGTGCAGGAGTTGCGCGATCCGGTTGAGCTGTTGATAGTCGCCGGAGGAGAGAAAGTCCTCATCGAGCACGCTGGTTCTGACGTTTCCGTGGTGGGTGCGTTCGATGACGAGCTGGTGGCGCTCGTTCTTGCCGTCGTAGCGCGCGCTCACGTTGACGCCGTTTCCGTTGGCCGCCATCGCTTGCTTGAGCCTCAGAGCGCTCGTCCCCGCAGACTGTGCACTCGAGAGATCGGCCTTCACACCACGCATGAGCGCGGCCAAGGCCTCGGTGTCGATGATCCTGGAAGCCCGCGCCACTATGGCTTCGCCGAAGAGGTAGGTCTTCGCCAGGTCCTCGAGCGTCTTGCCCTCGATAGCTTGCCCGCCCTTCTTCGGCAGGAGCGAAGCCCCCACCAGGGCCTGCGCTAGCATGAACTGCGCTCGCTCGTGGTCGTCTTTGAAATAGCGTTCCTGCTTGCCGAGCTTCACCTTGTAGAGAGGGGGCTGCGCGATGTACACGTGTCCGTGTTCAACGAGCTCGGGCATCTGTCGATAGAAAAACGTAAGCAGGAGGGTGCGGATATGCGCGCCGTCCACATCGGCGTCCGTCATGATGATGATGCGGTGGTAGCGGAGTTTCGAGATATCGTACTCGTCCTTGCCTATCCCGGTGCCCAGGGTCTGGATCAAGGTCACGATCTCCTGGGAGGAGATCAGCTTGTCGAACCGCGCTTTCTCCACATTCAGTATCTTGCCCTTCAACGGCAAGATCGCCTGGAACTTGCGGTCACGGCCCTGCTTGGCCGAACCGCCGGCCGAGTCGCCCTCGACGATGTAGAGCTCGCAAAGCGCCGGATCCTTCTCTTGGCAATCAGCGAGCTTCGCAGACAGCCCGAACGAGTCGAGCACGCCTTTGCGGCGGGTCATCTCCCGCGCCTTGCGTGCCGCTTCGCGCGCACGTGCCGCGTCCACGATCTTGCCGCAAATGATACGGGCGTCGTTGGGCCGCTCGAGGAGGAAATTCTTCAGTTTTTCACCCACGAGTTCCTGGACCACCGGCCCCACTTCAGAGGAAACGAGCTTGTCCTTCGTTTGCGAAGAGAATTTCGGCTCGGGTACCTTCACCGAGAGCACGCATGACAGACCTTCGCGCATGTCGTCTCCGGTGGTCTCGACTTTGGCCTTCTTGGCGACTTCGTTCGCTTCGATATATTGATTCAAGCTGCGTGTCATGGCGGCCCGCAAGCCAGTCAGGTGCGTGCCGCCGTCACGCTGCGGGATATTGTTCGTGAAGCAGAGCACCTGTTCCTGGTAAGAGTCGTTCCACTGCATTGCCACCTCGACGGTGATGCCTTCCTTCTGGGCGATTGCATGAAAAGGCGTGCTGTGCAGCACGTTCTTGCTCCGATTGATGTACTCGACAAACCCCTTCACTCCTCCAGTGTGCGCGAAGTTCTCCTCTTTTCCGAAGCGTTGGTCTACCAGCTGGATCTTGACTCCGTTGTTGAGAAACGAAAGCTCGCGCAGCCGCCGCGCCAGGATGTCGAAGTGGTACTCGACCACTCCGAAGATCTCCACGCTGGCCAGAAAATGCACCTCCGTGCCGCGTCTCTCGGTCTTGCCGGTTACTTTGAGCGGCGCCACAGGCACACCGCGCCGGAATTCCATGAAGTGGCTCTTCCCGTCGCGTCGAATAGTAAGGCGCAGCCATTCGGAGAGCGCGTTGACCACGGACACGCCCACGCCGTGCAGGCCACCGGCGATCTTGTAGGAATTGTTGTCGAACTTCCCGCCGGCGTGGAGCTCGGTCATCACGATCTCCGCAGCCGAGCGCTTGCGTTCGTCGTCTTTGTGGAGCTCGGTGGGAATGCCGCGGCCGTTATCAATTACGCTAATCGAGTTGTCCGTGTGAATCGTGACTGTTATCTCGTCACAGAAACCGGCTAGCGCCTCGTCGATGGCGTTATCCACGACCTCGAACACCATGTGGTGTAGGCCGGTCCCATCGGAGGTGTCACCGATGTACATGCCCGGGCGCTTGCGCACAGCATCCAGACCCTTCAGCACCTTGATGCTATCGGAATCGTATTGGTCGCGCGGGTGATCGTTCTTTTCTGCTTCAGACATTTAATTTCTCTTCGCTCAGATCCGCATCGGCATCACGACGTATTTGAAATCGTTGCGGCCGGGCAAGGTAAACAACACGCTCGAATTTGCATCGCCCAATCCGCACTCGACCTCGGCAACATCGAGATTGTTGAGCACGTCCACGAGATAGCCGACATTGAACCCGATGTCGAGCGTCTCCCCTTTGTACGGCACATCGAGCTCTTCCTGGGCTTCCTCCTGCTCGGTATTACTGCAACTGATCTTGAGACTTCCGTCGCCCAGAACCCACCGCACTCCGCGAAACTTGTCGCTGGTGAGAATCGCAGCCCGTTGCAACGCTTGCAACAGAGCAATTCGCTCGAGCTTCAGCTTCTTCGGATGGTTCTGAGGGATCACCCGGCCGTAGTCGGGGAACTTTCCGTCTACCAACTTCGACACGAGCACTACGTTGCCAAACTTGAACTTGGCCTGAGCCGAAGACAATTCGATCACGACCGAGTCATCGGTGTCCTCAAGGAGCTTGGAGAGCTCGATAATTGTCTTACGGGGAAGTATCACTTCCTGCTTGGGGAGATTCTTTCCCTCGACTTCGCGGCTTGCGTAGGCCAACCGGTGCCCGTCGGTCGCCACTAGCTTGAGCTGCCCTTCCTCGACAACCATGAGCAGGCCATTGAGATAGTAGCGGATATCCTGCTGAGCCATGGCGTACTGAACCAATCCTAGAAGCGCTTTCAGCAGCTTTTGAGGAACCGACAGGCTCGTCGCCGAGGCTTCGACCAGCACCAGCCTTGGAAAATCCTCTGCTGAAAGCGTCTGCAAGTTGAAACGGCTTTTTCCTGACTTCACCTGAAGTCTCTTGTCCTGTAATGCGAGAGTAACCTCCGATCCTTCCGGGAGCGCACGCAGAATATCGACGAGTTTCCGCGCTCCGACCGTCAATTTCTTGGTCTCACCTGGCCCCTCGATGGTCATGCTTGTCGTGATCTCTATCTCGATATCGGTAGCGACAAACTCGATGTGCGTGTCCGTCCTAGAAATCAAAACGTTGGACAAGATCGGCAATGTATGACGCCGCTCGATTATTCCAGTGACCGCCTGCAGAGGCGCGAGTAGCGCTTCGCGTTGGGTCTTCAGCAGATTCATTTTATTTCCTTGATTATGATGATGATCGCGATCTTCTTGGTGGATAACTCTGCATAGCCACGCAAGGAACGGCTCTTCGGGGTTTGTAAGCTGTTGGTAAAGTGCAGAACAGGCTGTGGTAGAAACATGAGTAAAAAGCCGCGATCTCCCGGCGAGGCCATTTACCCACAATTCGTTTCAGGGTTGCGCGCAGCTTGTTCACCCCTTGAGTACCTGCTCGAGTACGTGGTAGTCGCGGTTAATATCGTGGTTCTTCTCTCGCAGCGTCGCGATAGTACGACACGCATGCAGAACGGTCGTATGGTCGCGGTTGCCGAAGGCATCGCCAATATCCGGCAAGCTCATCTGGGTGAGGTCCTTCGCGAGTGCCATCGCGAGCTGGCGCGGCCGAGCGACGTTTCGACTGCGTTTTTTCGAGTGCATGTCGGAT
>Ga0137403_10008555_pt1 | contig 11449 bp, 5 predicted proteins | sample CZOMad2_1_16fung_FD_122057 | JGI IMG/M metagenome (GOLD analysis project Ga0137403, IMG submission 122057) | Vadose zone soil fungal communities from Angelo Coast Range Reserve, California, USA - CZOMad2_1_16fungal (Hybrid Assembly) | ecosystem: Environmental > Terrestrial > Soil > Vadose zone...
GTCTGCTCATGCAGGATCGGCGGCAGCGTTGGCCGAAGATCTATTCCCTGCATGCGCCCGAGGTCGAATGCATAGGCAAGGGCAAGGCCCATCGGCCTTACGAGTTCGGGGTCAAGGTGAGCGTCGCCACGACGGCGACCTTCGCCAACGCCGTCTCGAGCGGCGAAAGCTGGCTGACGGGTTCGTCGTGGACGGTTCCCACGAGGGCCTGGGCCCGGCTCTGCCGGAGGGCCGACTCCCGCCTGTACCTTCGCGTGACGGGAAAGATCGCGGGATCTCCCCTGATCGAGCTCAGCCGCGTGGAGGTTCTCACCGTGAAGTGACTCTCGGCTCCGGAGGCATCCTCTGCTCCCTCCGAAGCGGCGGGGATCTCGGCGTTGGCGCCGGGATCCCCGTGTCACGCCCCCCGTCACGCGCGTGACGCTCTCCGATCCCCTTCACGATTTCGCAACGACTTGGCCCGTGGAACGGGCCTTGCTATTCCACCAGGCGTCATCGCAGTGAGTCACTCTCACTCCCCCGCACGCCCTGCACGGACGACGAAGTAAAACTCGTCCGATCGCCCAACACAACCAGGCCCCGCGACAACCCGACGAGCGTGCGACGCGCCCGAGGCGGAATCCCTGCCTTCGAGGCTCGACGCGGCGGGCGCTCTCTACGTGATGGGAGGTCCACCCATGCACCACGCCACAACTGCGTTCGGTCCCACGCGGCGTCGCGCCGGAGCGCGGACCGCGGTCATGGCCGCGATCCTGGCCCTCGCGGCGCAGTCCCCGGCGCGCGCGCAGAGCCCCGAGGGATTCGGCTCGACGACCACCGGAGGCGCCGGCTACCCGGTCGTCACCGTCACCACGCTCGACGACTACGACTGGACGACGCAGTCGCCCATCGTCGGCAGCCTGAGATGGGCCGTCTCCGGGAGCAACCGGCAGGTCCACTTCGCCGTGGCCGGAGCGGTCAACCTGGTGTCGAAGCTCTCGATCCGGAACGTCAGCAACGTGACCGTGGACGGGTCCACCGCCCCGGCGCCCGGGATCACCATCCGCCTCGATCAGATCGAGATCCGCAACACCAGCAACATCATCGTGCGGAACATCCGGAGCCGCGATCAGTACGACAAGGCGGCGAACATCCCGGGGATCATGATCTACGAGCGGAACGACCGGGTCTGGATCGACCACTGTTCCGTCACGCGGGCGAGCGACGAGTCGATCGGCGTGTACGGCGGGACCGCGGGCGCGGGGCGCCCGACGAACGTGACCCTGTCGTGGAACCTGATCGCCGACGCGAACACGCCCGCGTACCTCAACTCCGGCAAGGGGATCCTGATCTCCGGCACCGGAAGCAGCGGCGATCTCGGCGCCGTCGTGGGCGAGTTCGCCGATCGGGTGACGGTCCACCACAACATCCTGACGCACAACGATCAGAGGAACCCGCAGATCTCCGGGAGCATCGCCTCGGGGGTGATCGCCCCGAACGTGGACCTCCGGAACAACATCATGACGGAGTGGACCAACTACGGCACGCGCATCCGCTGGAACGGGAGCGCGAACGTCGTGAAGAACATCTACCTCTCGAGCGTCTTCCCGAACAACGCCCTGATGCTCGACGGCGCGGGGCCGGTCTACACGAGCGGGAACGTCGCCCCGCCCCAGGGAATCGGCCGCGTGGACATCAACACGATGGGGACCGTCGCGACGCCCATCCCGATGCCGCCCGTCACCGAGACCGCAGTCGCCGATCTCCCGGCGGTCCTCTTCGGTGACGGCGTCACGACCGGCGCGGGCGCCCTCCCGCGCGATCCGTACGACACGGGCGTCGTCCAGCGGCTGGCGATCGCCCTCGGCGGCGTGATCCAGACCTGCGCCGCCCTCTCGGGAACCGGCTGCTCGGCCGGCGATGTCTGCTCGGGCGGCGCCTTCGTGCCGTCGTCGGACTTCGGATCGCTCTGCTGCGTGGGAGGCACGTGCACCGCGCCTCCTCCGCCCCCCCCGCCGACCGGGACCGACACCGACGGGGACGGCGTGATCGACACGAACGACAACTGCCCGCTGGTCGCGAACCCGGCGCAGGAAGACCTCGACGGCGACGGTGTCGGCGACGCCTGCGACAACTGTCCGGCCGTCTTCAACGAGGGGCAGGCCGACAACGACGGCGACGGGATCGGGGACGCCTGCGACGCGTGCCCCGGGGGCGCCGACGTCGACGAGGACGGCGTCTGCGACGCCTCGGACAACTGCGTGAGCGTGTACAACCCGTCGCAGGCCGACGGCGATCGCGACGGGATCGGAGACGCCTGCGACACGTGCGCCAGCGGCGACGCCGACGGCGACGGGATCTGCGACGCCGCCGACAACTGCCCGCTCGCGTACAACCCGGGGCAGGAGAACTCCGACGGCGACGCGGAAGGCGGCGACGCGTGCGACATCACCGTCACCTTCCCGCTGAACGGGGAGATCACCTGCCTCGACCCGGCCCCCACGGTGAAGTGGTCGCCGGAGATCTACAACCGCTTCAAGGTCATGATCGGCTCGGACCCGAGCTTCGCGAACATGGTCTCGAGCGGCAACACCCTGCTGAAGTCGACGTCGTGGACCCCCACGCGGAAGGCCTGGACCAACCTCTGCAAGCGCGGCAGCCAGAGCCTCTACTTCCGCGTGATGGGGAAGGTCGCGAACACGACGGCCGTCGAGCTGAGCGAGGTGGACGTCGTGAAGGTCAGGTAGCGGGCGCAACCGGCGGCTTGATGTCGGGGCGCTTCAGATGGTGGTCGGTGGCCTGCTGAAAGGCGTGGGCCACCGACAGGATCTCCGCCTCGCCGTAGAGGCGCCCCGTCAGCGTCAGGCTCACCGGCGTCCCGTCGCTCTTCCGGAAGCCGTCGGGGAAGACGACCTGGGGATGGCCGGTGAGGTTCGTGAGGAGGAGGTTGCTCCCCGAGTAGGTCGGGGAGACGTAGAGGTCCACGCCGCTCATGATCGACTCCATCTCGGTCATGACGAGCCGGCGGATCCGGTTCGCGCGCAGGTACTCGACCGCGGGGATGAGCTGCGCCTGCCGGAAGACGTTGGGCCAGGCGTCGGCCGTCTGGCGCTTCAGCTCGGCGACGCGGCCGGTGCGCGTCAGCTCGTCGAAGGCGGTGGCCGCCTCGGCGCTCAGGATCACGCCGAGGCCGTCCAGCGGATGGCCCTTCGGCAGCTCGATCGGGACGAGCTCGACGCCGAGCTTCCGGATCGCCTCGAGAGCCCGGTTGTCGATCTCCTGCCACTCGCGGGCGCGCGCCTTCTGGTCGTCGTCCTTGATCTCCGCGCCCCGGTCCTCGTCGAAGAGGCTCTTGACGTACCCGACCCGCAGCTGGCGGACGGCGCGCGGCGAAGGCCACGAGAAGGGCTGTGTCACGGCGAAGGCATCGAGCGGGTCGGCGCCGTGGATCGCGCCGAAGACAAGGGCGCAATCCTCCGCCGATCGCGCGAGGACGCCGACCTTGTCCATCGACCACGAGAGCGCCATCGCGCCGAACCGGCTGACGCGGCCGAAGGTGGGGCGCAGTCCCGTCGTCCCGCAGCGCGTGCTCGGGGAGACGACGCTCCCGAGCGTCTCGGTGCCGATGGCGAAGCCGAAGAGGCCGGCGGCGGTTCCGGAGGCCGACCCTGCCGATGAGCCGCTCGATCCCTGCTCGGTCTTCCAGGGGTTCCTCGTCATCCCCCCGAACCAGACGTCCCCCCAGGCCAGCGCGCCCACGGCGGTCTTCGCGAGGAGAACGCCGCCCGCCTCGTCGATCCGCGAGACGACCGTCGCCCGCTCCTTGAGGACCTGATCGCGGTAGGGCTCGGCCCCCCAGGTCGTGGGGAATCCGGGAACGGCGAACAGGTCCTTGACCCCCCAGGGGATGCCGTGGAGCGCCCCTCGATCGCGCCCGCCCGAGAGCTCCCGATCGGCCTTCGCCGCCTGCTCGAGGGCGAGGTCGGTGGTCCGCGTGATGGCGACCTTCAGGATCGGGTCGTAGCGATCGAGGCGCGCGAGGTAGAGCTTCGTGAGATCGACCGAGGATAGCTTCCGCGCGCGAAGGAGCGCCCCCAGATCGGCCACGGAGGCGAACGCCGTGTCGTCGTCGCCGGAGACGCGCGGCGCGGGACGGGCGGGGGAGATCACGCGCCCCCGATCGACGCCGGGCGCCGTGAAGGGGGAGGGATCGAACATCAGCGCCGGCGCGACGCCGTTGTCGATCACGACCGCGCGGGACTTCGCGTACCCCTGGAGCGTCTCGTTCACGTCGTCGAGCATCAGCTTCCGCTGCGCGTCGTCGAGCGCGATCCCCGAGATCCACTCCGCCTGCCGGATCATCTCGTCGGTGACGGCGGCCTTCTCGTCGGCCAGGGCGACGAGCGCCCGCCCGAAGACGGCCGAGACGGCCCCCGCGGCCGCGAGCCCCTTGAGCAGCTCGCGACGCCTCGAGGAAGTTCCCGGTGAAAGGCTTTCGGCGGTCGTCATCGCGTCGTCGTTCATCTTCGCCTCCACGGGGCCGGGACGCGGCCCTCGAAGATCCGAGGGTAAACTATCCAGGTGAACCACGACGTCATCGCCCCCGTGCTCCTCGTGCTGGCGGTCGTTCTCCTGGCCGCGAAGCTCGGGGGCGATCTCGCCGTGCGCGCGGGGCAGCCCGCGGTGCTTGGCGAGCTGATCGCGGGGATCGCGATCGGAAACATCCCCGCGGCGGTCATCCCCTGGCTCGCGGGGCTCCGAGGCGACCCGACCCTCGACATCCTGAGCCGCCTCGGCGTCGTGATCCTGCTCTTCGAGGTGGGGCTCGAATCGACGGTCTCCCAGATGATGAAGGTGGGCCTCTCGTCGCTGGTCGTGGCGACCCTGGGCGTCATCGCGCCGATGGCGCTGGGCTGGGGGGTGGGCGCGTGGCTCCTCCCGGACGAGAGCTGGCACCTGCACCTCTTCCTCGGCGCCGTGCTCTGCGCCACCAGCGTCGGGATCACGGCGCGCGTCTTCAAGGATCTGGGCCGGCTCGCGACGCGCGAGGCGCGCATCGTCCTGGGCGCGGCCGTGATCGACGACGTGCAGGGTCTCGTCGTCCTCGCCGCCGTCAGCAGCGTCATCGCCTCGGCCAACGCGGGGGAGGGGGTGTCGTGGATTCAGGTCCTGGCCCCGCTCGTGAAGGCGGCCCTCTTCCTCGGGGGGGCGATCCTCCTCGGCGCGTACCTGTCGCCGAGGCTCTTTCACGTCGCGTCGAAGCTGCGCGCGCGCGGAGTCCTTCTCGCAACCGGGCTTTCCTTCTGCTTCGTCCTCGCGTGGCTTGCCGACGGCATCGGCCTCGCGCCCATCGTCGGCGCCTTCGCCGCGGGTCTGATCCTCGAGGACGCTCACACGAGGGATTTCCGGGTGCGGGGTGAGCGCCCGCTCGGCCAGCTCGTCGAGCCCATCTCGGCCTTCCTCGTCCCGGTCTTCTTCGTCCTCATGGGGATGAGGACCGATCTCGGGGCCTTCGCGCAGCCCGGTGTCCTCGGCCTCGCCGCCGCCCTGACCGTCGCCGCGATCCTCGGCAAGCAGGTCTGCGCCCTGGGGGTCGTCGGCAGGGGCGTCGATCGCCTCACCGTGGGGATCGGGATGATCCCGCGGGGGGAGGTCGGGCTGATCTTCGCGAACGTGGGGCTGGGGCTCACCCTCCACGGCGAGCGGGTCATCGACGCGGCGACCTTCTCCGCCATCGTCGTGATGGTGATCGTCACGACGATGATCACCCCGCCCGCCCTGAAATGGAGCCTCGCCCGCGGCGCCGGCCGGGATGCCTCGAAAAGCTGAGCGCCCCCCGATGGCGGGTTCGTCCCGACTGTCGGCCTTGACTGTCCGGGGTCGGACGATTGTCCCAGGGGTCGTTTTTCGCATCCGATCGGCCCGCGCCCTAACTTCCATCCACCGCCTCGATGAACCCCCCCGCCCCCAACCGGATGGAGGCCCGATGCCACAACAGGACGATGTCTACGTGATCCCCGAGGAGATCTCCCTCGACTCCCTGCGCCCCGAGTCGGCCTCACGGAAGGGCCCTCGGCCCGTCGCGGCGGCGACCGCCGCTCCCGCCCCGGTCGCCGCGGCGCGAAGGGCGCGCGCCGGCTCTCCGGCGGTCGCGTTCACCCTCTCGCTCTTCATCAGCGGCTCCGGACAGCTCGCGAACGGGCAGATGCGCCTCGCCGCGATGTTCTTCCTGACCCAGGCGTTCGCCGTCACGCTGCACTGGTCGGCGCGGGCCCTGTGGCCGTACGCCCTCAAGATCGGCGAGATCTTCTCGATCACCGAGACCCGGATGTTCGCGGCGGCGGCGGCCGTCGACGTCGCCTTCATCGGCATGCTGGCGGCGGGGGCGGCCCAGGCGTATCACGAGGCCGAGAGACAGTCGGGGCGCTACCACGGCGTGAGAGTCGCCGGGGTGCCGGCGCTCGCCTCGATGATCGTCCCGGGGTGGGGGCAGGCGCTGAACGGGCAGATGGAGAAGGCGGCGTTCTTTCTCTTCTGCGGGCTGATCGAGGCCTACGCCATCGTGCTGATGACCCTCTCGCCCCTCCCGAGGCTGATCGTGAGCTCGGGGCGCGAGGATCTCCTGGCCCCCGACGGCTCGGCCCTCTGGATCGGAACGCTCTTTGCGATCGGGCTCACCTGGACCCTGGCGATCTACGACGCGATGCTGGTGTCGGGCTTCCGACGCCACTCGGTCTGAGGGGCGGCGAAGCGCGGCTCAGCTTCGAGACAGATCGAGGCTGAGCGCGCGCGTCGGCCACGAGCGGACGTGGACGTCGAGGACGTAGCGTCCGTCGGGGTCGACGTCGACGGTGAGGCTCTCCTCGAGCGGCGCGTCGACCGCGTCGTCGGTCACGCGCACGCGGACGGCGTGCGAGCCCCCCGCGAGGCGCACAGGCCACTCGGCCGTGGCCTTTCGGTAGGTGAGCAGCTTGGCGCCGAATCCGTGCACCTGCTTCGCATCGGCCGAGAGATCCTGCCCGAGGATGCGGCGGCCGTCGGCCCACACGGTGATGTGACCGCGGGCCACGCTGTGCGCGATCCGAATCGTGACGGGCGCTCCCTCCCCCGCGACGATCACGGAATCCCCGGCTTCCTCGTCGTGCCGCCAGCCGGCCACGTCGAGGAGCTTCGACGCCGTGGCCCCTCCGCGCGCCATCAGCGCGCGCCCCCCGAGTCCCAGAAGCGCGACCACGACGAGCGCCCCCGCGACCATCGACGCGCGCGCCCGTGGACCGACCTTCCACCCTCGCGTCCAGAGTGCGGCCCCCGCCCGCGCGGCGCGGGCGAGCGAGGAGAGGGCCGTGGAGGCGCCGCGGCGGACGATGGGGGCGGTGAATTTCCCGGCCTTGACGGTGGCGCGACCCGCGCCCTGCGCGGCGCGGGCGGCCACGACGGCCGATCGGGCCACGAATCGTCCCGCCGCCGAGCCGGCGACCTCGGCGCGCTTTTCGAACCTCTCGCTCGATCCGGAGGGGGACGGCGCCGGCCGGGGAGAACGCGAGATCTTCGTCCCCTCGTGAGGGGCCGTCCGCCGTCCGGCGGCGACCGCCTCCAGCTCGCCGGCGAGCGCTTTCGCGGTGGCCTGGCGCGCCGAGGGGTCCTTGGCCAGCGCCCTCAGCAGGACTCCGTCGCATCCCTCGGGGAGCCCCGGAGCGTGGCGACTCGGCGGATCGGGATCGACGTGGCAAATGGCGTACGCGAGCGCCGTCATGTCGTCGCCGCGGAAGGGGCGGACCCCCGCGAGAAGGGTGTAGAGCGTCGCGCCGAGCGAGAAGAGGTCGGATCTTCCGTCCACCGTCCCGCCCCGGATCTGCTCGGGGGAGGCGTACGCGGGCGAGCCGAGGAAGAGCCCCTCCCTCGTCAGCTCCGACTCCGACACGCGCGCGATCCCGAAATCCGCGATCCGGGCGCGCCCCTCGTCGTCGATCAGGATGTTGGCGGGCTTGATGTCGCGGTGGACGACCCCCCGCCGGTGCGCGGCGTCGAGCGCTTCGGCGAGCTGCACCCCCCAGCCGAGGACCGTCGCGGGCTTTCGGACGGCCTGGTCCCTCATCATGCGATCGAGGCTCCGCCCCTCGACCAGCTCCATCACGATGTAGGGGCGCCCCTCATCGTTCTTGCCCACGTCGTGAATCGCGACGATCCCGGGGTGCGAGAGACGCCCCGCGGCCCGGGCTTCCCTCAGGAACCTCTCCTCCCACTCGCCGCGATCGGCCGCGCTCAATCCTTCGGGGACGTTGAGGAGCTTGATCGCGACGGAGCGCCCGATCTGCGGATCGTCCGCCCGCCAGACTTCGCCCATCGAGCCCTTCCCGAGCTGCTGTTTCAGGAGGTACCGGCCGACGGTGTCGGGAAGGAGCGTGATGGCGCCCGAGGCGGTGAGCGCGCCCGGATCGCTCCCTTCGGGCGGCGGCGAGGCGACGGCGGTCGATTCCTTCGGTGGCACTTCGGCGTTCTGCGTTTTCTCCCAATCCCCGTGTGACAATCTAGGCGGATCGCACGGGCGGGCAACCGATCGGGGTGACCCTGAGATTGTTGGATACGGATCGGGCGCGGGGAGGGGGCGCGGCGTGTTGACCCTGACCGCCACGCGCGATAGTCTGCGATTAATTCATTGTTGGGATTTCCATCTCGCCCCTGGAGCCGCGCGCGCCCGCCGCCGCCCCCTTGCGGGCCGGCCCGAACCGTCCGGGGGAGTCGATGAGTCGTTGGCGCCGGGGGCTTGCCGCGGGGGTCGTGCTGTTCGCGATCCTCGGGCCGGGCTCCGCGACGGCTGGCGCGGCGGAGGATGACCGGCCGCTCCCCGCGGACTCCCCCGCGGCGGACCCCAACGCCCCGCCGGCCATCGGAGCTTCCGTCGCCGGAACGCTCGACCGGGGGATGATCGAGCGCCTCCCGCTCGTCGGCCGGAGATACTCGGATCTTCTCACGCTCATGGCCGGCGTGACCGACATCGACGGGAACGGGATCCCCGACGCCTTTGGCGCGCGCGAGGCCGGGCTCCAGTACCGGCTCGACGGGGTCGACATCACCGATCCCCTGGGCTCCGGCGCCGGCCTGTTCATCGATCCCGACGCCATCCGGGCGCTCTCCCTGAACGGAACCGATCCCGACGGGCGGTACGGCCGGTTCGACGGGGGCGTGGCGGGGATCGGGCTTCGGTCGGGGGACGATCGGATGCAGGGGTCGCTCAAGTCGTTCTACAGGGGGACCGTGCTCGACGGCGACGGGTCCGCCGAACCGAGCGATACGTTCTACGGGGTGACGATTCCCCCGCGGCGATTCCGCGAGACCACCTCGTCGCTCGCGGTCGGCGGCCCGGTGCTTCGCGGGCGCCTCTGGTACTTCGTCGATCTCACCCGGATCCAGCGGGACGACAGCCAGGAGTTCCTCGGCGCGACGATCTCGAGGCCCGAGGCGGGGTGGAACAGTCTCGTGAAGCTCTCGGCGCAGATCGATCCGCGGCAGCACCTGTCGCTCACCTACGCCGTCTCGCCGCGCGACTTCGGCGGAGAATTCGACGCCTTCAACGTCGATCCCGACTCCGGCGGCGACGTTTCGCTCCACGCGCGGGAGCTGCAGGCGGGGTGGCGGTGGACCCCGGCCCCGGGGTTCATCTCCGAGGCCGCCGTGGGTTGGCTCGACTCGGGGATCGCGGTGGAGCCGGTGTCGGATCTCTTCCACCAGGTGCACGTGCCGACGATCACCGGGATGTCGAACGGGAGGCCGTTTGTCCTGGCCCTCTACCCGCAGCGCGAGTGCTCCGTCGGCGGGAACCCGAATAAACCCATCCCCAACTGCGATCCGTCGCTCGGCCCCATATCGATTTCCTACGTCGACCTCGTCTCAGGCTTTACGACGGGGCCCCTCGACTTCAGGTCCTCGGACTCGCGAACGCGCGCGTCGTTCCGCGACGAGGTGACGTTCGTCCCGTCCGGGGGCAAGAGCCCTCACGAGATCGTCGCCGGCTTCGAGCTGCAGGGCGAGGACTACAAGGACGACCGCATCGACAACCCCGTTCTCTTCAACGCCACCTTCCCGTGCCCGTCGTGCCGGGATCCGTTCGGCCAGCCGATCCCCAATGCGGTGACGGGAAGCCAGTTCCTCTACGTGCCGACCCCGGCGTCGCCGGAAGTCCATCCCTCGGCCCTTCTCGGCGCGGTCTGGGCCGGGGACGCGTGGCGGGTCTCCCGCGGCGTGGTGGTTCAGGTGAGCCTCCGCGCGGACAGCTCGCGCCTGAAATCGGAGGGGTTCACGCCCGTGGCCCCGAGGAGGGAGAGGCGCAGGTCCATCGCCCTCGTGGAGACATTGTGCGACGAGGGATTCCGGATCGAGGCGAGCGGCGGGGCGAGCAACGCCTCATTCGTGTGCGGGACTCGCCTGAACAGTAACTTCGAGCCATCGGCGAATCTCATCTTCACGTTTGACGCGAACACGCCCGCGCGCCTGGGAAAGTACGACCTCGACCACGACGGGACCTTCAACGAGGGGCGCGACGGATCTCCATGGAGAAAGGAGCTGTCGACCGTCATCGGGCGGCGACCGGAGAGCTTCTCGATCCGCAACGTCGATCTCTCGCCGCGCTTCGCGGTCGGGTGGGATCCGTGGTCGGGGGCCCCGTCGCAGGCGGGGAAGACCCGCGTCTTCGCGACCTGGGGTCGGTACTACGATCGGCTGCCGCTGCTCCCCATCGCCGCGGAGACGACGCCGTACGTGAACGCGTACACCTTCACCTCCGATCCGCAGACTCACCGCATCGATCCGAACGCCGTGTCGTCCTCCACGTCGACGCCGTCGATCGAGACCGTCGCGCGCGACCTCGAAACTCCGCGCACCGACATCCTCACCGCGGGGTTTACGCGCGAGCTGTCGGTGACGTGGGTCGCGGGGATCACGTGGACCCGGAAGCGGGCGGCGCGCCTCCTGCAGGATGCCGATCGGAACCACCTGGCGTGCCGGCAGTTCGGGAGATCCCTCGGGGTGGATCCGAACCTGCTCTGCCCCTTGGTCACCGACGTGGACGGCAACATCGTCCGCTTGAACGATCAGTTCGGATCGCCCAACCAGTTTCCGAACGGCCTCGTCGATCTCTACGTCGCGAACCCGAGCTTCGACCGCATCCTTCGCGTCGGAAACTTCAACGACGCCTCGTTCGACGCGACGACGCTCGCGATCACGAAGCGCCTGCTCGCGGGGTGGCAGCTCCAGGCGAGCTACACCTTCTCCCGGAGCCGGGGCGAGGGGGAGGATTTCACCTCCCTCTCGCGGGACGATCCGGCGCTCTCGGGCCTCGAGCACGCCCCCCTCGCGTGGGATCAACGCCATGTCGTCGTCCTCGCCGCGACGGGCGCCCTTGCGCGCGACGTGGACGCGGGGATGAGCCTGAGATGGGAGAGCGGCACCCCGTACTCCGTCGAGGCCTTCGCCC
>Ga0137403_10008557_pt1 | contig 11446 bp, 12 predicted proteins | sample CZOMad2_1_16fung_FD_122057 | JGI IMG/M metagenome (GOLD analysis project Ga0137403, IMG submission 122057) | Vadose zone soil fungal communities from Angelo Coast Range Reserve, California, USA - CZOMad2_1_16fungal (Hybrid Assembly) | ecosystem: Environmental > Terrestrial > Soil > Vadose zone...
CGCGTCCATCGAGTCGAGCGGGTCGGGAGGAGGGGACGAGCAGGAGGCCGAGATGCGCGACGGGCTGGGCCTGTCGCTCCTCGCCGAGGGGAGGTTCGAAGAGGCCGCGGGGGCGGCTTCCCAGGCCCTCGAGATCCGCCGGAAGCTCTACGGGGCCGAGCACTACCTCGTGGCGCGGTCGATGAGCCACCTGGGGGTGGCGATGGTGCGCCGTGGGCGGCTCGTCGACGCGGAGGCGCTGGTCGCCGGGGCGGCCGAACAACGCCGGCGGCTCCTCGGCGAGAGGCACATGGAGTTCGCCGAGAGCCTCGTGGCGGAGGGACTCCTCCGGGCGGCGCAGGGGCGAGCGCCCGTCGCGATCCAGCTCCTGGATCGCGCCGTCGAGACCTACCGGGTGGCGCTCGGCCCGCGCCATCCTCTCGTGGCGGAAACGCTCGTCGAGCTCGGCCGCTCCCAGCGTACGGCGGGGCGGGGGGAGGCCGCCTGCCGGTCGTTCGCGGCGGCGCGCGAGATCTACTCCGAGCGGGATCCGCGCGCGGCGCGGGCGGGCGTCGGGCTCGCCTCGTGCCGCTGACCAGCCACCGCGTCGGTAACTGCGCGACGCTTCCCATCGTCTCGACCATCACCCCCGGCGGCGCGAGGTGCTTCGCCATCGCCTCGCGGGCGCGCTCGACGTGGGCCTGCATCGACGGGCGCGGGGTCGCCGGGGGCGCGAAGATCACCATCCAGAGTGAGGTCGTCGCGTTCGTCACCGAGGTTCTCAGTGAGTCCGAGGTCGGGTTTCCGAAGGGCCCCGTTTCGTCGCAGAGGACCGGCCGCCCCTCGAGGTTCACGTCGTCCTTGCGGATCCCCGGGTACGACTCGCCGGGCTTCCCGCGCCGCAGCGTGACCTTCCCGCGGATCTTCCCGACGTCGTAAAGGCCTATCGGAAGAAGGAAGATGAGCGAGCAGAGGGTGCAGACGTCCACGGCGTTGAGGATCTTTGGCATCGGCTTGGCCTGAAGCGCCCGCCGGACGAGCGCCTCGGAGGAGGGACGCGTGTGCGTGGGGTCGATGCCGAAGGCGCGGTACAGCTCACGTGCGGGGGCGAGCCCTTCGATCCCGCCGGGAGGCTTCCCGGCGTGCTGCGCGACGAGCCGGGCGCACTCCTCGACGATCTCGGCGGTGAGGGCGTCGCCCGCGGGGCCGACGGCGACCGGCCCGGCCCGCACGAGGCCGAGGAGCGGGCGCACGGGGAGGTCCGCTGCGTACTCCGGCGTAGTAATAAGGAGGGGGCTCATCTGGGCACCGGATGCAGGGTATACCGGGGAGGCCAATTCTCGCAGGTCCTACAGGACATTCTTTGACATTATGTCCATTACGATTATTTATTGACGTCAGTTAGTTATGTCGCTACTATCCTGGCTCCGTTGACCCGAACTGCTAGGAGGCCCGCGATGACCCGGACTGAAGCCAGGTACCATCGCGTAGACCGAACAGTTTTTCTCGCGTGGATTCTGGCCTTGCCGCTCGCCGCGCTCTCGGGCGGCGAATCGTCCTATGCAGCACCTCCGCCTACGAGGACGGAGGCCATCGCGAGCGCGAATTCCAGCGCACTATGGCAGGCGAGGAGCGCATACCTCGAGGGATGCGGTCGTGCCTGCCGACAGAACTGTCTCTCTTCGGAAGCGCAGAGGCTCAACGAATGCCCCGATGAGTGCGAATCGTCATGCAGCGCGAGCGGTGATTCGGATCACAAGGCGAGGTGCCAGACGACGTGCCTGAGAAAATGCTCCGTCGTTGCCAGAGACGAGGTGCTGGAATGCGAGGAGGGGTGCTCCTCGGCTTGCAGCATTTCCGAACAAGAGTCTCGTTGCGAGAGCATCTGCCTCGTCCCTTGCCAGGAAAAGGATCCCAATCCGATTCCCAGACCCGGACTCAAGGCGCACCCCGGGAAGCCGGACGAAGACCCGAACGCCGCTTCCGACGGAGGCGCTGCGCGGGATGACTCGGCGAATTCCCGCGGAGATGACGAGGTGGGCGGCGATGACGCCGAGAGGGAGAATGACACGGATCCGAATTCAGCGGCGGCGGAGCCTGCGGATCCCAACGCGGTCGAATTGTGTCTGGATGGATGCGTGCTGCCGTGTATGGCGGACGCGTCGTGGCGCCTGAAGGTGGACAAGGGTCACATGACCGATGAAGAGAAGGCCGCACTCCACTCGCAGAGTCCCTGGGATCGGTGGCTGCGATTGGTGAACGACGGCCGGCAGCGACTCGAAGCGGCGGGACACCTCGGGACCGCTATCGACAGCTTCGCGGCCGGCGAGTTCAATAAGTACGTGAACCCCGAGGTGTCGGGCGATGTGAAGCTGCGGGGCATTGCGGGCGCCGAGCTCGCGTATCGGGCGCACGGGAATCTGAATTCTGGCAATCAGGTGTGGCTCTACGGGAAGGCGATATACGGCGTGCGGAGCTCGGAACGCACGTGCATTGCCGATCCGAACAGCCCGCCGAGCCATCCGGAGTGTGATCCCAACGCGACCAGCGGGAAGATCGCGGCGGACATCATCCGGAACGCCACCAGTCTGGAGGCGTATGGTGGGGTTCGCTGGGAGTTTCTCGCCCTGCAGCGGAAGTGGAGCGCAGCAGCATCCAATCTTTACGTGAAGGCCCAGATGGGCTTTCTGACGGTCGCCGGGAGCGGGGGCGACGTGGTCGATGTTCGCAGCTACGATCTCGGCGTCATCACGACCAACGGCCGATTCCAGGGCAGCTACGCGGAAGTCGGGGGAGGAAGGACGGACCTGTTCCTCGATCATGCGAACAGGCGATTCAAGGTCAACGGCTATCTGACCTGGCGGGCTCTCACGTCGCCGTGGAGGCGACCACTCGCTCAGCCATTCTTTCAGATGTCGTTCGACGGGGACCTCGGGCGCGGCTCCGACACCGTGCAGACCTACATCGGCGTCGCGTTCGACCTGGACGGATTCGACGCCTTGCAGACTTTCAAGCTCGGCGGGAGCTAGCTCTCGACCCCCCCCTGCCGAACCGGCCCCCCGGACCACCCCGGGGGGCCCAAACCCCTGACCCTCCGCTGTTTCTCGCCTTTCGGGCCCTTCCGGCTCGATCGACAGCCCCCGACCCGACTTGCGACCAAACCCCGCCCTGGGGCATCTATAGGGGCGTGATGACGTCGGCGTTCACCATCACGACGGACGAGATCGTCGTGACACGCGCCCGGGCGGGCGACCTCGAGGCCCTGGAGTCCGTCTACCGGACGTTCGAGGTGCCGGTCTTCAACCTCGCCCGGCGGCTCTGCCGGAATTCGGAGGACGCGGAGGACGTCATGCAGGAAACGTTCATCGAGGTGATGCGCAGCATCCACCGGTTCCGGGGCGACGGCCCCCTGGCCGGGTGGATCCGGAGGGTCGCCGCGAGCAAGGCGCTCATGAAGCTGCGGCGCGGCCGCGCCCGGATGACCGAGGCGCTCGACGAGGATCTCGGCGACCCGGCGACCGGATCGGCGTCGGCCTCGGGGTGGCTCTCGGGGCTTTCGCACGACCGGATCGATCTCGACACGGCGCTCTCGACCCTCTCGGACACGGCGCGCAGCGTCGTGTGGCTCCACGACGTGGAAGGGTACACGCACGAGGAGATCGCCGAGCTGATGGAGCGGACACCGAGTTTCTCGAAATCGCAGCTCGCGAGGGCGCACGGGCGCCTGCGGCGCTGCCTGACGACGGCCAGGGACAAGGAAGAAGAGGTCTGACGATGCACGCCACACTGGAACAGCTCCTCGCGGTAAGGGACGGAGAGGCCGCGCCAGGCACATCGGCGCACGTGGCGGCCTGCACCGACTGCGCGGGAGAGGTTGAGAGGCTGCGGCGCACGGCCGCCGCGCTGCGCGCGCTCCCCGAGCTCCGCCCCACGGCGGATCGGTGGTCCGCCGTTCGGGCGGCCTTCGAGGCCCGGCAGCGCCGCAAGCGGATCGAGTGGATGGGAGGCGCGGTTCTCGCCCTCGCGGCATCCCTCGCGCTGGTCGTCGTCGCTCCGCGCGCCCTCCGCACGATGCTCGCCGGCCGTTCCGTCGCGGTCGCCCCCGTCGCGAGCCGCGCGGGCGCCGCCGAGACGCAGCAGCTCGAGGCGCTGGTGCGCCGCTCGCAGCGCCTCGAGGCGGAGCTGCGGGGGGGGGATCCCCAGGGGCGCGTCATCGACGCCGGGACCGCGAGCACCGTGGCCGATCTCGAGGACTCGATCGCCCTCATCGACGCCCGCCTCGCCTCGGCGCCGGCGCGCCGCGCGAGCTCGAGCGACGTGATCGGCCTCTGGCGCGAGAGGGTGCGCCTCATGAACGCGCTCGTCGACACGCACGACGCGCGCCCGGTCTACGCAGGTCTCTGACATGTCCACTCCCGGACGCCACAGGAGCTTTCCCATGAGATCTTTCAAGCGAATCGTCGCGGTCGCCGCGTTGTTCGGCGCCGCGGTTGCGGCCCCGGCCGGCGAGGCCGCGGGCGGCGACTCCGACGCGCGGGCGCAGCGGCGCGCGCGCGAGGCCGTCATGCGCGATCTCGAGGATCAGCTGCGGGCCGCGCAGCTCCAGATGAAGGACGCCGCGCGCCGTCTTGCCGAGCTCCAGGTCCAGCTCGACACGGAATCGCCGGGCTCCGGAGCCGGTGCCGGCTCCGGCCACCAGCGGGCGCGGGCGTTCGTCTGGCGCGGGACGGGAGGACCCGGGAGCGCCTCCGGGAGCGGCGACGGGGGCTCGTGGAGCACCTCGTGGAGCGGCTCGTGGGGGAACCGCGCCGTCCTGGGCGTCGTCGTCCGTACGGCCGACGATGGAGCCGGCGGAGCCGAGGGTGCGAAGCTCGAGGCGATCACTCCCGGCGGGCCGGCCGAGCAGGCGGGGCTGAAGGCCGGGGACGTCATCACGTCGATCCAGGGTGTGAGCCTCGCCAGGAAGCCCGGCGAGGCGAGGGTGCGCGCGAGGGATGACGCCGACGAGGATCCCGCCGAGCGGGACGCCGACGCCGACGAAGCGCGGCGCCTCTATGCGTCGGCTCTCCTGATCCGCGAGGTCGGCAAGCTCCACGACGGGGACAAGGTCGCGATCGAGTACCTCAGGGGCCGGGACAAGCGCACGGCCACCGTCGTCGCGCGCGAGATCCCGACCACCTTCAAGATGATCGGCCCGATGGCGCCGCTCGGAGAGCCCGGCACGCGCATCGAGATCAACTCCGCCGTCCCCCCTGTCCCGACGGCCCCCGCGGCTCCGGCGACGCCGGAGGCCCTCTCGTCCGCGATGCTGGCGGCGATCGCCCCCCTCGGGACGTGGTCGCAGATGGAGCTCGTGGCCCTCAATCCCGATCTCGGCTCCTACTTCTCGACCGATCGCGGCGTCCTCGTCGTGAGCGCGCCGCGCGACGGCGCTCTCAAGCTGAAGGGAGGGGACGTGATCCTGCAGGTGGACGGCGAATCGGCGGAGAGCCCCTCGAGCGCCATGCGCCTCCTCAGGTTCGGCCGCGCGAGCGAGCCGGTGCAGATCCTCGTGCTCCGGAAGGGGCAGAAGCTCACCGTCACGACCGAGCCGGCGGCCGTGCCGGCTCCGGCGCCGCGCCCCCGCCGCGTCGCCGCTCCACGCGCTCCCGCTCCACCCCCGCCGCCTCCGCCGAAGCCCGGAGGCGCCGGCAACGACCTCTGACCGGTCCGTCGCCCCCGAGGTCTTGTGGTACCATGACGATCCCTCTCAGCACGGCGCGGTGGAGTCGTCATGAAGAACTTCGACTTCGAGGCCGGAAAACGGTTCCGTAAGGAAGGCGAAATCGTCGAGGCCCTGCGGTGCTTCCGCGCGGCGCTCGACGAGGACCGGAACTCGGTCGAGACCTACCTCGAGCTCGCCGCCACGTACATCCTCGCGTTCGAGGACTCGGGTGACCCGCTCTGCCTCGACTCGGCGAGGAAGGTCTGCCTCGCCGGCCTCAAGCGCGACCCCACCGAGAAACAGCGGCGCCAGCTCCTCGCGATCCAGGACAGGATCGAGGACCTGATTCTCGATTCCGAGAAAGCCGAGGCCGATGCGATGTCCGATGCTATGGACGCCGGCGCCGTCGCGCTTCCGCTGCCCGCCCAGGGCGACAGCCCATCCGACGCGATCCTCGACGAAGACGATCTCGAGGGGCCGGACGAAGAGCGCGGCCACTGAATATCACCAAGAGACTGCCTTGACCTCGAAGCCCGTCGTCGTCCTCTCCGCCCTCGTCCTGGCCGTCGCCGTTGCGGCGGCCCGGCATGCGGTCGCCGTCCCCGGCAAGCCCACCGCCGCTTCGACCGCCGCGGAGCCCGGGACCATCGCGCGGGGGAAATACCTGGTGGCCGTCGGAGGGTGCAATGACTGCCATTCGCCCAAGATCTTCGGCGCCTCCGGCCCCATGCCGGATCCGGCCCGCCTTCTCTCGGGGCACCCGCGGGGACAGACGCTCCCGTCGATGCCCGCGGGGTTCATCGGCCCGACCGGCTGGGGGGCGGTGTGCAACAACGACGGGACGGCGTGGGTCGGCCCGTGGGGGACCAGCTTCGCGATGAACCTCACCCCCGACGTGGATACGGGGGTAGGGAGCTGGAACGAGGCGATGTTCGTGAAGGCCATCCGCACCGGCAAGCACATGGGGGAGGGGCGGCCGATCCTTCCGACGATGCCGTGGGCCGAGTTCGCCGGGATGTCGGATGCCGATCTTTCGGCGATCTTCGGCTACCTGCGCTCGCTCGAGCCGGTCTCGAACGCCGTCCCCGAGCCGCTCCCCCCTCCGGTCTCCCCGTCGAAGTAGCGGCCGGCCTCAGTCGATCAGCGGCGCGAGCCTCTCGAGGATCGGCCCGTCGGCGGGCGGCAGCGTGAGCCCCGCGATCTCCGAGGCGCTGAACCACCCGAGATCCCGGACGCCGAGACGCCCCGGCTCGCCGTCGAGTCGCGCGAGGTAGGTGAGGAGGAGCACCCGTTTCTCGCCGTAGTCGTGCCAGTTGAAAGCGAAGGGGGCGCCCACCTCGGCCGCGACGCCCAGCTCCTCGCGGAGCTCCCGCGCCAGCGCCTCGGGGGGCGACTCCCCCGGCTCCACCTTTCCGCCGGGAAACTCCCAGTGGAGCGCGAGGTGCGTTCCCTCCCCCCGCTGCGTCATCAGGACGCGCCGATCGCGGATCACGACGGCGGCGACGACGGTGATCGTGCGGAGCGAGGGCGCGGGCATCGGGCCATTATAGATATGGTCGGCGGGGCGGGCGTTGAACCCCCCGCGCCTTTCCTGTAGCTTACGCCTATGCGGGTGCAGAAAAAGATGAAGGCCGGAAGCCGCGCCGCGCGCGCGCGAGTCGTGCGGCCGGACCCTTCGACGATCGCCCCCGTCGCCGAGATCGACCGGTTCGCGCCGTACGCGATGCGCGCCGAGGCGACGCGCGGGCGCCGCCACCCGGAGAAGGAGCATCCCTTCCGCACTCCTTTCCAGCGCGATCGCGACCGGATCATCCACTCGCGCGCCTTCCGGCGGCTCGAGTACAAGACGCAGGTCTTCGTCAACCACGAGGGGGATCACTTCCGGACGCGCCTCACGCACAGCATCGAGGTATCGCAGATCGCGCGCACGGTCGCCCGCGCCCTCGGGTTGAACCAGGATCTCTGCGAGGCGCTCTCCCTCTCGCACGATCTCGGCCACACCCCCTTCGGCCACCTCGGCGAGGAGGTGCTCCACGCGCTGATGATCAAGCACGGCGGCTTCAACCACAACCGCCAGTCGCTGCGGATCGTCGAGTGGCTCGAGGATCGGTACCCCGAATGGCCGGGGCTGAACCTCACCTACGAGGTCCGCGAGGGGATCGCGAAGCACTCCGGGCCGATCCATCTCAAGCTCGCCCCCGAGTTCGCGGAGTACGGCGCCGCGATCGCCCCGCCGCTCGAGGCGCAGATGATCGACCTCGTGGACGAGATCGGCTACAACCACCACGACGTCGACGACGGCGTGAGGTCGGGGCTCCTGCCCGCCGAGCGCCTCGCCGCCGACGTGCCGATCTTCGGCGAGCCGTGGGCCCGCGCCCGGACGGAGTATCCGAAGGCGAAGGACCGCCAGATCGTCGCGGTCGCCCTCACCGGGATGATCGACTACCTCGTGACGGATCTCATCGAGACCTCCCGGCGGCGCATCCGGGCCTCCGGCGTCGCCTCGCTCGACGACGTCCGCTCGCACGGCTCGTGGCTGATCGGCCTCTCCGAGCCCGCGGCCGCGCGCAACGCGGCGCTGAAGCGGTACCTGCACGAGCGGCTCTACCGGCATCACAAGATCGAGCGGATGAAGGACAAGTCGCGGCGGATGCTCAAGGCTCTCTTCGAGCGCTACCTCGACAACCCCCGGCTCCTCCCCGAATCGTTCCAGGAGCGGATCGCGCGCGACGGGCGGGAGCGCGTCATCTGCGACTACATCGCCGGCATGACCGACCGGTACGCCCTCGACGAGTACCGACGCCTCTTCGATCCCGACGCGAAGGCCTGAGCGCCCGCCCCCGCCGGTTCCGCACGACAAAGGAGACTCGATGATCGATCGATTCCGATCCGCCGCGATGGCCGCCGTGATCGCCGCCTCGGCCGTCCCCGCCTTCGCCTCGCCGGGCGCCGCCCCGCAGCCGATCTCGATCTTCGTGGACGCCTCCGAGGCGCCGCGGAAGATCTTCCACGCGAAGCTGACGATACCGGTGGCGCCGGGGCCCGTGACGCTCCTGTACCCGAAGTGGCTCCCCGGCGAGCACGGGCCGACGGGGCCGATCGCAGACCTCGCGGGGGTCAGGGTCTCGGCGTCGGGGAAGGAGATCGCGTGGCGGCGTGACTCGGTCAACATGTACGCGTTTCACCTCGACGTGCCGCCGGGGGCCGCGACGATCGACGTCGCGCTCGACTTCCTCTCGCCCGCCGCGACGTCGGGATTCTCGTCGGGAGCCTCCGCCTCGTCGCAGCTCGCCCTGCTGAGCTGGAACCAGCTTCTCGTCTACCCCGAGGGGGCGAAGGGGGACGACATCCCGTATGCCGCGACGCTGCGCCTCCCGTCGGGGTGGAAGTTCGCGACCGCCCTCGGCGCGGGGAAGGAATCGGCGGGGACGATCGTGTTCGGGGCCGTCCCGCTCACCACGCTCATCGACTCGCCCGTCCTGATGGGGGCGCACTTCCGCGTGTACCCGCTCGGGGACGACATGGGGGCCGCGCACGAGCTGGACGTCGCGGCCGAGGACGAGGCGGATCTCGAGATGCCCGCGATCTGGAAGACGGGGACGAAGGGCCTCGTCGCCGAGACGGGGGCCCTTTTCGGCGCGCGGCACTACCGGCACTACAACTTCCTCCTGACGCTGAGCGACCAGGTGGCGCACTTCGGCCTCGAGCACCACGAGTCGAGCGACGATCGCGTGCACGAGCGCACCTTCCTCGACGACGAGCCGCGACTCATCCACACGGGTCTTCTCCCTCACGAGATGGTCCACTCCTGGAACGGGAAGTACCGGAGGCCCGCGGGGCTCAAGCCGGGGACGCTCGACCAGCCGATGGAAGGGGACCTCCTCTGGGTCTACGAGGGGCTCACCCAGTACCTCGGGCACATCCTGACGGCCCGGAGCGGCTTCCTCACCCCCGAGCAGTACCGCGACAGCCTCGCGATCGTCGCCGCCAATCTCGATCACCGCGCCGGCCGGCAGTGGCGCCCCCTCGAGGACACCGCGGTGGCCGCGCAGATCCTCTACGGCACGAACGGCGCGTGGACGACCTGGCGTCGCGGCGTCGATTTCTACGACGAGAGCGACCTCGTCTGGCTGGAGGCCGACACGATGATCCGGGAGAGGACGAAGGGGGCGAAGTCGATGGACGACTTCTGTCGCCGATTCCACGGCGCCCCGGGAGGGGCTCCCGCGGTCAAGCCCTACGGCTTCGACGACGTCGTCGCGACGCTGAACGACGTGACCCCGTACGACTGGAAGGGTTTCCTGAGGTCGCGGCTCGACGCGACCGGACCGCGCGCGCCGCTCGGCGGCGTCGAGGCGGCCGGCTGGCGCGTCGTCTACACCGACGTGATCTCCGAGGGCCTCACGGCGGTCGAGAAGCTCGAGGAGATCGTCGCGCTCGACGACTCCCTGGGGCTGACGCTCAAGAAGGACGACGGGAGCGTCGTCGACGCCGTCCCCGGACTTCCCGCGTACGCGGCCGGGATCGGCCCGGGGATGAAGATCGTCGCGGTGAACGGCCGGAAGTTCTCGAAGGACGTGATGAAGGAGGCGGTCGCGGCGACGAAGGCGTCGACGTTGCCGCTGTCGCTCCTCGTCGAGAACGGCGAGTACTTCGTGACGTTCTCCATGGACTACCACGGAGGCCTGAGGTACCCGCACCTCGAGGCGATTCCCGGGAAGCCCGACGTGCTGGGCGACATCATCCGGCCGCACGCCGCGCCGCCCGCCGGCGCGACGAAGTAGACCGGCGGCCCGGACCCGACTTGCCCGAGGAGAAGATCGCCCGAGTCCACGGCTCCGCGATCCGTTACGTCGAGGCGGGGACGGGAGAGGCGGTCGTCCTTCTCCACGGACTGGGCGGATCGCGCCTGAGCTTCAGCGCCAACATGCGGGCCCTCTCGGCGCGCCACCGCGTCGTCGCCCTCGATCAGATCGGCTTCGGCCGATCCGACAAGCCCGCGATCGATTACACCGCGGCCACCTTCGTCGATCACCTCTCCGGTTTCCTGCGCGAGATCGGGATCGACGCCCCCTCGCTCGTCGGCAACTCGCTCGGCGGCGAGGTCGCGATGCGCTTCGCGCTGAGGTGGCCCGAGCGGCTCCACAGGCTCGTGCTCGTGGCGTCCGGCGGAATCCGCCACGAGGAGGGGGCCGAGTGGGGGGAGGTCGATCCGACGCCCCCCACGATGGAAGAGATGCGGGAGTTCCTCCTCTCGCTCTTCCACGACGCAGCCCTGGTCACGGACGATCTCGTGCGCCTCGCCTTCGAGAACCACGAGGCCTGCGGGGACGCCGCGACGATCCGGCGATTCCGCGCTCGCCGCAAGCAGGAACAGCCCCTCCGCGACTCCGAGCTCGCGTCCCTCCGCGCGCCCACTCTCATCGTCTGGGGTCGCGAGGATCGGCTCACCCCGATCTCTCTCGGTAAGCGGCTCCACGACGCGATCTCCGGGTCGCGCCTCGCCGTGATCGAGCGGTGCGGCCATCTTCCGATGGTGGAGAAGGCGGCGGAGTTCAATGGGATCGTGACGGCTTTTCTCGGAGAGCCGTGATCGCCCTCCTCGCGGCGACGGCGCTCGCGGGCGGCCTCCTCGCGCTCGCCCTCGCCGCGGCCGGTGCGCGGATCCGGTCGCGCGCCCGGCTCCCCGTCGCGCCGGCGCTGAGACTCCCGATCGACTTCCTGATCGGCGCGTGGGCCCTCGGGGTCCTCGCGCTCGCCGCG
>Ga0137403_10008559_pt1 | contig 11445 bp, 8 predicted proteins | sample CZOMad2_1_16fung_FD_122057 | JGI IMG/M metagenome (GOLD analysis project Ga0137403, IMG submission 122057) | Vadose zone soil fungal communities from Angelo Coast Range Reserve, California, USA - CZOMad2_1_16fungal (Hybrid Assembly) | ecosystem: Environmental > Terrestrial > Soil > Vadose zone...
GTGGATCCCGCGCACTCAACCCGCACCCACGTCTCGCCCCGGCAAACGTGCGAGGAAGCAGGATGGGTGGGGACGGTCGGGATGATCCATAGCCACCCGGGAGGCGAGCGCTGCTTCTATTACTTCCCCGGCACCGAGGTTGCCAGCTCGGATGCAGAATCGTTCGCGCGACAGCCGTATCCAGTGGACGCGATCATGTGCGGCGACAGCATCGTGTGGATCGGCCGCGATCGCGCCCAACGGCAACTGCGGCTCACGGATGGGCCGGCCCTGAGGACCGTGGACCACCAACCCGGGAATCGCGTGCACACCGGGACCCTGGCGGCGCGGGGAGAATGAGCGGCCCTATGCGTACCGGGGCGGTGGTGCTGATCGCGGCACTGTGCGCGGCAAGCGCGTGCGCGGGTCCGGGGGCTCCGATCGGCCCAAGTACCCCTGTGGAAGGGGGGGGCGGCGGCGCGGGCGCCGGTACCGCAACCGGCGTGCTGGCGTTTCTCGTTCAGCCGCGCGGTGTCGCTGCCGGCAGCCCCATCAGCCCGGAAGTGAAGGTCGAAGCGCTCGACACGCTCGGCAACGTATTGACCGGCTTCAGCGGCACCGTGCGTGTCGCGCTCGGCTCCAGCGCGTCGGGTGGGAGGCTGAGCGGCACGACCAGCGTCGCTGCCACGTCGGGCGTGGCGTTCTTCGACACCCTCGTGATCAACCAGGCCGGCAGCGGTTACACGCTCGTCGCGTCGGCACCGGGATTCGGAAGCGTTGCGAGCGCGCCGTTCACCGTGTTCGGAGCCACCGGCAGCGCGGCGCGGGCGCCGTGACGTGGCGAGCAGCCGTTCTGCTGGTGGTGCCGCTCGCTGCGGGCGGCGTGCGTGATGCAGGCCCCGCCCGGCCGGAGGAGTTCCGCGACCCCGCCGTCGTGGCCAGCCACGAGGGCGCGCTCCAGACGACGCTCACCGCCGCGCGAGCGACCGTGGACGTCGCGGGCCGGCCCGTCCTCGCCGCGGTCTACAACGGGAGCTACCTGCCGCCAACCCTGCGCGTGCACCGCGGCGATACGCTCCGGCTGCGGCTCGTCAACGCCCTGGACGAGGCGACGAACCTGCACACGCACGGGCTGTCGGTCTCGCCGCTCGGCAACTCGGACGATGTGTTCTTGCACGTCGCGCCCGGCGCGGCACAGGACTACGAGATCCACATCCCGTCGAGCCACCCGTCCGGCCTCTATTGGTACCACCCGCACGCGCACGGCCACTCGGACGACCAAGTGCGCAACGGGATGGCCGGCGCGCTCATCGTGGAGGGGCTGCTCGATCCGTTTCCGGAGCTGCGCGATGTGACGGAGCACGTGTTGCTGCTCAAGGACGCGCAGATCGGGGACGGGCACATCGTGCATCGCGGAATCGGCGACGACGCCCTACGCACGGTGAACGGCATGCTCAATCCCACGATTACGCTCCGCCCCGGCGAGACGCAGCTGTGGCGCATCGGGAATATCGGAGCAGACCTGTACTACCGGCTCACGCTCGATGGGCACCGCTTCTACGAAGTGGCCCGCGACGGCCATCGACGCACGCACCTGGTGCCGAAACGGGAGCTCGTGTTGGAGCCGGGCGCGCGGGAGGAGGTGCTCGTGCAGGCCGCAGGGCCGGGTATGTATAGGTTGCACACCGCAGGCTTTGACACGGGCCCGGAGGGCAATCAGTACCCGGGCGCGGTGCTCGCGACCGTGCGCGTCGCGGGGACCGCGGTGACGCCGATCGCACTCTCCGAGAAGCTGCTCCCCGTGGCCGACCTGCGCGGCGCAGTCACGGGCCGCCGCACGATCGTGTTTTCCGAGACTGCCGACGGGGACACGCTCTTCATCGACGGCCGGACGTTTGACCCCGGCCGCACGGATACGCGCGTCAAGCTCGGGACGGTGGAGGAGTGGACGATCCGCAATGAGTCGGCCGAGCTGCATGATTTCCACATCCACCAGACGCACTTCCAGGTGACGGAAGTGAACGGCGCGCCGCAGCCGTTCGACGGCTACCAGGACATCGTCAACGTGCCCCTACACGGCGAGGTGAAGGTCATCATTCCGTTCACCGATCCGGTCATCCTCGGCAGGTTCGTGTACCACTGCCATCTCCTCGCGCACGAGGACAAGGGGATGATGGCGACGATCGAGGTGGCCCGCTGAGCCATGTCGATACTTTTGCGATGACCACACCGTCGGTCCCACCCCTCTCGTCGGGGACAGCGCTGGGAGAGCTGGAACGCTACACCGAATCGCACGACGACCCGACGACGGCGTTGCGCGAGGCGGTGGAGGCCTTGTGGACGATCGCCGGGCAGGCCGCCCGGGATGGCGCGTTCGAGGAGGCCCCGGCCAGTTCGGGCGGCGCGTCGTTCCGGGTCGAACTGGTACACCGGGGCCAGCGCATCCTGTCAGGTATCATCCGTCGCGGCGTGGCCTCGGGAGCGTTCCGGCCTCGTTGCGCACAGTGGGCCGAGCAGGGCCTGGCGCACGCGCTCATCGCCGGCGCCTGTGCCCGCTGGGTGCTTGGTCTGCCCGAGGAGCGATCGCTGCGGGCCGGACCTGCGGCGCAGGCGGCACTAGAGGCCCTGCGCCCTACTCGGCGGCCGCGCTCGCCAACGCCTCTGTCACAGCGATGCTGGGCAACAACGCTTTCGGCAAACCGTGCCGCTCTTCCAGATACGTAGGACTATTGTAGGAGAGCCAGACCCTTCCTTGCGTATCCTCCCACACGAGGATCTTCAATGGCAGATCGATCGCAACGCTGGGCGACGGAATGATTGCTGGCCTTGGTGATGATGCCGCGGACGTCATTCATGTGCCGCGACTTTGGTGGGTAGAACGACGTGAAAACTTGCGCCGCGCGGAGAGTTGTCGGCAGCCCACAAGCGACCGCTATGCGATTCAACGATGGAGCGGCTGATGGACAGTCCCATGCCGGTCCCATGCACCTTCGTGGTAAAGAACGCATTAAAGATCTGGTCCGCCTGCTGCGGGGGCAGCCCTACGCCGGTATCGCTGACGGAGACCATAAGTTGCTCGTTTTCCGCTCGCTGCGACGTGATGGCGAGTTCGCGCGACCCATCCAGGTCCTTCATCGCATCGATGCCGTTACTGATGAGGTTCATCATGACCTGCTGTAATTGCACGCGATCTCCCATGACCTGGGGAAGATCCGCCGCCAGCTCCGGCCGGACTGCTATGGCGTATCGCGCCAGCTCGCCGTCCAGGAGGACGATTATCTCGCGAATCACTTCGTTTACATCTAACCACTCCCGTTGGGGAGTCCCCTTGTTGAAGAGCAGGCGGATCCGGCTGATGATTTCCGCCGCCCGCGTTCCGTCCTTCACCATTCTCATTGCAGCTGCGCGCGCCTCTTCGAGATTTGGGATGTCGCCGGCGAGCCAGCGCAAGCAAGCGTGGCCGTTGATGACGGCGGCGGAAATCGGTTGACTCACTTCGTGCGCCAGGGAGGCAGTCAGCTCCGCCACGGTCGTCACCCGGTTGACGCGCGCAAGATCCGACCGCGCTTGGCGCAGGGCTTCTTCGGCGCGCTTCTGCTCAGACAGGGAGGCGGTTGACGCGAAGGCGAGAATCACGAACGTAATCCCGGCAACCGCCAGCGCCAGAGTGGTTTGACCGAGACTGGCGCTTACCTGGGCCTCGTGAACCGGGCCGTAGGGGGCAAAACTGGCGGCTCCCATCGCCGTGTAGTGCATACCGGAAATGGCTAGGCCCATGACGACCGCCCCAGCGACCTTTTGCCGAAGCCCCGTGGTTCGGAATGCCAGCCACAGTGCCGCCGTCGACGCGCCGATCGCTATGACCAGAGAGAGCGCGACGAATAGTCGGTCGTAGCTGATCTCGGTCTGCCCCCGCATTGCTGCCATGCCGGTGTAATGCATGGCCGCAATGCCAAGTCCCATGAAGATGCCACTGAGAGCCAGGCGAGGCGGCGACACGTTCTGGCGACTGATGACGTAAAAGCCGCCGCCGGTCACGAAGATCGCCACCAGAAGCGAAAGGGTGGTCAATCCGATGTCGTAGGACATCGGTACCGGCGTGATGAAGGCGAGCATGCCGATGAAGTGCATCGACCATATTCCGCCTCCCATGGTGATCGCAGCCACTCCCAGCCAGACGCGACGCGCCAGTCCCCGGGCGGCTGGCACGTGTCCGCCGAGATCGAGGGCGGTGTAAGACGCGAAGGAGGCGACCAGAATGGACAGAGCGACGAGATACGGATCGTGTGTTCCGGTGACGACCATCGGGATCGCCCCAATTCTCGGACCAGAGACCAGCATGCGACGATCAGCATGCTCCTTCGGCACTTTCCTCGCAAGGTAAGTTCGACCAGTCTGTCGGCCCCCGCGCACTTCTGCTCGACCTTCCGCACCCCCCGACGCCGGCCTCCCGCCGGTGCGTGTCACTGTAAGCCGTCCAACGCTCGGCGGAGCAGCGGTTTGCGTCACAGGCCGGGGCCCGCGACCGGTTGGCACGTGGCGTGCAAACCCGTCGTCACGCGACAACACGTTTTCACCTTCTAGGAGCGACACAATGCGACTGACACAGCTTGTTACCGCGGCCGCGGCGATCACGTTGACGGCCTGCGCCCCGGGGATCAGCGTGCGCACCGCACTCAGCCCCGACGCGAGCCTTCACGGGCTGCGCACCTTCCGGGTCCAGCCGACCCCGCAACCGAAAATCGCGGGCGCGGTCTCATCGACCAACGACCCGATGCTCGTCAACTCAATCTCGAACCGCGCGCTCCGTAGCGACTTGGCGCAGGAGTTCGCGGGCCTCGGCTACGTCGCGACCGACAGTAACCCCGATTTCTGCATCGCCTACTACGCCAGCACCAACCAGAAGCTCGACGTCACCTATTGGGATTACGGGTACGGCTGGCGGCCGAACTGGTGGAGCGGCTGGGGACGGCGCTGGGGACGCGGTTGGGGCGGGGACTGGGGGATAGCGAGCGGCCCCGTGGCGACGCAATACACCGAGGGGACGGTGATCGTCGATGTGTTCGATCCCAAGACCAAAGACTTGCTGTGGCGTGGCCAGGGGGTCGCGGCGGTTTCGGACAACGAACCGCAGTACGAGCAGGAGCTCAAGAAGACCGTCGAGGCGATCGTCGACAAGTTCCCCGCCGCGGCGCCCAAGGTTGCGCTGGCACAGTGAGCCCGCGGACTCATGACGCAGCAAAGCGTGGAGTTTCTGATCGGCAAGCTCGTCACAGATGAGGAGTTGCGAGAGGCGTTTCAGCAAAACCCTCGCGCAGTGTTGATGTGGCTGCTGCGGCAGGGGCTCCAGCTGAGCTCGCTCGAGATGGAAGCGCTCAAGTCCATCGAGCCGTCGGACTTGAGCGCTCTCGCTGAGTTGATCGACAGACGCCTGCAGAAGGCGTCGCTGAGGAGGAGGTATATGACACGCACGGTTCAGGACACGGAAACGCTTCCCACCGCGCCGCTCGGCACGACCGGTATGCGGATCACACGCGTCGGCTTCGGCGCGTGGGCGATCGGCGGCGGCGGTTGGACCTTCGCCTGGGGCAACCAGGACGACGCGGACTCGATCGCCGCCATCCGGCACGCCGTCGAGCGCGGTATCAACTGGATCGATACGGCGGCGGTGTACGGCCTCGGCCACTCCGAGGAGGTCGTGGCCCGCGCGCTGCGCGACATCCCGGCCGACGACCGGCCATACGTCTTCACCAAGGCCGGCCTCGTGTGGGACGAGCGTAACCGCGCCGCCACGCCCCGCCGGATCGGGGATCCGTTGAGCCTGCGCCGCGAGGTCGAGGCCTCACTCCGCCGGCTCGATGTCGAGCGCATCGATTTGTACCAGATGCATTGGCCTGCCGAGGACGGCACCCCGCTCGAAGACTACTGGGGGACCCTGTTGCAGCTGAAAGAAGAAGGGAAGGTCCGCGCGGTCGGGCTTTCCAATCACAACGTGGCGCAGCTCGACGCGGCCGAGCGCCTCGGGCACGTGGACACCCTGCAGCCGCCGTTTTCGGCGATCCGCCGGGAAGTCGCGGCCGCGGAGCTTCCCTGGTGCGGTGCACACCGCACGGGGGTCATCGTCTACAGCCCGATGCAGTCGGGCCTCCTGACGGGCGCGTTCACCCTCGAGCGGGCCGCCGCGCTGGGTGCGGACGACTGGCGCTATCGCTCTCCCGACTTTACGGGCCTTGGACTGCGCCGCAATGTCGCCCTGGCGGACGCGTTGCGGCCCATCGCCGAGCGTCACGGCGTGACGGTTGCCGCAGTGGCGGTGGCCTGGACGCTCGCCTGGCCGGGCGTGACTGGTGCGATCGTCGGCGCGCGCTCCCCGGCTCAGGTAGACGGCTGGATCGGCGCTGCGAGTCTCGAGCTGACCGATGCCGACCTGGACGACATTGCCGCTGCTATCGCGCGCACGGGCGCGGGCACAGGACCGGTCCGGCCGTGAAGCGGCTCGCGCTGGTCGTCGTCCTAGGCTCGTGCCTTCCCGGCGTCGGTCTGAGCCAGGCGCCGGATACGTCCGGGCTCGGGCCCCGCCTGCCGCTCGAGGCGGTGGTTGCGCGGACCCTGGCGTACAGCCCGGGCGTGGCCAGCGCGCAGGGCGAGGTACGAGACGCGGCCGCCCTGCGGCGCGTGACCCTAGGGGCGTATCTCCCGAGTGTCGCCCTCAATTCCAGCGCGGGTTGGACCGATCAATCGCTTGCGAGCGCCGGGCTGACGTCCCTCGCGCAACCGAGCACGGTGAACGCGTACGGCGCCGGAATCGCGGCGGCGGTCGACGTCTTCACGGGCGGTCGCCGCGGCGCGCAACGGAGCCAAGCCGACGCGATCAGCCAGGCCGCCGATGCCGGGCTCGTGCAGCAACGCTACGCCACGATCCTGCTCGCCAGACGGGGTTATTTCGAGGTGCTGCGGGCGCACGAGCTCGTCCGCGTGGCGGAGGAATCCATAGCGCAGGCCGAGCTCGGCCTCGGCTACGCCCGCGACCGTCTCGCCGCGGGCACGGCCACGCGGGCCGACGTGCTGCTCGCACAGCTGGCGGCGTCGACGGCGCGACGCCAATGGCTCGCCGCCCGGGACACGCTGGGGATGACGACCGCGGCGCTCGGCCGGCTCGTCGGCGCCGACGGCCCGGTGGATGCCGACGCGCTCACCGCGCTCGAGCCCGTCCCCCTCGCGCTCAGCGACTCGGGCGTGCTCGCGCTGGCGCCGGCGGCCGCACCGGCGGTGGTCAACGCCCAAGCGCTGGCGAGCGCCGGCGCCGCGGCCGTCCGCGCCTCGGAGACGCAGTACCTCCCCACGATTTCGCTCGGCGCCGGCTACAACTGGTCGAACGACGGGCGCGTCACCGGAGCGCTGCGGTCGGGGTGGATCGTCGCGGTCAGCACCTCGTTCCCGCTGTTCAACGGGTTCGTGCGCGAGGCCTCCGTCACGCAGGCGAAGGTCGCCGCCGAGGTAGCGACCGCGACATCGGCGGATACCAAGCGCTTCGTCCGTGCGGAGTCACAGCGGCTGCTCGGCAGCCTGCGCGTCGCCGAGCAGGACATCGCCCTCTCGCGCGAATCGGTGCGGCTCGCGACCGAGGAGCTGCGGGTGATCCAGGCGCGGTATCGCGCCGGCATCGCGACGATCCTGGACGTGCTCACGTCCCAGACCGCCCTGGTGCAGTCAGACCTCGCGCTCGTGAGCGCGCGTTTCACGTACCAGATCGCCCGGGCTTCGCTCGAGGCGCTCCTGGGACGGGACCTGTGAGGCTCGAGCCATGATGTGGATCGTTCGTGTCGCGCTGCGGCGCCCCTACACCTTCATCTGCGGGGCCCTCCTCGTCCTCATCGCCGGCCTGGTGGCGATCATGACGACGCCGGTGGACATTTTCCCCGCGATCCCGCTGCCGGTCGCCACCGTGATCTGGCAATACCAGGGGATGTCGCCCGAAGAGATGGAGCAGCGCGTCGTCACGATCGTCGAGCGATCGTACTCGGCGACCGTCAACGACATTGAGCACATCGAGTCGCAATCGCTCGACGGCGTCGCGGTGATCAAGGTGTTTTTCCAGCCCACCGCGGACGTCGCGACCGGCATTGCCGAGCTCACCGCGGCGTCGCAGAGCAACACGCGGATTCTGCCGCCGGGGATCACGCCGCCCATCATCCTCCGGTTCAACGCGATCGACGTGCCGATCCCCCAGACCGGCGTGGGCTCGAGCACCATGTCGCAAGCCAACTTGAACGACTACGTGTCCAACTTCATCCGCACGCCGCTCGCGACGGCCCAGGGCTCGACCATCCCGTTCCCCTACGGGGGGGCGCCCCGGCTGATCAACGTGGATCTCGATTTGGCACGGTTGTATGCAAAGGGGCTCTCGCCCTCCGACGTGAGCGCTGCCATCAACGCGGAGAACGTGATTTTGCCCGCCGGGTCGGCGCGCCTGGGCAGCCGGGAATACAGCGTGCGCTTGAATTCGAGCCCCGAGGTCGTCGAGCAGCTCAACGACATGCCGATCAAACAGGTCAACGGGGCGATGGTGTACATCCGCGACGTCGCGTATGTGCGCGACGGTGCCGGCGTCCAGACCAACATCGTGCGGCAGAATGGCCAGCACGGGACCTACATGAGCGTGCTCAAGAACGGCAGCGCCTCGAGCCTCGCCGTGGTCAACCGCGTGAAGGCCCTGCTCGCGGCGCTCAAGCCCGCGCTGCCGGCGTCGCTCGACATTCAGCTGCTCGTGGATCAGTCGCTGTTCGTGCGGGCCTCGATCTCGGGGGTCATCCGTGAAGCTGTCATCGCGGCTTGCCTCACGGCCCTGATGATCCTCCTGTTCCTGGGAAGCTGGCGCAGCACGCTCATCATCGCGACATCGATCCCGCTCGCGGTGCTGTGCTCGATCATCGGCCTTGCCGCCCTGGGCCAGACGCTCAACGTGATGACGCTGAGCGGGTTGGCGCTCGCCGTCGGGATCCTGGTGGACGATGCGACCGTCACGATCGAGAACATCAACCTGAACATGGAGCAGGGGAAGGAGATTCTGCCGGCCATCATGGATGGGGCCGCCCAGATCGCGACTCCGGCGTTCGTTTCCACGATCTCCATCTCGATCGTATTCGTGCCGATGTTCTTCCTGACCGGTCCCGCTGCCGCGCTGTTCCGACCGCTCGCGATGGCAGTCGTGTTCGCCGTGCTCGCCTCGTACGTCCTGTCGCGGACCATCGTGCCCACCATGGCCCACTATCTCCTGGCCGCCGACGCGCACCGTCTCGCGGCGGGCCGGACGGCGGCGCGGGGAGTGATCGAGCGGGTGAGCGCGCGGTTCGAGGCCGGTTTCGAGCGATTCCGCACCGCCTACCAGCGTGTCCTCACGTGGGCGCTCGGACGCCGGCGCCCGCTGCTCGGCGCCGTCGGCGCGTTCGCCGCGCTCTCGCTCGCCCTGGTCCCGTTCATAGGGCAGGACTTCTTTCCGACCACCGACGCCGGTGCCTTCCAGCTGCACCTGCGGGCGCCCGCTGGAATGCGGGTCGAAGAGACCGAGCTCATCGCGGCCGGTGTGGAACGGGCCATTCGGCGCGTGATCCCCCCGGCGGAGCTGGGGCTGATCCTCGACAACATCGGCATCAACCGGAACGCGATCAATCTGGCCACGGGTGGCGTCGCCACGCTGAACGCGGCGGACGCCGATCTGGTGGTCCAGCTCGCGCCGACGCGCCGCACCTCGACGTTCGAGTACGTGCGGCGGCTGCGCGCGACGCTCCCGACCGAGTTCCCCGGCGTGACGTTCTTCTTTCTGCCCGCCGACATCGTGAACCAGGTGCTCAACCTTGGTCTGCCGGCCCCGATCGATGTTCAGGTCGTGGGACAGGACAAGAAGGCCGACTACGACGTCGCCGTCCGCCTGGCCGCCGAGCTGCGCCGCATCCCCGGCGCTGTGGACGTCCGGGTGCAGCAGGTGGTCAACATGCCCGAGTTCCTCTTCTCCGTGGACCGGATCCGGGCGCAGCAACTCGGCCTCACGCAGCGCCAGGTGGCGAGCAACCTGCTCATCTCGCTCTCCTCCAGCGGGCAGACCGCGCCGAACTTCTGGCTCAACCCACAGAACGGGGTGAGCTATAGCGTGGCCGTCCGCACGCCGCTCTCCAAGATCAACGCGCTGGACGCGCTGACTAACACGCCGGTCACGGCGCCGGGACTCGCCACGCCGCAGCTGTTCGGCAATCTGGCGACGCCGATCCGCACCACCTCGTTCGCCGTGGTGAATCACTACAACACGCAACCGGTGTCGGACGTGTATGCGGCCGTGGACGACCGGGACCTGGGTGGCGTGGGGAGCGATGTCGATCGGGTGGTCGCCAAAATCACTCCGTCCCTGCCCAAGGGGACGCACATCGTGGTGCGCGGCCAGGTCGCCAGCATGCGGTCATCGTTCATCGGGCTGGGGTTGGGGGTGCTGTTCGCGATGGTGCTCGTGTACCTGCTGCTCGTCATCAACTTTCAGTCTTGGCTCGATCCGCTGGTGATCGTGATGGCCCTGCCCGGGGCATTGTGCGGCATCGTGTGGATGCTGTTCGTGACTCAGACCACGTTCAATGTGCCGTCGTTGATGGGGAGCATCATGTCGCTTGGCGTCGCCACCGCGAACAGCGTCCTGCTCATCACATTCGCGGATGACCTGCGGCGGGAAGGACGCTCGGCTCTCGAGGCTGCCCTCGAGGCTGGCGCCGTGCGGCTGCGGCCCGTCTGCATGACGGCGCTCGCGATGATCATCGGCATGCTGCCCATGGCGCTTGGCCTGGGTGAGGGGGGCGAGCAGAACGCCCCGCTCGGCCGCGCCGTGATCGGCGGCCTGCTCGTCGCCACGTGCTTCACGCTGGTGGTCGTGCCGGTGCTCTACAGCATCCTGCGCGTCGCACCGCCTGCACCACCGATTGTCATCCCGGAGGGACACGCATGAGCGCCGCACCGGAAACCGTGGTACAGCTCCACGCCAGGAAGGGCCATCAGCGACCCGCTGCCCCATCGCCGCGACGGCGGGGGGTCAAATGGCTCGGGGGCGGGATCGCCGGGGGCGTGGTGGCGGCGTTCCTGCTGATGGGGATCGTGCCGCGCGTGGCGCAGCAGCACCGGCTCGCGGCCGCCGCCACCGCCGTCGCTGTCACGCTGCCCAGCGTGAGCGTGACCACAGTGACACGTGATACGAGCCCGTCGAGCGTCAGTCTGCCGGGCGCCCTCACGGCGGTCCAGACGGCCGCCATCTACGCGCGCACTCCGGGTTACGTGCGCCGGCGCTTGGTCGATATCGGCAGTCGCGTGCGGGCGGGCCAGCTCCTCGCCGACATCGACGCTCCCGACCTCGATCAGCAAGTGTCGCAAGCGCGGGGCGTGGTCGCCCAGACGCGCGCAGCGCTGGAGTTGGCTCGGGCCAACCTGGCGCGC
>Ga0137403_10008560_pt1 | contig 11444 bp, 11 predicted proteins | sample CZOMad2_1_16fung_FD_122057 | JGI IMG/M metagenome (GOLD analysis project Ga0137403, IMG submission 122057) | Vadose zone soil fungal communities from Angelo Coast Range Reserve, California, USA - CZOMad2_1_16fungal (Hybrid Assembly) | ecosystem: Environmental > Terrestrial > Soil > Vadose zone...
AACCAGGACTCTCCTGATCCAGAGTCAGTTGGGGGGCACCGCCTAAATCGACAAAATGCCGGCCTTCGAGGGAGAACCGGGCGTCCGTGCCGTCTTCCCATGCGAAATCTGGCGGGACTTGCCGGGAGAAACTGACCCCAAACTGACCCCACCAAGGCGCATCCCACCATCCGCACACCACCAAATTGGGCGGAACGCGAGAGGCACCGAGCGCACGCTTATCAGGCGACGATCAGCACGCTGGCGGGCGCTGGTGCGTGCCACAATAAACGACTTCAGAACACGGCTGTCGTATTGGTCCATGGAGCGTGGGCCGATGGCTCTAGTTGGCACAAGGTGATCCTGCCGTTGCGGCGCCAGGGTCTTAGGGTGATTGCTGCGCCGATTCCACTGACCTCCGTGACCGATGACGTAGCCGCTCTCCAGCGCGCGCTGGGCCGCAAGCTGGTTGGTCAGGCCGTCCGCCAGCGGATCCGAAAACGGCACGCCCAGCTCCAGCACGTCCACCCCGCCCGCCAGCACCGCGCGGCAGGCGGCGAGCGAGCCCTCGAAATCCGGGTCGCCCGCGCAAAGGTAGGCCACGAAGGCGGCGCGGTTTTCGGCGCGGGCGCGGGCGAAGGCTTCGGAGAGGCGGGACATGCGGGGCGACATCGCCTCAAAAAGAGGCGGCGGGCGCAAAGAGATTCTTCGCTCCTTACTTCAGCTCGAACTCCACCCGCACCGGCCGGTGGTCGGACAGAAAGGAACGGACCACTTCGCTTTTCGGCGCCAGGCAGCCGGCGGGGAGGAAAATAAAATCGAGCAGCCGGCTCGGCAACGGTGACGGAAAAGTGCGGCCGAACTGGGGGTGCAGCACATAGTCGCTGTAGTCGGAAAGATGGCTGAGCAGCGAGGCGGTGGCATCGGACAGGTGGCCGGGATTGTTGAGGTCGCCGCAAACAATCGGGGGCACGGCCCAGGCGGCGCGCCGCTCGCGCTGCTTGTCGCGCAGCCAGGCCAGCAGGCGGTCGGTTTGCACGAAGCGGTGGTCGCGCGAACGGTAGTGCAGGTGGAGGTTCACGACCGGCACGCGGCGCCCGGCGACGTCGAGCTCGACAAACAGGAAGCCCTTCTCCCCGACCCTTCCCTGGCCGAACACGATCGTTTCCGAGATGACAATGGGGTGCCGCGAAAGAAACGCATTGCCGTAGCTCAGGTTGAGCAGGCCGGTCCGCCGGTTGTTGATGCCAAAAACGGCATACGGATATCCGGCGTGCAGCCGCAGGTATTCCAGATGGTCGAAGTTGCCCGCCCAGCGGGAACACTCGTCGATCTCCTGCAGGGCGACGATGTCGGGCGAGAGCCGCTTCAGGAGGTGAGCCACCTTCAGCAGGTTGGCCCGGATTTTTCGCGCAGAGGTAAACCCCTGGATGGGCGTCAGCCCCCGGCCGTGGGCAATGTTGAAAGTAATCAGGCTAAACCGCGGCATCCCCTCAATCTGTCGGCTCGCAACGACACCGACAAGGAAGGAAGAACCGGGAAAAGCGGCCACCTCCCGTCGACCGCTGGAGTCGAGCCAGCCGGAATGGCAGCGGTGTCCTAATTTGGCGCCCCGGATAATTTTTGCGCCCCGGATCAAGAAATCGTCCACCTGACAAATTCGTACGCCTGACGCGACCCGCAGCCCCAAGCCGGCGTTTCACGTATTACGTGAAATGCGTGTCCGGTCGCAGCACGATTTTCTCGTCCTTCATTCCCCTTCTCGCTCTCCTTCTCGTTCTCGCTCTCGTTCTCGTTCTCGTTCTCGTTCCGAAGCAGGCCGAGAACGAATGACGAAAAAGAGAACGATCAATTCAGAATGGCCGGTGAAATTAGGACCGGCGGGAATGGCGTCTCCCTTGCCAATTGCGTCCTCGCGCCGCAACCTTGAGCCGGCATCGCGCACAGCGGCCGGCCTTCTCATGAAACAAACTTGCATCCTCGCGACCCGAAAAAGCCCGCTCGCGCTGGCGCAGTCCGAGCTGGTCGCCAGTTGTCTCCGCACTTCGCTCGGGCTGGAATGCCGGCTGCTGGAGATTGTCACCACGGGTGACCGGCAGGCCGACTGGAATCTCGAGCAAAAGGGGGGCAAGGGCCTGTTCACCGGCGAACTCGAGCAAAGCCTCCTGCGCGGCGACGCGGACCTAGCGGTCCACAGCACCAAGGATCTTCCGGGCGAGATGCCGGACGGCCTGGCGATCGCCGGGTATCTCCCGCGGGCCGACCCGCGCGATGTGCTCGTCACACGAACCGGCGTTGAGCATCCCCGCACTGTCGCCACCGGAAGCCCGCGCCGCCGACTGCAACTGACGCGGCTCTTTCCGGATGCGACGTTCGTCGAGATTCGCGGTAATGTGGATACGCGCCTGAAAAAAATCGCGGCCGGCGCGGCCGACGCCACGGTTCTGGCTGCCGCCGGCCTCGACCGGCTCGGGATTGTCGAATGGCCGGGACTCCAGTTCCGCCGGTTGGAGCCGGCCGAGATGACGCCCGCCGTCGGGCAAGGCGCCGTGGCCGTGCAATGCCGGGCGGGGGACGTGGGGAATTTTTCCACCGCCCTCGATGCGGTAACCGCGCGGCAGATCAATGTGGAGCGCGCCTTCCAGGCGGCGCTGGGGGGCGGATGCCACACCGCTTTCGGCGCCTATGCGCCGGCGGACACGCTGTATTTTTTCCACGAACGCACCGGCCCGCGCAAGTTTCCGTTGTCGCCCGCGATGCTCGCCGCCCCCGCCGGCACGGCGGACGCCGTCCTGCGCGAGCTCGGCCTGATTTAAGTCGGCTCCGCGCCGTTGGACGCTCCTACACCGCCGTCAATGCGGTTGGTCCGGGGGAACGTTTTTCAGCAGGAATTGCGCGAGAGCTCCGTAATATTCCGTCGACGATTGCGACTTGTGCCCCATTCGGCGGATCGGTAACCGATAGAGGCAGCGATGAATTTGGACACACAACAGGGCTCCGGCTTGAAGTCCGAGGAGGTCAAACGGCGCCATATCCTGCCAAAGGCGTTGGTCATCGGCTTGGTGGCGGGAGCGATCGCCTCCGCCTTTCGGGAGGCCCTGCAATGGTCGGAGATCCATCGCCTGGCCTGGCTTCACCGGCTATCGCCAGCCGCGAGTCTGTTCGCGGCGCTGACCGTGGGCGCGTTGGGTGGAGGATTGGGACTGTGGCTGGTGCGCCGCTTCGCCCCCGAGGCGTCCGGCAGCGGCATCCCCCACATGAAATCAGTCGTGCTTGGGCAGGAACAACTCAATTGGCGGCGGGTGCTGCCGGTGAAGTTCATGGGCGGACTGGCAAGCATCGGCAGCGGCCTGGCTCTGGGGCGCGAGGGACCGACCATCCAGCTCGGCGGTGCGACCGGCCTGATGGTTTCGGGCTGGTTCCGGGTGAAACCGGGCGAAGGGGAACGCAAGGCTCTGATCTGCGCGGGCGCGGGCGCCGGGTTGGCCGCTGCGTTCAATGCCCCGCTGGCGGGAGTGATTTTTGTGCTGGAGGAACTGCATGGCGCATTCACGCCAGTGATCTTCGTCGCCGCCTTTCTCGCCTCGGTCACGGCTGATGTCGTCTGTCGCTTGCTGACGGGCGACACGCCCGTCTTCGCCCTGCGGGGGATGCCCGTGCCGTCGTTGAATGCGCTGCCGGTGGCGCTCATCGTGGGCGGCATCGCAGGCCTCGGTGGTGTCCTGTTCAACCGATCCCTGATGGCAAGCCTGCACGGTTTCGATCGGCTCCGGCGTTGGCCGCCGTTTGCGTTGGGTGCATCGGTGGGGTTGGTGGTGGGATTCGCGGCGTGGATTTATCCGGAAGTGAGTGGATCGGGTGCGATTCTAGCCGAGCACGCCATGGCCGGTGGAATCGCCATTCGCACCGTGGTTGTTTTGGTCGCCGCTCGCTTTGCGCTGACGATGGTCAGCTATGGATCGGGATCGGCCGGCGGAATATTTGCGCCGCTGCTCGTGCTCGGGGCACTCGGTGGCCTCGCGGTGGGAAGTATCGCGCATGTTGTCGTCCCGGCATGGGCGGCTCATCCGGAGGTGTTTGCGGTGCTCGGCATGGGCGCCCTGCTGACCGCCATTGTGCGCGCGCCCCTGACAGGAATCGTGCTCATGATCGAGCTCACCGGTAAATACGACTACATGCTGCCGCTTCTGGTAAGCTGTTTCGCGGCGTATGGCGTGGCCGAGGCCTTGAAGGACGTTCCCATCTACGAGGCGCTGCGGGAGCGCGCGATGCGACCCGCTGCGGCCCAGTAAAAATCCGCAGGGCAGGCCCCGCGGAATTTGATGCAACTCGCCGGCGCGCCAAAACTAAAAATGCGTCGCGCTTACCTATCGAATTCGTCGCGGGTGCCGTCGGGGTTGATGACGATGAAGTGACGGGTGACTTGCGCGGTCGGGATCGTGAGCTTGTCCATCGTGAATGAAAGACTCACCGGCGACCCCTGAACCTCTTTGCCGATGAGGAAATAAAACTCGGCATCCGCCAGCCACGAAGCATCGACTTTGCCGGCGACCTCCGAGGTCTGCGCTCGTCGTGTCTCGATGAAGAGATTGTGGCTTGTGACGAATGTCATCATCTCGGGACCACCCGAGCCCGACGAATTGCCGCCGCGCGATTCACTGTATTCCCCGCGCTTTGAATTGACCAACACATAGTGGTTTGGCCAGGCCGTGAGGCGGGTGCCGAGGACGGGGTCGACGCGCGCGAATTGAAAGCCGACGTCGTACGTACCGTTGATAAACTGCGTCGAGAAGATCCGGCTCAACTCGCCATCGGCCTTGAGTTCGGCGCCCGCGCGGACGGGCAGCCGGGCGATCGTCTCATAGTGCATTTCGTCCAGGCTGAAGGTGGCGGTCAGCTTTCCAGATTGGCCTTGTAGTTGTCGGAATCGATCGAGAGCGCAGTCGACGACCGTGACGTATTGCAAGGGAGCGCGAGCAGGCGTCGCGAAGCCGAGAGCGGACGCCGCCGCGAGCTCGCATTCGAGCGACGGATTGCCGTACCGGTGAACGGTCGAAATCGTCGCGCCCTGGTCCATCGTCAGGGTCGAGGTGACGGAATGAACCCCAAACGAAAAGTCCGCTGGACCGCCTTCCAGACGCAGCGGAATCGAGACGAAGGCCTCGGACTCACCAAAGGCGCGCTCGGTGGTCCTGAAGTCGGCCGCCGCGGGGGCGGGAACCAACTTGAGTTTATCGGCTGCGGTGAGACTTGCGGACGCCAGCACGCGGGAATCTGGCCAGAAGTTCAGCGGCCACCAATGCACGTCACGACGGCCGAGAAAGGCAATTCTGCTCCGAATCGGCGCGAATTTCCTGTGCCAATGGCCACCGTCTCAAAAACACTGACGCCAATTGGCTTCCACGACGTGGGTGGTCATCCCGACAAAGACAGCTAAAAGGGGCCGGGTTCCAATTTCTGGAATCCGCGCCCACCACAGTGCGAAATTCCAATAGTTGGCCCGGCCCCTTCGGCTCGGCCTCGCCGTCCGCCGCCCACTAGTTGAGCCAGGCTTCGGCGGATTGACTCTTTTCGCGCCTGACCTACGCTGCCTTCATGAGTGCGAATGAAATCATCGCCGAGTTGCCCCGTCTGAACCGCTCTGAACTGGAGGCGGTTGACGCCAAGCTGCACGAATTGCTCGCTCCTGTGGACCACATGGAGCAGCAAGCAACTCCCAACTGGGGGCGAAAACTCGCCAAATTTGCCGGCGTGGTCGAAGGACTGCCAACTGATTTCGCAGTCAATCACGACCATTATCTCCATGGAGCGCCGAAACGGTGAGCGCGGTTTTCGGTGACACCGCGTATTTTCTGGCGTTGTTCAACGCGCGCGATCACTTGCATCCGCAGGCATTGGCGCTCAGCGAGAATCCACCCGGCCCGATGGTGACGACCGAATGGATATTGACGGAACTCGGCGACGCCCTGTCCACGCCACCGGCGCGCGAACGGTTCGTACATTGGTCGCGTCGCTGCGGGAAGAGGCGGATGTCGAGATCGTGCCTGCCAGCCACGAGCATTTTAATCGCGGATGCGCGCTATTCGCGCAGCGACCGGATAAGGCGTGGTCACTCACCGAGTGCCTCTCGTTTGTCATCATGCAAGAGCACGGTTTGAAAAGCGCTTTGACGGCCGATCAACATTTCGAGCAAGCCGGATATCAACGACTGATGCGCCCCTGAAACCTGGAACCGCACGCCCTGAGCCTGCCGCCGACAAGCGCGCACGGGTTCGAGGAAGAGTCTCACCGTTTCGTCTTACGCGGTGCGGCGCGAAAGGACGTCATGGCCACCTCGTCGCGCGCGATCCATGCTTTGATCTGCTTCCTTTTGATGTCGCGGATCGGCGTGGCGGCGCCGGCATTCCGGCGGCTCGCTTCGGTAGGGATCCTTTTGGGACTGTTCACGACCGCTCCAAAGTGAACGGAAGCTGAGTTTCAGCAAGCGCCTGCTTCGGGGGTGTCCCAACGATTTGGGATGCGCGGCGGATGCCGAAACTGGGCTAGTGGCGCCGCAGCCTATTCGCCAAAGAGATCGCCCGTGTTGAAAAGATTGCCAATGAATCGGCGCACGGGCGCGGGTCTAGCTTAACGAGCGTTGGGGTCGCGACGATCTGGTCGGGGCGTGCCAGCTCGCTTAGCCAGAATGCCTTGCTCTTCCTTGGTGAGGCGGACGGTGAGAATAGCGGACATAGTATGCCATTTGTATGCCTTTGCTTTCATTCCTCAATCTCCCACAGCCAAGCGCGTTTCCGTGAGGTTCCTTTTTGCAACGCGCGAAATACTGATCGGGGCACCGTTAGCCGGCCGGCAACTGCTAATTCGCCCTCAACGGTGGCGCGAATATCCGACACATTGCGTTCGGATACTTTACTCCCGTGCAAGGTATGCTCGCCAGCCGCCGCAATGGGTGATGTCATCGGCGCTCATGAGCGCCGTCGCTTCGCAGAGAAATCCCTTCACGTTTTCGCCGTTGGCGAGTGTAATGGTGCCGATGCAGAGCGGTGGAGGCACCGCGGCGACGAAGCTGCCGAACGCGGCGGTGGAGAGTTCCCAGACTTCGAGGGCGATGGCGGCACCGTTTTCGGACACGCGTGCGAGACCGGGTTTCGGTGGTGTGGTGTTGGGCAGTGCGTAGAGGCGATAGTTCGGAGCAGTGTTGCCGGACCATACCAGGCGCGCGCGCCGATCGGTGAGCTGGGCATTGAGCGGCAGGCCGGAGAGATGCGCGCCCACGACGGCGAGACGGACACGGTCGTTGCCTGCGTTGGGAGGAGGCAACCTCGACGGGAGCGGTGCGGAGGTCGCACCGAGATTTCCGCCAACGTGAGCATGCCAGCGCGCGCCAAGGGCGAGGAGGTCACTTTCGCGCCAGGCTGGGGCGATGAACGTGACACCCCATGGGAGGCCGTCGCGGCGCAAGCCGGCAGGGACGGCGACGGCGGAAAGGTCAAGGAGGTTGACGAAATTGGTGTAGGTGCCCAAGTGCGTGTTTGGGCCAAGCGGATCGGCGGTGAGATCGGCCATCGTGTAGGGACGCGGTGCGGTGGGCACGAGCAACACATCCATTCTTTCCCACTCGCCGGCCGCGCGACGGGCGAGGGCGGCGAGTTTGTAGAAGCCGTCGAACGCGTCGGCCGCGCTCAGCGCGTTTGCGCCTTCGACAATTTTTCGCGTGATGGGAAAAAACGCACTGGCGTGTTGCGCGTGAAAGGCGCGCAGTGCCGCCCAACGCTCGGCCACCCATGGGCCTTGATAAAGGAGTGCGGCGGTTTCTCGGAACGGGGCAAAGTTGATTTCGATCAACTCCGCACCTATTGCGGCGAGCCGCGAAAGCGAGTCGTGGAAAAGTCTTTCCGCTTCAGCGTCGCCAAAAAATTCGAGATCACGGGAGTTGGGCACGCCGATGCGCAGCTTCGTTGGAAATATCGGAACGGTGGCACGGACGCGGGAGAACGCGTCAGCCGGGTCGAAGGCTTCGGCGACACGCTGCACGTCGGCGGCGTCGGCGCAGGTGAGTGCGAAAATGGAAACGCAGTCGAGCGAGCGGCACGCGGGCACCACGCCGTGCGTGCTGAGGGCGCCTTTCGTGGGCTTGAGACCGACGAGGTTGTTGAGTCCGGCGGGCACGCGGCCCGAGCCGGCGGTGTCGGTGCCGAGCGAGAACGAGACGAGGCCGGCGGCGACGGCAACCCCGGAACCACTGCTCGAACCACCAGGGATCACGTCGGTGCCAAACGGATTGCGCGGCACACCGTAGGGCGAACGCACACCGACAAGACCGGTGGCGAACTGATCAAGGTTGGTCTTCCCGAGCGGAATCGCACCGGCCTCGATCAGGCGCTGCACGACAGGCGCGGACTCAGTGGGAGTATACGCGAACTCGGGACAAGCGGCGGTGGTAGGGACGCCAGCGAGGTCAATATTGTCCTTGATCGCGAAGGGCACGCCATAGAGCGGGAGCGCGGCAGATGACATTCTTTCGAGACGCGCAGCATGTGCGAGCAGTTCATCGCGCGCGAGGCGGTGAATGAAGATCGCCGGATCGGCGTGTGCATCGATCCGGCGGCAGATTTCGTTGATGAGCACACTGGGCGTGAGCGGGCCGCTGGCGAACGCTGCGCGAAGCGCAGCGAGATCGAGCGAAAGGGAGCCCCATTCATCCATGGGCGTGCGGGGGCTCGGGCGGTCGTGGTGGTGGCGGCGCCCATTGCGCGAGGGCGGCGAGAGTCAGCGCCACTACCAGGTAGCTGCTGGCGACGGCCGGTGACTCCGCAAAGCCGATGCGCTCGCCATGCATGAAACCAAAAAATGTGAGCGCCGCGCCCGCCGCGGCGAAGGCCGCGGCACGCCAGAGCTGGCGCTCGATGATGAAGACGGCGATCGCGGCGAGCACCAGACCAGCGAGCACTGCGCCGCTGCCCAGCACCTCCAGCCCGTGGTAGAGCACGCCTTCGCCGGTGAGTTTGTCGAGCAGCGCGTCGTTAACGGTCGCGCCAGTGGCGCTGAGCGTGCTCTTGATCATGCCGATCGCCCACGCGGCGAGATTGGGAACGAGGGCGAGGATGACCGCGGGGGCGTGGCGCGCCGGCGTTTCCTGAAACGCCTGCGAGCCGATGAGCATTCCAATGTAGAGAAGAATCGGCAGGATCGCGACGACGGGCACGAGTGCAAGAATCACAGGCACAATACCGAGCCTACAGAGCACGATCACCATGATACCAGTCGCCATCGAGTAGCCGATGCGACCGCCCATGGCTTTCCAGCCGGGATGGCCGATGTAAACGGCGAGGATAAACGGATTGCCCATGAGGCAGCCGAGAAAACTGATGACGCCGTCAGCGCAGAGCACGCGCGTGGTCGGAAAGCTATCGCCCGCGGCGGCGGCGCTCTCAACGTTATCGATCGCCTCGACGAGATCGTAGAGACCGAAGGGGACCGCCGTGACGAGGAGCACGCCAAGATATTCGAAGCCGGAAAATACATGGCCGATGGCGGGCAGTGGCACGCGAAATCCGAAATGCGTGAGCGACTCGGTGAGGCCGGCGAGTGACAGGCCGCCGTAGTTGAGATTGAAGAGTGTCGAGCCCCACGCGATGAGCGCACCGGCGAGGATCGCGACGAGACCAGCGGGCAGGCCGCGGTAAAAGCGCACGCCTCCGAGCCAGTTCGCGAGGAGCAGCACGAAACACACGAGGCCGATTCCCGGGGTGAGAAACATCATCAACGCGGGTCGCATCGAGATGAACCAATCGGCATAATAGATGTGGTTGAGCAGCATGTCTACAGCCATAGTGTCTTTCCATCTACCGGCCAAACGACGGGAGGCTTCCCAGTCTTCAGGCGAGGGGATATCCAAAATCGTGAACGTCACTTGAGCAGATCGCGCTGCTGGGCTTGCGTCAGGATATGCTGCGCAATATGCGTCGCCACCAGATGTTTATCAGACAGAAGGAGGGCATCCTGCGCAGCTGCCTGGCATACGACGAGTGCAACCCGCCGGCGGACGCGGTGGCGACGCCCTGGCCGCTTGGCGCTGGCCAGGCCCTGCAGGACGGCGTATGGGAGGACCGCCCGGTGGCCCGGCTTGACGTTCTGTTCTGCATGTGATACGTTCACCACCCACTTTTGTAGAGCTTGATAAGCGCCTGGCCTGACAAAGTGCCTACAGTGATGGCACGGCGAAGGATGAGGTACACTTGTTCCTGAGGGCAAAGGATAGGGTATGTACGCGATTATGACGACGGGTGGTCGGCAATATCGAGTGAGTCCAGGCGACACGATTGATGTAGAAAAACTCATGGGCGCTGTTGGCGAGACAGTCACAGTGACCAACGTGCAACTCGTTGGGCAAGGCGCAGAGGTGATAGTTGGCGCTCCGGCCGTGGCCGGTGTGCGGGTCGAAGCCCAGATTATTGCCCAGAAGCGGGGCAAAAAAATCATTATCTTCAAACATCGGCGGCGGAAAGGCTATCGCCGCAAACAGGGGCATCGGCAATCCCTGACCTCGCTGAGGGTGATGGGTATTTATACTTTAGAGCAGAGCATCGAACAGCAGAGCATCGAGCATGACGAGCCCCCGCCTCTGAGCGAAGAGGGCATCGCAGAGGAGCGACAGTATGGCACATAAAAAAGGGCAGGGGAGCACGACGAACGGCCGCGATAGCATCGGCAAACGTCTCGGGGTGAAGCGCTTTGCCGGTCAGACAGTGCGCGCCGGCAGCATTCTGGTGCGGCAACGTGGAACGACATTCAAACCGGGGCTCAATGTCGGGGTCGGGCGAGACTACACCCTCTTCGCCCTGATTGATGGCGTGGTACAGTTTGAGAATAAAGGCAAAAAAAATCGGCGTATCAGTGTCCATGCCGCACAAGTAAGCGCTGCCTGAGGCGGTACCTTGCCCTGCTCCTGTCTCCGCACACGCGTTTTCCTGTGTACCGCCACCCGGGTGTGGCAAAGGAGAGAGACGTCTGAAAGGTCCTGGCATTATTGACCAAGCGAAAATTCTCGTGCGTGGCGGCGGAGGAGGGAATGGCTGCGTTAGCTTTCGCCGTGAGAAGTTCATCCCGCGCGGGGGACCAAACGGCGGCGATGGAGGCGATGGTGGTGACGTCATCATGGAGAGCCATGCCTCTGCACGCACCTTGCTAGATTTGCACTATCATACCTTTAACTTTGCCGACCGCGGCGCGCATGGCAAAGGCAAGGATATGCACGGCAAACGCGGCAAGGATTTGTTCATTCGCGTGCCGGTTGGGACGATCTGTAAGGACGCGAACACTGACGAGGTGCTCTGGGATTTCCAGCAGGAGGGTGAGGGCGTAATCGCTGCGCGCGGTGGGCGTGGGGGCAAGGGTAATGCGCACTTCGCCACAGCGACCAACCGTGCCCCACGGCAGGCGACGCCTGGTGCCCCGGGTGAGGA
>Ga0137403_10008562_pt1 | contig 11443 bp, 12 predicted proteins | sample CZOMad2_1_16fung_FD_122057 | JGI IMG/M metagenome (GOLD analysis project Ga0137403, IMG submission 122057) | Vadose zone soil fungal communities from Angelo Coast Range Reserve, California, USA - CZOMad2_1_16fungal (Hybrid Assembly) | ecosystem: Environmental > Terrestrial > Soil > Vadose zone...
TGCTTTTGAGTTTCCGATGAACCGACGGCAGCGCCAGTTCTTGGCGGCCATCGTGGCGGTGGCCGTCCTGTTGTGGCTCGCAACCTACGGTGCCTACAGCGGCCCCAAGGAATTTCTCTACGATGTCAGCATCACCGATGTTCTGCTGGCCGCCTTCACGTTGGCGTTGGCCTACTTTACCTACCTGCTCTACGAGGTGACGCGCGAACTGCGCAAGGTCGCGCACCGGCAGGACCGGCACTACACCCTGACCGAGCGCGCGTACCTGGAACTGTCGCACGAACACCCCGGCCTCAAGTGGAGCGATGATGGCCGCCCCGGCTTCCAACTCAAGATGACCAACAAGGGCAGCACGCCTTGTCGGCTCGTCGATTTCAAGATGGGGTTCGCCCTCTGGTACCGAAAAGGGTCATTCGACCTGCTGCCTGCGCCGGTCTACGACAAAACGTCAGAATTTAATCCTGCGAGGGGCTTCTTGCTGCCAGGTGGTTACATCTATGTCAGCTGTTGGAAGGTGAAGGACAACACCGATTTCCAGGTGCAAATCGGGAAGGGTGCGACACTGCTGGCCTATTGCTACGTGGAGTACAGCGACATCTTCGGCAACCTGCATCACGCTGGATGGGGGCGCGAGTACGAGCCGGTCAACGAGGGCAAGCAGAACAACCTCGGCTACCTGTCGAGCGAGGACTACAACTATGACCGGCCAGCGGACCGACAGGTGCCTGCCGTCGTTCCGACGGTGAAGACCGGATTGCGGTGACAGTGCACAAAATAAGCCGCTATGCGACTCGTCCTTCTGGTGCGGTTTAGAGCCGTAACTTATCGGGGTCAGAGACGGTTTGTTGTGTTGAAGGTCTCATGTCTAACTTGGATAAACGGGTGAACTGTCATCCGCCCCGCGAACCGTGTCTGACCCCCGTCACGTTCCGGGTCAGAGTGGGTTTTCTGTCGCATCTTGACGCAGGCGGCCTGCGGTCCCAGGCTCGGCTACCCCTTCGCTGCAATATAGATGTCTTGAGCGCGGCTCAGCCGTAGGCGGTGTCTCGCCACCCCTTAGAAGGACACCCGTGCAAATTCTATTCACTCAAGCCGACATGAGAAGGACATAGACTGCCGGCAGCAAAAAACTCAAGCAGCGCCCGGCGGCGCGCGGACCGGACTGCCAGACAACGGAAGGCGTAGCCGCTTCTGAGCTTGCGGCCGTGCCCTTTTAGAAACTCGTTCGTGAACGACGACGCCCCATGTAGGTGGTTTTTCAACCGCTGCCGCAATCCCGCCGTGCCGCGATACGTCCTGCCGACATGCACGACGGTCCTAACATTCTTCCTTCGCGGAGAGTGGATCACATAGACGCCCTGCCGGTCCGGCGCATCGACCGGTTCTCCGTGATTGGGGAAGGGCCGAAGCCGTGCGCGCTTTAGTTTTTTGAATAGTGCTCTTACTGCTTTCTGCTCACGGTTCATGGGTACGGGCTCCCTGCTTGCATAGATCGCGCGGCCGGCGCTTTGGCGCGAACCGGGGCACCGATCACGCCGCGCACGGCGAACAGCAATGCCTCAACGTCCTGTTGAGAACGAACTGCGCCCCCTCAAATGGGAGGTGCCGAGCTGTCGCGAACCAAGCCATTATGCCGCGGCATGCGATTTGCCAACGCGCCGTGCCGGCCTCGGACTTGTCGCACAGTGGGAACATATCATGCCAGTGAAACATGGGATTCTGCTCAACAAGCACAACAAATCATCATCCGATACGCATTGGCATCTAACGGCCCAGGACTCCCTTTCGCGTCTAAGAGCACGAAAGACTCACACCGATGAGATCGCGGACGACCTCCCAAAAAAGAAGTGGCACGAAGAAAAGCTTGAGCCGAAGTCCTTGCGAAATCCCCAGACAAGCGCTGTGGATGAGGGATTCATCTACAAGTTCACGCAATAGGGGAAATCCATGTGGCGCGTCCTTTCATTCGCAGTCGTTGTGCTGATCGCCGCCTGCACCAGCCCGGAAATTACAAAGCGGTATAAGTCATACACGGACGAGAACCGGCAGGATGCATTTCCGGATTCCGTCGCTTCGGTGTCCATGTTCTCACTGCCGCTGCCAGCGGATCGAGTTACGGTGAAGTTGACCGACCTCTCGGATCGCGGCCAGGGCGAGCTCGTACGCGTTCTTTCGGAAGGCGTCGACGACTCCAGCTTGCTCCTGAGCCGCATTGCGACGCCAACGGCACCCCAAATTGCGGACGAAGGCGTCGACGACGCTACAACGTTCCGCCGCCGCGTCGTCATATCCATTCGCAACGAGGGCAATCGCCCGGCAGATCGCATTCACGTGGCAAGAATAACCATTACACCAAAGGATGCGGCATTCCGAAACTGGGACAAACTGAAGACTGACTACGTCGATATCGATCTTGGAACGCTGTCATTCGAGCAGAAATCCGCCATCTCCGCAGAACTCAATCCAAACATTGGAGGTCCGATCGGCGAGGGACTTACTATCAGCGGCTCACGCGAGGAAACACTCGGCGAGGAGGTGAAGCTTCGGCAGCGCCTCGTGGCTCTCTCGGGCGCGCTCAGTCCCAAGCAGGCGGTACTTGAGCAACAAGGAGCAGCCGGAATTGACCTTACGGGGAACCTCGTCGTCGACCTTGAGATGTCCGCGAGTTCCAAAGCCACGGCGAGTGTGGATCGGATTACCGGACTGCGACGCTTTGATGGCCGGCCATCATTGGGCCGGGACGTTTTCCTACAGCGGCGCAGCCTCATTTATCCGGCTGTTGCAAGCGAGCCACTGTGTGCCAAGGTCGAACTAGACTACATCATACGGCGCGTTGTTTCCGGAGATGATACGATCACTGAGTCAGATGATTCAGTCGTGTTTGTCCAAAAGCAGGCAGTTGCCTATGAGCCTCTTGTTACCGCATCGAAGCTTCAGGTCGGCTCATATGTGATCGAGCACCCAACTGAACGCCGGCTGGTCGCAACGCCCACGGGGGGAACCCAGCACCGCCTGACCTTCGCATCATTCGGCGAAGCGCAAAGTTTTCTCGGCTGGCTGCAAGAGACATCTAACTATCGCTTAGCCAATGCTACGATCGCACTTGGGGGCGGTGCCGGCCAGCCGGCTGCGCTAACAAGAGCTGTAGTGCGTGATCTGTACGTGATCGACACATCCGAACATTCGAGCGACAGCAGCACGACGGCCGCTCCGCGCTCATGCAAGGATATCTTCGAATCCGCAAGTCCATAGCAACCGCCAAGCACCGGTCCCGGAATGCAACCAATACAGTTTCGTCGCGAGCAGAGCGGTTGTCGCCGTAGATCTGCAGCCCACCTGAGTTGCTTCGCCGAGGCAGCGGCATGGACTTCGCACATTCCGGGTCAGAGTGGATTTTCGGCTCAGCATGGGAAAACCGTGTCTGACCCGGAAAAGCGTTAGGTGACGGAAAACCTGTCAATCACCAGGTGACAGACCACCTGTCGATCACCCAAAGCCACGTTCCATCGTCTTGGCGCCGCGCAACCTCAGAGGTTATGTCACCATCAAGGCTGCGCGTCGAGGTGAGGGCCAGATCACCGCAAATAAGTGCTGGGCGCTGCTCCCCGAGCTTGAACCTTCGTCCTTCCGGTCCCAACCCAGTAACTTGGAGTTTGGTGAAAAACTCATGAATAGCTTCCTTGCCTCGCACTAGCCGTCCGTCGTTGAGCCCGTCGTTGAGCTCAATCACCGCGTCCGGCTCAAACAAGGCGGTCATGCCACTGACGTCACCTGCGTTCTCTCTAACGACCAACTGCCGCTCCAATTCCTGGGGATCGTAGATCGGTTCTCTTCTGGTTAGATCACTCATAATGACACTCCGCCAAATGTCCTGGATTTAAGGGAGTTTATCGTCTTCAAGACTCCGACGTCAAACCTATCGGGGTCAGAGACGGTTTGTTGTGTCGAGGGTCTCCTGCCTCGGCGATGTCGATCTCTTCAAGTTGACCTGGCATCGAGCGCCCCCTCCGATCCATTTCACCTTAGCGCACGACTAACTCATCGGCGCCTGCCGGCGCCAGACCCCTCACCCTGTCCCTCTCCCCCAAGGGGAGAGGGGACTCTGTAGAGATGCCGTGCGTCGCCTGGAATCGTCAGGACATTACCCCTGCGGCCCTCGGTCAGGACGGCTCGCGGTCGTAGTAGTCGACCGTGGTCTCGGCGCGGAACATCTTGCGGAGGCCGCTGTCGCCGCGCTGGCCCGTGTAGATCGCAACCTTCCGCGAATCCGGGTACTCGCAGGCGTCGACCTCCGACAGCGTCGAGAGCGAGAGGTAGCGCATCGTCGTCTTGCCGGTGTTGATGATCTGGTGGGCGACCTCCGGCCCGCCCGGCGGGCACGCGATCACATCGTGCTTGCGGATCGGATAGCGCTGGTCGCCGAAGCGCAGCTCGCCCTCGCCCTCGATGATCAGGAACATCTCCTCTTCGCCATGGTGGCAGTGGAACGGGCATTGCACCTTGCCGGGCGGCAGGACCGTGAGGTTGTAGCCGAGCTTCCGGGCGCCGATGGGACCGCTGATCCGGCCCCGGCTCGAGGTGTACGGACCGTTCTCTTCGATGTCGTCGAACGCGACCGCGTCGAGATTCATGATCGGCTTCGCCATGGGTATCCCCTTTGTCCTGTCGGTTGAGCGTGTCGACCAGGCGCGACGCGGGCGTCTGCGTCGCCTGACGACCCTCTGAATGGTTTTCGCACAACCGGGACCCGAAGGAGAAGTCCGCCACCGCCACCATGCTGACAGATCCTGTCAGCCGCAGCAGACTCATCGGCGCCTGCCGGCGCCAAACCCCTCACCCTGTCCCTCTCCCACAAGGGGAGAGGGGACTCTGTTGGGCGGCCCTGCGTCAACGCGAACTTGCGCGCATCCCCTAGCGCTTTCGCGGGCGTGACAATGCAAGTCTGTCGCGCGATACGAATCCCTGCTTAGGGCGAGGGCGCTGCCTTTCTATCGGATCACGCCATGCCGGTTCAGATGCAACTCGCACCACTGGGCGTAGCTGTCTTCGAGCTTGAATGCCACCGCGCCGGAAGATTCCGACCAGCCGCGCCCGACCTCGTTCTGCGTGTACTCGAATCCGTTCGGCAAGACGATGCCGACGCGGTGCTCCTTTCCGGTGACCGAATTGAGGATCGGCTGTCCCCGTCCGGATGCGGCGCCCACGGCCTCGCATTTGGCCGAGCGCGCCTTCATGTCCGCATCGATGCGGATTTCGGAATAGACGGGATCGTGGACCTTCTCGCACATGGCCGTGTAGACCGCGAAGAAGGTCGCCATCTCATCGGTCTCTTTTCCGGTCATGATGCTGAGCAGCGCCCGGCGTTGATCGGTATCCGCCTTGACGTCGATGATCGGCTGCATCTGCCCATGCCCCTCGTGAACGGCACGCGGCCACCGCACGGCAAATGCCATTTTCAGGCCGTCGAGACGGGTCTTCCCGAAATGTCCCTTGTCGACCCTGAAGAAGCCGATCGCCCGGCAGGTGCCGTCCGTCGGCAGCGCGTTGAACTGGCAGGGGCAGGAATAGGCGCAGTTGCAGTTGCCGAATTCCAGTCCGTGAAGTTCCCATTCAGTCATGACGATTCCTCCTGTCTAGTACACGTCTCTCACACCGCTCTTGCCAGGACAGCCGCCGCAAGCACGATCAGCGCCCAGCCCGCCGCGCGGCTCAGCCAGCGTTGGCGCGGCATGAGTTTCTCGGCCAGCACATAGGTGGCGACGCCGGCGATCCAGTAGAGGTTCATCACGCCGCCGAAGAACAGCAGCGCCATCAGGAACCAGCAGCAGCCGAGGCAGAAGGTGCCGTGCGCGACGCCCATGCGGAACGCGCCGCTCGTCCCGCTCCGCCAGTATTGTGTAATGAAGCCGACGGGCTGGCGACATCGCCCCAGGCAGGCCTGCTTGAGCGACGTCAGCTGGTAGATGCCCGCCGCCAGGAGCAGCAGGCCGTCGAACAGCGCGTTGGTCGACTGCATCATGGGAGTCAGCAACCGGCTCATCTCGAATGCCCACTGCGCCAACGCGACACCGGCGCTGAAAATACCCCAGATCGCAAGATAGCCGGCGGCAAAGGCGGCCGCCCCGATTTCCGATCTCGGCTGCGCCTGGCGCTTGCGGGCGATAGCCGTGAACAGCAGCACCATCGGCGCGGCGCTCGGCAGCATCATGGCGATCATCATGACGAACCACATCAGGAAGACGGCAAGCGCGCGGGCCGGCGACCAGGGAACAGGAGGAGCCGAGGCGGCTCCTCCGTCGCTCATGGCGGTCATTTCAAACGCGTTCATGCCCATGCCGGCGCCCGCCAGCGTGTAGGCCCAGGCGAGGCTCGCGACCGCGGCGAGCCCGGCGATCACGATCAAGCGATCGCGTTTCAGAATGGATTCCAGAGCCGATGAGGATGTCATCGATGGCCGCTCCGGGCCGCGACCCCGTCGACGGTCGCGGCCGGCTTGAGTACCAGGACCCATCGTGCGCCCATCTCGCGTTCGCGACAAGACCGCATCAGGGGCCACGCAGAGCGTATACGGCAGAAAGCTTCGCCGCCGATGGTCCCCTTTCGGCACATCGGCGACTTGCGGATGGTGCGACAGGTCGACCGCTGTTGATTGATCAACCGGCCTGCGGCCTGCCGAGGTTGATCTCCACAGGCGTTCACTGTTGGATAGCTGGACAAGACAGAGGAGCTCGCCCGATGCTGACCGCGACCTGTCATTGCGGGGCCGTGCGCGTGACGGTGCCGCGCAAGCCGCGCACCGTCACGGACTGCAATTGCTCGATCTGCCGCCGGTACGGCGTGCTGTGGGCCTACTACAAGGCGTCGACGGTGCGGGTCGAGGCGGCGCCCAAGGCTGTTCACCGCTACGCCTGGGGCCCGAGGTCCCAGTACTTCCTGCGCTGCGCCACCTGCGGGTGCATCATGTGCTGGCAGAAGATTGCGCCCCACCCGCAGAACCGGACGGGCGTGAATGCGCGCAACTTCGAGCCCGAGGTCCGGCGCTCGATCCGGGTGGTTCCGCTGGACGGCGCATCGCTGTTCTAGGCAGGGTTGTGTTGAACGTGCCACATTTGAGTTTGTCACCCCCGCGAAAGCGCTTGGGGATGCACACAAGTTCGCGATGACGCAGGGCCGCCTTACAGAGTCCCCTCTCCCCTTGTGGGAGAGGGACAGGGTGAGGGGACTCGCGCGGCAGCGCGGAGAGACCTCGTTCAGCGTCGAGACGCGAAAATGCGGAAATCACGCGCGACGTCCAAATTCTGTGTGTAGCTGCCGGAGCCGCTTCATCGGCGCCTGCCGGCGCCGGACCCCTCACCCTGTCCCTCTCCCACAAGGGGAGAGGGGACTCTGTTGAGACGCCTTGCGTCGGTTCGCAAGATGTGTGCATCCCCAAGCGCGAAAGCGGGGGTCCAGGGCAAGCGATGGAGCAGTTGCCCTGGATTCCCGCTTTCGCGGGAATGACAATGTAAGTGTGTCGTGATGAATGAATCCCTGCTTTAGGCGACCAGGCTTCGCCGATGAACGACTCGCAATTCTCCGCGCTGGCCGCCTGGATCACGGAGGTGGGGCTGGCCGGCCGCTCCCAGACCGAGCTGCTCGCCGGCTTCTGCGAGCGGGCGACGGCCGCCGGCCTGCCGCTCGCCTTCGGCCTCCTGCTGGTGGATACGCTGCATCCCCGGCATGAGGGCCGGGCCGTGAGCTGGTATCGCGGCGAACTGGCGACGATCGTCGAGTACGGGCGCACGACCACGGGCGAGGCCGCGGAGAACTGGCGGCGCAGCATCCTCCATCGCCTGTTCACGACCGGCGAGCCCTTCATCCGCCGGCGCCTGACGCCGGAGGCGGAGGCGGAATTTCCCGCCCTGCGCGCCACGCGCGAGAGAGGGATGACCGACTATGTCGGCATCCTCAACCGCTTCGCCGCCGCCGGCGTCATCGGCGAACTGGATTGCATCCTGTCGGCCTGGACGACGGACCGGCCCGCGGGCTTCACGGACGACGACATCGTCCTCCTGTGCCGGCTCGTGCCCTTTCTCGCCATCGCCGTGAAATGCACCGCCCTGGCGGAGATCGCCGAGACCCTCGTGAGCACGTATCTCGGCCGCGATGCCGGGCGGATGGTGCTGGGCGGGCGCATCGAGCGCGGCGTGGCCGACCGCATCGACGCCGTGCTGTGGTTCAGCGATCTGCACGACTACACCGGGATCACCGAAGCGGCGGCGCCGGAACAGATCATCCCGCTGCTGAACGACTATGCCGAGGCGATCATCGCGGCGGTCGAGGCCGAGGGCGGCGACGTGCTGAAGCTGATCGGCGACGGCATCCTGGCGATCTTCCGGGCCGAGGACCGCGTGGGCGCCTGCCGGCACGCGATCGCTGCGACGATCGCGGCGCAGGATGGCATCGCCGCGCTGAACCGGCGGCGCGCGGCCGACGGCGCGCCCACCACCCACATGTATCTCGGCCTGCATGTGGGCGAGGTCTTCTTCGGCAACGTCGGCAGCGAGAGCCGGCTCGACTTCACCGTGGTGGGACCGGCCGTCAACGAGGTCAGCCGGATCGCGGCGATGTGCCGCGCGGTGGATCAGCCCATGCTGGTGTCGGCCGCGTTCGCCGGCGCGCTGGGTCAGGCCGGCCCGGCTCTGGTTTCCGTGGGGCGCTACGCCTTGCGCGGCGTCAGCGCGCCCCGGGAACTCTTCACGTTGGATCCGGAACAGGCGGCGTCCGGCGGATCTGGATAATCTGTTGGGGCGCGCGGGCCATGGCGGACGCCCTGGAAAATGCCTGACGTCAAAACCAATTGTCGGGGCCGGTTGCAGGCTGGGAGAAAGCGCGCTGATTTTTGTCCGGGGCTGCCCGCCCCGCCACCCGGCAGGACCACGGCGTCGGCTTCCCCCCAGGGCGGGGCCACCGCCCTCCGTCGAGGTTGAGGACTCGCTACAGCGTTCGAGGCAGTCAATCCGCGTGCTACTCTGCCCCCATGCGGGGGTTCCGTCTCAACGGCTGGCAGCGCATCGGGATTGTTCTCTCGGTGATCTGGGCGATATGGGCGGTCTTTCACGAAATGGATGAAAGTCTACGCCGATATAACGAAGCGTATGGCGAGGCATTCGGGCCGGTCTATCGAGAGTGCAGAGACAAACAGGACCGGGAGGGCCGACCTGCGGATGGGCGCCGACGAAGTGCTCGACGCGACCGCGCGGCGGCAGATCCGGGCCCGGCTGGCCAGCCTGGGCGAGGACATCGCGGAGGCGGAGAGCTGGAACGACCCCGAACGGGCCGCCCGGGCCCGGGCCGAACGGGATGCTCTGCTGCGCGAGCTGGCCGCCGCGGCGGCCCCGGGCGGGCAGCCCCGCCTGCTCGGCGACCAGTCCGAACGCGCACGCAAGGCGGTCACCGCGCGGATCCGCGACGTCATCGGCCGGCTCGAGCCCGTGCATCCGGCGCTGGCCGGGCACCTGCGGGAGAGCGTGACGACGGGCACCCGCTGCTCCTACTCGCCGCCAACCCCGGTCAGCTGGCGGCTCTAGCCGGCGTCTGGCACTTCCTGGCGGAGATCTCGCGCCTTCCTCGTGAACGGACCAACGAGGAGGCTGTGATGTACGACGTGATCATCGTGGGTGCCCGGGTGGCGGGTGCCCCGACGGCGATGCTGCTGGCCCGGCGGGGCCTGAAGGTGCTCGTGGTCGACCGGGCCACGTTCCCGAGCGACACCCTGTCTACCCACCAGGTGCAGCTACCCGGCGTGGCCCGGCTGGCCAGGTGGGGTGTGCTCGACGCGGTGCTCGCGGCCGGCACGCCGGTCACCCGCGACGTCCGCTTCGCTCAGGGCGACGCCGTGATCGCCGGGCGGTATCCCGGCTACCAGGGCGTCGAGGCCATGTGCAGCCCGCGCCGCACGCTGCTCGACCGGGTCCTGGTGGACGCGGCCCGGGCGGCCGGCGCCGAGGTCAGGGAGAACTTCGCGGTCGACGAGATCCTCGGCGATGGCCAGGTTACCGGCATCCGCGGCCGGGAGAAGGGCGCGCCCGCGATCACCGAGCAGGCACGCCTGGTCATCGGCGCGGACGGCAAGCACTCGCTGGTGGCCGGGGCGGTCGGCGCCCGCGCCTACCGCACCGCGCCACCGAGGTCGATCGCGTTCTACACCTACTGGGCGGGTGTGCCGGCCCGGGACGGCAGCCCGGCCTGGACCGGTGAGATATACGGACGGCCGGGCTGCGCCGTCGGTGCCTGGCCGACCAACGACGGCCTGCTGATGACCTACCTGGCCTGGCCGGCGGCCCGGTTCGACGAGTTCCGCCGCGACGTCGAGGGCAACTTCCTGCGTACGCTCGACACCGTGGGCCTGGGCGAGCGGATCCGGGCCGGGCGCCGGGCGGAGCGCTTCCGCGGTACCCCCGACCTGCCCAGCTACCTGCGCCAGCCCTACGGTCCCGGCTGGGCCCTGGTCGGTGACGCCGGCCTGCTGATGGACCCGGTCACCGGCCAGGGCATCAGCCACGCCTTCCGCGACGCGGAACTGCTGGCCGATGCCGTCGCCGACGGGCTCGGCGGCATCCGCCCGCTGGCCGAGGCGCTCCGCGGCTATCACCGGGCCCGCGACCGTGCCGCCCGGCCGATGTACGACTTCACCGCGCGGCTGGCCGCGATCAGCCCGCCCACGCCGGCCGAGAGCGCGCTCTTCCAGGCGCTCGCGCGCCGCCAGCAGGACGCCGACATGTTCGTCGGCGCGCTGGCCGGCTCCGTCCCACTGCGCCAGTTCATGTCACCGCGCACGATGGTGCGCCTCGTCGGCGTGGGCGGTTTCGCCCGGCTGATGCTCGCCCAGGCCAGGCCGCAGCGAGGGGACGGGGCGGCAGTTAGTCAGCTCAGCGGGGGCAGTTCCGTACGCAGCGCCGAGAACGCCAGCGCCACCTGACTGCGGACGGCGGCCTGGCTGATGCCTGCCGCCGCCGCGACCTGGTTCTCCGACAGGTCGGCGACGTACTGCAACACCAGGATCTCGCGCTGCCGCGCGGGCAGGGCCCACAGCGCGGATACCAGACCGGAATCCGCGGGTCGGCGACCAGGCGGCACCGCACGGGACCGGTCGACCACCAGCCGCAGCAGCAGGGTAAGGGCGGCGCCCGCGTCCGGCCGGTCCCGGTAACCCGGCCAGGCCGCGTGCGTATGCTCTTCGAGCAGCGATCTCACCGCGATCAGAGTCAGCCGGACTAGGGCGATGACGGCGAGCCGGTGCCAGCTACCGCAGCACTTGACCTGCAGATCGCGGGACTGAGCGTCTGGGATCAGGAGGGCGCGTAGCAGAAGCGAGCGGCACGTTGAATTCCACTGGGTCGCTTCGGTAATAACTGCTTTGGCTCGGTAGTCACAACGGGATTACCGACGTTGCGGCTCGCCG
>Ga0137403_10008563_pt1 | contig 11443 bp, 7 predicted proteins | sample CZOMad2_1_16fung_FD_122057 | JGI IMG/M metagenome (GOLD analysis project Ga0137403, IMG submission 122057) | Vadose zone soil fungal communities from Angelo Coast Range Reserve, California, USA - CZOMad2_1_16fungal (Hybrid Assembly) | ecosystem: Environmental > Terrestrial > Soil > Vadose zone...
ATGAACCCCACCACGAAGAAAATGGAAACGGCCAAAGTCACTAAAACGGTCACGATCACGGTCACCGGCACCATCTGGGCTTACAAACCAAAGCCGAAATAGAATCTTTGGCGGCGTCGTGTTCAAGAATCGCGCGCAAGCATCTCTTGTCGTTTGAGAGGTGAGCTGCCGTCGTGGGAGCGAGATAACCATGCCTCGGGGCGCAGGGACGGCAGTCCCAGCGGCGAGGTATCCTCCGCAATGGTGCTCTATGCGACCTCCTACAAGCATGGTGGACGAGGGTTCATCTCTCGGCTACCTGCGCCATGTTCCTGGGGACAAGTCGTATTTCCACCCCCAGCAGCGATGAGTCATTCCTTCCCCATGTGTAGATTTACGCAGTGATGTTCGAGGATGAACAGCTCCCAAAGCGTCCGAAAAGCTAGGTAGAATCGATTATCCCCCGTTCCCGACCTGGGTCATCTTGCGCAGCCGCCGTCTTTGACCATACCCCTAGATGCCGAAGGTGCTCTCATTGATTTTGCCTACTTAACTACAAGAACCTTGGTAGGCATGCCCTTTGCTCAATAGGAGTGAACTGGAAGGGTCTATTTCAGCTTGACACGCCGAGAGCTGTCATTCTTTTCCTAAATCCGTATCAATGCTTTTGCTTGACAATCATGGTGAGGTGGATTACATGAAGTAGCCGTATAGTCACGTCCGCGGGGCGAGACAACACCTGATGAGCCTCGTGCATGACCTGAACGATCGTGCGGCAAGGTTGTCATCGAGTCTGCCCGCACATACCAAGCGATGAGGAGTCCGCAATGCAGAGAGTGGAGCCGGGGGCGAGTCTACTGCCGTCGATCCTCGATCGCCTCCTCGACGACGCCCCGGACGTATCACACGAGCCATTACCGGACCGTTTTCAGAATCTGCGTCAACTGAAAAGAGCTGTCACGCGGGATCTCGAGGCCCTCTTGAATACCCGCCAGGAAATATGGGAGGAACTGCCAGCCGAATTTACCGAGTTGCGGCGCTCGTTGTTGACCTATGGCTTGCCTGACTTTACGACCCTCAGCCTCGTCAACCCGCACGACGGCAACCGCATTCGTCGATTCGTGGAACAGGCGATCGCCATATTCGAGCCTCGGCTCAACCGGGTGCGCGTCACATTGGAGGCCCCACGCCAGCATGAGCCGACTTTGCGCTTTCACATCGAGGCCTTTCTGCGGGTGGAGCCGGCGCCTGAGCCAGTAACCTTTGACGCCATGTTACAGCTGCATACGCAGGAATACGTGGTTCGAGGCCAAGATTAATGCCCGATGACCTCCTTACTTACTATGAACGTGAACTGGCATTTCTACGACAGGTAGGCGCGGAATTTGCGGGGAAATATCCAAAGATCGCCAGTCGCCTCTTGCTGGAAGCGAATAAGTCTGAGGATCCCCAAGTTGAACGCTTGATCCAGGGATTCGCCTTTCTGGCGGCGCGTATTCATCACAAGATCGATGACGAATTCCCTGAGATCACCGATGCTTTGCTCGGCGTCCTCTACCCCCACTACCTTGCCCCGATACCGTCGATGTCAATTGTCCAGTTTGTCATCGATCCGGAGCAGGGCAAGTTAACCAGCGGGCATCTCATTCCACGCGGCACTCCGCTCTACTCTCAACCCGTTGCCGGCTCGCCCTGTCGCTTTCGGACGTGCTATCCAGTGACGTTGTGGCCAGTTGAGGTGACAGCCGCTCGTATCGAGGAACCCGACCGGCAACGCCGGTCCGCCGAGGCCGTGGCCGCAATCAGGCTGGAGCTGCGCTGCCTCGGCGGCATGGCCTTTGCCCAACTTGAAATCGAGCGCCTGCGTTTTTTCCTGAGTGGCGAAAGCCCGCTGGCCTATGGCCTCTACGAGCTGCTGCTGAACAACGCTTGCCAGGTACAGCTGCGGGTGCCAGGAGAGGCTGGCGGTCGCCCGCCGATCTCGCTCTCGCCCAACTGCCTGCAGGCCGTCGGCTTTGGCCCTGACGAGGGTATGCTGTCCTATACGCCGCGGTCGTTTCTGGGCTATCGGCTGCTGCAAGAGTATTTTAATTTCCCGGAGAAGTTTCTATTTGTGGATCTGTGTGAGCTCGACCGCGCCGCACACGCCGGAGCGGGAGATCGACTGGACGTCGTCATCTATCTCAACCGCGTCCCGCGGCTGGAGCAGCCCATCAACGCCAGCACTTTTCGCCTGGGCTGTGCGCCGATCATTAACCTATTTGAGCAGATCGCCGAGCCCATCCGCTTGAGCCAGGCGCAGACTGAGTACCGCGTCATTCCCGATGTTCGCCGCCAGAATGCGACTGAGGTATACTCCGTCGACACCGTCGCCAGTATCTCGCCGCAGTCGCAGGAAGCGGTGACCTTTCAGCCATTTTACTCCTTCAAGCATCTCGCTGAGCAAGAACGGCAGCAGGCCTTCTGGCATGCCATCCGTAGACCCTCACAAAGAAAGGAAGACCTGGGTACCGAGGTCTACTTGTCGCTGGTAAATTTCAACTTTCAACCGACGCTCCCTCCGCTCGAGACTCTGACCGTGCATACCACCTGCACCAATAGAGACCTGCCCGGTCGGTTGCCATTTGGGGGGGATACCCGCAGGTTGCCATCTCCGGGGGAGCGGGGAGATTTTGAGTTGGAGGGAGCCGCCCCCCTGTTGTCCATTCGCTGCCTGAAAAAGCCGACCGAGACGGCGCGTCCGCCGCTGCGGCGGGGGGCACAGTGGCGCTTGATCTCCCACCTATCGCTCAACTATCTCTCCATTTGTGACGGGGGACGTGACGCCTTGCAAGAGATTTTAAAGCTGTATGACTTCTCCGATTCAGCCGTGGTGCGGCAGCATATTGCTGGTATCACCGATGTCTCCAGCCGTCGGGTGGTTGGGCGTCCAGGCTCTATGCCCTGGAATGGCTTCTGCCGCGGCATGGAGGTGACCATTCAATTCGATGAAGAGAAATATGTTGGAAGCGGAGTCTTCCTCTTCGCCTCGGTGTTGGAGAAGTTTCTCGGGCTTTACGCGTCTCTCAATTCGTTCACACAACTGGTCGCAACCACGCAGCAACGAGAGGAGCCTTTGAGGCAATGGCCGCCCCGGGCAGGAGAGCAGATCCTCCTTTAGAGGATTCCCTTTACGAGGAGGGGTATCGGTTTGACTTCTTTCAGGCAGTCCGGCTGCTCGAGCGCATGTATCCGGTCCGCCGCCCGGTTGGCCATGATGCGATCCCTGCTGAGGAAGTCGTACGCTTCCGTGCCCATCTGTCGCTCAGTTTTCCACCCAGTGAGATCTATGAGATCGCGCCTCCATCGGACGGCAATGGGCCGGCCCACATGACTGTGGCCTTCATGGGCCTCACCGGGCCTCTTGGGGTGCTCCCACGTCATTACACCGAGCTGCTGTTAACACGGGCGCGGCAAAAAGATGCGACGTTACGCGACTTCCTCGACATGTTCAACCATCGCCTGATCTCCTTCTTCTATCGGGCCTGGGAGAAGTATCATTTTACCGTCGCCTTCGAACGCGCGGTCTCCAGGCAGGAGGGGGAGGATCGTTTCTCACAGTACCTGTTCGATCTGATCGGCATGGGCACACAGGGATTGCGGGGCAGACTGGAAGTCGAGGACGAAACGCTGTTGTTCTACGACGGACTTCTGGCCCAACACCCCCGTTCGGCTAGTGCCCTCACGGGGCTACTGACGGATTATTTTAGGGTGCCAGTCGATGTGACCCAGTTTATTGGACAGTGGCTTTCCCTCTCAGCAGGAACCCGCTCTCGCCTCGGTCCCCGGCAAGCGAATAACGCCCTCGGCCTGAACGTGGTGGCTGGCAGCCGCGTCTGGGATCAGCAGGGGAAATTCAAGCTGCGGGTGGGGCCATTGACGGCTACCGAATTTTATAATTTCTTACCCTCTGGCGAGGCATTTCGGCAGCTGGTTGGCATGGCGCGCTTTTATGCTGGTCAGGAGTTCGACTTCGACGTGCAGCTCATTCTCAGGGCGGCGGAGGTCCCTGGGTGCCGGTTGGGGGCGACGGGTGAGTTCGCGCCGCGGCTCGGCTGGTCTACCTGGCTGAAGACTGGTGAGTTCACTCACGATGCCGAGGACGCCGTGTTCGCTGGCGATTTGGCATGCTATGAGGCCTCACCCGGTGCAAGCACCGGAGAGAAAGAGAGGGGTGTTGCATGAGCGTGAGCTTGAAGTCCCTGATCGGCAAACTGAACGATACCTGTCGGAACGCCCTGGAAGCGGCTGCCGGCTTGTGCCTGACGCGCACGCACTACGATGTGGACATCGAGCACCTTTTCCTCAAGCTGAGTGAGGTGCAGGACACCGACTTTCAGCGTATCCTGCGTCATTATGAGATCGATCAATCCAGGCTCTCACGGGACCTGACCCGGGCTCTCGATCGGTTCAAAACCGGTAATGCCCGTACACCTGCCCTCTCACCGCACATCCCGCAGCTGATCGCTGACGCCTGGACGCTCGCTTCGATCGATTTTGGGGTAGCCAAGATCCGCTCGGGCCATCTGCTGCTGGCCATGCTCGAAAACGACGACCTGGCGCGGTTGGCACGCGAGAGCTCAGCGGAATTTCAACACATTTCCGTCGAAGAGTTGCACAAACATCTGTCCGATCTTGTGGCCGGCTCTGAAGAGGACAAACTCGAAGCCCAGAGCGCGGCCTCTCAAACCGAGCGGCCCTCGACACCAGGGGCAGCAGGGGGGATCTCCAAGACGCCGGCCCTCGATCAGTACACCATCGACCTGACGGGCCGGGCGCGGCAGGGGGAGATCGACCCGGTGCTGGGTCGCGACTTTGAGGTCCGACAACTGGTCGATATTCTTACCCGGCGGCGTCAGAACAACCCAATCCTCACTGGTGAGGCGGGCGTCGGGAAAACGGCGGTCGTTGAAGGGTTAGCCCTGCGCATCGTGGCGGGCGACGTGCCGCCCCCATTGCAGAAAGTGTCGCTGCGCGTGCTCGATCTGGGCCTACTCCAGGCAGGGGCTGGAGTACGGGGCGAGTTTGAGAATAGGTTAAAATTGGTGATCAACGAAGTGAAGGCTTCCCCCCAACCGGTGATTCTCTTCATCGACGAGGCGCACACGATGATTGGCGCCGGTGGACAAGCCGGGCAGGGCGATGCCGCTAATTTGCTCAAACCCGCGCTGGCCCGGGGAGAGCTCCGTACCGTGGCGGCGACGACATGGTCCGAGTACAAGAAATATTTCGAGAAGGACGCCGCTCTGGCACGCCGCTTCCAGGTGGTGAAGGTAGAGGAGCCCACCGAAGCGCAGGCGGTCATCATGATGCGTGGGCTCGTCGCAACGCTTGAGCAGCACCACACCGTGCGCATCCTCGACGAAGCGGTCGAGGCGGCCGTGCGGCTCTCCCACCGGTATATCTCCGGAAGACAGCTGCCGGATAAGTCAGTCAGCGTGCTCGATACGGCGTGTGCGCGGGTGTCTCTGGGACAACTCGCCACCCCGCCGGCCGTTGAGGATAGCCGACGTCGCATCAGCCATGTTGAGACCGAGATTGCCATTCTGGAGCGTGAGAGCCTCACCGGCGGCGATTCCCGCGAACGGCTCGAAGAATTGGCGAGTGATAAAACCGCCACCGAGTCACAGCTGGTCGAATTAGAGGGGCGCTGGGGAGAGGAGAGGCGGCTAATCGATGAGCTACGCGGCATTCGTGATAAGCTTGAGGCCCACGGGGCTGCAAGTCGCCAGGGGGCGGACGGCAAGGGCAATGGACGGCTGTCCGCAGCCGAGGTGAGCCAGTTGCAGTCGGACATGGCCCGGTTCAACGCAGAGCTCGGCAAGGTTCAAGGTGAGAGTCCGCTCATGCAGGTATGCGTCGACGCGCAGACGATCGCCGAGGTGGTATCGGGATGGACCGGCATTCCGGTGGGCAAGATGGTCAAGGACGAAATCCGTACGGTACTATCGCTTCCGGAAATGCTGGGGAAACGTATCATTGGTCAGTCGCACGCGCTGGAGGCGATCGGCCAGCGCATCCGCACCGCCCGCGCCCGTCTCGAGGACCCGCGCCGGCCCATCGGGGTGTTCCTACTCGTCGGCCCAAGCGGCGTGGGCAAAACCGAGACGGCACTGACGCTGGCAGACGTGCTCTATGGGGGCGAGCGTAACATCGTCACCATCAATATGTCGGAGTACCAAGAAGCCCACACCGTCTCCGGGTTGAAAGGTTCCCCTCCCGGATATGTCGGCTATGGCGAGGGCGGTGTTCTCACTGAAGCGGTGCGGCGTAAGCCATACTGCGTGGTGTTGCTGGATGAGATCGAAAAGGCGCATGCCGATGTGCTGGAGCTATTCTACCAGGTCTTCGATAAGGGTGTCCTGGAGGATGCCGAAGGGCGTGAGATCGACTTCAAGAACACCGTCATTCTGCTCACCTCCAACGTGGGTACGGACACCATTATGAAGCTCTGTGCCGACCCGGAGACACGCCCTGACCCCGACGGCTTGGTGGAGGCGCTACGCCCTGATCTGCTCAAGGTGTTCAAGCCAGCATTTCTAGGGCGTTTGATCACGGTGCCTTACTTTCCGATCACCGACGACGTCATGCGCCGTATCATCGTGTTGCAGCTCGATAGGATCCGCACCCGGCTGCAGGAGAACAATCGGGCCCAGTTCTCCTATGATGACGCCCTGGTCACCGCCATCGCCCAGCGCTGCACCGAAGTGGAAAGTGGGGCTCGTAACGTGGATCACATCCTCACCCGCACGCTTTTGCCGGAGATCTCCCGTGAATTCCTCGCCCGCATGGCCGAAGGGCAGAGGATCTCGAAAGTACATATTTCGGTTAATGCCGATGGCGCATTTCAGTATGAAATTTCCTAAGACGACGACGGCGCTGCCTAGCATAGAGGGCCCGCTATGGCAGGGATCTTTCACGCCTGGTGGCCGGCAGGTCGTCCGGAATCTGCCATGGGCCTGGCGGGCAGTCTTTGAGCGGTCGTTCGGGGCCAGATTTGAGCATGTTTCTGTCGTTGCCGGTCCCGAGACGGACGAGCGTCTGGCCGCCGCAGGCGCCTTGGCGCAAACGGTTGATGGTGCGACGATCCTCCTCGCCTCTCAACTGCTGACCATGCCGGCGGCGGTGCAGCTTTGGCTGATCGGCCACGAGCTGGCTCATACCGTACAACTGGGTCGTTATGGCGCGGATGCGGAAGAGTTCTTGGAGAGAGAGGCCTGGGATGCTGCCTACTATGCCATGCATGGCCAGCGGTATACGATCGTCGGCCATGGCAGCCAACCGCTGTCGGCGGCGGCGTTCGTTCTAGACCGCATGGCGGTTCATTACTTTCAAACCTTCCCGCAATTATTGGATCTGCGCATCTCCCACGTGCGAGAAATCAGGCCAATGACATTTGAGAGAGTCCTTCAGCTCATGCTGGATTCAGACCAGAAGGACTTTGTGATCGATGTGCATGGCAGTGCCAAGGGACTCTCCATACCGTTGGCGCGAGGCACCGAGATATCGGCGGTCAAGCAATCCCTGGTCATCCTGCTGCACATCGACCATATACAGAGGGAGGCCCAGGAAGCGGGGGACGACATCCGCCGGTGGCGGAGAATTTTGCGGATCATACAGTCTCCACAGGCCGACTCTGTCTCCCAGGTCGAGAATGCGCGCAGCGCCGTTCAAGACTGGATTACTCGTCGTGTGAGCGCGCTTGGCCTGACCGCGGCACGGGTGCAGGCGTTGATTAACGCCATGCTCCAGCTCCAGGCCAAGCAGATTCGGAAGATCGAGTTTCGATCCTGTAAGATGGGGCAGGATCTGGACGCCCTGGCGACGTTTCGAGAATTTTTCGAGGCGCAACGCGTCGGCGCGCCCGACGTACGCAGCGGCATCGCCACGGTGCACCCCCATGTAGGGCGGGGGCCGATGCAGGCCCTGCTCCGCCAGCATCCGCAGGCGCAAATCGCCCACATGCCCGATGCGAGTCGGTTCGGCCTTCGACTGCGCATCAGTCCGTCGCCGAGCACTGACGTCACGACATTTGCCGCAGCTGACTCGTGGGGGGCCGTTCGACAGTGGATTGCCATGCATATCATGGGTGGGACGCGCTATCGCAGTGGCGGGTTTCCCATCCACTTTTTGGAGACGGATCCGCCCGTGTTCCCCGCTGACCGGGAGTATCGCAGTCACATCAAGCATTCGTCGCATATCTGGTATACCGAGGAAAACGGAGCACAGGCGCCAAGAACGAGCGCGCCATCGTTTTGGGAACGTGTCACGCGCTAGGGCTCACGCTCCCATGGGGAGAGGGTACCGTCTGGGGAGAGTGAATAGGGGGCATCCCCCAACCAGAAATCCCTCCCCTTGAGATGAGCAGGAGGGCTGCGGGATTATGTTATACACCCAGGACAACCGACTCATTGCCATCGACACTTCTCTAGGCAGGGACGTTTTGCTCCTACAAGGGTTCACGGGCCATGAAGGGATTTCGCAGCTCTTCAGCTTTGACCTGGATCTGCTCTCGGAAAACCCCTCGATCGCCTTCAACGATATCGTCGGCCAGAAGGTGACGCTGACGATCACTTTGGCCGACGGCGGCAGTCGCTATATCAACGGTTTCGTCAGCCGCTTCGCCCAGAGCGGTGGTGATGAGCGCTTCACCTATTATCGGGCCGAAGTGGTGCCCTGGCTGTGGTTCCTGACGCGCACCACGGATTGCCGCATCTTCCAGCGGATGACCGTCCCCGACATCATTGCGAAGATCTTCAGAGACCTCGGGTTCAGCGATTTCAAGCTCATGCTTCAGGGGAGTTTCGAGCCGCGGGACTATTGCGTCCAGTATCGCGAAACGGATTTCAACTTCGTCTCCCGGCTCATGGAAGAGTATGGAATCCTATACTTCTTCGAGCACGATGAGGACACGCACACCCTCGTCCTGGCAAACTCCCCCAGCGCCCACAAGCCTTGTCCTGAGCAACCGGAGGCGCGCTGCAATTTCGCGCTAGGGGCCCTGCTGGACGAGGACACGGTCACGGCTTGGCAGATGGAGCAGGAGCTGCGTCCCGGGAAATATGCCTTGACCGACTATAATTTCGAGACCCCGAGCACCAGCCTAGCGGTCAACGTGGACACCACCGTGAACGGGGGGAGTAACGGCAAATACGAGATTTACGATTTTCCAGGCGAATATTTAAAGAAGGCACAGGGGGAGCAGCTGGTCAAGATCCGCATGGAAGAGGAGGAGGCCCCCCACACGGTGGTGAGCGGCGCCAGCACCTGTCGGGCATTTACGCCGGGATACCGGTTCGAGCTCACCGGGCACTACTCCCAACAGATGGATCGGAGCTATATCCTGACCGAAGTGCAGCACGTCGCCTCCGTGGGCGAGAGTTACTCCGAAGCCGGCGCCGATGTAGGGGAGAACTATTCGAATCACTTCACCTGCATTCCGCATGACGTGCCTTTCCGTCCATCTCGCATCACCCCAAAACCCACCGTCCAGGGTCCACAGACCGCGGTCGTGGTCGGGCGATCGGGCGAGGAGATCTATACCGACAAATACGGCCGGGTGAAGGTGCAGTTCCACTGGGACCGCGAAGGCAAGCGGGATGAGAACAGCTCCTGTTGGGTTCGCGTCTCACATCCATGGGCCGGCAAGGGTTGGGGCGCCGTGGCGATCCCGCGCATCGGTCAGGAGGTCATTATAGACTTCCTTGAGGGTGATCCAGACCAGCCGATCATCACCGGCCGCGTCTACAATGCCGAGCAGATGCCGCCGTATGGCCTTCCCGCCGGCGGGGTGGTTAGCGGGCTGAAGTCGAACAGCACCAAAGGGGGCGGTGGCTATAATGAGTTCATCATGGACGACACTAAGGGGAATGAGCTGATCCGCGTGCACGGTCAGTATGACATGGACAGCACCATCGAGCACGACCTGCGCGAACACGTGCTTCACGACCGCAGCCGCGATGTCACGAACAACGAAACCTTCATGATTGGTAACGATCAGACCGAGACCATCGGCGGCAACCAGACCCTCTCCGTGGCCAAGAATCGCATGCGCACGGTGACGCAGAACGAGATCGTCACCGTCGCCCTCACCCGCACCCACAGCGTCGGCGTGAACGAGATGATCAACGTCGGCGCCGCCCAGGAGGTGAGCGTTGGCGGTGCTCAGACCGTGACAGTCGGTCTGGAACGCGCGGTCACTGTAGGGCTTAGCCAACACGTCACGATCGGTAACAATCTCAGCGAGAGCATTGGCAACGACCACCAGGAGAGCGTTGGCGACAACCGCACCACCTCAGTGGGCGAAGATGATTCACTCAAGGTCGGTAAGAACCTCGTCATCGACGCTGGCGATCAGATTGTGATCAAGACTGGAGATGCTAGCATCACCATGAAGAAAGACGGAACGATTACGATTCAGGGGAAAGACATTACCATTAAGGGTTCGGGCAAGATCGTTGTGCAAGCCAGCGATAATATCATTATGAAGGGGCAAAAAATCCTGCAAAACTAGGAGGGTGCAAGCTATTCACGAATGGCTAGAGGCTTCGGTATAACATAAACAGCCGTCCAACAAGGGAAAAATGCGGAGCAGTGAGATGAAACAGGTGTGGAGCGAAGCAGCTCTAGGGCTGGTTCCATCGATCGAGGAAATGCCTGAACCTGGGGAGATAGAGATCCGTGAGGTACAAGTAAATGGTTCATCATCAGCGACGAAAGTACCACAGCAACAACGTAGGCTTGACGGGGTTGTTATCGGTACCCTGGTGGGCCTGAAGGACTCCAGTACTCCCTTAATAGATTTCCCCTCTAATCCTGTTGGCTTAGAAGTCCAAGCACGTTGCACGGTAACATTGAGTGCGAAAGATGTCGGGCGTATGGTGGCATTGATGTTTGAAGGGGGGGATTCCCGAAAACCCATTGTAATAGGTCTGATCCAACACCCCGACGAAAACCAGTTAGATTTTCTAAGAAGGATTGGTAACGAGCCACAAAATCCGTTAGATGTGCAGGTTGATGGTGAGCGACTTATTCTTAAGGCTAAACAAGAAATTGTCCTGCGCTGCGGCAAAGCCAGTATTACACTGACCAGGGCAGGAAAGGTCCTGATCCACGGTGAGTATTTGCTGAGTCGTGCATCGGGTGTGAACCACATCAAAGGAGGGTCTGTCCAAATTAATTAACGGCGACGCGCCAGGATTTGGCCAGTTGCGATGGGACGGACCAGCTCCGACGAAAGTCAGTCAGCCGTGAGATAAGTTGGTGTGCAGCCACGCAAGAATTCGTTGTTAGCTTAGACTTTAGGCTCTCCCGGAATTGCCGTGGTAACAGCCCCAAAGCCGCGACGAACGCCTTCTAAGTTATTGAAAAAACTAGGCCGTGTGTTTGACAATGTTCAAATATCACGGCAATTCCGGGAGAGCCA
>Ga0137403_10008565_pt1 | contig 11441 bp, 7 predicted proteins | sample CZOMad2_1_16fung_FD_122057 | JGI IMG/M metagenome (GOLD analysis project Ga0137403, IMG submission 122057) | Vadose zone soil fungal communities from Angelo Coast Range Reserve, California, USA - CZOMad2_1_16fungal (Hybrid Assembly) | ecosystem: Environmental > Terrestrial > Soil > Vadose zone...
GGAGATTTTGGGTTGTGCAAGAACGAGAAGATTTGCGGGATTGCTTACGATGGCGGCTATCAGGAATACATGATCGCTCCGGAAGAGGCGGTTGTCGCTCTGCCCGATGGCATTTCCTCCGACGAAGCGGCGCCGCTGCTGTGTGCGGGGGTCACTACTTTTAACTCGCTGCGCAATGCCGGGGCGCGGTCTGGGGATGTGGTTGCGGTTCACGGAATGGGCGGGCTGGGTCATCTGGGTGTGCAGTTTGCCAGCAAGATGGGGTTCCACACGGTTGCGATTGCTCGCGGGGGCGATAAAGAGCCTCTGGCCAAGCAACTCGGCGCGGACCAATATATTGATGCCGACGCCGTCGATGCAGCGAAGGAACTACAAAAACTTGGCGGCGCTCGCGTGATTCTGGCCACAGCGCCCGATAGCAAGGCCATCTCTTCGATGACGGAGGGGCTGAGTCCCAACGGCAAACTGCTCGTGGTCGCGGCGCCGGGGCAGGCGCTGGAAGTGAATCCCATCACGCTGATCCTGGGCCGGCGGTCAGTGAATGGCTGGCCTTCCGGCATTGCTCCGGACTCCGAGGATACGGTTCGGTTTTCCGCGCGGACTGGAGTGCGTCCCATGATTGAACGCTTCCCGCTGCAGAAGGCGGCCGAGGGGTACGAGCGGATGATCAGCAGCAAGGTGCGGTTCCGGGTGGTGTTGACGATGGGCAAATGAGGAACTCTGGAGGCTCCAGAATTAGAGTCGTTGACGATTTTGGAATTCGAAAAGTGGGATAATCGAACAATGGCAGCTAGTTCTGGAGCATTCTGGGACCATCTTTGGATTGTCGGCCTGTGTTCGATTTTTTTACTTTTGCTCGTTTTCCCTCCTGGCGTAGCCGCCCGCATCCCCTTACCCAAGGGCACTGAGGATGTCCGCGATCTATTTGCGTCTGCGCCACTGGTGTTTCATGGCCGAGTGTTGAACGTCGAATCCCGCGAACACCGCTCGATTGAGGAGGACGTTAAGCATTTTGATTGGGACGCGCGGAATAACCAGGCACGCATTGCCACGTTTCAAGTTGATCGCTGGTACAAAGGTTCTTCACAGCTGTCAACCGTGAAACTTCAATTCGATTATGGTGCAGACGCAATTAACGGACACGATTGCATCGATTTACGCCAAAACACCACTTGGTTAGTGATGGCGAGGCAACGTGGCGACGGTGTCTTGGAGTTCTCTGATGATTGCGAGGGTGGTCTGCCGGCATCTTCCATTCTCTCGCCGTACAGTTCTGAGGCTGGCGTCCGGCAATTGCAACGTGACCTGATCGCCGGACTGCAAGACAATGACCCTGCCATGCGTCTGGAGAACATCAAAAGGCTCGGCGGGCTTAAGCTGCAATCCTCTAGCGGTGCCTTGCAACCTCTCGTCGATCATGGCAGCGAATCAGAGTCTCAGTGGGCTACATATGCGATGTTCCGATCGGGAGACCTCAGCATTCTGCACGAAGCTGCTGAGATGGTTGAGTCCGGTCAAAGCAAGATAAGTATCATGCCTGCGAGGTGGATGACGGTTGAGCTGAGATTTTTGACCGGACCCCTGGCCGTGCCCTTGCTGATGGATTTGGCTAAATCCACAGGCCATACTCTCGCGGTTCGAAACTCAGCGATTGCCGCCCTCGAAGAGATGAGGGATCCGAGGACCCTGCCGGATCTGGCAAGCCACCTCGATGACAGCGACGATCGTATCCAGTTCAATGTGCTCGCCGCAATGGACGCCATGACTCAGACGCGCCAGTGTAGCGCCCCGCGCGGCCGGAGCGTGGATCCGAGTCAAGTGGCGCTCCAAGCGGCGACGTGCATGAAATGGTGGAAGGCGGAGGGAAGTCTACTGAAGTGGCCGAGAGCAGACGAACTTGTAAACCATTCTACACCATAATGGTGTATATTGATGTCATGCCAATAAAGCGAACTCAGGTCAAGCAGGTCCGGCGAAGCGTCACCCTGAGTTCCGAAGTTGCCAAGGTCGTCGACAGGATTGCAAAAAAGCGCCGCCTCAGTGATAACCGCGTGTTGCTGGAATTGATTGAGCAGGGGATCGAAGCGCGCGAGCAAAAAGAGAAGACATTTTTCGAGCTTGCTGAACGGTTTCGTGCAGCGAGCGATCCGGAACAAGTGAAGAAGTTGGGCGATGAACTCGGGGGATTCGTGTTTGGTGAGTAATGCCCCAGATTGCAACTTGGTCTGAACTTCCGCCGGGCATTCGTGACCACATAGTCGAGCGCATGCGCGACCGCAAGATCAGTCTGGACGACCTCAACCAATTGCGGGTGTGGATTGAATCCAAACCGAAGGTACCCGAAGGTGAGTGGTACAAGGACTTTGGATCATTCAAGCTCTGTGGCGCGGGCAAGCTTCCGAAAACGTTTCTTCTCGCCAGCCACGCCGCTTCCGGCCAGAGACTTTAATCTACGCAAGTGGTGAGTCTGGAGGCGCGGGGCGGAATCGAACCGCCGATGAAGGTTTTGCAGACCTATGCCTTGCCACTTGGCTACCGCGCCGTGTTTGCCGACTTGTTTCAAACGTGCTCTCAACCCTTACCTGGCTTCGTTGGCGGCTGAAGGTCTATTTACTTTGCTGCTGGCAGTATTCGTTGCGCCCTGCTGCTGCGTTTGGCTGGGCGCAGGCGCGAGGGTGCTCCACAGGACGGTCAGCAGACCGGCTAGAACCAAGCCGCGCCATAGGTAAGTGAGGACCTGTTCTTCGAAATCGGAAATTGACATAAATTCCCTTTCGCACGTTTGTGGCGAGAATGCGTTGTAAAAAAGATGGCCCACGCTCTGGATGTCGTGGGCCATGCGAGTATCACTATCCCTAGTGATTAGCTAAACACGCGATGCGCGGCTCCGGCCCACGATGGTTCTGGGGGACTGGGGACAACAACGGGCTTGGCGTAGTTCGCGCATTTCCTGTAATACTTCTTTGTCTATGTGATTAGTATGGATTATGATAGATATCGATGTCAAGCCTGAAATGCAGATCCTTCCCGTTGGTCGGAATGACAAATCGAGTGGCTTGGGCCGAAAAAGAAAAAGGGGGAAGCGGACGAAACCGCTTCCCCACCCCCGTGCGACGACAAAACTTGTTAGATTCCGGGACCGGGAGCTGGCGCCGGGCCGGGAGCTACGCCGGGACCGCCATGCATGTGGTGCATCATGCGCTCTTCGTGGCGGTTCATGATCTTCGTGGCTTTGGCCCTCTGGTCGGTCGTGAGAATGGCGAACAGCTCCGACTTGACTCGTGCTTTGGCTACGATGAGTTCGGTCATGGTCTGAGCCTGTTTCGTAGCCTGGGCGCGGACCGTTGGTTCATCAAATGTTGGGCTCTCTTCGAGAGTTCGCATTTGCTTATGGCCGTCGGCCATTTGCTGCATGAGCGTCTGAAAGCCGGGCTTTTCCTTGTCGAGAATCGCCTTGGCTTGCGCCTGTTGGGCGTCGGTGAGGTCGAGCGTATCGGTCATGAATGCGACAATATGTTCCGGGCTCGGGCCAAAGCCGCCGCCCATGCGCATGTGTGCGTGACGGACCGCGGCTTGTGAGACGGCAAGCGCTCCGGCAAGTGCAACCATGCCTGCGATACCAAGAATCTTCGTGGAGCGATTCCACTGCATAGTTTGTTTCTCCTTTTGCCTACAGGTGATTAGACGCTTGTATGGGTTCCAAGGCGGTAAAGAGTCGGTCAAACCAGGTAAAAATTTGTCAACGCGCTGGCGAGGTGGAGTTGACACTTCTTTACAGCTTAGTTTGTGTATTTGGAGCAAAATAAGAGGGTTAGGGGCAAATAGGGGCTCATGGAACGGATTCTGGTCATTGATGACGACGTGGAGCTCTGCGCGCTGGTGGCGGAGTATCTGGCGGGCGAAGGCTTTCAGGCGGAGTGCATCCACGCGGGCGACCTGGGGTTGCAGCGGGCGGTGAAGGGCGAGCACATCCTGATCGTACTCGACGTGATGCTGCCGGGGATGAACGGCTTTGAGGTGTTAAAGCGGCTGCGGGCGACCTCGCGGATGCCCGTGCTGTTGCTGACGGCCCGCGGGGAGGATGTGGATCGAATTTTGGGACTGGAACTTGGGGCGGATGATTATCTGCCAAAGCCCTTTAATCCGCGGGAGTTGGTGGCAAGGATTCGTGCGATCCTGCGGCGGACGCAGGGGTTGGGCGATGCGAAGCAGCCTGTGCTGCAAGCCGGGGGAATTGAGCTGGACACGGCGACGCGAACGGTGCGGCAGGCGGGTGTGCCGGTGGAGTTGACATCGGTGGAGTTCGGGCTGCTGGAGGTGTTGCTGCGCTCCGCGGGACAGGTCGTGACACGAGAGAAGTTGGCTGCTACTGTGCTGGGGCGCAAGTTTGCGCCGTTTGACCGCAGCATCGACATGCACGTGAGCAAGGTGCGCAAGAAGTTGGGCGATACGGGCGGGTCTGAAGATCTGATTAAGACGGTGCGCGGGTCTGGCTACATTTTTGCAGCGGCGCTTGAGAACGCCTCGCGATGAGAAGCCTATTTCTGCGGATCTTCCTGTCCTTTTGGACGGCGCAGGCGTTGTTTGTGGTTTCGGCCATCGTGCTGACGATCGCGCTGCGGCCGCGCGAGGAGGATGTGCTCCCGGCGGGCAGCGCGGCACAGATGGCGGCAACGTTCGAACTGAACGGGCAGGCCGCGCTGCGCCAAGAGTTGCGGCAGGTGGAGCAACCGCGGCATCTACGGCTATTTCTCTTCGATGGGGGCTGGCGTGAGGTGTCCGGGCGGCCGGTGCCCGATTGGATGGAAGGCATGCTCAGCGGCAGACAGCCCAAGCCGCGAGGGCTGCCGGGCCTGCTGTTGCCGTTCCATTTTGTAAAACAACAATCGGCGGGACTGAGCGGGCGAACGTATACGCTGGTGGCCGAACTGCCACCGAATCCGGTGTTCTTCCTGGGCCGGAGCAGTTCGCACGGATGGGGCATGCTGGTGGCCGTGCTGACGTCGGGCCTGGTTTGTTATTTGCTGACCAGTTACTTGACCGGTCCCGTGGTGAAACTGCGAGCCGCCACCCAGCGGTTGGCTGCTGGCGATCTGACGGCCCGCGCTGGATCGGGACAGAAGAATCGGCGCCACGACGAGATTGGCGGGTTGGTGCGAGACTTTGACACTATGGCGGAGCGGCTGGAGACGCTGGTCAACGAGCAGAACCGGCTACTGAATGATATTTCGCACGAGCTACGCTCGCCACTGGCTCGGCTCAACGTGGCGCTCGGTTTGGCCCGGCAGCGGACGGGGCCAGACGCGATCAGCGTATTGGCGAGGATTGAACTGGAATCGACGCGGCTTGAGGAGATGATTGACCGGCTACTGACGTTGTCGCGGCTGGAAGCCGGGCAGGCCCTGCTGGACCGGTCGTCCTTGCGGCTGGGAGAGTTGATTCAGGAAATTGTGAAGGACGCGGACTTCGAGGCGCAGAGCCGGCATTGCCATGTGCGATATGGCGTCGCTCGCGAGGCCGAAATTACGGGGAGCCCTTCCCTGCTGCGCAGCGCGATTGAGAATGTGGTGCGGAACGCGATGCGGTATACGCGCGAAGGCAGCGACGTGGATGTGAGCCTGGAAGTGGAGACCAATTCGCCGGAGACGGCTGTGATTCGGGTTTGCGATCATGGGCCGGGGGTTCCGGAAGCGGCGCTGGACAAGCTTTTTCGGCCGTTCTTCCGGGTGGATGACGCGCGGGGACGGCAGACTGGCGGGTCGGGATTGGGGCTCGCGATTACGGACCGTGCGGTGCGGCTGCATGGCGGGACGGTGAAAGCAGCGAATCAGGCTAGTGGTGGGTTGTGTGTGGAGATTCGGCTGCCGTTGCAGGGTCAGAACGCATAGGTCTGCTACATTTCACCTAAAGCAAAAAGAGCAAGACCGCGCGGGCGGGGGTCCCCGCGACTACACAAACTCTTGCTAGACAGGGCCTGGGCAGGCGAGGGCGCCTGCCCCCACGCGAGCCTTCTTTCGTAAGCCTTGCTGGACGGCCGAGGGCGGCCGTCCCCACGCAAGACAACAATGCTTATCTAACGCTTACGGGTGGAGCTTCATGGCCGGGTCGCCGAACAGGATGTAGGTGCGGCGCACGTCGAAGACGTTGACCTTGGCCTTGGCTGCGCGGATCGCATCGCCCAATGCTGGGTTCTGCACGGAGAACATGCTGCCGACTGCTTGTTTATCCAGCTCCGCCTGAGGCGCTGCGTCGGTTAAGCCTGATGACGACCAAACCGCGACGGCGCCGCCGTTTGGCGCGAGGAGCAGACTTTCCGCCATGCTGGTGCTATAGACATCCTGGAAGTAGCCGTTGAGGCAATCCATGATGAGGAACACCGGCAGGCGGTTGCTGTTAGTGAAGGTTGCGGCGTCGGTGTTGGAGAGCAGGCCGCCCGCCCAATCCTCCACGGAACCGTGACCCATGTAGTTGACCAGCAACTGGCCACTGTTGATCTGCGAGAGAACCTGGGTTCGAGCCGCTGGGATGCCGATCACATTGGCATCCGCAATGTTTGCGGTGAACGACAGGGGCAGCAGCTTCTTCACTGTTTGCGTGTCGGCGCCGAAGGTCAGGCCGCCGTCCATGTCAGCTACAAGCAGCGTTTGTTTCGACCACGGGCCAGTTGCTTGCGCATGTCCCGTGATCTTGCGGACGACTATCTGGGCGTCGGCTACGGTGCGGACGGGCAGGCGGCCTGTGGCGATCTGGCCGATGCCGACGTTGTTGAAGTCGGAGAACCACTCGTCGGAAGCGGTCTTCAGATAGAAGGTTTCGACGATGCGCGTGGGCACAAAGTCGTTGGAACCGGTGCCGAGGTAGTTGCGCGGATCGAGCGAGGCATCGCCGACCAGCAGCAGGTACTGCGGATGCTTCGTCCAATTGGCGGTGGCCGAGGCGAGGAAGTTGCGCAGCGCGTACGGGCTGCGTTCGCCGAAGTTGAATTCGTCGTAGAGATCGTCAACGTCGACCACCGTGACGGTTTTGCCTTCGCCCTGGCGCAGCTTGACCAGCGGCTGCAGGGACGAGGCAAACTTCGCGTTGGTGATCATGACGATGTCGCTGCCTGCCTGCGCGGTGTGCCAGGTGGAGGGCAGGTTCTTGACGGCTGCGGCGTGGGCGAGTTGATTCCAGCCCATGGCCATCAGCGTGTGAGTTCCGGAGGCAGCCCACGGTACGTTCACGTCGAGGGCATACTGACCGGCCGTGCCGGTGATCTTGAGTTGCAGGTTCACCGGATGGGCTGCGTTGGTGATATCCACCAGCCGTGACGGCTTGGCCACGAAGCCTTTGATCTGCACGTGGTCGCCCGCCGCCGCCGTGAAGCGGAGCGCGTCGGATTCCGCGACGTACGTGTGCAGGTAGTGGATGGTGATGTGGTCGACGACACTGACGTCGTTGTCGCCGTTCTGGGCGGTCAGAGTGACCGTGTTGTCGCCATCGAGGAGCGTTCCGGCCGGAATGTCCAGAGTGGCGCTGCCGACTTGCTGATCTGTGAAGTTGAGGGCGCCGAGCGGCGTGCCGTTCAGGTTCACATTGACGAGGTGAGTGATGCTGGTGGTGCCGCCTTGCAGCGCGATCTCCAGCGTTGCTCCCGCGGCGTTAGCATTGGCCACATTGTGTGTGGTCAGAACCTGATCCACGGGTGCGCTGGTGACGACGGCCCCGAAGAAGTTGTCGTTGTCCTCGCCATTGAGCAGTGCGCCGAAGTAGACGGTTCTCTGGCGCAGCTCGACGGCGTAGGGGAAGCTGGTGGATCCGGCGTTGCCGCCGGAGTTGCCGGTCTCGGCTACGCGCAGGCCTGGGGTGGTACCCGCTATGAGCCAGCCGATGCGGGCGTCGGAGTAGGGCGTGTCGATGCCGGTGGCGTAGAACTCAATCGCCGCGTTCGAGCCGAATCCGCCGGGGCCGCTGGTGGCTCCGGTGACGCGGATGGGTTGCTCGATGCCTTCGGTCAAGAGGCGCAGGAATTTGGGATCGACGGAGGCGTTCAGGCCGGCGGCGACCAGTTGGCTTTGAGAAACGCGATACCAGCCTTCGGTGCGCAGGGAGAGCTTGACGGCTGCTCCGGCTGCGAGGCCGAACTGGGTTAGTTTTTGCTGCGCTGTTGCAGCTTGCGCGGTGGCGAATCGTGGGACGGCACGGCTGCTGTCGAAGACTGGGCCGGTTGCGGACGAGGCATCACCCGCGGAAATTTGCGCGGAGGCCACGCTCATTTCCGCCATTGTTGCCGAGCGTCCTGTTGTTGCTGGCGTCACGAACGAGGTTGAGATGGATACAGCCGAGTCGGCGTAGACCGGTCCATGCGTGGTCCGCGCACCATTGAGTTCTACATCTTCCAGCCAATACGCCGAGCCGGACTTGGCATCCACCCATGCGTAGCTGTTTCCGTGATGCTGATCGAGCGTTTCGCGCATGCGCAGCGCGGAACCCGCGATCAGCGTGGAGTTAACCTTCACGCGAGCGCCGTTCTGCTCGCGATACACATTGAAGCCCAGATTGTGTTTTTCGCCGCCGGTTTGCCAGCTCAGTAGCGTGCCTGCCGCGGTTTTCTGCGCCGTGAACGACTTCAGCGCAACGCTTGTAGGCTGCGTGGTAGTCGTCGTCGCCGTTGCCGACTTGGTATCTACGACCGTGTCCGTGTCCGTAATGGTCGCGGTGTTCACGACCGTGTCTGGAATCGTGGTGGTGACGGTGATGGTGATCGTGGAAGTCGCACCGATGTTGAAGGGCGTATAGGTACAGGTCACCGTGCCTGCCGCTTGGCCACAGACTCCGCCATTCGTCGCCGTGGCGGAAACAAAGGTTACATCCGTAGTCGGCAACGGATCGGTCACCGTCGCCGTCGCTTCGTTGTTCGGACCCGTGTTGCCAACGTTGATGGTGTAGGTCAAGGTTTGCGCGGGCCGGATGGGATCGGGCGCGCCGGACTTGGTTATGGTCAGCACCGTTCCAACAATGGCCGTCAGATCCGTATCTGTGTCGTTGGCTGTTATTAGCTCACCGCCGCCGGAAACGGTGACCGAGTTGGTTACGCTATTGGTGCCCGGGCTAGCCGGAACGGTTACGGTCAAGGTGATGGCCGGATAGCTGCCCAGAGGCGCGAGAGCATCGGCGCGTGTGCAGGTTAGCGTTAGCACTATGCAGGTCCATCCTGTACCAGACATTGCTGTGGCGGTTAGTGGCGCTGGCAATGTATCGACCACCGTGACCAGACCTGTGGTCGCAGCTGAGGGGCTAATGTTACTCACAACGATCGTATAGTTGTTGGTCGCTGTTCCTCGAACGAAATTGCCGACGTGGGACTTAGCGACGACGCAATCGGCCGCCGGGCATTCGACGCCGGAGCGCACGCCTGCCACTTGGGACAGCTTCGCGCTATTGATCGGCACGGCACCTGTGGCTCCCTTGGTTGCTCCCCATTCAAACGCCGCGGTCTCCGTTGTGCCGAAGTTACCGCCAGCCCGATTGGAGGCAGTGAGACCACCGGAGGAGATGATCATGCCACCGCCTCCACCGCCGCCGGGCCCGTGAACTCCGCTCGTGAACACGGCAAAAGGAGTCAAATCGTTGGCGTCCCCGCCCTTGCCACCGTTCACGTTGATGGTCAACCCGCCCGTGCCGCCCCCTTGGGAGAGAACCATAACAGCGCCACCCGCGCCACCACCACCGCCGCCCTCATTGGGCGTCGCGTCGCCTGGATTTAAGCCGTTGGCCGAAATCGTGGCCGCTCCGCTTAGGAACCCCGCACGGATCATCACGATGCCGCCGCCCGCTCCGCCCGCGCTGGCCGTCACGGTGTTAACGTCGTTACGACCTCCGGCCCCGCCACCGCCGCCCATGACAAGCCGATTGACGGAGTTGGGAAACGCTGCGCCCGGGACCCCACCCGAGGCCAAATCGACGGCCTGACTATTACCACCTGCACCACCGATGCCACCGTTGCCGCCGCCGCTACCGCCTGAGTTGTTCGAATTTGCTCCGGTCTCCGCGTCGGTGCCGCCACCGCCCGCGTTACCGGGCGCGCCACGTCCCATGCTGCCGTCGGCCGCCAATCCGCTTGGGTATTTCGAGCCGCTGGCAAGGAATGTGCCACCGCTTTGCACAAACGCCGGCGTTCCAGCAATGCCTTCACCCTTGCTTCCGTGCCATCCGTTAGTTACCACGCCTGTGTAGGTGGCGGGTGCGGCAAACTGGAAGTCTGTATTCGCCGAGCCTGCGGTTCCGCCGTTCAGCCGCATTCCTGCGCCCCCGCGGAAACCAAGGCCCGACACATCAATCGTCTGACCGGCCAGCGTCAATGTGTTCTCAACATCGATTGCCAGCACACCGCCCGTCGTACCATTCCAAGCTGAAGCAATGAGCCCCGCGCCCAACGTAGCCGCAACATATTGCGGCACCCGGATTACCTGGAACCGCCGCTGTCCCTGCGTGTTGGTTGCGGCAGCATTCGTGTAGCCGTAGATCAAACCGCCGCCCGATCCGGCGCCGATAATCGTGGCCGTTCCGCCACCGACCGGCACCGCGCTGTTCGCTTTCACATATTCGTACGCGCCAGCTGCGTTCAGGTTCGTCGAGCCGGAACCTGCTCCACTGCCATCACCGTAGGTCGAGCCGTTCGTGGTGTTGAGGGCTGCGTCCTGCATTTGCATGACGAGGAGAAGGTCCCCAACCGCGATCGCGGTTCCTGCTCCGGTCGATGCTCCCACAGTGATCGACGTTGCGCCTGCGGCTGCATTGGCAGTACCTGGATAGTAGGCATTGACCACGCCCGTGATTGGCGCGCCGGGCGTGCCGTCGCTGCCGGGCGTCGCGCACACCACCGATTGCACAGGGACGGTGGTGGTGAAGGTGTTGTTGCTTGTGTAGAGGTCCGTTGTCGAGGAGGAAACCGTAGCGGTGGTCGTGTAGTTTCCGGCAGTGGCCATACTCGCCTTGATCGTCTCGGTGGTGCTGGCCGCACTTGGGATTGTGCCCTCGTTGCAGGTCACGGTTCCGGCAGCCTGCGTACACGGAGCCGTGGCTGAAACAAAGGTTTCTCCCGCCGCCAGAGGGAGGGTCATGACTACGTTGGCTGCATCGGACCAGCCATTGTTCTTTAGCGTGACCGTGTAGGTGACGGTTCCGGCGGTGTAGATGGCGCCGTTTGTAGTCACGATGACGCCCATGTCCGCGTTCATCGGATGGATCGAAACTCCTTCGGCCGACCAGTTGGTGTTGGCGGCAGCGCCGAAAGCCCTCGTCAGGACAAGAGGAATCGGAACGCTGGGCGCTCCTGCCACCGTGTAGCCAGCGACATCGACATCGGTGGCAGTGGTCGGAGCACCGTTGGTGGTCTCTTGTTGTTGCAAAGTAATGCCACCAAAGCCGGCTGCAGGGAGAGCTTCCGTGTAGTCGCCGCC